>Ga0183096_1001864_pt1 | contig 16253 bp, 15 predicted proteins | sample Biomet5_FD_127791 | JGI IMG/M metagenome (GOLD analysis project Ga0183096, IMG submission 127791) | Microbial communities from bioreactor (seeded with sewage sludge) at LBNL, California, USA - Biofuel metagenome 5 (version 2) (version 3) | ecosystem: Engineered > Bioreactor > Anaerobic >... | reverse complement strand
CATCCGCGGTGCGCCGGCCGCGACGGCCGGCCTGCAGGCCGGCGACGTCATAACGGCCGTCGACGGGACGGTCATCACTGCCGACAACATGTCCGCCATCGTGACCAGTATCAAAGGTCAGGCCGGCACCGAAGTCCGGCTGACGGTCCTGCGCCAGGAACACAGCCAGGATGTCACCGTGACGCGCGGGGTCGTCTCCAACACCGTCGATTCACAGGCGGACGGTGAGCTGGGCATCATCTCGATATCATCATTCTCGACCGGGACGGCCGCCGAGCTGGGCACGCACCTGGCCAGTCTTCAGGAGAAAGGGGTCAGACGCCTGATCATCGACCTGCGGGACGACGGAGGCGGCTATCTGACGACCTTGGCCGCGGCGGCCTCCTATTTCCTGGATACCGGGACGGTCATCATCCGTCAGAAGGACAATCAGGGCATCGAGACCGACGTCAAGGCCGCTGATGCCACCAAGTACAAGTACGACCGCATTGTCATCCTGACCAACGCCAACACGGCCAGCAGCGCCGAGGCCTTCACCCTGGCCTTGAAGGAGCACTGCGGGGCGGTGACGGTGGGGGACACGACCTACGGCAAGGGCGAGGCGCAGGTCACCAAGCTGTTCACCGACGGTTCGGCCCTCAACTACACCGAGGTGCTGTGGTATTCCGACAGCGGTGCCTCGGTGGCCGGGGTAGGCATCGTCCCCGACGTGCCGGTCCGGCTGGCCGCGGCGCTGTACATGAAGTACCTCGATTTCAAGGATGACGAAAGCTATGCTTACGACGGGGTCAGCGAAGTCGTGGCCCATGGCCAGCTGATGCTGCAGATGCTGGGCTACAATGTCGACCGTGTCGACGGCTATTTCGATGCGGCCACCCGTCAGGCCTTTGCCGCCTTCCAGAAGGAACAGGGTCTGACCGCCTCCGGCGTCTTCGACAAGGCCACCGCCCAGGCCCTCAACGCCGCCGTCCTGTCAGCCTGGCACAGCCATCCCGAGGTCTATGACACGCAGATGAAGGCTGCCAAGGAGGCCGTCAATGGCTGACCGCTTCGAACTGGTCACCGACTATCAGCCGATGGGCGACCAGCCCCAGGCCATCGAGAAGCTGGTGGCCGGCCTGCAGGCCGGTGTCAAGGACCAGGTCCTGCTGGGGGCCACGGGCACCGGCAAGACCTTCACCATCGCCAACGTCATCGCCCGTCTCAACCGGCCGACGCTGGTCTTCTCACATAACAAGACGCTGGCTGGCCAGCTGTACAGCGAGTTCAAGGAACTGTTCCCCCATAACAACGTGGAGTATTTCGTCTCCAACTTCGATTTCTACCAGCCTGAGGCCTATCTGCCCAAGACCGACACCTACATCGAGAAGAACTCGATGATCAACGATGAGCTTGACATGCTGCGGATGGCGGCCTGCAACGCGGTGCTCGAACACCGGGACACCATCATCGTCGCCTCGGTGGCCTGCATCTTTGCCTCCAGCGATCCCCAGCAGTACAAGGATATGTTCTTCACCATCCGCACCGGCCAGCACATCGCGCGCCGGCAGCTGCTCCAGCTATTGGTCGAGCGGCAGTACGCCCGTGACGACTTGGACCTCAAGCGCGGCAAGTTCCGCGTCAGGGGTGATGTCATCGAGGTGGCCCTGGGACACACCGACGCCTTTTATCTGCGCATCGAGATGTTCGAGGACGAGATCGAGCGGATCTGCGAGATCGACCCCCTGAGCGGCCGCGTCCAGAACGCCTACCAGATATATAACGTGTTCCCGGCCTCGGGCTATGCCCGCAGCATGACCGACATCCAGAAGGCCTGCGACGGCATCGAGGCCGAACTCACCGACCGTCTGCACTATTTCCACCAGGCCGGCAAGCTGCTGGAGGAGGAACGGCTTCAGCAGCGCTGTTCCTATGACCTGGAGTCGCTGCGGCAGTTCGGCACCTGTGCCGGCGTCGAGAACTATTCGCGTCACCTGGAGGGCCGCCCGCCCCATTCGCGGTCGTTCTCACTATTAGACTATTTCCCCAAGGACTACCTGCTGGTCATCGACGAGTCGCATGTCTCTCTGCCGCAGATCCGCGGCATGTACAACGGCGACCACAGCCGCAAGCAGACGCTGGTGGACTATGGCTTCCGGCTGCCCAGCGCGCTGGACAACCGTCCGCTGAAGTTCGATGAGTTCAAGGCGCTGACCGACCAGATCGTCTACATGTCGGCCACCCCTGGCGATTACGAGCTGGATCTGGTGCATCACCAGGTCGTCGAGCAGATCGTCCGTCCCACCGGGCTTTTGGACCCCAAGGTCGAGGTCCGGCCCACCAAGGGTCAGATCGACGATCTGACCGCGGAGATCGACGCCCGCATCGCCAAAGGAGAGCGGACCATGATCACCACCCTGACCGTCAAGATGGCCGAGGAGCTGACCAAGTTCATGCAGCAGCGCCACTACAAGGTGGCCTACCTGCACCATGAGACCAAGACGCTGCAGCGCACGGAGATCATCCGCGACCTGCGCAAAGGCAAGTACGACGTGCTGGTGGGCATCAACCTGCTGCGGGAGGGCTTGGATATCCCCGAGGTCTCGCTGATCGCCATCCTGGACGCCGACAAGGAAGGTTTCCTGCGCTCGGAGCGCTCGCTGATCCAGACCATCGGCCGGGCGGCGCGCAACGCCAACGGCCAGGTCATCATGTACGGCGACGTCATGACCGACTCGATGGCCAAGGCCCTCGCCGAGACGGATCGCCGCCGCGCCATCCAGCAGCAGTACAACCAGCAGCATCACATCATCCCCCGCACCATCAAGAAGGAGATCCGTGACGCCATCCACTCCAAGGAGACCCATGCGATGGCCGTCCGTTACATGGCCAACAAAACCCCGCGCGCCCCCGGCCAGCAGGCCGAGCTGATCGGCCGGCTGGAGAAGGAGATGAAGGAGGCGGCCCGCGTGCTCGACTTCGAGCGGGCGGCGGAGCTGCGCGACATGATCATGGAGATGAAGGCCGGGCGCGACAGCGCCAGCATCGAAGACGACATGACGGAGGGGCAGTGACATGCGCCCGCTGATTTTGGCATCGGCCTCCCCGCGCCGGCGCGAGATGCTGGACCGCACCGGCATCCCGTATGAGGTCGACGTCAGCCGCCGCCCTGAGGTCATCGACCGGACGCTGGCCATCCCGCAGGCCATCATGGACGTGGCACGGCAGAAGGCGGCCGATGTCGTAAGCCGTCATCCGCAGGCGCTGGTCCTGGCGGCCGACACCATCGTGACCGTCGACGGCGCCATCCTGGGCAAGCCGCGCGACGCCGCTCAGTGCGTCGCCATGCTGACGGCGCTGGCAGGCCGGACCCACCAGGTCGTCACCGGCGTGGCCCTGGCGGATGCCGATGGTCAGGAGCTGTTCTTCGACCAGGCCGATGTGACGTTCTCACCGATCGACCGGGCGGCCATTGCGGCCTATGCGGCCACCGCCGAACCGTATGACAAGGCTGGCGGCTATGCCATCCAGGGATGGGCCGGCCTGTACATAACGGCGATCCGCGGCAGCTACGACACCGTCATGGGTCTGCCGCTGGCCCTGGTATATGGAAGACTCGTCGCCCGCGGCTATGCCTCGGGGCGCTGAAGAGGAAAAGGAGGAAGACCGATGGCTAGGGAAAGAAGCGTAAGGCTGACGGAAGGCGATATCACCACCCAGCTGCTGAAATTCATCGGGCCGGTCTTCCTGGCCCAGGCCTTCCAGCAGTTCTACAACCTGGCCAACGCCTGGATCGTCGGCAATTTCGTATCCACCGACGCCCTGGCGGCCGTGTCCGCCGGCAATCCCATCACGCTGATATACCTGTATATCTTTTATGGCTTGGGCACCGGGGCCGGCATCATCATCGCCAACCTGTATGGGGCTGACCGCAAGGCCGAGATGCAGCGGACCATCGACACCGCCATGGTCTTCTCCGTGGTCGGCGGGCTGGGCTTCACCCTGGTGGCCGAACTGACGCTGCCATTCTTCATGTCCATCAGCAACATCCGGGCCGACATCTGGCCCTTGGCCGAGCTGTATCTGCGCATCTACCTGCTGGGCAACGGGGCCGCGCTGATCTACAACATGTGTTTCTTCGTCATGCGTTCCTTGGGCGACTCGCGCCATCCGCTGTATTATCTGATGATCTCCAGTGCCATCAACGTGGCTGCCGGGGTCGTCATGGTCCATTGGCTCGACATGTCGGTGGCCGGCGTGGCCTGGGCCACCGTGGGGGCCCAACTGGTGGTCGACGTGCTGGCCCTGGCCCGGATGGCCCGTGCCAAGCAGGGCCTGCTGCGGATCGACATCGCCCACATGCAGTTCGACTGGGGCATCATGAAGGCCATCCTGAAGCTCGGCATCCCGGCCGGCATCCAGAACATGATGATCGCCCTGTCGCAGATGATGGTGCAATCCTATGTCAACCTGTTCCCCAACGCGGCCATCGCCGGGCTGGGGGTAGCCTCCAAGCTGGACAACATCGCCCAGGTGCCGATGACCTCCATCTCCACGGCCTCGACGACCTTCGTCGGCCAGAACCTGGGGGCCGGGAAATATGACCGCGTCCAGCAGGGCATCCGGACCAGCATCATGATGTCCAACGTCGTCATGGCGGTGACCTGCACGGCCATCTTCATCTTCGCCGAGCCGTTGGTCGCCAGCTTCAACGCCGATACCGACGTCATCTATTACGGGACGCTGATGGTGCGCCATGCGATATACAGCTTCATACCGCTGGGCTGGTCGCATGTCTATAACGGTGCCTGCCGGGGGGCGGGCAACATGAACGTCCCGCTGATCATCGCCGTGACCTGCCAGTGCGTGCTGCGGTTTGCCTTCGTCTATCTCGGGCTGCAGGCCAGCTTCAGCATCGACGTCATATACTGGGCCGAGCCGGTGGCCTTCGTCAGCGCCGGACTGGCCGCGTGGGTATACTTCCGCTGCGGCGCCTGGACACGGCAGGCCCATCTGCGCTGATGGCTGTCGGTGTCTTGTTTAAAAGAGGCCCGGGGGAGCCGCAAGCGGCGGTGGTGGATGCCGCTGATGGGCATCATCCTCGCCGAAGCGATAATTAAGGATTTTCCGGATTGCGCATGCTTCCGATGAGACGTGTCTACAATGAGTGCAGGGCCGCTTCTCAGCGGTTCTTTTTTTACTTGAACGGCATGACTGATGATTTATTGCGGCTTCGTTTCCGCCGACTGGCCATCATTGCCGGTTTCGGAGTCAGGGCTAAACAACATGGCTCCATGTACTTCCGCAGCAGCCGGTCAAAATACCTGGCGATTACCTTGGCTTTCATACGCTACCCCCTTTCCTACAAAAAAGCACTCCGAAGAGTACAGCCTTGACAATTTCCACCAAATTGATATAGTGAAGGCAAAGAGTGTTCCCTGCCCCCTGGAATCTTGGGCGGGGTGACACTCTTTTTTATCGCCTTAATACTCGCAATATCTTGTCGTCCTTCATTACAACAATTATTTGCACAAAATTTGTATGTTTAGACTTGTAAATACTGTTTATTTGAGAATATGCATCATCTATTGACATTTTTGTTTTGCTTAAATCAAATATGAAATCTTCTGATTGCTCTTTTTTCTTTGAAATCATGTCATACAGTGTATTTTTTGAATTACCAATTGACGTTTTTAGGTCATAAGGCACTTCTATATCGCTATCAAAGATCTTATAATCATGAGTTTTAACGCCTTGTGGATAATTTACTTTTGGGAGTACATAAACCTTCTTCGCATATTTTTCCGATAATACCTTTGCAATATGAATTTCTTCTTCAGAATGTTGGAAAGTAACAAACTTTCCGTCTACTTTATATTCAATGCTTTTGACAATGATTGACTTTTTCTTCACCCATGAGCCTTTTGAAGTAACTTTAGTCCAATCATCTGTTATATCTGTAAATAATTCTTTTTTATCTTTCTCATGAACAGTTGATATTAAAACATCAGAACTTTGCCACTTCAAGTCCTGCGATTTCATAAACTTCACAAATTCAGGGTCAAGAATATCTGTCTCGCCTTTTGAATATGCTACGAAACTTTCGCCAATATATTCGCCCTTGCTCGCATTTGCATATCCAGATATATGAGGAGCATATTTACTCATGCTAGAGCCAATCAGATTGTTGGTCTTTGCATCAAGAACATCCCATTCGACATGGTGTCCCATCTCATAAACGATATAATCATGTAAACTTCCGTCTCCAACAAGGTCACGCCCGGCATTTCTATACTTCAATGCCAGTTCTTTTTGTGATCCAGTCAAAGAATCTATGTTGCCCATGACAATATCCCAAGACTTTTTAGATTCTGCATTGTATTTGCTCAATGTAGAAGAATCTTTAAAAACATTTTTGTTAATAAATATTCCATGCTCGACAGGATCGTAAGCAGCCACAGTTTCTTCACTTGAAAAACTTTTTTCCAAGTGCTGAAGTTGGCGATATTGCTTTTATCCCGTTAATCTTGGACATGTCATATTTTGAATACAGTTCTTCCATCGTTCTATTGATTTCGTTGGCATGGTCAAGAGAAATTCCGTTGTAATCAGCTTCATTCTTAAATGTCTTACTGTATCCTGTGCCAATGAACTGTTTTGCGTATGTCTGGGCTTCTTCCATCGTCTTTGCATCGGTAAATACCTGCTTTGTATTTGTTGACCCAACTGCAGATGATAGATTTAATGCTGCCGCTTGTTTTTCCAATTGATCAACATTATTTTGAGCCTTATTGATCTTCGACTTTTCTATAGACCCTGCCGCTATTCTCTTTTGCTGTTGAATCTGCTTATGCAACTGTGCCAGTTCCGTTTCGGCGGCTGTGTGTTCTTTCTCCAATGGCTGGTCATTGGCGATGTCATCGCCATAATAGGTCATGGCGCGATGTTTACAGTTGGGGTGGAACAGGCCGCCGGCAATAGCCATGTACAGAAGAGATGCATTGGTACTAATCTACTTAATTCGTAAACTGGCGGATGTTCAATACGTACCTCATGTTTATCCCCCTGTTGTTTCGGGTGTCACCCTAGGCCCTATGGCCCGCGCACCTTTTATTGCCATGTCGCGATTGGGTAAAACAAAACCGCTTATTCAGCGGTCGTTTCCTTCTTGACCTTCGGCTTGTCTTCCTTGACGACTTCGGCCAATCTCTCTTCAATCAGCGTGTCGCCTCGGTTCTTTTCAACATCGATCATGTCGCCTGGCTCCATGTACTTCCGCAGCAGCCGGTCATAATACCTGGCAATTATCTTGGCTTTCATACGCTACCCCCTTTCCGCCATCAAAAAACGCCCTGATGGGCGTTTCTTATATCCATGTCTGCTGTCAACCATCTTAATACCCTTTTTCATTATATTCATTCAACCTTTTCACAAGAGCCAAAAATTCCTGTAGATCGTTTTTAATCTCTTCAGGTGCATCTTCAGGCAATGAATCAGCAGTCAAATTATGGCGTTCGTCAAACCTGACTGCATATTTATAAATCTTTGTCCCCAACTCGTTAATCCTATTCGTAACTTCAATGATTTCTTGAGTAGGGCCAATTAGGACATCGATCATAGTTTCATCACCTTTCTGATCATATTATCGAAATCGCTTATAAGATCTTTTTTCTTGTCTGCCGCAAGTATTCAGCAAAAGAAACTTTCATATGCCATTCTCTTGTCTTCATTTATAAGAGGGCAGCTTATAATCTACGCAAGCAGTTTCAATAATTGATGCATTGCCCTCAATCATTTATCTGCCGTGCCTTGATTGTACATGCATCTTGATTAGGGGTCAAGGATGCCGTCGGCATAAAGCCACGCCTCATCGGCGGATGCCGCCCACGGCCTTACAGTTTCGCGTACGTCCAGCGCGGCCGGACATCGATCGCTCTCATCCCGGGCATGCTTCCGATGGCGCTAATCTTCATGAAAAAAACCCTGCGCTGGCGCAGGGCTTTTTTTGATCATGGTGCCGGATGACAGAATCGGACTGTCGGCCTCATCCTTACCAAGGATGCGCTATACCACTTAGCTAATCCGGCGACTGCACATATAAGTATAAAGATTTTACGGAAATAATCAATAAAATCTTATTACAATCGGCGCGCTGGCTATAATATAAGGATATATGGATATCCGCTTGCGGCGGATAAAGGGAAGGGGGGCCCATCATGCCCAGCATCGTAGCCCACGCCGTATATGGCGACATCGCCGTCACCCGGACGGGGGACAGCGCCATCACCCAGGCCATCAAGGCCAACCATGACTTGTTCTGGATCGGCTGCCAGGGTCCCGACCTGTTCTTCTATTACCATCCCTGGTCAGGCCGGGCTTATGACCGGCAGGTCCGCGGCTATCCGGAACGGCTGCATGGCCACAAGATCGACATGACATTCACTCTGATGGCGGCGCAGGCCAAGAAGGAGGCTGACATGGCCGTGACCGCCTATGTCGCCGGTTTCCTGTCGCACTGGGCCATGGACATGAACTGCCATCCTTATATCTTCTATCGCACCCAGCGTCCGGAGAAGCAGGACGGCTATCCCGAGCATCAGTTCTTGGAGGCGGCCATCGACCGCGCCGTGCTGCAGGATCAGGGCCTCGATCTGGCGGCCTATTCGATCCTGGACCGCCGTCCAGGCTGCGATGCTAAAATCCATGCCGTGCTTCAGCAGGTCATGGCCGCGGAGTATGGCCTCGACCTGCCGCTGGCGACGGTGTCGGCGGCCATCTCCGACTTCCGGTTCGTCGAGCGCTTCTTCTATTCGCGCGGCGCTAAGTTCCGTTTTTATCGGGGCCTGGAAAAACTGGTGGGCAAGCCCAAAGCCATCACGGCCTTGATCATCCCGCCGGACACCGACCCGGACGTCGACCCACTCAACACCCGCCATGCCGTCTGGCATGACCCCTGCGACCGGTCCGTCGTCAGCACGGCGTCTTTCGCCGAGCTAGCCGACCGGGCCGTCGGCCAGACCGCGGACCTGTGGGCGGCGCTGCAGTCCTACCTGCAGGATGAAGGGCCTGTTGAGGACCTGACCAGGCTCTTGGCCGGCCGTACCTTCAAGACGGGTCGGGACGAGCAGGACAGGATGTACTGTTTTGCGGCAGGGGACCGTTCATGAAACGTTTCGCGGACATCAATGAGCTGGATCTGCATGGCTGTCTGGTCAATGAGGCCCAGGCCCTGATCGGGGACAAACTGGATGAGCTGTACCAGGAGTATCCCGACCAGTTCGATCGGCTGATCATCATCCATGGCTATTCCCATGGCGACCAATTGCTCAACTTGGTCCGGCGGCGCAAGGACTATCGCATCCGGCGCATCCGGACGGTGGCATCCAACCCCGGCATGACGATATATGAGCTCAAAAGCTGGGACGAGATCATCGATGACGAGCAGCGGCGCCGAAATTCTGGTTGAAATCACGGCGCGTACGTGCTAACATAAAAAAGCCGATGGGGAGTTAGCTCAGTTGGGAGAGCACATGCTTGACGTGCATGGGGTCACGGGTTCGAGCCCCCTACTTCCCACCATGGTGTATGAAAAGCCTGGCCATGAGGTCAGGCTTTCTTTTGGCTTATTTCGTCAGCCGCGGTGTCCCGGGGCCCGAGGCAGCGGGCCATGGTGGCCATGACGACACGTGATTCGATAGGCTTAGCGATGTGGGCGTTCATGCCACAGTCCGAGGCGGCCGCGACGTCATCGGAGAAGGCGTTGGCCGTCATGGCGATGATCGGGATGGCGGCGGCGTCAGGCCGGTCCAGGGCCCTGATGGCCTTGGCGGCCGCATAGCCGTCCATGTTGGGCATCATGATATCCATCAGGATGCACTGATAGGTCCCGGCTGGGGCGGACGCGAAGCGCGACAGGGCGATCCGGCCGTCAGCGGCGGTGTCGACAGTCATGCCCCGACTCTGCAGCATGAGGCGGGCGACCTCGACGTTGATGTCGTTGTCTTCGGCCAGCAGGACACGCACGCCGCTGAAGTCATAATCGGCGGCGATGTCAGCCGTCGGGCTGGGCAGGGCGGCATCGGGGTCGATGTCCAAGGGCAGTGTGACAGTCACGGCGGTACCGCGGTGGAGATGGCTGTCGATGGCGATCGTACCGTTAAGCAGGTCGACGAACTGCTTGACGATGGACATACCCAGCCCCGACCCTTTGTATTGTGAACGGGCGTCGAAGCTGTCGGCCTGTGTGAAGGCCTCGAAGATGTGCTGCTGGAACTCCTCGCTCATGCCGATGCCGTCATCGATGACCTCGAACTGGCAGTTCAGCACGTGTCCGGCGGCGTCTGCCCGTCCGGCGGCCCTGAAGGTGATGTGCCCGCCGTTGGGGGTGAACTTGACGGCGTTGGAGATGACATTGATAAGGATCTGACGGATATGCAGGGCGTCGGTCAGCACCAGGGGCCGGTCGAAGGGGCCGATGGCAGTCTGGATGGCGATGTCGCGGCTGATGACCGAGCTTCGCAAAACCTCGACGCACTGGTCGACGGTCTGGCGGATGTCGGTCGGCTCATGGGCGATGACCATCTTTCCGCTCTCGATGCGGCTGAGGTCCAGGATGTCATTGATCAGGGTCAGCAGATGGTCGGAGCTATAGCTGATCTTATCCAGGGCGTTGACGACCTGGTCGTGGTCGTCGGGATGGGTCTGGGCGATCTCGGTCATACCGATGATGCCATTGAGGGGGGTGCGGATGTCGTGGCTCATCTGCGATAGAAAACGTGTCTTGGCGGCGTTGGCGGCATTGGCGGCCTGCAGGGCCTTCTCCAGGGCCACCTGGCTTTCGCTCAGGGCCTGGTTGCTGGTCTTGAGACGGTCGGCGCTGCGCTTCTGCAGCAGGATGAAGACCAAGGCCACGGCGACCACCAGCAGGATGATGCCCACCATCGCCAGGGGAGAGGAGACCAGGAAGTCCCACAGCGTGTAGCTGCGCTTGGCCTCCAGCAGATAGTAGTTGTACAGCTCGTCGACCTGGGCATCACCGACGCTATGGGCCAGCCGGTTCATCAGCCCATACAGCGTCATGTCGTCCTGGGCCGCGATGGCCAGCCGGAACTGGGCGGCGGCGTCGTTGAGCTGGGTCGCCTTGATCTTGTTGGCGTTGTCCTCGACGATGAACATCTGGGCCGTCAGCGAGTATGTGTAGGTAGCGTCGGCCGTGCCATCCTTGACGTCCTGGAGGCATTGGTCGAAGCTGTCACGATAGATGAACTTGGCCCGCGGTGCATAGTTCTTAGCCAGATCGTGGAAGAGGCTGGAGCCATCGACCACCGATACCGTTCTGATGGTGCCGGAGAAGGTGCTGGCGGTGACGACGGCGTAGGCGGATGTCGCATAGGAGGTGGTCAGGCGGTAGCCCAGCACCTCGGCATTATCCGTGGACTCCGCGAAATCAAGCACGATGTCGGCGGCCCCGGCCGCCCGCTGCGTGTAATAGTCATCGATGTTGGCGGTCTTGACGAACTCGTAAGGGATGCTGTAGGCGGCCGCCAGGCTGGTGAAGATGTCGACCAGCACGCCGCGGGGCGTGCCGGCATCATCATAGTACGACAGCGGGTAACGGCTCGGATTGAAGAGCACCTTGAATCTCCGACCGGCGGCGGCCTGGCTGGCAAGATATTTGGACTCGGACAGCGTCAGGGCCACCTGGGAGGTGGAGCCGGACAGGAAATATCTGCTCATCAGCTCGACGGACCAGCTGGGGTCGGCGGCGTTGAGCCGCCGGATGGCCTCGTCGATGGTGGCCAGCAGGGCGGTGTCGCCGCGGCGGACCATGACGTACAGCTCCTGCGGGTCGAATCTGTCGATGACGTCCGCGCCCGCCAGCTCCCGCAGCGACTCGGAGACCATGGCATCGATGTCACGGCCGGCGGCCAAGGCGGCTTGCAGGCTGGCAAGGCTGGAATAGGATGTCAAGGTGTAGCGCAGGCCCTTGGCCGCGGCATAGGCGGCCAAAGACGCCTGGCGGCTGCTGCCCCGTACGATGCCGATGCGCATACCGTCGAAGGGCTGGTAGTCGGTGGCGGCGAAAGCGGCATTGTTGACCGATGTGGTCAGCATGGCGTAGCTGGTGCCGATGCTGTGCTGGCTGAAGGCAAAGCGGTCCTGGTTGGCGGCGGTCTTCATGGCATAGGTCATCATGTCAATCTCGCCGTCGGCCAGCATATCGGCCATGTCCTCCCACCGTTTCTGGTATCCGACATAGACGTACTTGAAGTTGGCGTAGCCGGCGATCATCTGCAAGAAGTCGTAGCCATAGCCCGACTTGTCGCCGCCGGTATCCATGTCGTGGTAGCCGTCGAGCTGGAAGAAGCCGACATGTACGATCGTCTGGTCGGTCACGGCCGCGGCGGCGTCGACGGGACCCGGGCTCAGGCACGGCAAAACACATGCCAGAGCCGTCAGCATCACGGTCAGGCCGCGGATGAGCGATGTTTTACGGGGCCGGGTTCGGCAGGACGTCGCGGTGGCATGGGTCATGGGCGGCAAGCTCAGTATTTCCAGGCGGCCAGCAGCCGTTCCTTCTCGGCGATGGTGTCGTTGCTCATGTCGGCATAATGGATGTCGGTGGGATAGCTGGTCAAGGTGAAGGAGCGGTCCTTGTACAGCTTCTCGGGCATGTAAAGACGGCAGTTCTCATAGTTGAAGGTGTTGACCAGGAAGGCGAAGACGTCCCTGACCTCCGGCTTGGACTCCTTGCCTTTGATGATGGCCTGGCCATAGACGGCGTAAGGCGCGCCTTCCGCAAAGAAGGCGATCCTGATGGGGGAGCCTTTGTTTATCTGGGCCACGGCCGTGGCCGTGGTGCCCAGGCCGATGGCGGCCTTGCCCTCGACCAGCGCGTTGAGGGGGCCGGAGCCGGATTCGGTGTACTGCAGGATGTTGGCGGTGAGCTGGTCGAAATAGTCCAGGGCCGCCGCCAGGCCCCAGGCGTTGACCAGCGACTTGTAGAACATGTAGCCGGTGCTGGAGGCCTTTGGATCGGGCATCGAGATCAGGCCGCGGTATTCAGGCTTGAGCAGGTCCTGATAGCAGGTGGGCTCCGCCAGGCCGAGCTGGCTCAGCAGCTGGGTATTGATGAGGATGGCGCCGCTGCCGCGTTCCTGCGGCAGGTAGTCGGGGCCGGCCACCACGTCATCGTCATAGATGCTCCGGTCATATGATGACAGATCCGCCAGATAGCCCTTCCCGTCGAGCTGCTGCAGGTAGCTGTAGCTCAGGCTGTGGGTGATGTCGCATTCGGTGGACGGGCCGTCGGCCAGCAGCTTGGCGATGTGGCTGCCGGTGGAGACGAATATGATCTCCACGTCGTACTGGGGCAGCGTCTCCTCCAGACGCTGGCTGAGGTAATCGATGCGGTATTCCTCGATGCTGGTATAGATGATGACCTTCGGCTTAACGGAGGTGCTGCCCTGGCCGCAGCCGGCCAGCATCATGACCATCAGCACGATGGCCAGGGCCGTCCGGCCCCAGCGTTTGAATTCAATGTTCAAGATGAAGAACCTCCTCAGCCCTATGGCGAAACCATGATAGGAACGGATCAATCAGGCAAAGGTCTCGGCCTGACCGTGGCGCTTGCTTGGCTCCCGGAGAGCCTGGAGGACGCTTCGATGATGTTGGATAAGCAGATGAGCACGTGTAATTAAAACCATATTATCATTTTTTATCTGCTGCGGCAATAAACGGCCCCCGGCGCGACGGCATAATAAGGATGGCGTCGGCGGCTGGTTGGTAGTATCATTTAGCCGCGGTATCACGAGGTGAGCACATGGAAGTGACATACATCGGGCATAGCGGCTTCCTGGTCGCCATGACCGGCTGCCAGCTGCTGTTCGACTATCAGAAGGGGACGCTGCCGACGTTGGCCGCGGACAAGCCGCTGTACGTGCTTGTCAGCCATGGCCATGGCGACCATTACACCAAGAAGATCTTCCACATCAGCCATCCGGAGCGTCATTACATCCTGTCCGACGACATCACCGACCGCCCGCGCCGTGACGACATCACCGTGCTGGCCCCCTGGCAGATCTATGGCGACCGTCATGTCCGCATCAGCACCCTGGCCTCCACCGACCTGGGGGTGGCCTACCTGGTGGAGACGGAAGGGAAGGTCATCTTCCACGCCGGCGACCTCAACTGCTGGGTGTGGGACGGCGAGACCGAGGCCAAGAACCGGCAGATGGCCGATATGTTCCGCACCGACATGGAGCCGCTGCGGGGACGGACGCTGGATGCCGCGTTCATGCCCCTGGATCCCCGTCAGGGCGATGACTGCCGGCTGGGGATGGACTACCTGCTGCAGATCGCCGCGGTCCGGGACCTGTTCCCCATGCATTTCTGGGATCGGCCGCAGGTGATCGCCGAATACCGCCGTCTGACCGAGCTGCCGGCCGGTACGACGCTGCATGACGTCGCGACCCCCGGGCAGCACTGGACGCTGTGAGCCGGAAGGCGCACACGGAGCCAGACGTGCCGAAAAGATGAAAATGCTGTTGACAGCGGCCTGATTCTGACATATCATTGTAACGCTGACTTAATTTGGCCCCGCAAGAGGCCAAATTAAAATCAAGAAAAAGGCACACCCGGAAGTGTGTGCATAGGGAAAGGAGGATACTCATATGCCTACGATTAATCAGTTAGTTCGCAAAGGAAGGGACTCCAAGGTCTGGAAGACGGCGGCGCCGGCTCTCAACCGTGGATACAACTCCCTGAAGCGCCGCCCCACGGACATCAGCTCCCCGCAGATGCGCGGTGTCTGCACCCGTGTCGGCACGATGACCCCGAAGAAGCCGAATTCCGCGCTGCGTAAGTACGCCCGTGTGCGTCTCAGCAACGGCATGGAAGTCACGGCCTACATCCCCGGCGTCGGCCACAACCTGCAGGAACACAGCGTCGTGATGATCAGAGGCGGCCGTGTCAAGGATCTGCCTGGCGTCCGCTACCACATCATCCGCGGCACGATGGACTGCGCCGGCGTCGCCGACCGCAACCAGGGCCGTTCGCTGTATGGCGCCAAGAAGCCTAAGAAGCAATAAAAACGTTGATCAGAAAGGAGTGAAGGAAAATGCCTAGAAAAGGACATGTCGCAAAACGGGATGTGTTACCCGATCCTATTTACAATTCGAAGCTAGTTACCCGTCTGATCAACAAGATCATGATCGACGGCAAGCGCGGTACCGCGCAGACGATCCTGTATAACGCTTTTGAGATCGTCAACGAGAAGACGCAGCAGCCGGCCATGGAGGTCTTCGAGAAGGCCCTTGACAACATCATGCCGGCCGTCGAGCTGAAGGCCCGCCGTGTCGGCGGCTCCAACTATCAGGTCCCGACGGAGGTCTCCCAGGAACGTAAGCTGACTCTGGGCCTGCGCTGGCTGGTGAATTATTCGCGTCTGCGCAGCGAGAAGACCATGGAAGCGCGTCTGGCCAGCGAGATCATCGATGCCTCCAACGGCACCGGCGGCGCGGTCAAGAAGCGCGAGGATACCTACAAGATGGCCGATGCCAACAAGGCTTTCGCCCATTATCGTTATTGATCTGACAGCATATATCAACTTAATCAAATGTGTGAGGGAGGTTACATATGCCCCGTGAATTCGATTTACAGCACACCCGCAATATAGGAATCATGGCCCACATCGACGCCGGCAAGACGACGACGACGGAGCGCATCCTTTATTATACCGGGCGTACGCACAAGATCGGTGAGACCCATGATGGCACGGCCACCATGGACTGGATGGCTCAGGAGCAGGAGCGCGGCATCACGATCACGTCTGCGGCGACGACCTGCCACTGGAAAGGCTATCGCATCAACATCATCGATACCCCGGGGCATGTCGACTTCACCGTCGAGGTCGAGCGCTCGCTGCGGGTCCTGGATGGAGCCGTGACGGTGCTCGACGCCAAGGCGGGCGTGGAGCCGCAGACGGAGAACGTCTGGCGCCAGGCCACCAAGTTCGGCGTGCCGCGCATCGTCTTCGTCAACAAGATGGATGCCACCGGCGCCGATTTCTACATGTCCGTCGATTCGATCAAGACCCGGCTGGGCGCCATCGCCTGCCCGATCCAGCTGCCTATCGGCACCGAAGCCAACTTCAGCGGCGTCATCGACATCATCGAGCGCAAGGCCAAGGCTTTCTCCGATGACGTCAACAAGCCCGACACCGAGATACCGGTGCCGGCCGATATGATCGCCAAGGTCGAACAGTACCGTGCCAA
>Ga0183096_1001863_pt1 | contig 16261 bp, 13 predicted proteins | sample Biomet5_FD_127791 | JGI IMG/M metagenome (GOLD analysis project Ga0183096, IMG submission 127791) | Microbial communities from bioreactor (seeded with sewage sludge) at LBNL, California, USA - Biofuel metagenome 5 (version 2) (version 3) | ecosystem: Engineered > Bioreactor > Anaerobic >... | reverse complement strand
CAAGATCCCTTCGATCCTTTGCAGCTGTCCTATTTCCAGTTGGGTTTGCTCAAGTTTCTTCCTGAAGCCTGTTCCTATGTACTCGAAGTCTCCTTTGCTTTCCGCATCCAGAAACAGGGAGATTTCTTCCAGGGAAAATCCGAGGAAGCACAGTGTTTTAATTTTCATTCCCTGCTCCAGCTGGGAAACGGTATAGTACCTGTATCCCGTAAAAGGGTCCTTTGCTTCCGGAACAAGCAGCCCTTTCCGGTCATAGAGCCTGAGTGCTTTTTGCGAGAGGCGGGTCATGAAAGAAAACTTACCGATTGGAATCTGATCTACTGACATCTTGCTCAATCCAGTAATTGTCCTGAAATTAGATAAACAACCTCACTTTTCCCCGGGGGAGACTTCATGTAAGAACAGAAAATCGTGCATGGCTATTTGATATCTGATAACGAAAGAGAAATTCCGAAAGAAATAGATATTGAAAACGTGAATTATCGCTGGCTTCAGCTAGTAACTTCCCTTGTAGACCAGTTAGATGGAGAGTTGGAACTGAAAAGGAATAATTATTTCTGAGTGTAGTGTTATTTTAATTCAGCGTCGATTTACCAGAATAACCCTTTTTAGTAAATGATCTTAAATTCGTTTGTTTTTATATTCCCTGAATTTGAAATTAAAGGATTGAATATTGAAATTATGAATTGGGACTTACTTTTTTACATAAGTATAAGGGGAAGAGACTAGTGAAAATTAACAAAAAGTTATACTCGATAGCTTTAGCTTCAACTACCTTATTTTTTGTGTTTTCTATTTTTATTTCATCCGTATCATTAGCTGCCCAGGAAATTAGGCTCTCAGAGGATATTGGAGAGAACGGAGGGCCTGCTATTTATGGTAATAAAGTAGTGTGGGCATATTGGGATAAAATTCATCTTTATGACTTAAAAACCGGAAATGATACCACAATTACTATGCCTGAACATTATTATGCAGTACGTCCTGCTATCTATGATAATAAAATCGTATGGTATCTTTGTAATACGAACGATGTTAAAAATACCAGCAAACTTTGTGTGTATGATATACTAAGTTCTACAAGTTCGCTAATTACAGATAATGTATCCCAGTCTCCTGATATTTATGGTGATATAATTGTGTGGGCTGCCGAACGCAACTACAAGACTGATGTCTATATGTACGATATTCCCACTCATACGCAAACTCAGATAACCACAAGAGGATCTGCAAGTAACCCTTCGATATATGGTAACAAAATAGTGTGGGAGGATTCTCGGTGTAATGGAACTATAAATGAAAACAACAATTCCATTAGCAGAGATAGTATTTGCATTTATGACTTTTCCACTAAGAAGGAAACCAGGATTAGCACTAACGGGAGAGTCTATGGTCCTGTGATTTACAGTGATAGGATAGTATGGCACGATAGTCGCAATTCAGACTTTACTGGAGGTATAGGGGATGTCTACATGTATAACCTCTCAACTGAGAAAGAAAGCCGGATCTCTTACAGCGGCCAGTCCTCGTTAGGTTCGTCTCCAGCTACCTGTGATGATAGGATAGTATGGCAAGATCGTCGTAATGGAAAAGAAGATATCTACATGTACAATCTCTCAACTCAGAAGGAGACTCAAGTTACAACCAGCGGGCATGCATACGATCCTGATATCTACGGAGATAGGATAGTGTATAATGACAATCGTCAAAGACTACCCCCTGGTGATGGTTATTTTAGTGATATCTATATGTACGATCTCACTGCTAGACCCATAGAACCACAAGCTGGATTTACATCCAATGTAACTTCTGGAACAGCACCTCTAACGGTGTTATTCACTGATACCAGTACTGGTGGAGTGCCAACTTCCTGGCATTGGGACACCGGGGACGGTATTTACTCAAAACATGCCATGAATACAGTACACACTTTTACAAAGCCAGGGGTATATAATGTTACTTTAACAGTGGAAAATGAAGCAGGCAATAGTACGGTAACAAAACCGTATTATATTATTGTAACTACTCAAAAAACACTAGCTGCAGACTTCTTTGCTAATGTAACTTCTGGAACAGCACCTCTAACAGTGTATTTTGCTGACACAAGTAAAGGCGAAGCACTTATTTCTTGGTATTGGGATTTCGGTAATGGTATCAATTCAAAACATGCCATGAATGCAACCCACACATTTACAGATTCAGGAGTGTATAATGTCACTTTAACAGTGAAAAATGAAGCGTGTATCAGTACAGTGACAAAACGGAGTTATATCACTGTAACTTCCCCAAAAACCCCAGTTGTAGACTTCTCTTCTAATGTAACCTATGGAATAGTACCTCTAACGGTGTTATTCGCTGACACAAGTAAAGGCGAAGCACCTACATCCTGGCATTGGGATTTCGGCGACGGTAACAGTTCAAAGGATGTCTTGAATGCAACCCACACATTTACAGATTCAGGAGTGTATAATGTCACTTTAACAGTAGCAAATGAAACAGGCAATAGTACGGTAACAAAACCGGATTATATTATTGTAACTTCCCCAAAAGCACTAGTTGCAAACTTCTTTGCTGATGTATTCTCTGGAACAGCACCTTTAACGGTATTATTTACTGATATCAGCACTGGTGGAGTACCAACTTCCTGGTATTGGGATACTGGAGACGGTGTTTACTCAAAACATGCCAAGAATATGACCCATACTTTTACGAAGCCAGGGTTTTATAATGTTACTTTGACAGTGGTAAATGAAACAGACATTAGTACGGTAACAAAACCGTACTATATTAGTGTAACTTCACCAGAAACACCAGTTGCAGACTTCTCTACCAATATAACCTCTGGAACAACACCTCTAACAGTGTATTTTGCTGCTACAAGACCACGAACGCTATCATTCACTGATATCAGCACTGACGGAGTACCTACATCCTGGTATTGGGATTTTGGCGATTCTACCAGTTCAAAGCATGCCATGAACGTAACTCATACGTTTACAAAGCCAGGAAATTATACAGTCCGTCTAACTGAAGAAAATGCCGCAGGGAACAGTACAGCAATAAAGCTAGGGTACATAGTTGTTATCGATTCAAGCACTCAGGCTGCAGACTCCAGTGATAAGAAATAGTGATCTGATAAGAAATAGTGATCTGATAAGAAATAGTGATCTGATAAGAAATAGTGATCTGATAAGAAATAGTGATCTGATAAGAAATAGTGATCTGATAAGAAATAGTGATCTATTGCCTAAAAGATCTAAATATCAAATGATATCTTGCTCAATTCAGTAATTGTCCTGAAATTAGATAAACAACAGGCGGGCATAAAATGGTTGTAAGATGGTATTAGTCGATGGTCTAATTACTTGCTTTCTCCTTAGATCGATACCAATAATTTAGAGCATCTCGATGAAGCCCAAATGCTATTATGCTCATAACTATACTTACCACTAGCAAAAAGGGTGGATTCAGGATTGCTCTTGAAAATAATCCTGCTATCAGGAAATAGGCATGAAATCCTAGAGGCACAAGAAAGACAAATGCAGCCTGGGACCGGACCAAGACTTCCGGGCGTAATGCCAAAATCAATAGCAGAGCACCTCCTAAGACTGCAATGATAGTAGCATGATGCATTAGGTCAGTGGGAATGTTGGTAATGAAATGGTTGGTAATAAGCACGCCCTTAGTGCCGCAGATTATAGCTCCTGCAGGTGAGAACCAATGTCCCCAGAAGCCAGGGAGCTTTGACAGCAATCGAAGGCTTGCTGAAAATGAGAACACAACCCAGAACCATGCCCAGAAGTTGTTGTAAGGAACACCGAAATACTGATAATCAAAACCTTTTCCCCAATCCCACATACCCAGGCGGATGGCTATTGTATCCATGGAAAGGTCCATGTTCAAGGCCATCAGGCCATCGAGCACCGGCCGTGCCCATTCTGGAAGGTTGGTTTTATCGGAAAATGAGCGAACGCTATAAATGATAGCTCCCCAGGCCACCCCAATGACCACAGGGACAGGCCCAAGCATTACCAGAAAGTGTCCATACTCGTAGGCGTTGAGCTGTTGGATTGTAGCCCATTCCAGCAGCAAGCCGAAGAGCACTCCGGCAAGAAGTTGCCAGGCTACCCAGGAGCCTCGTTGCCATGCATCTTGCAGACAGGCCAGAAAGAGTACTAAAACCAGAATTTCGAAGGCGAGAAAGTATAGATTTAGCAAGGGCATGAGCAATAAGTACTAAATAACGGCTTAAAAAACTTGCGAAAATGTTTGATAACATGATTCCTCGTATATGGAATAATTACATCTTTAGTTGGTTGCAAGTGCGGATTATTGAACAGAGATAGGAAAGGCTTCCAACAGCTAAATTTTGCTACTTACGCAATAAGGGTAGTTCTATATTGGCCTGGCTGGATAACTCTCGGATATTTAAGGAAATTTTCAGAGATTTGGCATATGAAACAATGACAGTCTTTTAGAGAAGCTTACAGCTAAATTTTATTGATGAACAGTGATTTTCTTACGGCAGTTGAAAAAATGGCTGTAATGTGCTTAAAGTGTTTTTCATTTTAGGTACTAATTATAGAGAATTAAGAGAAAAAATGAAGATTAAGGCTTATTTTTAGTGACCAAAAACACGATTTCAAAAAGAGACATATTGCCCAAAAGCTCTAAATACTTACTGACGTTTGCTCAATCCAGTAGTGTTCTAAAACTAGATAAACAACCCTACTTTTCCCCGGGGGAGACTTCCGCGTTAAGGTGGTAGAAGGTATATCTTGAACACAGAAAAGGGAACCCACTTCAGGGCACAATACATACCAAGAATTTCCCATAAATTGCCTGGAAAATTGTACAATATTAGAACAACTGTTGAAAGGAAAAATTCAAAGGATGTTGCTGGATATAATAAATCAAAAACACCTACAAGAGGAAATGTGTGTGCCAAAACTTATATGGCAATAAGCAATATTGCCACATTACTTACGCACTTACGGCTTTTAAAGTTGGAAGACATGACCTGATAAGAGCACCAGGAACTTTTAGAAGGTTGAATATCTGGGCAACTAAAAGTAATTTGGCTCTTCGCTATTTCGAATGGGTAACTTACATTTAGCTCCTAAATACAGCTTCTAAATGCAGGAGTAATATATATAATATATTATAATAATCATATAATATATTACAACAGTTGTTGCTGAAAATTACATTCAAGCTTGATATTTTTCTATTTGATATTAATACTTTCCAACTAAATATTTGTTTTTAACTCATACAAAACAGCGAAGAATCAGCAATTTTTTTTAAAAAAAGGGAATTTAATGATCTTAATTTAAGATTAATGCATTGATTCAGAAATTGACAAAGGCTCAGAGAAGTAAATTTTCGGAATTAGCTGACTCCAAAAATCAAAATTGAATCTCTGTTTTCAAATTTCAATGACCAATAAGGTTTCCGATCATTAAATTGTTCTGAAACTCTTATAGTAAAAATGAAATTGGTTTAAGGTGACCATTATATTTTACTTATATTTGATAATTAATCAAATTTCTATTTACTTAATATATTAGACAATTAATTAGTAACTTGTCTAACGAGAAAATACAGTATTATATTATATAGATTAAATATCCAATATATTTTCTTATTGGCGTTTTAATAAAAACATTAGGATACATTATGGAAACGTTAGTTGTACGGTGTATCAATCTATAAAGTAAATTGATAACCCAACAGCATACGATTATCTAAACTGAGTGTACATGGAGGGTGAGGAAGTGAAAAAACAACAGTTTGTCAAAATAAAAAAAATACGATATCTGTTAACTGTGGTCTGTTTCTTAATGTTAGCTGCAGTTGCGGCAGCAGATGATTCTACAGGAGACGACAACGGTATTAATAAAATCGCATTTAAAGATGTCACGCTTAACAATGTTACGTTTAACGATGTTACGGATAGCAGTATCATATTTGATAATGTTACATTAAATAATGTCGTGTTTAACAATGGGCAGAATAATGATATAGATCCAAAAAACACCGTTATTAATGTTTCGGACATAATGAGAAAATATAATATTAGTGATCCAGACGATAAAGACGAGTCAAATTTAACATCCGAAAACGAGTCAGATGAAGAAGTGTCCATTGACAATGGAACGAACGCAGGAGCAACCATTAACAATGGGCCGAACGCAGGAATGACCGATTACAACGGGACGAATGCAGGGGGCACATTAAATGCGGGACTGTACTCAGGAGCGACCTTTAACATAGGAGAGTACGCGGGAGCAACCATTAACATTGGAGAGTATGCGGGAGCAACCATTAATACTGGGGAGAATGCAGGAGCAACAGCTAACGAAGGGGAAAATGCAGGAGCAACCATTAGCAGTGGTTCAAACGCAGGAGCAACAGCTAATAGTGGAGAAAATGCAGGAGCAACAGCTAATAGCGGATCCAATGCAGGAGCAACAATTAATACTGGATCAAATGCAGGAATGGAAACCGAGGCAACCGCTAATAATGGATATAACGCTGGAGCGACAATTAATAATGGGTATAACGCTGGGGCAACCGCTAACGAAGGGTCAAACGCAGGAGCAACTATTAGCAGTGGTTCAAACGCAGGAACAACAGCTAATAGTGGAGAAAATGCAGGAGCAACCATTAGCAGTGGTTCAAACGCAGGAGCAACAGCTAATAGTGGAGAAAATGCAGGAGCAACAGCTAATAGCGGATCCAATGCAGGAGCAATCGTTAGTAATGGGCCAAATGCAGGAGCAACCATTACTAATGGAGACGACTCAGGAAACACTGTTAATAATGGGCCAAATGCAGGAGCAACCATTACTAACGGATCCGATTCAGAGGGCACTGATGATAATGGAGATTCAGAGAGCACTGTAAATAATGGAGAAAATGCAGGAGCAACCATTACTAATGGATCCAATTCAGGGAGCACTGAATATAATGAAGAAAATGAAGAAGTAACCATTATTAACGTATTCGATTCAGAGAGCACTGATGATAATGAACCAAACGCAGGAGTAACTATTAATGGACCCGATTTGGGGAACAGTGCTAATATTGGAGAAAATGCAGGAACAACCATTACTAATGGACCCGATTCAGGGAGCACTGAAAATAATGGAGAAAATGCAAGAGTAACCATTACTAACGGAGACGACTTAGGAAACACTGTTAATAATGGAGAAAATGCAGGAGCAACCATTACTAATGGAGACGATTCAGAGAGCACTGAAGATAATGAACAGAGCCCAGAGGAGTAATGGATAAAATCGAGAATAACGTTAATTATGGTAGAATCAGAGAAGTACTGTAAAATATAACTTATTTTTTAGTGGCCAAAAACACTGTCTCAAAAAGTGATGTCTTGCCAAAAAGTTCTAAATACCTACTGACATCTTGCTCAAGCCAATAGTTGTCCTGAAATTAGATAAACAACCTTACTTTTCCCCGTGGGAGACTTTCACGTTAAGATTCTACAGTAGAAGGTATATTTACTTTCTCCAGGGAAAATTCAAGGACACACAGGGTTTTAATTTTCACTCCCTGCTCTATTTTTGTTATGAATATTCTATAAACCTGCTTTATTTTAAATCATTAGAGTTTTCAGGATCTCTTTTCAGATCAGATACGAGATTTACTGTTCCAGATACGAGATTCAGAAATCAAATATTGAGTTTCGGGAAGGCTTGTTAATTAACCATCTTTTAATATAATAAATTTAATATAAATTTGCATAGGGGATAGATTTTTACTTTTTTTCAGAAAGCACGTGAACTAGAAGAAAAGAGAACATAGAAGAAGGGGGCATTATGGAAAAGGACTACGATATTATAATTATTGGAACTGGAACCGCGGGCAGAACCTTTGCGGATAAAGTGGCACGTTCAGGATTAAAAATAGCAATTATTGACTCGATAGAGTATGGAGGAATATCTCCTCCCAGAGGTTGTGATACTAAAAAAATGTTCACATATCTCGCCGAGATAACTGATTCAAACAATAGATTGATAGGCAAAGGTATAGGGACAAATCGTTCTTTAAAGATTGACTGGTCTTCTCTTATCGAATTCAAGAGGAAAGCTACTGAAGAATGTCCTGGAAGAGTTGAGAACCATTTTATTGAGATGGGAATCGATACATACCACGGGAAAGCTTATTTTGAAAATCAAAACACAGTAGTTGTTGGAGAAGACAAACTTAAAGGGGAACATATTTTTCTTGCTACAGGTTCAAAGCCTAGAAAACTCAACATTTCAGGAGAAGAGTATGTTACCACAAGTGAAGAGTTTATGAAAACCGAAAAGCTCCCTGAAAGAATTATCTTCATCGGAGGCGGTCATATCTCCTTAGAGTTCGCTCATGTTGCACGAAGGGCTGGGGCAGAGGTCATAATTCTGCACAGAAGTGAAAGGCTCCTGAGACACTCTGATGCTGACCTAGTGGATTTGCTTATAAAAGAGACCGAAGCCGCAGGAATTAAGATTCTTATGAATAAACCAGTAGCCTCAATCGAAAAAGACGCTAATGGCTTTCTGGTCAGAACTGGATCTAAATCCGGAACCGAGTCAGAGACCCAGAGCTTCCGTGCGGACATGGTAATTCATGGAGCCGGACGTGTCCCGAATATAGAGGATCTTCATCTCGAAAATGCCGGGATTAAGATTGAAAAGGGAGCTATTGTAGTCGATAAGTACATGAGAACCTCAAACCCTAGAGTCTATGCAGGTGGAGATTGTGTATCAGAAGGTATGAAACTTACTTCTGTAGTAGCTCTTCAAGGAGAAGTTGCAGCAGCTAATATCCTTAATGAGAATAGTGTCGAAGTAGACTATACAGGTATTCCAAGTGCAGTTCATGCAATACCTGTCCTGGCTTCAGTAGGAACCAGTGTCGCTAAAGATAGTGACAAATATAAAGTGATTTTCAATGACAGAAGCAACTGGTACACAACCCGAAAAGCAGGAATGGAGTTTGCAGCTTCAAAAGTAATTATTGATGAAGCAAATGACCGTATAGTGGGAGCTTATATTCTGGGTCCGAATGCTGGAGAAGCTATCAATATTTTCGCTGCGGTAATGAGGCTTGGACTCAAGGCGTCGGACATAAAAAAGCTGGTATTTACCTATCCTACTACATGTTCGGATATTCGCTATATGCTATGAATTCCGGCAGGATCCAAACGCAAGCACTCAAATATACGTCCTGATATCGTATTCCAGAAGGAGGCCAAAGTTTGGGTCTTTTCAATTTATTATACATGGTTCAATTTTCAAATATTCCATCGTTCTTAAGTGAAGATTTATGCGAGTTCAAAATTTTATGTCATTGTTTTCTCAGTTCAACTGTGTAAACCAATCATACTAATATGAATGTGGATAATCTAAATGTGGATCAGCAAAAAGTGTTCGCTATATATTGAAATTCAGTTAAAAGCGCACAGTTTCCAATTCACATTACATAATCAGATGGCGATTGTTCTGTTAGATTTTTTCCCACATGATTTTCTTTAAAGTGCATTTCTTAGACATGATAGTAGCACTCAAAACAACTACTTGAAAGTTTTAGCAAATCAATATATTTGTACTCTAGCATTCCCGATAACCTGCCTATTGAATTTTTCTAGCTTTTTCACAGTTCAATTGAAGGATACAAAAAGTGTCAATTAAAAAGATTGCTTTTCAAATCTTTTTGTAGGAAAACTCAAGAAATCATTGAAATTCGGATACTTAAGTTTGCAAATTTACAAAATATCTAGTGTATTGATTCCAAAGTATGTCCAAAATGACTTTTTTGAAAATCACGGAAAGCACGGAAGACACGGAAATCAGTAGTAAAGTTGAGGTTCTTCCGTGCTTTCCTTGTTTTCCGTGATTGTAATATCCAGATTGAATCACTCTGCCATCGGCTTCGTTTTCCGTGTTACAGAATTTCATCGGATTTTAAAATAATACTTGCGTCATAACCTGTAATTATTTTCTTTATGCATTTATTTGAGAATCGATGCATAGGGTTCTCGAAGGAAACTTTACATTACATGAAACAAAATACAAAAATGATAAGCCTTTCACTCTTAACAGCCATGTTTCAGAAAGAATTCAAACATTAGAACACCTGGGTTTGGACGAGCTCACAAACAAAATGAACAAATTCCAATTGGAATTACAATAACAAGAGTGCATTTCGACCTTTTGCCTCTGTTGAAAACTTCCGGTATCCGTTTTTCCCGAAGCTTAATTTGAGATAATAGCTGCAGATTTTCGATTAGTTCTCCAAAAAAGATAACAAGAAAAATGTTATTTTTTAAGATATCTGAGAAGGTCGGCCTAAATTAAATTTTCAATTTTCTTTATTTAATTTGATATTTTTATATAATATCATGCCAATCCCTTTTCATTCCTTTACGCAAAAATCAGGCCTGAATAAATTACTATCTTGCTGAACTGAACATTATTTCACTGAACTGAGTTAGTCATACACAGAGGCATGAGGAAAAGCCTGCAGGTCTATAAAAGCAATTTAAAGGATAAAACAGGAACTCTGGAAAATCCTAAGATTTAGTAAACAATTCACGGTATAAGTTCACAGGTATAAACAGCTGATTGGTATACGGAATTTTAGTTGGGGGGTTAGTATATGATTGTACAGGAATGCAATTTGTCATTAGATGAACTTCTGAAGTTTGATGGGGTAATGGCAGCCGGGATTTTTAGTCCCGAAGGAAAGCTTGTGGAGTATAAGTCCAGGGATGAAATGCCAAAAGAAATGGCCGAGATGACTGCCAAGTTCTGCGGAGCCGTGAACCTGATGTTCGATGCTCTGGCCAGTGCTTACACACAACTCTACAAGATGAACTGGGTACCTCAGCAAAGCTGGATGTACAGCGGCGGCGACTGGACCGTTATGATCTCGGGAACAAGAGGGGTTTTTGTTGAGAAGTCAAAGGCGGATTTAAAGAAGCTCTTTACGGCCCTGGGAATGTGTTAACGCCTGAATAAATTCTGGTTGACCAGCCCGAGTCAGGTAATCGGGTCAGGTAATCGGGTTAGGTAATCGGGTCAGGTAATTATTTCATTTTTATCAGGTAGGTCTACCTGTATTATGGGCAGTTTGCCGAATTTATCTGTAACCCTTTTAGATAGCTTGCCTGTATCTTGCCCAAAGCCCCTAATTCAAGCCTCTAAATTGGGTTACACCTTTCTTGCAACACAGCTAAAGAAATTATATTGTCTTTTATTATACCATTACTTATATACCATTACTTACATAGTAATAATTGGTCCATAGGGTCAAGTCCCGATGTATAAAGAAGACGTACAAAGAAAGTATGTAACTTAACTAAGGTAACTTAACTAAGGTAACTTAACTAAGGTAACTTAAATAAGGTAACTTAAATAAGTAATAACTTAACTGAGTACAGAACTAAACTACATTAAAATTGGACCAGGCCTTATGGATCACTTTATAAATCTAAAAGGCTTCTTATTCAAGTTGTCTCAAAGCCATTTTGAATTCTACAATTGGGTAATACCCATTTCAAGTTTTGATTCATTTCAACAAAGATAGATTAATTTTCACAGTTCAACATAGCTTATTTTCTATTCTCGCTCGAATTCTTTATTCCAGCTTTTACTTCCTTCTCCAACGATCATTTTCAACATATCTTTCAGGTTTTTCCCTTCTCTTTTAATGAAGTCTGCTATTTTCTTTATATTATGTACGGTGACTCTGTTCCAAAATCTAGTGATTTTTCTTATTGTTGCTTCCTTAAACCTACGATTTTCTCTGCTGACTACCTTAAAAAGCTGCAATAATCTAGAAAAACTGATTCTTTGGCATTTTTGCCAAAGAATCAGTTTATTCATTTGATCTTTTTTTCAGAATATTTCTACTAAAATCGATACGTTTCGCTACTTCCCAAAGTGAAATAATTACAAAAAACAATCCTAAAAATTTAATGATTTGATAATAAAATTGGTTTTGGGATGAGTTCATCCTTAATTTATACACTGATTTAGAGGAGCCGATTAAGATTAGTCCTCTTGAATAAACACTACGGTCTTTGCAACAATATCGTGAAAGGCTTGCTTTTTTGAAGTAAAAAGGATCAGTAGAAAACCTATAAAAAAGGGAATTACAGTGAAAATTTTCAGAATAAAGCGCTTTGTTGCCTGCATAAAGGAAATTCTGTTTCCGTTGAGGTCAGTAACAATAATGTTCACAGCTTGCTTGCCCACAGTTGACCTAAGGGTCGAACTCTCCTGAAAGACAAAATAAGCCCACATTGTTAGAAAGAACAGGATATAAAAAAGGGTTTCATCCAGGGGTTCTGTGATTAGCTCTAAAAACATAAAAAGGAAAATAATTAAGAAAATATCGATTATTGAGGCTATAAGCCTCCTGGAAATGCCGGAGTATGGTTGCATCACAATCTCCCCAATTTAATTTATATAGATACAGTGTTGAATAATAAAGTTAACTCTGTAACTAAACTCCAAAAATAAAAAATGTTGAAAGCATGGAATTTGGAACCCAAATTGATTCAATGAATATGCATTGAAAAGCAGAGCCGATAATAAAAGAGAAGGTTAAGAAGGTATTTACTTCTCACAGGGAAGATTCTTACCTTCTTATCTGTTACTTTGCCACTTTTATTACTTTGCCGTTATTATTTTTTCTTTGAGATAGGGATTTCGATCTTATCCACCAGTTTCTTTACATCGGTCTTGATATCTGAGGCAAGCTTTTTTGCACTATCGCCGGTCGTATCAACCAGTTTTTCAACCCTTGCATTGATGCTCTTTACCTCGTCCTTTACATCAATTGATTTTATTTCCCCCGAAATGGATTTTATTTCAGTATTTATATTCTTTGCAAGTTTGGAGGCTTCGTCTCCTGTTTTCTTTGCAAGAGTATCAATGTCGCTCCCAAGCTTTCCAACTTTCTCCTGTATTCTGCTTTTTTTTCCAGCTTCGGTTTCTTTACTTTCGCTTTCCATTGGTTGTGCCATATAAACCCCTTTTTATTTTTGATAAAGATAATTAATTTCTCTCAGAAAGAGAGTCTGTTTTTGTAGACATTTACTTATGGGTTTCCGAAATTATAAGAGTATCTTTAGAAGTAAAAACTGATTTTTGAAAGTAAAGCTCACGCTACAAGCTTATAAAGTATAAATTAAAATAGTATGCTTGTAAAAAGTAAAGCAACTTAACTGATTAAAAGAGTTTATGTAAAAACTCCGGCAGGAACGATATAAGAGCCGAATCAGGATACCGTATTCATGAAAAACCAGCTCTCTGCGATAGAGTAAGCCATTGAAAGCTGTAGAGGAAATATGCAGACCTTAGTTATATGCATAGACAGAGATAACGATCTGGGCGAAAAAGCAAAACTCGAAACACCAATAGTAGGACGGGAGGCAAATGTTCAGGCTGCTGTCGCACTTGGGATCGCAGACCCGGAAGATTCTGATACCAATACTATCTTCGGTGGAATCAGGATTCTTGATGAATTACGGGCAAAAGGAACTGATGCTGAGATAGTTTCTTTTGCAGGAGATAAAAACGTTGGAGTGATCTCAGACCAGAAAATTTCCGAGCAGCTTGAAACATTTCTCAATATGAATGACGTACAGAGGGCGATATTCGTCTCGGATGGGGCAGAGGACGAAACGCTTGTGCCTATTGTCCAATCCCGTATGAGAATTGACTCCGTGAAAAGAATCGTAATAATGCAGAGCCAGAATCTGGAAAGTACTTACTATATCCTGAAACATGTTTTTAGCGACCCGAAAATCTCCCAGACTTTCTTTGTACCTTTAGGGCTTGCTTTTCTCATTTATGCAATATTTTTGCTTGCCCGCTATCCTGAAGGTGCAATTGTGGGAATTCTTGCAGCTGTAGGGCTTTACATGTTGTACAGGGGTTTTGGACTGGACGATATTGTCGCTCTTGAAAAAGAAAAGCTCTGGGACGCTTTTCTTGAACAGAGAATGGTTTTCATCAGCTATACGGCTTCACTGCTTACAATCCTTGTAGCAACTGCGTACGGAGCTATGGAAGTATGGAAGCTTTACTCGGCAGATGGGGTCTGGTATCAAGGGATCCTTACGCTTGTCTCAGTATTCGTCAATGCTTCAGTCTGGTGGTATGCAGGAGCCATGCTGCTTGCCGATCTTGGAAAAATCTTCGATTTAAGGATGGAAAATAAGCCCATTTATAAAAATGTCGCAATTTCTTTATTTGTGATCGCAACAGGGCTGCTCTTCTGGGGTGCAAGTACATACATTTTAGCGACTGCTTCCCTTTCGGAAGGCATTACTAATGATGCATCCATTGCTCTCCAGTACTTTGTGTATTCGGTCGCAGTTGCGATTCTTATCGCCCTTGCAGGCATAAAATACAGCGTATCAAACCTGGTCTCCGAAAATGAAGAGAAAGGAAGAAATAAAAGAAGGAAAAAACTCGCCTGACCGCAGGCGACCGGTCATAAACTTTGAAGCTCGATGGGGTTAACAAAATCGGAAATGGGGGGTAACAATAAAAATCGTCAGGAAGATCATAAAATGGAAAAAACACCTGAAAACGTTGAAATTGCAGTGCTCGGTGGTGTCGGTTTCAACTCTTACCAGGAATTTGAAAGCCGGTTAGTAAGCACTCCATATGGAGAAGTTACAGTTTATCTTACTACTGTAAAAGGGAAAAAAGTTGTAGTAATCCCCAGGCATGCAGGAGAGAACCATATTCCTCCTCACAGGATTAATTACAGGGCCAATATCTGGGCTGTGTATTCTATCGGGGCAAAACGTGTAATCTCCACAAATTCCGTAGGGTCAATGCGAGGGCATCCAGTGGGTAGCTTTGTAGTACTTAACGATTTCATAGATTTTACCCGGAACCGGCCTTCTACCTTTTATGACGACAGAACCGTACACGTCGATGTATCTGAGCCCTATTGCCCTGAGATCAGGATAGCCCTTAGAGACGCTCTGGAAAAACAGGGACTGCCCTATACCGAAGGAATTTATGCCTGCACGGAAGGTCCACGTTTTGAGACTAGGGCCGAAATCCGCATGATGAGCCAATTTGCAGATGTTGTGGGCATGACCGGTGTACCTGAAGTGAGCCTTGCAAAAGAACTCAGCCTTTGTTATGCTTCTCTTGCCATTATCACAAATCAGGCCTGCGGAATGACCACACAGAAACTAACTGCTGACGAAGTTACCGAAGTTGTGGGAAAAGCTCAGAACGCAATCTTTGAGATTATTTCGGATACAATAGAAAATATTCCAGAAACTCGAAACTGCAGGTGCAGATTTGCTAAGGATGGAGCCTGCTTGTGAATTTCCCATAAGCTAAGGACTAGTACATTGATTCCAAAGTAAGTTCATAAAACTTGACTTTTAATATATCCGTAAATCACGGATTTTTCTAAGAAATAATGAATTAATATTGGAATCGAAGCACTAGTGTCGCGTCAACAGTAAAATGTCGTATCAAATCAATTGCAATTATTCGTAAGCGTTGAATCTTTGAAGATTGACGCGACACTAGTGGGTTTATGCCTTACTATAAAACTGTACTTAAAGATTAAACAGGAAAGTCGCGTCTATATCTATACTATATCTATAAAATTTTTAATCTTGTATTTTCGATTAATGTTTCCATTAAATACTTCCATTAATATTTCTATTAACTGCTTTCTTGACCCCATTTTCCAGTAATTTTTTGCTAAGTAATCTCTTAAAATAATCCCCTAAATAGCGTATTCGGTAGTATCGACATTCGGTCAATGCCAGATAATTATATTTATATAATAAGTAAGTAATAAAATATTTATATAATAGTACCCATAAGATGAGGTTGCAAATGAGATAACAGATAAATTTGGAAGGTACGAAAGTGTGCTTATGAGGAGTAATAAAATTTTGCGCACTGAAAAATGCTCTAAGTGTACATCTAAGTATAAATATCACTCAAAGTTCAAGTAATAGACTTTAATAGAATGTAACAGACTTGAATAGACTTTCACCTGTAAACGCAAATTATGCTGCTAGAAATTAAGAAGACAGCAGAATGTTGATTTTTCAAACTTCAAAATTTAAACTTTGAAGGGAAATTTACAGGTTTTGAAGGAAAGCTTACTTATACCACTCATATATCAGGATAAAAAATCATGCTCTGGGTCCTAGGTTACGCTGAAAAATCGAAGATTAGAGTTATGGCTATAAAGG
>Ga0183096_1001854_pt1 | contig 16340 bp, 13 predicted proteins | sample Biomet5_FD_127791 | JGI IMG/M metagenome (GOLD analysis project Ga0183096, IMG submission 127791) | Microbial communities from bioreactor (seeded with sewage sludge) at LBNL, California, USA - Biofuel metagenome 5 (version 2) (version 3) | ecosystem: Engineered > Bioreactor > Anaerobic >... | reverse complement strand
TGGAGTTGTAGGTTATGTAGGACGTCGCCCCGCCGATGCCGGCGGAGCATTTATATCTGACGGTCAGCGTCACCGTCTTGCCGATGGTCACGCTTGATGCGCTGACGCTGGCGGACACCGAGCCGGTGGCCGCCGCCGCGACGGCCTGCGGCCGGACCATCATGACGCAGACGGCCAGCACGGCCAGCAGCCTGACGATTCTCTTCATTGGTCGATGTCTCCTTCCCCGAGGATGTACTTCTTCATGGCCAGATAGCTGCGCAGCGAGACCGACGTCTCGCCGTTGAGCATGGCCGCCTGGGCCTGGGCGCCGGTCAGCGTCAGCTCGCCCAGGATGTTCTTCTTCATCAGCAGCAGGTCGGCCAGACCGATCCGGCCATCGCCGTTGACGTCGCCATACATGACATAGGTATATGTGCTGGTCCCGCTCTCGTCGGTCACGGTCATGACCTGCCCGCTGGCCAGCAGAGCGTCGGAGGAAGGCTCCTGGCCGGTCGGGTCGGTCAGCTTGACGGTCAGCTTGGCGCTGAGGGCTGAAAACTTGGCATACACCTCGCCGACGGTGGTCGACAGGGCGAAGCCGTGCAGATAGGTGTCGGTGACCTCCAGGCCGAGATCCTTGATGAAGTCACCGGTATATGTTATCACTTCCGTCCCCGGATCGGGCAGCGGCAGCACCGTGGTGCCCGGCAGCTGGGTGTAGGCCGGCATGTCGCTGAAGACGGGGATCACGAAGGTCAGCTGGCCGTCCAGCCGGCCGGATTCCTTGAAAGTCGAATAGATGGCCTTGCTCTGGGAGTAGGCGGCCCGCACGTTGGTCATGTACTGGTGGGAATAGGTGCTTTCGGCGGTGACGTTGAACTTCTGCAGGTACATCGTGTCCTGCCCGTCATTGACGTAGCTGCTGGAGATGAAGCGGGCCCCGCCCGTGATGGCCTTGGCCGGGCTCGACCACGGACGTCCGTAGGATGTCGACGTCCCATAGGAGCCATCGTCCGAGGTCCCGCCGTTGGCATAGATCAGCCCCTTCTTCCAGTTGTCGGTGCCGGAGGTGGCCCCGATGTTGAAGAAGTTGTACAGGCCCTTGTAGGTGACGTCGTTGTAGGTGAATGACTCGCCGGTTATGGCCCGGGACCCGGTCGTCCCCTGCTCCTGCAGGGCCAGGGCCGCCAGGTATACGGTGTTGACGTTGGCCGCTTTGCCGGCCGCGTAGAACAGCGCCGCGTATTTCTCCTTGGACAGCGTCTCGGTACCGGACATGAACGTGCCGTCAAGCAGCTTCTGCACCACGTCCGCCGTATCGTCGGCGCTGAAGGACAGGCGCAGGAACATGAAGATGTTTATCGAGTTGAGGAAGTTGCGGGGATCCATGAAATAGGAGATCGTGTCGCTGTTGGCCGCATACCAGCTGGAGCCGTCCAAGGCGATCCAGCGGCCCGTGGACGCGTCGTAGGCCCCTTGGGCCGTCGACCGGTAGGCGGTGTTGCCGCCGTCGATGAGGTTCTTGCCCAGCTTGCTTTCGGCCGCCACCGCGGCGGACCAGGACAGGCCCGTGTCATAAGCCAAGAATGTCCAGTCGGGGTGCAGCGCATGCAGCTGCAGCAGGTACGTCCGGTAGCCGGACGGGAACCCCTGCTCCTTCAGGTACGTCTCATATGCGGGATCGGTGGGGTTGCTGATCAGCTCCAGGTATTCCCCGTATATCCATTCGACGTATTTGGTGCCTGACAGCACGACTTCGACGTTGTACCATAGGTCGCCATTGCCATCGACGGCCTCGCCCAGCACGGTCAGCGTCTGATAATAGGTGTAGTACTGGCTGGTCCCGTCGATCTTCAGCTGGGCATAGCCCGTCGACGGACCGGTGCGGACGCGGACGTCCTGGTAGATGACCAGCCCCTGCTTGGAGGTCTCATAGACGGTCTGGGCGGCCCGCACCGAAAAGGTCATGCCGGCCAACATCACCGCGATGACCAAACCGACGCACGAGACGCAGCGAACCATCCTGGTTTTCATGGACGCCCTCCTGCCTTGTAATTATATATTACACGGCCGATAATTCAAAATTATCTTGCCCGTCCGCACCAGCGGTCTATCAACAACTTATCAACTTGTGGAAAAACAGGTTTCCCACCGGTGTGGGAAAGTGTGGATTCTTGATTCTTGCCTGTCCGTCCCGTCATTTTTTCTGCACGGCCTCCGGTTGGCATCGTCGCTTTTTTCAACTTATCGACCGCTGTCCACAAGTTGATTGTTTTTCCCACCGTTTTTCCACCGCGATCAACTTGTGGAAAATGGTGGAAAAGTTATGCACAGTGTTAATTTGCCTTTGTTTGCTGACTTTTTGACGGTGGATAACTCACTTGGGCTTAAATTTACATGTGGACTTTCATTGAAGGCGGTGGTTATTATTATCGTACGTCGCCTGCATGGCATGGAGATAAGGGGATCGGATAGAGATGTACAGCCTCGACTATATCTGGGATCAGGCCAAGAAGATCATGTATCAGGCCCTGACCGATGATAACAAGGAGATCGTCTACAACACATACTTCAAGGACACCACGCTGGCCGAGCTCGATGAGAACAGCGCGGTCGTTCTTGTCGAGCTGTCCGTCAACAAGATCGTGCTCAGCGAAGACCTCCCTTTCATCGAGAACGCCATGAAGCAGGTGCTTGGCAAGGACATCAAATGCAAGGTGCTGCTGCGCAGCGAATATAAAGGGGCCGCCGTCAGCGAAGCCGCGGCGCCGGTCGAGCAGCCTGATCCGGACAACATCATGCCCGAATATTCGTTCGACAACTTCGTCGTCGGGCCCTCCAACAAGGAATCATACTCCGCCGCTTTGGCCTGCGCCATGAATCCCGGCCGGCAGTTCTACAACCCGCTGTTCATCTATGGCGACTCCGGTCTGGGCAAGACGCACCTTTTGTGTGCCATCGGCAATTATCTCAAGCAGCATTCACCTGACAAGAAGCTGCTGTACATCTCCGCCAGCACCTTCGTCAACAAGGTATACATCGCCCTGCGTGACAAACGGATCGAGGAGTTCAAGGCCCACATGAACTCGCTGGACGTCCTGTTGGTCGACGACATCCAGGCGCTGTCAGGCAAGGAGAAGTCCCATGAGATATTCTTCAACGTCTACAACGAGCTGTTCAACAACCGCAAGCAGATCGTGCTGACCTCCGACCGGCCGCCGCTGGAGATAAAGGAGATCGAGGAACGCATGATCTCCCGCTTCTCCCAGGGACTGTCCGTCAGCATCACCTCGCCGGAGTTCGAGACCGCCTATAAGATACTGGAGATGAAGATCAAGACCCAAGGCATCGACCCTACATCGATCAGCCCGGAGGTGCTGTCTTTTCTAGCCACCAACTTCGCCAGCGACATCCGCAATCTCGAAGGGGCGCTCAACAGGCTGCTGTTCTATTCCATCAACTTCTCCAAATCAGGGAAGATCGACCTGCCGCTGGCCATGGAGGCCTTCCAAGGCCATATGGACCCGGCCAAGGAACGCAACACCATCGAGATCAAGGATGTCATCGGGGCCGTGGCTGATTATTACGGCCTGACCAGGCAGCAGCTCGTCTCCAAGAGCCGGACCAAGAACATCGCCAACGCCCGCCACATCGCCATGTACATGTGCCGCAAGAACCTGGATGCCTCATACCTGAAGATCGGAGAGGAGTTCGGGGGCCGGGACCATTCGACGGTGCTGACCGCCTGCGACAAGATCGACAAGCTGGCCAAGGACAGCGACTCATACCGCAAGGCCATCGCCGACATCGAAAGGACGCTGTTCAAAGCATCCACATAAATCCACTCTTTATTTATTATGTAAAGTTTGGTAAAATACTATTAATAAAAGGGGTTTTGACACTTTTCCACACTTTTGCACAGGCTTAATAATAATTCTTTCTTAAAAGAATCCTAAGGAGGCAGCACATGCACTTCAAGATAGCCAAGAATGAATTCCTTAACGGGCTCAACATCGCATCGCGTGCCATATCCATCAACTCGCCTTTACCGGCGTTGCTGGGTATCAAGATCGAAGCCAAGGATGGCGCCATCCAACTGACGGCTTCGGATTCCGACATCTCCATCCGCACCCAGATCGATGCCACGGAAGAATCAAAGCTCGAGATCAGCGAACCGGGTGAGATCGTCCTGGAAGCCCGCTACATACTGGACATGGTCCGCAAGATAGACTCCGACCTCATCGACGTCGAGATCCTTGACGGCAGCCTGACGAAGATCAGCGGCAGCTCCGTAAACTTCGAACTGACCGGCATCAAGGCCTCCAACTATCCCATAATCGACTTCGCCGAGCCGCAGGAGCATTTCGAGCTGAAGTCGGATGTCATGAAGGACATCATCGCCCAGACATGCTTCGCCACCAGCGACAAGGAGACCCGCCCGGTGCTGACCGGCCTGAACGTCAGCTGCGAGGGACGCAAGCTGGTCTGCATCGCCACCGACTCCTATCGGCTGGCCCGCAAGGTCATCAACCTCGACGAGGATCATGAGTTCAACATTACCATCCCGGCCCGCAGCCTCAACGAGGTCGCCAAGATCGTCGCCAGCGCTGAAAGCGTCACGGTGGCACTGAGCGACAAGAAGGCGCTGTTCGTCATCGGCAACATCCTCATCCAGACACGTCTGATCGACGGCGTCTATCCTGAGACCTCGCGCCTGATCCCCGGCAAGTTCGAATATGAGCTGACGGTCGATGCCCGCGACATGCTGAACGCCATCGACCGGGCGGCCTTCATCAAGAATGACGGCATCTCGATCATCAAGATGGAGATGAGCAGCAGCGAGATCGTCGTCTCCTCCCGGTCCAACGAGGTCGGCTCGACCGAGAAGCTCAATGCCATATCATATACCGGCGAACCGCTGGTCATCTCGTTCCGCGGCCGTTATGTGTATGAGGCCATCCGGGCGCTGAACTGTTTCCAGGTCAAGGTCCGCTTCTGCGGCGACATGAAACCGTTCGTGCTGACGGCGGCCGACAGCGACGACGTGCTGCAGCTGGTGCTGCCGATACGCACCTACGCCTGAAAGGAAACCGCATCCGCAAATGAAAACTAGGCCGCGGCCTAGTTTTTTTGTTCCGTGACGCCTTGGGCATCCTTTATGTGACGATAGAGCCGTTCGATGATGACGGGATCTGTCTGCCAGTCGAACTTACGGGCGAAGAGGTCCTTGGAGGCGATCAGCGCGTCATAGTCGGCGGCGCGGAACACATATGGCTGGCCTCGTACCCAGTCGATGCAGCGCAGGCCGTCGTTGGCGCACTGACCCGCAAAGGGTGAATTGAGGGCCATCGACGGCAGGAAGATCTCGTCGGCGCAGTACGTCCAGCGGTAGTCATGGCGGATCTGGGCCATGTTGGCGACCAGGTAGCAGGCCAGCTCATGGGTGATGCTGAACCAGTTGATGCCTTTATGGAAATAGGCCTCGCGGCCGCGGATGCGGCTGAAGCCCAGGCATTTCATGATCTTGCGGCCGCCGGCGTCCAGCTTCCACAGCACCGGGTACAGCCCCGTCTTGTTGCGGCCGCGGAAGTCCTGGAAAAGGTAGAAGCCGTCGATGCGTCTTAGGAAGCTGCGGTCGGCCTCGGCCCGCCTGTCGATGTCGTAGTAGTCGGTGTGTGGATGGTCCCTGAAGAAACGATGGATCTCGTCCTGGGTCTTCAGCGGCAGGTCGACGCCGGACAGCAGATGGTAAGCCGCATGCTCGGTGGCGGTGGCCGCCTTCAGCAAATCCATCTCGGTCTCGATAAAGCGCCAGCTGCCCCATTGGACGCTCCTTCTTTTAATGAAGGTCACGGCGGCGTGGCTGACGTGCCGCCGAAAGGCCTGGGGATCGAAATCCCCGACCTTGGCATCGACATGGATGAAGATGTCGTTGCGGTCATCGTCCAACAGTTCCAGCAGCCGGCGGAGGATCTCCGGATTGGAATGACAGATGATCAAGTATGCATGCTTGTCCATCTCGGTCATCATCCCCCTTCACACTGTATAATACAACTCTATTATATAAGCCTCGTCCAGGGGTCACAAGGCCGCTTGATATATGGGCGGTCCCAAGCGTATTCGTGCTATAATATACTAGTGAATTTGTATGATTTACGTAGGGGAGCGAGGGTCTATGGAAATCAAGATTAAGACGCCCTATATCCAGCTGCAGCAGCTGCTGAAGCTGGCCGGCTGGATCTCCACGGGCGGAGAGGCCAAGATCGCCGTCCGCAAGCTCCGCATCAGCGTCAACGGCGTCGCCGAGGACCGGCGGGGCCGCAAGCTGTATCCAGGGGATGCCGTAGCCATACAGGACCAGAAATACGAGGTGACGGAGTAATGTATATCGATAACCTGAAACTGCGCAATTTCCGCAACTACCAGGAAGCCTCCATCGAACTGAAGAAAGGCATGAACATTCTGATGGGCGAAAACGGGGTGGGAAAGACCAACCTGCTGGAAGCCATCTATTTCCTGTCGACCACCCGCAGCCATCGCAACGTCGATGATGCGGAGCTCATCTGCTTCGGCGAGGACTTCGCCTCGCTGGAGGCCAGCGTCGTCTATCAGGCCGAGCATGACCGTCTCGGGGTGATGCTGTACAAGAACGGCAAGACGCTGATGGTCAAGAACACGCCGGTCAAGCGGACCAGCGAGTTCGTCGGCCGCATCAACGCGGTGCTGTTCTCACCCAGCGACATGGACCTGTTCGACACCGCCCCCAAGGCGCGCCGCCGGCTGATCGACATGGAGCTGGGCAAGCTGTCCAGCCTGTACATGTACGAGCTGAGCAAATATCTCAAGTGCCTGAAGGAACGCAACACCTACCTCAAGACCGGCTCCGATCCGGTCATGCTGGAGACGTACACCGACATGCTGTACGAGCCGCAGATCAAGATCATCACCAACCGCGCGCGCTTCGTCAGCTCGCTCAACGCCTACCTGTCATATTTCTACAACCAGCTGGCCGGCACCAACAGCAAGCTGATCATCACCTATGAGTCGTTCATCAAGGAGACGAGCGACGAGAGCGTCATGGCCCAGCAGATCAAGCAGGCCTATGCCGCCAGCGCCAACCGCGACCGCTTCACGCAGATGACCAACATCGGCATCCATCGCGAGGACTTCACCTTCTATCTGGATGGCAAGGACGTCAGCAAGTTCGCCTCCCAGGGGCAGAAACGCATGGTCATCCTTTCCATCAAGCTGGCTATCGTGCAGATCATCTTCCAGATCAAGCGCGAATACCCGATCCTGCTGCTGGACGACGTGTTCTCCGAGCTGGACGCCAAGCGGCGCCTGGGCCTGCTGCGGCTGCTGCCGTCGTCGGTCCAGACCGTGATCACCACCACCGATGCCCAGGAAGTGGGACTGGTGCGTGGCCAGAACGTCAACGTCATCACCATCGCGAAAGGAAAAATTCTAAATGGATAATGAGGATTACAAGCGCGACAACTACTCATACACCTCCAACGACATCCAGGTCCTGGAAGGTCTGGAGGCGGTGCGTAAGCGGCCGGGCATGTACATCGCCACCACCGGCAGCCGCGGCCTCCATCATCTGGTCTGGGAGATAGTGAACAACTCCATCGACGAGGCGCTGAGCGGCTATGCCACCCATATCATCGTAAAGATCGAGAAGGACAACGTCGTGGCGGTGACGGACAACGGGCGCGGCATGCCCGTGGGCATCCATCCCAAGACGGGCATCTCGACTGTCGAGACGATTTTCACGGTCCTGCATGCCGGAGGCAAGTTCGGCGGCGGTGCCTACAAGGTGTCCGGCGGCCTGCACGGCGTCGGGGCCTCCGTGGTCAACGCCCTTTCATCGTGGATGGAGGTCCATGTCAGCATCGACGGCAAGAAGTACTACGTCAAGTTCGCCAATGGCGGTCACATCGCCGAGCACCTCAAGCAGGTCGGGACCTGCAGCGCCCACGAGCACGGCACCATGGTCCGCTTCAAGGCCGACCCGACGATCTTCACCGAGACCACGGTCTACGACCATGACATCCTGCGGGACCGTCTGCGCGAGCTGGCCTTCCTCAACAAGGGTCTGAAGATCGACTTCACCGACGAGCGGCTCGACCAGCCTCACTACGAGTCCTTCCAATACGAGGGCGGCCTGGTCGAGTACGTCCGCTTCCTCAACAAGAACAAGACGGTGATCCACCCGGAGCCCATCGACATCAACGGTGATGAAGATGGCATCCACGTCGAGATCGCCATGCAGTACAACGACGGCTACACGCCCAACATCTATTCCTTCTGCAACAACATCAACACGCAGGAGGGCGGTACCCACGAGGAGGGCTTCCGGCTGGCCCTGACCCGCGTCATCAACAAGTACTGCGTCGATGCCGGCCTGCTCAAGAAGGATGACGAAGCCCTGTCGGGCGACGACGTCCGCGAGGGCCTGACCGCCATCATCTCCGTCAAGCATCCCAACCCCCAGTACGAGGGGCAGACCAAGACCAAGCTGGGCAACACCGAGGTCCGAAAGATCGTCAGCGACATCTTCGGCGAACAGCTGACGCGCTATCTGATGGAGAACCCCACCGAGGCGCGGGCCATCATGGACAAGTCGCTGGTCGCCTCCAAGGCGCGTCTGGCCGCCAAGCGGGCCCGCGAGCTGACCCGGCGCAAGACCGGCCTGGAACTGACCAACCTGCCCGGCAAGCTGGCCGACTGCTCCTGCCGCGACCCGCAGCTCAGCGAGATCTTCCTGGTCGAGGGCGACAGCGCCGGCGGCTCCGCCAAGCAGGGCCGCGACTCCAAGCATCAGGCCATCCTGCCGCTGCGCGGCAAGATCCTCAACGTCCAGAAGGCGCGCGAGCACCAGATCTACGACAACGACGTCATCAAGTCGATGATCACGGCCTTCGGCTGCGGCATCGGCGACGACATGGACCTGGCCAAGCTGCGCTACCATAAGATCGTCATCATGACCGATGCGGACGTCGATGGCGCCCACATCGCCACGCTGCTGCTGACCTTCCTGTACCGGTTCTTCCGGCCGGTCATCGAAGGCGGCTACGTCTATCTGGCCCAGCCGCCGCTGTACAAGGTGCAGAAGGGGACCATCGTCCGCTACGCCTATACCGACGAGGAGCTGGAGGACATCAAGAAGGAAGTGGGCGACAAGTTCGCCCTGCAGAGATACAAGGGCTTGGGCGAGATGGATCCCGACCAGCTGTGGGAGACCACGATGGACCCGGCGCGCCGGGTCTTCATCCAGGTGACCATCGACAACGCGATGGAAGCCGACAAGGCCTTCGAGGTGCTGATGGGTGAGGAAGTCGAACCGCGCAAGGACTACATCATGACCAATGCCCATTTCGTCAAGAACCTGGATACCGTGTAAGGAGGTGACGCCCAATGTCTGAGGAAGATATCAACAACAAGCAGCCGCTGGCTGACGGCGCCGCCCCCGAGCAGGCCGTCAAGCCGGACGACACGCCGACCGTCGACAAGAAGAAGGTCGTCGACATCACCGGGGAGATCAAGACCGCATTCCTTTCCTACGCCATGAGCGTCATCGTGCAGCGTGCGCTGCCCGACGCCAAGGACGGGTTAAAGCCGGTCCATCGCCGCATCCTGTACGGCATGAACGGCCTGGGCGTCTATGCCGACCAGCCGTTCAAGAAATCCGCCCGTATCGTCGGCGAGGTCATGGGCAAGTACCATCCCCATGGCGACGCGTCGATCTATGACGCGATGGTGAGGATGGCCCAGCCGTTCTCCTATCGCTATCCGCTGGTCACCGGCCATGGCAACTTCGGTTCCATCGACGGCGACCCTCCGGCCGCCGAGCGTTACACCGAGGCCCGGATGTCCAAGATCGCCATGGAGATGCTCCGTGACATCCAGAAGGACACCGTCGACTTCGTCGACACCTACACCGCCGAGGAGCAGGAGCCGGTCGTCCTGCCGGCCAAGTTCCCGGCCCTGCTGGTCAACGGGGCCAACGGCATCGCCGTCGGCATGGCCACCAACATCCCGCCGCACAACCTGGGCGAGACCATCGATGCCACCATCGCCTTGATAGACGATCCGGACATCACGGTGGCCCAGCTGATGCAGCATCTGCCGGGTCCGGATTTCCCCACCGGCGGGGTGATCATGGGCCGGGCCGGCATCCGCAAGGCGTATGAGACGGGCCGCGGCGCCATCATCAACCGCGGTTCGGTCGAGATCGTCGAGCAGGACGGCGGCCGCCATCAGATCATCATCACCGCCGTGCCGTACATGGTAAACAAGGAGCAGATGTTCAAGCACATCGCCGAGCTGGCCCGCGACAAGGTCATCGAAGGCATCACCGGCATGATCGACGAATCGAACATGGACGGTATCCGCATCGTCATCGACGTGCGCAAGGACATGCAGCCGGAGGTCGTCGTCAACCAGCTGTACCATGAGACCGCATTGCAGACGTCGTTCGGCATCATCATGCTGGCGCTGGTCGACAACGCGCCGCGCATCCTGCCGCTGAAGGACCTGCTGCAGGTGTATATCGACCATCAGATCGACATCATCACCCGTCGGACGCGTTTCGACCTCAAGAAGGCCGAGGAGCGCGCCCATATCCTGGAAGGCCTGCGGATCGCCATCGACAACATCGATGAGATCGTCCACATCATCCGCACGGCCCCGTCCGATCCGGAGGCCATCGCCGCCATGGAGCAGCGCTTCGGGCTGGATGACATCCAGGCCAACGCGATCATGGAGATGAAGCTGCGCCGGCTGACCGGCCTGCAGCGGTCCAAGATCGAGGAGGAGTACCAGCAGCTGGAGCACACCATCGCCGACCTGAAGGACATACTGGCCCGGCACGAGCGCGTGCTGCAGATCATCAAGGATGAGCTGACGGACATGAAGGCCAAATACGGCGATCCCCGCCGCAGCCAGATCATCGATGGCGACATCGACATCGAGGACGAGGACCTGATACCGGAGGAGGACATCGCCGTCACGCTCACCACCAACGGCTACATCAAGCGGCTGCCGGTTGAGACCTACCGTACGCAGAACCGCGGCGGCAAGGGCGTCATCGGCATGGCGGTCCATTCCGACGACCTGGTCGAACAGGTCGTGGCGATGAGCACGCATGAGTTCGTCCTGCTGTTCACCAACAAGGGCCGCGTCTATCGCATCAAGGGCTATCACATCCCGGAGGCCAGCCGCACTTCCAAGGGCCTGCCGGTGGTCAACCTGGTCGAGATGGACAAGGACGAGAAGGTCAAGGCCCTGGGGCGCGTCCCCAGGGACGAGCGCAGCGCCTACCTGTTCTTCGTCACCGTCAACGGCCTGGTCAAGCGGACCAGCGTCTCGGAGTTCGACATGATTCGCAACAACGGCAAGATGGCCATCACGCTGCGTGAGGGCGACGAGCTGTTCGACGTCAAGGGCACCGGCGGGCATGACGAGATCGTCATCGCCGGCTCCAACGGCAAGGCCGTGCGCTTCAAGGAGGAGGACGTCCGGCCGATGGGCCGTTCCGCCGCCGGCGTCAAGGGCTTCAACGTGGACGGCGGACGCGTCGTGGGCACCGCCACCAGCCGCGAAGGCGAGTTCATCCTGGCGCTGACTGCCAAGGGCTTCGGCAAGAAGACGCCGCTATCGGAATACAGGCTGACCAACCGCGGTGCCAAAGGCGTCGCGACGGTCAACGTCACCGCCAGAAACGGCGACCTGGTGGCCCTGCGGGCCGTCAGGGGCGACGAGGACTGCCTGATCATCACCGACAAGGGCACCGTCATCCGCATCTCGCTGGCCAACGTCTCGACCTATGGGCGCAACACCCAGGGCGTGCGCATGATCAACGTGGATGACGACACCACCGTCGCGGCCATGGAGATCGTCGAGGCCGGACAGGCCGATGACGAGGATCTAGGTCCGCAGGCCGCCGAGGCGGCGGACAAGCCGCAGGAATGATCTGAGGACATGAAGCGGAGGCACCCGGGTATGGACGGGTGCCTTTCATATACGTCGAACGGCCACTTATGGGCCGAAGGCTACCACATGTCGCCGGACCATGGCAAAGGCGAGCGGCTTCGTATAGACTGATGTCGCAGCGCAAGGAGGGATGTCGCAATGGAAATCGAGGTCAGGATCGACAGCGCCTGCACCGAGCCCCACATCGTCGTGGTGACCGATCGGATGACGGAGGAGGTGGCGGCGCTGGTGAAAAGGCTGGGCGAGGATCAGGTCCGCTATCTTCCGGGCTGGCGGGCGGGGGCCGTCATGCTTTTGGAACAGTCCGACATCATCAGGGCCTATGCCGCCGCCGGCCGCATCATGGCCGTCACCGCGGCCGGAGAGTTTCAGCTGCGATGGCGGCTTTATGAGCTGGACGACATCCTGGACCGCGAACGTTTCGTCAGGATCTCCAATGCGGAGATCATCAACCTGCGCAAGGTCAGAAGCTTCGACATGAGCATGACCGGCACGATCAAGGTCACGCTGCTGGATGGTACGTACACGTACGTCTCACGCCGTTACATCGCCCGGATCCGCAAGGTCCTTGGTCTTTGAAAGGAAGGCATAAGCAAAATGAGAAAAGAGCTTGTCAAACGCTGTCTGCTGGGGGCCCCCATCGGGATGGCCATCAGCACCGCCATCACCATCGCCATCTCGTTGGTCGCCGGCGATGGCCGCTATTACGCCGTCGTGCCCCAGCTGGCCGTCGATTGCGGCAGCGAGATCGGCGCCGTCACGCTGCAGGCCATCGTGTCGCTGGTCTATGGCGCGGCCTGGGCCGGGGCATCGCTGATCTGGGAGAAGGATGACTGGAGCCTTACCAGGCAGACGGCCACCCATCTGGCGGTGTGCTCGCTGTCGGCGCTGCCCATCGCCTATCTGATGCGCTGGATGGACCACAGCCCCGCCGGCATCCTGAGGTACTTCGCGATCTTCTTTGCCATCTATTTGGTGATCTGGCTCTGTCAGTACATAGCCATCAGGCGGCGGCTGGCGGCGATCAACGCCCGGATGCGCGAACGGGCATGAAAGCGGCAGTCGTCATTTTCATGAAAATGATGATTGACAATTGAAAGGTGAAGGAATAGACTACCCTTAAACACAAGGAAGCGGAGAGTACTTCTTCAAGTAGATTCCCAGAGAATTGCCGGATGGTGCGAGGCATGGGTCGAAAGATGAGGGAACATGGCCGCGGAGTGGCATGGTCGAATGATAAGACCATGACGTAAGGGCCCGTTAAAGCCACAAGGTATGTATCAGTACCTGTCGAGGTCGAGGCCGTGAGGCATCGGCGAAATTGGGTGGTAACACGTCAAGGACGTCCCATATGTTTGGGGACGTCCTTTTTATGTCAACAGGGGGAAGGGAAAGAATGATCGAGCTGCAGCACATACGTAAGATATTCGCGACCCAGGACAAGGACATCGACGCCGTCGACGACGTCACGCTGTCCATCGCCAAGGGTGACGTCTACGGCATCATCGGCCTGTCGGGGGCCGGCAAGAGCACCTTGGTGCGATGTATAAACTACCTTGAGCGGCCGACCAGCGGCCAGGTGCTGTTCGATGGCGTCGACCTGGCAACGCTGACGCCGGCTCAGCTGCGTCAGACCCGGCGCCGAATGTCGATGATCTTCCAGGACTTCAACCTGCTGTCGCAGCGGACGGTGCTGAAGAACGTCTGTTATCCGCTGGAGATAAACGGCACGCCCAAGGCACAGCGGCTGGCCAAGGCCCATGAGCTGCTGAAGCTGGTCGCGCTGGATGACCGATGCGACGCCTATCCGTCGCAGCTGTCCGGCGGGATGCAGCAGCGGGTGGCCATCGCCCGCGCCCTGGCCACCGATCCGCAGGTGCTGCTGTGCGACGAGGCCACCAGCGCCCTGGACCCCGACACGACCCGGTCGATACTGGCGCTGCTGAAGAAGATCAACGAGCAGATGGGTGTGACCATCGTGATCATCACCCACGAGATGCGGGTCGTCGAGCAGATCTGCAACAAGGTCGCCGTGCTCGACCACGGACAGATCGTCGAGCAGGGTTCGGTGCAGGAGGTCTTCATGGCCCCCAGAAGCGCTATCGCCCGCAAGCTCATCATGCCCGACAGCGCGTCGGCCCCGCTGCCTGCCAAGAGCAAGGCGCTGCGCATCGTCTTCGACGGCCGTTCCGCCTACGAGCCGCTGGTCTCCAAGATGATCATGGAATGTCATATCACCGTCAACATCCTGGCGGCTAATATGAAGAACCTCGATGGCACGGCCGTCGGTCAGATGGTGCTGCAGATACCGGATGACCCCGACTCGATCGCCAAGGCGCAGAGGTTCCTGGACGCCAACCGCGTCCGGTACGAGGAGGTGAACGCCGATGGAATTGAATGAGGTGCTGTTAGGGCTGTTGGGCAAGGGGACCCTCGAGACCCTGTACATGACATTGGTATCCACCGTCTTCGCCTATCTGATCGGCATCCCCATCGGCATCGTGCTGTGCATCACCGACGTCAACGGCATCTGCCCCAACAGGCCGGTCAACAAGGTGCTCGGCGTCCTGGTCAACATCCTGCGTTCCGTGCCGTTCCTCATCCTGCTGGTCTTCCTGCTGCCGTTCACCCGGGTGGTGGCTGGTACGACCATCGGCGCCACCGCGACCATCGTGCCGCTGGTGGTGGCCTCGGCCCCGTTCGTCGGGCGGATGGTGGAATCATCGCTCAAGGAGGTCGACCCCGGCGTCGTGCAGGCGGCCGAATCGATGGGCTCCTCGCCCACGCAGATCATCTTCAAGGTGCTGCTGCCCGAGGCCCGGCCGTCGCTGCTGGTCGGAGGCGCCATCGCCATCACCACGATCCTGAGCTACTCCGCCCTGGCCGGCTTCACCGGCGGCGGCGGATTGGGCTCCATCGCCGTCAATTACGGCTACTACAAGTATGATACGCGCACGATGACGATCACCGTCGCCCTGCTGGTGGTCATCGTGCAAATCTTCCAGGAGGTCGGCATGGCCATCGCGACCAAGTCCGACCGCCGCGTCAAAAACTGAATTGAAAGAAAAGGGAAAGGAAAAAAAACATGAAGAAAATATTCACCCTGTTATTGGTATTAGCATTGTCATTGGGCCTGGTGGCCTGCGGCGGCACCGCCAAGACGGACGACACCGACAAGACCATCACCATCGGCGCCAGCCCCACGCCTCATGCCGAGATCCTGGCCGTGGCCAAGGAGATCCTGGCCAAGGAAGGCTACACGCTGAACATCGTCGAGTACAACGACTACGTCCTGCCCAACACCGCCACCGAAAGCGGCGAGCTCGATGCCAACTATTTCCAGCATAAGCCTTACCTCGACAACTTCAACAAAGAGAACAACACGCACCTGGTCTCCGTGGCCGCCATCCACTACGAGCCGTTCGGCATCTATGCCGGCAAGACCAAGTCGCTGGCCGACCTGAAGGACGGTGCGATCGTCGGCGTGCCCAACGATTCGACCAACGAAGCCCGGGCGCTGCTGCTGCTGCAGGACAACGGCCTGATCACCCTGAAGGACGGCGCGGGCGTCGGTGCCAAGATCACCGACATCGCCACCAACCCCAAGAACCTGGACATCCGTGAGATCGAGGCCGCCCAGCTGCCGCGTGTGCTGGCCGACGTCGACATCGCCGTCATCAACGGCAACTATGCCATCGAAGGCGGCCTGAAGGTCGCCGACGCGCTGGCCGTCGAGAACGCTTCTTCCACCGCCGCCCAGACGTACGCCAACATCATCGTAGTCAAGGAAGGCAATGAGAACCTGCCCAAGATCCAGGCCTTGATCAAGGCCATGACCAGCGACGAGGTGAAGAAGTTCATCAACGACACCTATAACGGCGCCGTCCTGCCGATCTTCTGAGAGACGCATGAATAGCAAGGAGCCCTGCAGGGCTCCTTTTTCGTTGGTCCGGCCATAGTCCCTTCATGGTATACTGGTGGCAATGTGAGGTAGTGTAAATGGGCCCTATCGCATTTGACTCGGATAAGTATCTTAAGCTGCAGCGCCAGAAGATCATGGAACGCATCGCCATGTTCCATAACAAGCTTTACCTGGAATTTGGCGGGAAGATGTTCGAGGATTACCATGCGGCACGCGTGCTGCCGGGATATGAGCCTAACAACAAGATCCGTCTGCTCAAAGAGATGAAGGACTACGTCGAGATGGTCATCGCCATCAACGCCGGCGACATCGAGCACGCCAAGTCCCGCGGCGACCTTGGCATCGGCTACGACCAGGAAGTGCTGCGGATGCTCGACGCCTTCCGCGAGCTCGACCTTTACGTGGGCAGCGTGGTCATCGCCCAGTACGCGCCTCAGCC
>Ga0183096_1000680_pt1 | contig 16373 bp, 11 predicted proteins | sample Biomet5_FD_127791 | JGI IMG/M metagenome (GOLD analysis project Ga0183096, IMG submission 127791) | Microbial communities from bioreactor (seeded with sewage sludge) at LBNL, California, USA - Biofuel metagenome 5 (version 2) (version 3) | ecosystem: Engineered > Bioreactor > Anaerobic >... | reverse complement strand
CTTCGCCTTTGGCGCTGTACTCATTAGTGAATTCAGCCGTATTCGCAGTACTGTCTCCGACTATTTCCCTGGTTATTTCCAGATTGCCGTCTTTGACATCATCTTTCACGGTCACCTTGTATGTGACAGTTGCAGTCGTGTATTTCACGCCGTATCTGGAACCGTCCACCGCATCTTTAGGTATGAGCTCTGTTACTTTGTAATAATGAACGCCGATATCTGCAGTTGTATATTCGATCCTATTGAAGCTGACATTTCCGGATGCATCGTTTTCCTTCGTATCGCTCCAGGCCTTGTTCCCGGTCAGCACGGTGCCGTCCCCATCCACTGCTGTCGCTGTAAAGGAGAACTCTCCTGCCGTCATGGTACGACCTGTCAAAGTCTTATGTGCTGTCAGATCCACATGGCCGACGGCATTGTATATATTTGTGAAGGTCGTATCCGTACCGCTGATCACGTTCTTCTCGACCTTCAGCGTTCCCTTTCCGTTGTCAGTCACATTTACCGCCACGATCACTGTCTTGGCATCATATGTCACTCCGGCAGTTCCGCCGCTTGCTTCTGTGATCTTGTAATAATGCGTACCGACATCCGCCAGCGTGTAATTGATAGTATCGAAAGTCACTTTTCCGTTGACGTCATTCGACTTTGTGTTGCTCCATACGGACTCTCCTGCTTTAGGCTCAATTGCATTTCCTGCCGCATCTTTGACCTCTGTAGCCGTGAAGCTGAATGCCCCTGCTGTGAGTTCCTTGTTCTGCAGCACCTTATTTGCCTGCAGCTGTACTTCGCCTTTGGCGCTGTACTCATTAGTGAATTCAGCCGTATTCGCAGTACTGTCTCCGACTATTTCCCTGGTTATTTCCAGATTGCCGTCTTTGACATCATCTTTCACGGTCACCTTGTATGTGACAGTTGCAGTCGTGTATTTCACGCCGTATCTGGAACCGTCCACCGCATCTTTAGGTATGAGCTCTGTTACTTTGTAATAATGAACGCCGATATCTGCAGTTGTATATTCGATCCTATTGAAGCTGACATTTCCGGATGCATCGTTTTCCTTCGTATCGCTCCAGGCCTTGTTCCCGGTCAGCACGGTGCCGTCCCCATCCACTGCTGTCGCTGTAAAGGAGAACTCTCCTGCCGTCATGGTACGACCTGTCAAAGTCTTATGTGCTGTCAGATCCACATGGCCGACGGCATTGTATATATTTGTGAAGGTCGTATCCGTACCGCTGATCACGTTCTTCTCGACCTTCAGCGTTCCCTTTCCGTTGTCAGTCACATTTACCGCCACGATCACTGTCTTGGCATCATATGTCACTCCGGCAGTTCCGCCGCTTGCTTCTGTGATCTTGTAATAATGCGTACCGACATCCGCCAGCGTGTAATTGATAGTATCGAAAGTCACTTTTCCGTTGACGTCATTCGACTTTGTGTTGCTCCATACGGACTCTCCTGCTTTAGGCTCAATTGCAGTTCCTGCCGCATCTTTGACCTCTGTGGCCGTGAAGCTGAATGCCCCTGCTGTGAGTTCCTTGTTCTGCAGCACCTTATTTGCCTGCAGCTGTACTTCGCCTTTGGCACTGTATCTGTTGGTGAATACTGTATTGTCGCCCTTGACTATACTTCTGGTCACGGTAAGGCTGCCGTCGTGTTTATCATCGGCAACTGTCACCTTGACTATAACTTCTTTTGTCGTATATGTTATTCCGTCTTTGACATTATTGACAGCCCCGTCAGGCACTACCTCGGTGATCTTATAAAAATGATCCCCGATATCGGCCGTTTTATAATCGATCCTCTTGAAGCTGACATTTCCGGATGCATCGTTTTCCTTCGTATCGCTCCAGGCCTTGTTCCCGGTCAGCACGGTGCCGTCCCCATCCACTGCTGTCGCTGTAAAGGAGAACTCTCCTGCTTTGAATTCTTTATTCTCCAGCGCCTTTGTTGCCGTCAGATCTACATAGCCGCCGGCTCCAAATGTATTGGTGATGCTGACGCTGCCGTCTCCCGGCAGTGTTCCGTTGAAATAATATTCATGGCACTCGAATCCGCTGGTGCTGTTGAGCAGGTCGTTCACTACCGCATTCCCGTTGATATTGCCTCCGTTGCCGTTGACATCGAGGTCCATTTCAGGAGCCAGTACGCTGCCGTAGAAGGCTGTGCCTCCTGTCATCGTCAGTTTGCTGCAGTCAGTGAAATTGAAAATGGTCTTTGTTGCCAGGCTCTGTGTTCCCCACGCGGGATTATATGTAGTGATGGCACCGTCGCTGCTGCCGGCTTTAACATTTACTATTACCGTACTGGTTGACGGGCAGTCCACTTCCACCTTTTTATCCGCTACTTTTGATGCGTCAAGATCAAAGACATTAAGGTCTGAGTCGCTCCCGCTCAGGACCACTGTGCTTTCGTTGTACAGAGTCTTTCCTGTCGCTGTCAGTGACGCCAGCTGATCCTGCAGCTCTTTCATATATGTTTTTGCATTGCTGAAGAAAGATGTCACATCGTCAGCGTCTTTTATTCTCATGTCGCTTGGCGAGGATTTGCCCAGCATATAATATGTACCGTTGTCATTTACATATCCGGCACCGTACAATGCCTGAAGCGCAGCCGCGGTATATCCGTCCTTTGCGACGCGGTACTCCGCACCGCCTGCGCTGAAAGTCCCGTTGCCTGTCACACCGTGTCCTGCAACTGTTACATATCCTCCAAAGCTGGTGTTCCCGCCTACCATCAGGCCGACATCAGCCGAGTACTGTTTATTCTTTAACCCTGTTGAGAAGCCCCTGCTGCTCGTGAAGTTGCCCTTCACTGCTGTGCTTCCCTCGACATCGATAATGTTTTCAACATTTCCGAATGCCAGCAGATTTATATTAGAAGCAGCGCCGAACAGGTTCGAACCCGAACCGTCGTTCCAGGAAATATTGTCCGGGGTCACATCGACATGTGCGTTCTCAGTCGTCTCGAGCGTCACCTTCGTATTGTTCGAAGAAGATATGCTGACCAGCTCACGGCCCAGAACCGTATCTCCGGCAGCGAGGGCTTTGCCGTCTTTGTCGGTTTCTATAACAGTGTACTCGCCGTAATCAAGATTCTCCCATACGACAGTATTGACAGCCACGCCGTCCTGAACGATTACCGTCTTGAGATCGCCTATCTGTGTTCCTTTACTGTCAAGCAGTTTGAAATAGAACAGTCCGTTCAGTCCGGAACCGTTCTCTATTTTCTTTGTAAGCGTTATCTTGCCGAGTCTGGTGTTTGTGAACTGAGCCACAGATCCGCTGCCGCCAGATACTACTTTTTTAGTTACGGTGAACTTTCCGCTGTGATCCGCATCTGCTGCCTTTACTTCGATAATGACAGCTGACTGATCATATTTCACACCGTTGCTGATCCCGCTGACCGCATCCTTCGGCAGATTCTCGGTTATCTTGTAATAGTGTGTCCCTTCCGAATCATAAGTGATCTGGTCGAACAGCACTTTTCCGGCTGCGTCGTTCGAAGCGGTTCTTGTCCACACATCGCTGCCTGTCATCGCGGTACCGTCCTCATCCTTCACTTCCGTCGCCGTAAAACTGAATTCTCCTGCCTTGAGTGTCTTATGCTGCAGAGTCTTCTGTGCTTCCAACTGCACACCGCCGCTGGCGCTGTATGTATTTGTGAATACTGCGCTGTTTACCGTATTGCCGTTATCTGTGATGACGTAGTCTGCCTGCAGTCTGCCGCTGTCATTTTTTGCAACCGTCACAGTTACTTTATATATCCTGTCTGAATAATTGACTCCATCGATCGTCTGGCCGCCGTTCTTTTCTTTGACAGTGTACACATAAGTGCCTGCCGTATCATACGTCAGTTTGCTGAACTGAAGAGTCTGACTGTGACCTGAATCTGCAGTGGTACTTACTGTATCTATCGGCGACGCAGATGTATCTGTACCTTTATACAGGTCGAACTCGTAGGTCTCGCCCGCCTTGAATTCCCTGCCGCTCATCTCCTTGGTCGCACCGAACTGCACGCTGGCCGGTATGTCCTTGAACGTGTTGGTTATTTCTGCCGTAGAATCAAGGGTTACATTTACAGCATTGCCATTGGAAATATCGACAAGCTCCTTGCCGAAAGTCGTATTGCCGTCTTTCAAAGCTGTGCCCTGAGAATCCGTCTCGATTATCGTATATGTGCCCAGAGGAACATTCGTCCACTGTGCTGTATTCTTTGCCATACTGCCGTTATTGATGACTATGGACTTGAGGTCTCCGAATTGGATCCCGCTGCTGTCTGTTAATTTGAAATAGAAAGTCCCGGTCACACCGCCGCCGTTCACGACTGTTTTTTTCAGGCTTATCGTCCCCGTCACGACTTTAAATTTTCCATAATCCAGATGGCTGATCCTGCCATGATTTAAAGTGGTACCGTTCGCATCGTAAACTTTCACGATCAGCTGGCCGGCACTGGATATCGAAAATCCGTAGGCGCCCCACTGATTATCGCTTATGCCCGCACTCGCGGCCTTGAATATCTGATAGCCTGTTATCCAGTATGTATTTTCATTTCCCTTTATCGCACCATCTTTGGCTACACGTCTGGCCGCATCTATGATCTGGGTTTTTTCCGTATCATTGACGGACGATTTTGTCCATACCAGCAGATTGCCGCTAGCCTGTTTGATGACGACAAAATCCGTATCTCCCGGCAACGTATACGTGTCCAGTGATTCATCGTATTTGTGGCATGAATCGATTTCTGTCGCATGCGATAATACTGTCATCGCTCCGACCAGCGTCACCACCAGCGCCAGTATGATGATGAGTCTCCTCCTGCTTACCTTCCCATTCATAATACCCATTTTTCTACCTCGCGTTTTCACGTACCCTATGCACTATATTTATCTTCTGCCGGCGCATGCGTTTCCTGTCCGCTTTCTGCATGCCGCTGGCCACGTTGCCCTGAATGCTTCTTTAGAATATATAAAAAACTGCTATCCGAATCGAACAGACAGCAGCATCATTCTGTGCAGTACCTGGATCACAGCCGGGTAATTATGTTATCGTACCCGAAAATGACCACTCACATCATATTATTGTGACTCACCCCTGAATGCTTCCGCTACCATCTCTAATCAACCATATTAATTCTACTCTAATAATTCTGAAAAGTCAATACCGGCAAAATATACTGAATGTGGGCTGTTGTTTTCGGCCATATCGATTTATCTATTTTTTTATGTGCTCTGCTGTTTGAGGATGTCGCTGAACAGATCGATCTGGTCAGATTCCGGCATGCCTGCCAGCAGTCCGAAATTTCTCATCACTTCTATGGCGGTTTTATTGACCTTCGCTCTGTCAGTCATTTCTTCGACTGTCGCAAAGGGGCGCTTCCTGTATTCTTCCTCGATCAGTTTTCCCGCAGTTTCACCGAGACCGCTGAGGCCGCAGAGAGGCACAACGACCCTGCCGTCGCGCACAGTGAATCTGGCCGCTTCCGAATGCTCGAAACCGGGCGTCTCGAATTCGTAGCCTCTGGCAAACATTTCATAAACTATCTCCAGCACCGTAACCTCATCCTGCTCTTTGGCAGTGGCATTCTTTCCCTTTATCTCCAGTTCATCCATTCTCTGCAGTACGGCTCGCTTCCCCCTGCTGATGATCTCCCAGTTGAAATCGTCGATCTTCGCAGTAAGATAGACCGCATAAAATTCTGCCGGATAATATACTTTATAATAAGCGATCCGGTAAGACATCATTACATATGCCACGGCGTGCGCCCTCGGGAACATATACGATATGCGTCTGCATGATTCGATATACCAGTCCGGCACGCCGTTTTCTTTCATTGCCGCCGTCATCTCTTCCCGCTCCTTGCAGCCTTCGAATTTTCCTTTTCTCACTCTCTCCATGATAAGAAAAGCCATGGAATCCGGAACGCCCTTGAGAATAAGATAATTCATGATGTCATCTCTTGTTGAAATGACATTATCCATAGTTGCCTGCCCGTTTCTGATAAATTCCTGAGCATTGTTCACCCATACATTGGTTCCGTGCGAAAATCCTGATATCCGTACCAGATCCGCAAACCTCTGAGGCTTTGTATCATCCAGCATCTGCCTTACGAACCGCGTTCCGAATTCAGGAATCCCGTAACTGCCGTGTGTGAATCGGTAGTCTTCATCTTTTATGTCAAGTCCTTCGATGCCGTTGAAGATGCTGTTTACCTTTTCATCCTTCAGCGGGACTTTCAGAGGATCCACACCTGTCATGTCCTGAAGGTGCCTTATCATCGAAGGTGAATCATGCCCCAGTATATCCAGCTTGAGAAGGTTTTCATCTATGGAATGATAGTCGAAGTGCGTGGTGATCACATCTGATGTCCTGTCATTCGCCGGATGCTGCACCGGACAGAATTCTGTGATTTCATGATCCTCAGGCACGATGATAATACCGCCCGGGTGCTGTCCTGTGGTCCTCTTCACTTCACAGCATTTTCTCGCCAGCCTGTCAGCTTCATATCTGTTGACCGGCTGGCCCTTGCCTTCAAAATATTTCATTACGAAACCATAAGCTGTCTTATCCTTTACAGTTCCGATCGTACCGGCTTTATAGACATTCTCTGCGCCGAAGATCTCTTCTACATATTTTTGCGCCGAGGTCTGGTACTCGCCCGCAAAATTCAGATCGATATCAGGCTCCTTATTGCCGCTGAATCCAAGGAAAGTCTCGAACGGTATCGAGAAGCCGTCCTGCCTCATCAGAGTGCCGCATTCCGGACACATCTTTTCCGGCATGTCTACGCCGCAGTCGTATTTCTGTTCATCGCCCCATTCGAGGTGTCTGCACTGCGGACAGATATAGTGCGGGTGCAGCGGATTTACTTCAGTGATGCCCGCCATTGTCGCCGCGAACGACGATCCTACTGATCCTCTCGAACCTACCAAAAATCCATCAGACAGCGATTTTTTTACCAGCATCTGCGCGGAAACGTACATGACTGCATATCCGTTGCCGATTATTGAATCAAGTTCCTTGTCCAGCCGCTTCCTTATCGGATCCGGCAGAGGCGATCCGTAGACAGCTGCCGCTCTGTCTTCGCATGTCTGCCTGAGTATCTTGTCTGCGTCTTTTATTGCCGGCGGATACTTGCCCTTCGGTACCGGCCTTATTTTTTCGATACGGTCAGCTATCATATTGGGGACATCGATGACGACCTCCCTGGCTGTCTCCTCACCGAGATATGCGAATTCCTCGAGCATTTCTTCCGTCGTGCGCATATAAAGTCCCTGGCCGCCCTCGTCGGAATATCCCTGGCCGGCCATTATTATCTGTCTGCATATTGCCTCTTCAGGACTGCCGTAATGTGCATCCGTTGTAGCAGCGACCGGCTTGCCGGTCCTTCTGCCGAGTGCGATGATGCGTCTGTTGAATTCCTTCAGTTCCTCCTCGTCTGCCGCTATCTCCTTGTCGATCATGAACCTGTTATTGTCCAGCGGCTGTATTTCAAGGTAGTCATAAAACTCTGCGATCTTCTCCAGTTCCTCCTCAGAAGCGCCCTCTGTCATAGCTCTGAAGACCTCGCCCGCTTCACATGCGGAGCCTATGATAAGGCCTTCGCGCCTTGCCGTGATAAGAGACTTCGGAAGTCTCGGCCGTTTGTAAAAATATTTGAGATGCGAATCCGAGACCATCTCATAAAGGTTCCTCAAGCCGGTCGTGTTCCTGACCAGGATGATTATGTGATTGGTGTTTTTCTTTTTGTAATCTATTTCGCCGTCGGCCGTGATACAGTCACTGTCATCAAAGACATAACCTTCCATCCCGAATATGATTTTGATATCATCGCCCGCGGCGGCATAGGCAGCCGGGAAGGCCTGTACGACTCCATGATCTGTGATGGCCAGTGCCTTATGGCCCCATTTCTTTGCCATACCCACCAGTGTCCTGATATCGTTCATGCCGTCCATAGCGCTCATCTTGGTATGGGCGTGCAGTTCCACGCGTTTCTCGGGGGCTTCGTCCTTCCGTTCCGGCTTTGCTGTCTTTTCCATACTCTTTGCCATCAGAACTATGCCGTCTGTGAAACGGTCCCATTCGACATTGCCGCTGATGCGCACAAAATCGCCTTCGCTCAGTTTTGAACCGATGTTCTTCCACTTTTCTTTGCTGACGAAGAATTTGGCCGCCATCGAACCGCGCCCATCAGAGAACAGTATGCTTACCATTTCCTTGTTGTTTTTTACGGTCCTGCTGGAAATCGAAAACACTTCGCCCTCGGCGGCGATCTGACCGTCGCCCTCCTTGATGGCGCTGACCGGCGTCATCTCTCCTTTTATCGCCTTTCCTAAAAGCCTGACCTGCCGCTGATGCTCTCCGCTGCCGCTCGTCCTGCCTCCTGCCGCTCTGCTTCCCGCCGTTTTGCTGCCTGTCGCTCTGCTTCCTGTTCCGCCGGCTGATACCGGTCTGCGGCTGCGGGCCGCGGAAGCTGACGGCTTCGACACACTGCGCTTTTTTTCATTCTTGGCCGCAGCAGTACCGCGACTTTCTTTTCTGATGCCGTCGCGTATGAAAATGAACCTGACGCCGCTGATCCCCGGTATCTCCGACATCAGCCCCTGTTCAAGATCGGGTATGTCATTTTCCGGCACCTCAAAATCGAGTTCGATCTCCAGTTCCAGCTCATGTGTGCTTTTTGATATGGCCGCTTTTTTAATAGCGTAATTATTGCCGTCTGTTAAGTATCTGTCAAGTATCCCCTTCATTTATTGAAAAACGAGTTCGCTTCCTTTCTCCATTTCAGCTCCTGCGGGTCGTCTGTCTCATCAAGTTCCATACCGTGCGCCATGGATCTGCCGTCTTTATCTACTGTCACAAAAGTCGTATACCCTTCTGCTCTGACTTCTCCGCTGGCATCATCGATAAGATCTACATGTATAGTGGCACTCGTCCTGCCGAATCTGACTACTGTGCTCGCAAAAGAAATTATATCCCCCGGATATACCGATTTCATAAAATCAAATTTATGAGTATTCTTGTACCGCAGACCTTCACCGTCTCCGTAGGCGAGAGTTATCGCCACAAAAGATGATTCTACCATCCATTCGATCGCTCTTCCCGCATACAGGTTTGCATGATGATTGAGGTCTTCGTATCTGACCATGTGTGCCGCTTCGTGTGTTTTCATGATTTTTCTGCCATCCTTACGATTTCTTTAATAATATCAGCTTCATCAACTTTTTTTATACTTTTGCCGCCGGCGAATATCAGGCCGCAGCCGTCGCCGCAGGCCACTCCGATGTCCGCTTCTTTCGCCTCTCCGGGCCCGTTTACCTCGCAACCCATAACCGCCACTGTCAAAGGCCTTTTGCCTCTTTTTTTTCTGGCTTCGCCTTCCGGCATCAGTTTTTTTTCTATTTCAGCCGCTATCTGCTGAAGATCAACTCTTGTACGCCCGCATGTCGGGCATGAAACTATCTTTATCGGTTCGGTCCTTCTGCCGCAGGCGGCAAGGATCTTCCGTCCGGTCAAGACCTCTTCCAGAGGATCGCCTGTCAGCGAAACTCTTATGGTATCGCCGATGCCTTCCATCAGCAGCGCACCTATCCCTACCGCCGAAACTATCTTGCCGTTCTCCGGCGTGCCTGCTTCAGTGACGCCGACATGAAGAGGATAATCGCACTGCCCCGCCAGCATGCGGTATGCTTCGAAACTCAATACCGGGTCGGACGCCTTCACGGATATCACCGTATCTGTGAAATCTTCATCTTCCAGCATCTTCACATGGCGCATGGCGCTTTCCACCAGTCCGGCCGCCGTCACTTTTCCGTCTCTGGCTATTATATCCTTTTCCACTGAGCCGGAATTCACTCCGACTCTTATGGGGATATGCGCCTTTTCTGCTGCAGCGACCACAGCTCTGACATTATCTCTGCCGCCTATATTGCCGGGATTGATGCGGACTTTATCCGCACCTTCATCGATCGCTTTCAGAGCAAGCCTGTGGTCAAAATGCACATCTGCGACCATGGGAAGCGGTGAATCCCTTCTGATGCGCCCGAAAGCCTCTGCAGCTTCCATATCCGGAACTGCCAGACGTATGATATCGCATCCGGCTGCAGCCAGTTCCCTGATCTGGGCAAGAGTCGCCTCTGCATCCCTCGTATCCGTATTCGTCATCGACTGGAGCGAAACTTCCGCCCCTCCGCCTATTATTACATTTCCGCATCTGACGCTTTTCGTCATGTCTTTCCTCTTTTTCTATCATCCGGCTCTGCGTCCGCTTCCGTTCTTGACATAGCCTGCCTGTACCTTTTTTCATACAGCACCGTGCCTGTCCGATATCGGCCGCCTGCCATCTGCCGGTCCAGCGATGACCCCTGCGGTCAGTGGAAGATCGGCACTATGAATTTCACGATATCGTTCCAGGTCACATATATCATCAGAGCAAACAGCAGCATCATTCCTGCCAGATGGACCCTGCCTTCTATCTTGTCAGTTATGGCCCTGCCGGTTATCTTTCTTATGATTATGAATGCCAGCCTGCCGCCGTCAAGTGCCGGCAGAGGCAGCATGTTTATCACAGCCAGGTTCAGACTGATCAGCGCCACCAGATAAAGCAGATACACCAGTCCCTGCTGTGAGGTTTTGCCGACCATATAAACTATTCCAACCGGACCGCTCATCTCCTTGGCAGAGACCTGTCCGGTGACAAGCTGCTTGAGGACTTTATACATCGACTTCGTCAGCTGCCAGGTGGCCTTCGGGCCATTTGCTATCGCTGCTGCAGCGCTTTTTTTCATAGTCGGGGAAATGCCCATTATCCTGCGGCCGTCTTTTACTGTCGTGCCGGTCGTCAGCGATACTTTCTTTCCGTCGCGATCCACGACGATATCGATCCTGTCGCTCTTCTGAGCAGCCAGAGCATCGCTAACATCTTCCCATTCTTTGATATCTGTATCGCCGACTTTGACTATTTTATCGCCCTGCTGGATACCTGCTTTGACAGCCGGAGTCCCCGGCAGCAGTTTGCCGACTGTAGTCGTTGCTGTTCCAAGACTGTAGACCACGATCGTCATAAGCACCAATGCCAGGATGACATTCATTGCCGATCCTGCGCATACTATGATCGCTTTTTTCCATGCCGGTTTGTTATTGAAAGCCTTCTCGTCGCTGGAATCCTCGTCCTCGCCTTCCATGGCGCAGAAACCTCCGATGGGAAACGCTCTCAGCGAATATTCAGTCTCGCCCTTCTGCTTCTTTACGATCGCCGGCCCCATGCCTATCGCGAATTTATTTACTTTTACGCCGCAGGATTTAGCCGCAATAAAATGTCCCAGTTCATGAATGAAGATAAGAACGCAGAACATTATGATCGCATATATTATGGTCATTTATTTCCTTTCGATAAGTGCAAGTGTCTTTTCTCTGATCATACGGTCTTCCTCGAGGATTCCCTGGATATCCAGTCCCTCTTTGACCTCATAATCACCCATGACTCTTTCCAGATATCTGGATATCTCCATGAAACGCAGCCTGTCTTCAAGATGCTTCTGCACCAGTACCTCATTGGCCGCATTCATGGCCGCAGGTGCGCTGCCTCCGCGTTCAGCCACTTCATAGGCCAGCTTGATGCATCTGAATTTTTCCATATCCGGTTCTTCGAATGTCATCCTCGCCGCATCTTTCACCAGATTCAGTCTCTTCAGGCCTATATCCTTTCTGTCCGGCCAGTGCAGTGCGTATGATATGGGCAGCCGCATGTCCGGCAGTCCCATCTGTGCGATCAGCGAACTGTCTTCGAATTCAACCATCGAATGTATGATGCTCTGCGGATGGATGACGATATCTATCTTGTCAAGCGGGAATCCGAAAAGCCACCTTGCTTCTATTACCTCGAGCCCCTTATTCATCATCGTTGCAGAATCTATCGTTATCTTCGGGCCCATCTTCCAGTTGGGATGCCTTAAAGCCTGTTCTTTATGAACATGCTGCAATGCTTCCGCGCCGTAATCTCTGAACGGTCCGCCCGATCCGGTAAGCACCAGCCTCCGCACTGCTTTGTTTTCATTGCCGCGCAGGCACTGCCAGATTGCGCTGTGTTCGCTGTCTACGGGCAGCAGCTTTACATTTTTCTCGGCAGCCGCTCCGGTTATGATCTCGCCTCCGGCTACAAGAGTCTCCTTGTTTGCCAGAGCTATATCATTGCCCGCCATTATCGCCTCATATGTGGGCTCAAGTCCCTTGATGCCCATAAGCGCATTGACTACGATGTCGCAGTCGAGAGAAGCAGCTTTTATCAGGCCTTCTCTGCCGAAGCATACTTCGACATCGGGGAACTTGCCAGCCATTTTCTGCGCATCCTCTTCAGCGGCAACAGAAACCAGTGCCGGCGAGAATCTTTTTATCTGCTCGGACAGCAATTCTGTGTTTTTCCCGCATGCAAGCGCACATACGCTCATTTCTTCAGGCTCTGCTGATATCACTTCAAGGGCCTGCTTCCCAATGGAACCCGTCGAACCCAGTATAGTTATTCTCTTCATTTAGTTTATCCTTCTTTCTGCGGCTGTCTCTCAAGCCCTGTTCTGTATTATAGTCTGCCGCCTGATCCTTTCGGCGTACATTGCCTCTGTTACTGGATGACTATGACAATATAGTAAAACACCAGAGGCGCTGTGAACAGCACACTGTCGAATCTGTCCAGTATGCCGCCGTGGCCGGGTATGAGGTTTCCGTAATCCTTGATGCCCATCTTTCTCTTGAATATAGATGCTGTCAGATCGCCGAACTGTGAGATCACTCCTCCCAGTGCTCCGATGATGATACAGTGGATCAGATACGGACCGGCGAAAATCGCTCCGAAGGCCCCGCAGACAACTATACTGCCGATGATGCCCCCGATAGACCCTTCTATTGTTTTTTTCGGGCTGATCTTCGGGCACAGTTTATGCTTCCCGAAAGCCCTGCCTGTAAAATATGCCATTATATCTGTGGCAAATGCTGCCAGTATGATCAGCCATACGAGTATCGCCGTGTCACCTGACATATCGACCAGCATCACATGGAATGAGAAAAACACCACATAGAATATTCCAGTCATCGTAGCCATGGCATCTTCGAGTTTTCTTTCGTCTATTTTGAAAAGATACAGAAGACTGACTACTATCACAAAGAATATCCAGATGATTATAGGACCGAACCATTCCATTATACCTGCTCCCGACGATGCTAAAAATGCCGGTGCCGATGGATCCGCTCCGCCGGAAGACCATGACTGTCTCCCCGCTATTATAAGCGGTCCGTCGTGAAGATAGAGAACAACAGACGCATATGCATACAATATCACAGTCGATACTACGGCTATCGGATAACACGGTTTTATGCCCATGGCGCGGAATCCCCTGAAGAATTCATAGACACCCGCAAGGCTTATGAAAATGCAGCCGGCCATGAGAACATAGCCGCCGAAGTATAGCACCGCCAGAAACGGTACCATGATAAATCCCGATAATACACGTGTTTTCATTTCTTATGCTACTTCCTTCCTCCGAAACGCCTGCTGCGTTCCTGATATTCCTCAATAGCTTTTTCAAATTCGTCCGGTGTGAAATCAGGCCAGTATGTATCTGTAAAAATCATCTCACTGTAAGCTAACTGCCAGAGGAGATAGTTGGACAGACGCAGCTCGCCGCTGGTCCTTATCAGAAGATCGGGATCAGGAATGGCCTCCCTGCCTGTATACAGTGCCTCAGCCACATCTCTTTCCGTGATGTCATGCGGATCGATCTCTCCATCGGCAACCCTGCCGGCCAGAATTTTCGCCGCTTCAGTTATTTCATCGCGGCTGCCGTAATTCAGTGCTATGTTCAGTTGAAGACCTGTATCCTCTTTCGTGCCCGACAGCAGCCTTTCAAGACTTTTTACGGCCTCGTCCGGCAGCTCTCTCCATCTTCCAAGTACATGCACTTTTACGTTGTTCTCCTGGAGTTCTCTCAGCTCGCTGGCGACATATGATACAAGCAATTTAAAAATACCGCTTACTTCTTCTTCCGAACGCTTCCAGTTCTCTGTGGAAAATGCATAAACGGTCAAATATTTTATGCCGAGGGAATCCGCCTTCTTGACTATTTCCTTCATAGCCTTGAGGCCGGCATTATGCCCCATGATCCTCGGCATCATTCTTGACTTCGCCCACCTGCCGTTGCCGTCCATGATAATGGCGACATGAACAGGTATATTGTCTTTATTCAGCATGGATCAGACTTCCATGATCTCTTTTTCTTTTCCGGCACAGACTTCATCTACTTTTTTTATCGCTTCATCGACAGCCTTCTGGACATCATCAAGATCTTCCTTCATATCGTCTTCTGTTATATCACCGGCTTTTTCTTCTTTCTTGATTTCTTCGTTGGCAGTTCTTCTGAGATTGCGGATAGCGACTTTCGATTCTTCACCCAGGGCCTTAACAGTCTTTGTCAGTTCTTTTCTGCGTTCCTCTGTGACCTGCGGTATCGACAGCCTTATCACTTTCCCGTCGTTTGCAGGATTGATGCCGATATTCGCGGCATTGATAGCTCTCTCCACATCATTCACGGCCTTAGGGTCGAAGGGGGTGACCGTCAGTGTTCTCGGATCTGTAACCGCAACATTTGCCAGCTGTTTGAGCGGAGTAGGCGTACCGTAATACTCCACGTGCACCTTGTCCAGCAATGCCGGATTGGCTCTGCCTGCCCTTACAGTGTTAAGTTCTTCTTTGAGATTTGATATGCTTTTTTCGATTTTGCCTTCCAGGGTATCCTGTACTTTGTCACTCATCGTTGTACCTCCTCTATTTGATCAGCGTCCCGATTTTTTCGCCGCAAACGGCTTTCATTACATTTCCTTCCTCGGCTATTCCAAAAACCTGTATGTCTATTTTATTGTCCCTGCAGAGAGAAGCTGCCGTCGAATCCATTACCTTGAGATCTTTTTCCAGCAGATCCCAGTGCGTCAGGCTTTCGTATCTTTCCGCATTCGGATTCACTTCCGGATCGTCCGAATATACAGCATCTATCTTCTTGGCCAGCAGTATGACATCTGCATCTATTTCTGCTGCCCTCAGCGCCGCGGTAGTATCCGTGGAAAAGAAAGGATTCCCTGTGCCGGCGCCAAAAATCACGACTTTGCCCTTGTCCAGATGATGCACGGCTTTTCTTCTTATATATGGTTCCGCGACCTCCCTCATCTCGATAGCAGTCTGCACACGGGTAGGAACATCGATTGCTTCACACGCGTCCTGCAGAGCCATGGCATTGATTACTGTGGCCAGCATTCCCATATAGTCTGCGGTAGCCCTGTCCATGCTCTTGCTGGTCCGTCCTCTCCAGAAATTCCCGCCGCCTACTACTATTGCTATCTGTACGCCCAGGTCATGGACCTCTTTGATCTGTCTTGCAACTGTACTGATGGTATCTTCATCGAGGCCGAATTTTTTTTCTCCGGCAAGTGCTTCCCCGCTTATTTTAAGGAGGACTCTTTTATACTTTGGCTCCATATCGTCTTCTCCCTTCTCCTGCGCTTTGTCTAAAAACGATTATATCATAAAAGCCATATGCGTTCATCTGTTTTTACGTCTCTACTTGAATTATCTCAATGGTGCTGATATCATATATTCTTACAAATCGAATGATCAGTAACAGCAAAAGAAAAGAGGTGCTTATATGGCATTACTGAAATGCCCTGAATGCGGACATGCAGTATCAGAATTTGCGTCAACATGTCCCAACTGCGGCTGCCCTCTGGGCGGTTCGTCTCATACAGACGCGGCTGACAGTACCGGCCGTACCGATGCAGCAGGCGATGCAGGCCGCACCGGCACAGCAGGAAGCGGCCGCGGATATGATTCTTCGGAAACCATCACAGAAGTCAGAAAAACAAAAAAGAAAGGCCGCGGCGGTCTGATCGCCGTAATAATAATCCTTATCGCCGTTATCGCGGCCGGCTGTGCCTGGTTCATCTGGCATCAATACCGGAACAATACTCAGGATCAGCTGGATAACAGCAGCAACCAGCAGACTGAACAGAACCAGGATCAGGATCAGAACGACAACGGCAGCACTGTAGACAACAACAGCAGCAGCGGCAGCAACGGAAATGAGAACGGCAACAACAGCGACAGCACTGACAACAGCGGCGGCACCGATCAGGGCGGCACTGAAGACAACGGCGCATCGGGCGGAGAAAACATTACCAATGAATGACGCGCACATCAGCAGGCCGATAACGGGGCTGTCGCATTAAGGGATTAATTATCCCCTGATGCGCGGCTCTTTTTTCGTAGATTTCTTTTCGTCCGGATAGGTCTGCATCTCAGAATGCATTCCGTGCATTTTGGGGCGCAGTAAACAGAGG
>Ga0183096_1001849_pt1 | contig 16383 bp, 16 predicted proteins | sample Biomet5_FD_127791 | JGI IMG/M metagenome (GOLD analysis project Ga0183096, IMG submission 127791) | Microbial communities from bioreactor (seeded with sewage sludge) at LBNL, California, USA - Biofuel metagenome 5 (version 2) (version 3) | ecosystem: Engineered > Bioreactor > Anaerobic >... | reverse complement strand
CTGATCATAGTCACCAGCCCGGCCGCGGCCGCCCATAATCTACGGTGCATTGTTGACCTCCCGTTGTCTTTTTTGCTTCTTTATGTCATCAGCGGCTCATTCAAACCAGCTGTAGTCTTCGTCCTGCAGCGCCTGTCCGTAATGTTCCAGGATCTCGGCGAACTGCGCATATGTCTCCATGAAGTTGATCTTGGCCTTGACGCGGTTGCTGTTTGGCAGCCCCGTAAGATACCAGCAGGCATGGCCCCGCATCTCCTTGATGCCGTTGCGTTCCCCACGCAGCTTGATGAGCCGACGGGCATGATCCAGGGCCTGGTCGAAGCGCTGGTGCCAATCAGGATCGGGCAGGATGATACCGTCCTGTTCGTAGCGTGCCAGCTGGCTGATGAGCCACGGGTTGCCCAGGCAGCCCCGGGCGACCATGAAGGCGTCACAGCCGGTCTGGGAACCCATGGCCGCCATATCGGCCACGCTGCGGATGTCGCCATTGCCGATTACCGGGATGCCGACGGCCTGCTTGACCTGCCGGATGACGTCCCAATCCGAATGACCGCTGTAATACTGGGTGCGGGTCCGCGGATGGACGGCGATGGCTTTGACGCCCGCCTGTTCCATCAGGCGGGCAATCTCCACGGCGTTGATGCTGTTGGCGTCCCAGCCGGACCTGATCTTGACGGTGACCGGCTTGCTGACCGCTTGCACGACCGCCTTGACAAGCTCATAGGCGTGCTCCGGCTCCAGCATCAGCGCGCAGCCGCCGTTGGCCTTGACGACCTTGGGGACCGGGCAGCCCATGTTGATGTCGATGATGTCACATCGGCTGTTGCGGTCCACGTACTGTGCCGCGGCCACCAGCGTGTCGATATTGCGGCCGAACAGCTGCAGCGACACGGGCCGTTCGTCGTCTTCGACCACGGTCATCTCCTCGGTCTTCCGGCTGCCGAACCATAGGGCCTTGTCAGAGGTCATCTCGGTATAGGTCAGCCCTGCCCCGAACTGCCGGGCGATGGTGCGGAAGGCGCGGTTGCTGATGCCAGCCAGCGGACCCACGATGACATGGTTATCCAGACGCACGTCGCCGATATACCAATGAGTGTCTTTCATTTATGTTTTTACCAACCCAATTGATATTGTAACGTACACCACCCCGTAATGTAAACGGAACGGCAGCTGCGATTGTTGCATGTATCCCAGGTCATGAGAAAGGCCGCCCGCAGGCGGCCCAGGCCACGGCCATGACGACCGTGATCAGTATTCGAGATTCTTCTGGGACTGACGTCCGAACAGATGGACATCGTCAGCGCCGAAGGCGAAAGTCACCTGATGGCCGGCCTTGAGGGTGTCTCCCATCTTCGACTGCACCTCAGCGAACGGTACCACGGCGATGATATCACGCCCGCATGACTGGATGTGAATATGGATGGCGGCACCCATCATCTCTGTCACATCAATGGTGCCTCTGACCCCCTGGCTGCCATCATCCACCAGTTTGATGTTCTCGGGGCGGACACCCAGCGTGATGTCCTGGGACTCCGCCTTGTTGGCATGCAGCCGCACCTGTTTGTCCGCGGCGATGGGCAGTGAAGCGCCATCCAGCTCGATGTGATAGCTGCCGTCCTGTCCCAGCTCGAGACGTGCGTCGAAGAAATTCATCTGCGGCACGCCGATGAAGCCCGCCACGAAGATGTTGGACGGGTGGTTGAAGACTTCCTGTGGCGTCCCGATCTGTTGGATGAAGCCATCCTTCATGACGACGATGCGGTCGCCAAGGGTCATGGCCTCGGTCTGATCATGGGTGACGTAGATGAACGTCCCGTTGACGCGCTGACGCAGCTTGATGAGCTCGGCGCGCATCTGGTTGCGCAGCTTGGCATCCAGGTTGCTCAATGGCTCATCCATCAGGAAGACCTTGGGGTCGCGGACGATGGCCCGCCCGATAGCCACACGCTGACGTTGGCCGCCCGACAAGGCCTTGGGCAGACGGTCGAGGTATTCAGTGATGCCAAGGACCTCCGCAGCATCATGGACCTTCTTTTCAATCTGGTCCTTGGGCGTCTTGCGCATCTTCAGGGCAAAGGCCATGTTGTCATAGACCGTCATATGTGGATACAGCGCATAGTTCTGGAAGACCATGGCGATGTCGCGGTCTTTGGGGGCCACGTCGTTGACCAGCTTGCCGTCGATGTAAAGCTCGCCGTCGGTGATGTCCTCCAGGCCGGCAATCATCCGCAGGGTGGTTGACTTGCCGCAGCCGGAGGGCCCGACGAGGACCACGAACTCCTTGTCGGCGACGTCGAGGCTGAACTGCTGGACGGCGACGACGCCATCATCGGTTATCTGCAGGTTGGCGGATCCAGTTTGTCCTTCCGACCCCTTCCTGCCTGGTTTTTTGCGGCGTTTCTCGGTATTCGGATAGATCTTCTTGATATTGTGTAATGAAACTGTTGACATTTTATGCCACCTGCCTTATCGCTTTCCGTCCACGGCAATGATTGTCCCCGGCATATCAGCTATGGTCCTGCTTTGAGCTCATCAGCACGAAATGCTGATAAGCCCCGATCATGCCCGCCTGGTTTCCACAGCGGGCATATGTCAGCTTGGTGTTGGCCCGGAGATTGGGGAACATGTAGCGGTCCAGGGCCTTGGTGATCAGCGGATCCAGTATGTCGCAGCGGGCCATGATGCCGCCGCCCAGAACCACCAATTGGGGATTGAGCACGAAACAGATGTTGGAGATGCCCATGCCCAGCACGTCACACATCGTCTCCAAGACGGCGATCGCCTTGGGGTCTCCGTCCTGGTAGGCGGCGATCACGGACCTTCCATCGGCCTGTCCCGGCTTTAGCCCGGCAGCGGCGGCGTAGCGCGCCGTCATGGCTGATGTGGAGGCCAGCTTCTCGAAAGCGCCCCCCGGCATATGCATGTACCCGACCTCGCAGGCACTCTGCGACCAGCCATGCCACACGTGCCCGTTTTCGATGAAGGCGCCGCCGATACCGGTGCCGACGGTGAGACACAGCAGCGATGATGGCCGCCCTTGGGCCTGGTATTCACATAGCGCCGCACAATTGACGTCGTTCTCGACCTCGCAGCGGACGCCGCATTCCTTCATGACCGTTTCCTTTATCCTGGTCCCGGCATAATGCGGTATCGTGTCAGCGGCCGCGACGACCGTGCCCGTGGCCGTATCGATGACCCCGCCAGTAGAGATACACACGCCATCCAGCCCGTCGGTGTCCAACGCGGATTTCGTCAGCGCGATGACGGTTCCCATGATCGCCGGACCGCCTCCCTGACCGGTAGGGGTCAGGCGGCTGCTGATAACCGTCTCCGGGGCGGAGGCCATGATGATGCCGCTCTTGATGGCGGTCCCGCCGACGTCGATGCAGAGATATCTTCCGGTGCTCATCTTATCTTCTCCATGAACCGCTGGGCGATCTCCAGCGGCCGGGTGATGGCCCCACCGACCACGATGGCATACGCACCATGATCGAGCATCGAACGGGCCTGATCCGGGTCATGGATGCGGCCTTCGGCGATGACCGGTATGCTGAGGGATGACGACAGACGCCTTACGAGGTCGAAATTTGGACGCGGGGCATCCGCGGAAGCCGCGGTGTAGCCGCTCATCGTCGTGGAAACCAGGTCGATGCCGGCCCCGGCCGCGGCGACGCCTTCATCATAAGTGGCAATATCAGCCATCAGAACGGCGTCGGGATGATGCTGACGGACCTGCTTTATGTACTGGACCGCAGTCAGCCCGTCTCCGCGGCGCCTATCGGTGCAGTCAAAGGCGATGACGTCAGTATCGACGTCATACAGCTGGTCGACCTCCTTGAGCGTCGGAGTGATATAAGATTCATACCCATCATACTTGATCTTTATCAGACCTATGACGGGCAGCCCTGTCTCCTGCTTGATGGCCACGACATCACGGATGCTGTTTGTTCTGATGCATGGCGAGCCAGCCTGTTTGGCCGCCCGGGCGAACAGATACATGACGGATTTCTCAGGATCGTACATCGGCTCGCCAGGCAATGCCTGGCATGATATGATCATCTGTCCCTTGATGCTGGACAGGATATCCTGCTTGCTGAATCTCATATGTCAATCATCCTTTCTCGACGGTCTTCTTTAGCAGGTAGGCGGCCCGCAGCAGCTTGCCGCTGTCACCGACATAAGCCGGGTACTGATGCTTGGCGCCGTATTTGGCCAGGTATGTGGTCATGAAGGTCTCCGCCCGCTGGGTATCGCCCATGACCACGGCCGCGTAGCAAAGGTCAGACCATGCGTACTCATCGGTCGTGTCCATCTTCTCCCAGGTATGCTTGGCCTTGCCTGTCGACCAGTACTTGTTGAACATGTCGTAGCAGTGTACCGCCTTCTCATCGGTCGGCGCGATGACGCCGAACATAGCTGGGAAGACCTGTGAGGTGGCATCAGGGTAGAAATGGGTCCAGTAGTAGGCGCCGTGCATGTCGTGCTCGTCGAAGTAGTACCAGAAGTGGCCATAACCCATCTCGGTATAATATTCATTGACGACCTTGTCCCTGATGCTGGCCATCAGCGCGGTGATTCTTTCACAGCGCCCGCCAGCATCGGTCCCGTAGTTGGCATACAGGTCCAAAGCCATCCCCAGGCCGTAATATACCTCGGAATTGTCCATCACGTATTTGATCTTGTAGGCAGGCGTCGCATAAGTCAGCCCGTTATCCAGCGTACCGAAGATGACATCGACCAAGGTGTCGATCTGCGACTGATGATCGGCGACGTACTGCCGGTCCCCGGTCACGGCGGCATATTGGTCGACCACGGCCAGGAACATAGCGGCATATGAATCAGTCGAGTCGTAATACTTGCCGACGCCGACCTCCTCATGAGGCTTCTCGGTCAGGATATGGCCGCTGCTATCCAAGGTCACGTTATAGTCGTACACGGTGCCGGCCAGGCCGCTGACGTCCTGTTCGGCGGTGTTCATGTGCGCGAAGTACCAGTCCATATATTTCTTGACATAGTCCGCGTTATCCGTCCCGCCATCCAACAGCCCCAAAGCCGCGAAATCATTGAAATACGGCATTATGTACGCAGTGTTGTCGTCCTGGACGCCATATTCGGCCAGCGCCCCGTCCTCAAGCTGAAGCGACAGCAGATACTTGGTCTCGGATGCTATCACCTGGTCATAGACCGGCTGTCCCGTCTTGCGCCTGTTCAGCACTACCGCGACGATGAGCCCCACCACCAGGGCGGCGGCTGTCACGATAATTATCATCTTCTTTTTCATTCGATCATTGCTCCTCATCTACGAGATCCACGAAGTACAGCGGGTCCTTACGGTACTGGGCCTCGGCCTTGGCCCACACGGCCTGGGCGTCGAGCAGGTATGCGGCGGCCTGCAGGACCTTGCCCTGCCGGTAGTCATCCGCGGCGAGCACATCCAGGATACGGTCATAGCGCTGCGCATAGATCTGGCGGCCTTTGTGGAAGTTGTGACGGCGCATCATGATATCATGAACCTTCCCCTGCTCGTCGATGACCGTGAACGGGTATTCGCCGGGCAGATACAGGTAAGGAGGGACCACGAGTTCCTCGACACCGTGCATCGATGTGTCAGGTTCAAGCCCGCAGCCCAGCATCAGGATCTTTCCATGAGCCTGGCGCAGCCGCGCAAACGGGGAATGGCTGCCGACCGGCGTGCGGTCGGCCAACTGTCCCGCAGTCATCTGCTCGGCATAATGACCGATGGCCGAAACGGAGTGCGTCGGGCACAGGCTGCGTGTCACGCCTTCCATCTGCCGGAAGTACTCGGATACCGCCCCGATGCATGACTTCGTCTTGCGGGCGTCGAAGACGGGATTCTCGATGGTGGCATAGGCATAGCTGAGGGTGGGTATCAAAAGCGTCCCTTGCTCGCCCAATGTCTGCCGCAGGGCCGCGATGAGGGTGGCGATGCCACCCTCAACCGGTCCCAGCGACTTGAACGACGAATGCATCAGCAGGACATCGCCCTGGGCGACGCCCAGCTTCTCAAGGTCCTGGCGGATGGCCGCCGCATCGGCGGCGCTCATTTGAGGCGACGGACCTTTTCCTGATAGGCCTCGTATTTGACGTACAGATCTTCGGTCTTGGGACCGCCGACGTTGTTGCGATGACCCGGCTCATTCATCAGGCCGGTGTACTGATAGCCATAGACCTGTTCAAGGACGTCATAGTTGTGGATCTCCTTGATCAGGTCCTCATAGGTCTTAGGCGCCAGGCCATTGTCGAACGGGTTGGCGAAGATCTCCATGTCGACCCAAAAATGAGTATTGGTCTCGGCACATAGTTTGGCGATCTCGGCGACGTTATTCTCCGTACGCGCGAAGGCGAACGGGATCAGGATGTCGATGTTGCTGAGGATCGGCAGCCACTGCTTCCGATAGACCTGCATCTTGACGTTGTCAGGAGCCATGGCCACCGGCTTGGTCGGGGTCAGCTCGTGGACGAACTTCTTATATTCGGCGAAGAACGGCGCGATATCCTTGTACTTCTCGTCAGGCACCGGGTCATATCCGTAGTACAGATCGCCCATCATCTCCTCCGACAGGTACCATCCGTACAGGCTCTTATGATGGCCATAGCGCTCCCACAGCTCCGTGGTGACGCGCTCGTGCCACTTCAGCGACTCCGGTGAAAAATCGAACCAGGCATACAGTCCGACCCCCGGGAAGACGGCCATGTCGCATTTGTCGGCTTCCGACAGGATCGCCTCGATCGGATCGTGGGCAGCCAGCTCCATGCGCTGCGGATATATCTTGCTGGGATAGAACGCCAGGCCGTCATACTTGTCAGCCGTCATCTCATGCTGATATGCGTAATAAGGGCTGTCGAAGACGTTCTGGATCAAAATGCTCGTTATACCGATCTTATGCATGGAACGAACCGTCTGACGCCAGCCATCATCAGTCAGCTTCTTTAGGCCGGGATTGAAATACCGGGCCTCGGCGTTGCTCCAGTGATAGATGCTCACCCAGCAGCCGTCAAGCAGACAAGTCGAATGGACGTCCGAGGCGACTACCTCATACGGGAAGCTCTCGGAGCCGATGGCCTGGCCGGCGGCATCATGGAACTCGACGGTCAGGTCGATGGTACCGATGATTCCCTTGAGGTCAGGGTAGATCTTCGTCTCCTGCAGGTCGGCGGCCGCCTTGAAGGGGCCCTCCTCCTTCAGCAGACTCCCGTTTTGGCTGATGCGTATCGTCACGTTGTCCAGCGCCTTGGCGGCGACCCGGATCTCCAGCTTGCCGTTGGTTGAAATTCTACCTGATGGTATCGGTGTACAGAAACAGGTTTTCATTGCACTCTCCTTTGAGGCGATTCTGCCAGATAGCTATTCTTTTGCTAGCGTCTGCTCACTTGGTCAAACCAGCGTTGATCTCATCCAGCACCGTTTGAATAGTGCCCTTGTTGTCGCTGATGAACTGCTTCCAGGTCGCCTCGGGGTTATCGGCGACGACCGACTGAATCAGCGCGGTGCTGGTCATGGCCTCCAGGCATCCGTACTGGCTCAGATACGTGCCAGTGAAGAAGCTGAGGTCCCAATCGATCGCTTTCAGACTCGGAGCGGTGCTGAACTGCTTCAGCGCCGCCTGCAGGCAGTCGTTGACCAGATACGATGATACATTGGGGTTGTTGGGCAGCATGGCGTCCAGGCCTTCGAGGATGAAGAACTTCTGGAACATCTGCTCATCGGTGATATAGCCCTTGTCCGCGCCGGAGACAATCTCATCCGGTGTGTATTTGAGGGTGACGGTGCCATCGCTGGCCTCGGTCCAATCAGTGTCCTTGATGCCGTACGCGGCTTCCTTGACCTGATCGTCTTCCAGCAGCCAGTTGCCGATGGCCAGCCATCTGTCCATGACCTCGTCTGAGCACTTGCCGCTGAAAGCGAAGGCGGCCCAGTAGTCTACCAACTCGTTGATTGGGTATTTGCCGTTGATCGAGACGGTCATGATGCCCAGGTCCTCTTCCTTGAAGTCAGGGAAGTTCTGCTTGATGCTGCGATAAGTCTCCATGATGGTGCCCGGGCCGTTGACGACGAAGTTGACGGCGCTGCGTCCGGACAGGAAGCGCTCCTTGCCCATCTCCAGGCTGTCGGCGTAGCTGTCCTTGGCCAGCAGGCCCTTGGTATAAAGCGAATGCATGGTGTTGATGGCGCTCAGCGAGGCGTCCGAAGCCGTTCCCCAGACATACTTCCCGCTGGCATCCTTGGCATAGTTGTTGATGTCCTGGTTGAACAGCTGCGCGAAACGGACCCAGTCCTGGCCGCCGTTATCCATGTCCAGCGGCACCAGCTTGTCACCAAGCTTGCCCGGATCCTCCGACTTAACCTTCTCCAGATAGGCGACGAACTGATCCCAGGTCATGTCCTGGACCGGACCGTAATCCAGACCCATCGCCTTGGCCCAGTCGCGACGATACAGGAAGACATACGGATCATATGAATACCACGGATCGTTCAGGTTGATCTTCGGGAAGGCATACAGATGTCCGTCGATACGCAGATGCTCGAACACGTTATGCTTGCTGATGAGGTCCTGCAGCTCCGGGTAGGCCGACATGTCATCCGGAAGAGCCTTCAGGATGCCCTGCTTGGCCCAGTCGGTATACTCGCTGTACGACGGCAGATCGTACCAGGCGATGACCTCCGGCAGGCTGTCAGTGGCGGCCAGCGTACGCAGTGATTCGGACCAGGTGTCATAGGCGACCTGCTGGATGTTGAAGTCGAAGTTGAATTTCTCCTCGGCCTCCTTGACCAGCGGCCAATCCATGAAATCCTCGCTGTCGTCAATCGAAAGCACGGTGATGCTCAGATGCTTGGAATAATCGCCCGTCGTACCGCCTTTGCTGTCTTTGGAAGTGCCACAGGCCGTCATGGTGAACACCATCATGACCGCCAGCAGGCACAGCAGCGTCTTCTTAAGCCATTCTTTCCTCATTTTTGAATACTGTCCTTTCATTTATGGATCCACGCAAGACATCGTCACTTTGCTGCTAACTTTTCAACGCACCTATCATGACCCCCTTTACGAAATATTTCTGAAGGAATGGATAAACCAGCATGATCGGTACCATCGTTATGATGACCGCCGCGGATTTAAGCCCCTCTGAGAACACCGTACGTCCGGCTTCGGCCGGCACGTTCTTCATGAAACCGCTCGTTGCCCATAGGATCTGGCGCAGCTGCAGTTGGACGGGCCATAATTTGCTGTCCCCTAAAAACAGTGAGCTAAAGAACCATTCGTTCCAGCGGTCCATGGCGAAGAACAGCGTCAGCGTTGCCAGCGGCGCCTTGGTCAGTGGCAGCACTATGCGTGCGAATATCTGGAAGGGGTTGGCCCCATCAAGCTTGGCGGCTTCTTCCATCTCCGCCGGGAAACGCTCGAAGAAGGTACGCATGATGATCATGTTGTACGCCTCAAGACCGAAAGGCAGGATGATTGACCAGCGCGTCCCCATCAGACCCAGCGCCTTGACGACCAGGAAGAATGGTATAAGCCCGCCGCCGAAGTACATGATGACGACTACCATGTTCTGGAAGATGGTGCGACCTGGGTAGTTCTTCTTGGAAAGGCCATAAGCCAAGGTAACGGTGATGAACAGGTTCCATGCGACACCGAAGACCGTGTAGAACAAGGAGTTCAGGAATGCTCGGCCGAAGTTGCCCGCCACGAAGACGATCGTGTAATTGTTGAAGGTCGGCTCCTTGGGCCACAGCGTCGATCCGTTCATGATGAACTCATGCTGCGTCATCAGGGACTTGACGATCGTGTAGAAGAAGGGGACGATGACCAACAGCATCAGGATGAACAGGAACACGTAGTTGATGTAATCGAACGCCTGGAGGCGGTTCCTCCAGTTCTTTTTCTTTTTGCTCATATGACGCCATCCTCGCCGAACAGCTTGGCGATCTTGTTGGCCGCCAGCAGGAACACCAGGTTGATGACCGACTTGAGCAGGCCCATGGCCGTCGACAGTCCGTAGTTGGGCGCGCTCTTGAAGGTGATGCGATAGATGTAGGTGTCCAGTATCTCGGCTTCGTTCTGCACCACGGGATTGACCATGTTGAGGATCTGGTCGAACCCGCTGTTAAGGATGTTGCCAAAGGCCAGAACCAGCAGGACCACGGCCGTCGACTTGATGCATGGCCATGTGATGTGCCAAATGCGCTGGAAGCGGTTGGCCCCGTCTATCTCAGCCGCCTCGTACAGCTCGGGATCGATCCCAGAGATGGCGGCCAGGTAGATAATGGCCGACCAGCCTGCCGATTTCCACACCTCCGTGGCATACAGCAGCGGCCGGATCAGGTTCTTATTGGAAAGGAAGTCATAACCCTTGGAGCCGATCGCGCGCAGCACGATGTTGAGGAAGCCTTCGGATGATAGAAAACTCATCATGATGCCGCCGACCACCACCCAAGAGAAGAAGTTGGGTATCGTGTAGACCGTCTGCAGCACCTTCTTGTATCTCCTGTTGCCGACCTCGTTCAACAGGATCGAAAGAATGATGGGGGCCGGGAAGCCGATGACGATGTACCAGAAGCCCATGCGGAAGGTGTTCATAAAAGCCTTCCAGAACATCTTGTCGTTGGCCATCAGCACGAAATACTTGTACCATGGATGGGCCCATGGGCTGCCCAGGATGCCGGATGTGTATTTATATTCCTTGAAAGCCAGCGTCACCCCATACATCGGCCAGTAATCGAAGATTATCATATGGAGAACCCCTGGCAGCAGGAACAGGTATATCCACCGGTTCCTCCATATGTGCTTGAAGACCTTGCGGCTATTGTCGCTTAAACGGACGGCTTTGCCCATTTCATCATCCCCCCAAACGGCTCGACGGCATGTTCATTTTCGATGTAAGCGTTTGCTACCGATAATTATAAAAGGCCGCCGCACATGCCAACAAGGCACTTGTTTCGGTGAAATGGGTATGTTTTTTTCGGCCTCGGACATCGGCTCATTGTGGACGGCAAGGTTATATAATAATCTATAATGTGATAAGCGGAGGGCTGTCTGCATGTATAGGATACTTCTGGCTGACGACGAGAAAATGTCGCTCCTATCCACTGAGCGTTCCTTCGACTGGGGCCGTCACGGCATGGAAGTCGCCTGCCGCACCGCCGACCCGCTGCAGGCTGCGGCCTGGCTTGATGAGACTCGTATCGACGCCGCCTTCTTGGATACCCGCAGGCCGGGCCGTTCCGGCCTGCAGATCGTCCACGACGCCGTCGCCCGCGGCTCGGATACATGCTTCGTGCTGGTCAGCGGCTTCGCCGATTTTGAATATGCGCGTCAAGCGATATCATACGGCGTCATCGATTACTGCACCAAGCCGATTGATGACGGCAAGACCGACGCGCTGCTTGAGCGCCTTTTCGACCGCATCACCCAGCATCATCTCCAGAAGGATGCCGTCCTGGCGGACCAGCTGACGGACGGCCGGACCATGAACGCCGCATGCCGCTGGCTGGGGCTCGACCCGAAGGCCGGCTTCTGGGGCCTGGCCGATGTCTTCGCCCCTGACGCTCTGGCTTTGGGGAAACCGCTTTTCGCCGTTGGCGACGAGGCGACCCTGCTGGTCGGCCCTGGCGAGGCCATCAAGATAGCGGCGGCCAGCGAGCCGCTGACCGCCGAACCAAGCGCTCCCGTTCGTTTCAATGGATGCTACTGCACCATCGACCACCAGGCTGTCATTCCGGCCGTGCTCCATTGGCTCCGTTCCGCCGCGGTCCATGACCATGGCCTGACCCTCTGCGCGCCGCATGTCGGGGACAACATGCCGGAAGCGTTCATCAGCTTGATCGAATATGTGCGCAGCCACATCGGTGAGCCGCTCGACCTCAAAGGGCTGGCCGAACGATTCAGCTTCAATTACACCTATTGCAGTGAGATGTTCCCCAAGTACCTCGGCATCTCGTTCACCCAGTATCTAGGCAGCCTGAGGTTCCGCAAGGCCTGTGCCCTGCTCTCGACATCCGATCTGTCGATTGAAGAGATCGCAAGCCAGGCCGGTTTCAGCGATGCCCGTTATTTCGAGAACAGCTTCAAGAAACGTTACGGCATGACGCCGTCGCACTTCCGGGGACAGGAACGGAACAGATGAACGCCATCCAGAAATATCCTCATACCATCAAAAACCAGATCGTGACGTTCTTCGTGGCATCGCTGGTAATCATCGCCGTCAGCAGCGGCGTCTATTTCACGTTGTATTCCAACATCCTGCGCAACCGCACCAATCAGCAGACCGCCCAGGCCCTCGAGGAAGCTCGAGATACGATCATTGATATCGCCCAGGATATGCGGACCTGCGCCGATCAAGTCGCCGCCAACCGCTACTCCCAGGCCTTCCTCAGCACCACGGACGTGGCCCAGCGCATCGCCAACAGTGACATCCTAAATGACTCCATCCTCAAGATGTCCAACTTTCATTCCAACGTCAGCAACATCGCCATCATCGACATGAATGGCGAGATATTGGCCTTCCCCCTTCGGCATTACAAGATCATGGATCTGCTGATCCGCGATTACGGCATACTGTCCGACCAGCGTACCAGCGGCCGCTTCACAGACGTCATTCACGACAGTTATGCCAACAAGGACTATCTCGTATACCTGGAGCCGATATACAATCTTCGTTCCGGTGATATCACCAACAAGATTGGCACATGCATCGTCATCACAGACATCTCCGAATTCACCGCCGCCATCCGCGGCGCCGGATTCACGAGCAGTTCCTTCTTCTTCCTGACGGCAGGGGGCAGCGATGTCATAGCCGCCACCGGAGCCAAGGAAAACATGGACATCGCCAACCGTCTGTGCGGCAGCCTGGATCTTTCTCAGCCGAGCGGCGCTAAGGAGAACCAGGGCTATTTCATTCAGTGGAAGGACATCCCTGAACTGGGCTGGCAGATCATCAGCGTCGTCAGGGCTTTCGACGTCACCGCCCAATCTATCCCGTTTTTGGCATCCAGCATCGTCCTGTTCATCCTGGTTATGCTGACGCTGATCATGCTATACGGCCAGATCATACGCGGCATTGCCCAACCCATCGTCGAGGTGTCGGAGTTCATGCAGCACTATCAGCAGGGCGATCCGACGCGCCGGCTGTCCGTCGATTCGTATCGTGAGGTCAGCATACTGGCCGACAGGTGCAACAGCATGTTGGACTCCTTGGCCAAGACCAACCGGGAGAACATGCAGATGCAGTCCAACATGTACGAGATGCGTCTGGCGCTCAAGCAGGCCGAGCTTCTGGCCCTGCAGAGCCAGATCAACCCCCATTTCCTGTACAACACCTTGGACTGCATCAAAGGCTACGGGTACATGCTCAAAAGCGACGAGATCGTCGCCATCACATCATCGCTGTCATCGCTGCTGCGCTACGCCATCAAAGGGCCGGCCATCGTAACCATCCGTGATGAGATCGGCTGCGTCGAATCATACCTAACGATCATCAGGCTGCGGTATGAGGATCGTTTCACCTTCGATGTCACCGTCGCCCCCGAGGCCCGGGGGCTCAGAGTCCCGCGCTTCATGTTGCAGCCCTTGGTGGAGAATGCCGTCTATCATGGCCTGGAGCCCAAACCCGGCCGCGGTCACCTTTCCGTCCGTATCGTCGTTGACGACCCGGGGCTGCTGGGCATCGACGTCCATGATGATGGGGTAGGCATGGATGCCGGGCACCTCGAGCAGCTGCGTCAGGCGATGAGCACGGCCGGCAAGGCTACTGTCATCGGCACCACCTCCGCCGGAATCGGTCTGCTGAACGTCGCCAAACGGCTGTATCTGCATGCCCCCGGAAGTGTCATGGGCATCGACAGCGTCGAGAATTCATTCACAGACGTACATATCACGATGAGGCCCATCGAGGCCGTCGGGGAAGATAAGGAGGATGACGATGAGCGGATACAACAATGACAACCCCGTGCTTGCGGCGATGATGAGACTTGGCGATGTCGTGCTGATCAGCGTCTTGTTCACGCTGTGCAGCCTGCCCGTCATCACCGTGGGCGCCGCCTCAGCGGCTGCCTGGCATGACATGATGAAGATCGTCACCGACCGGCAGTCATACACGGTCAAGGGGTTCTTCCAGTATTTCGCGGAGAACTTCAAGCAGGCCACGCTGCTCTGGCTCATTATGCTGGGGGCGGGCATCGTCATCGGCTGCGACATCTATTTCGCCATCATTGACGCCTCGTCGCCGCTGGCCAACCTGCTCTATTTCTTCATCGCGGCCGCGGTGCTGTACCTATTCACGCTGCTGTATGTCTTCCCGCTGCAGGCGACCTTCTCCAACAGCAAGGCCTTGACCATCAAGAATGCCGCCGCTCTGGCAATCCGCCATTTCGGCTATACGCTGGTGCTGGCCGCCATATGGCTGCTGCCCGCGGTCTTGGTGGTGTTTGTCCAGAACATCGTTTATTACATGATCTCCTTCATGCTGTTTTTTGGCTTTGGCGCACAGTTCTACGTCTCTTCATTCATCTTCAACCATATCTTTGCCAATTACATCGAAGCCCGCTAGACGGGATTTCTGACACCTAAGGCATTCATCGAAAGCACCGATAGAAAAGACTGCCGCCCGTTTTGAAGTGAACCCCAAAAGTTGGACAGACCAACTGGAGGGGTTTTTATGAAGCTGACATTGGAACAGAAGATACAGATCTATAACGAATGGAAACCTGAACATCCTTCTCTTCGTTTTATTGCCAAGAAACATCATTTAAGTCGTCAACTTGTCAATTATATGATCCATTTGGCAGATCGATATGGCATAAAGAAGCTCGAGCACAATTACACGCACTACACGGCCGCGTTCAAGCAGGAAGCGATCGACCGGGTCCTGATATTCCATGAAACCGCCGATGAAGTCTCTCTTGACCTTGCCATCCCTAACCATGCGACACTCCTACGATGGATAAAAGAATACAGGGAAAATGGGTATAATGTCGTTGAAAGGAAACGTGGACGACATGCCAAAGAAGGAAAAGGGCCTGAAGGAGCTGCAGGCAGAAAACGAAGCACTATCGAAAAAGTGCTCCGACCTACGCCGGCAGAACTTGATTCTCACGATACAGAACGAATATATAAAAAAATTGGATGCCTTAGTCTCGGAAAGAGAAGAGCGAGAAGACAAGAGATCGCGCAAGCAGTGACGGAGCTGGGGCAGGAGCTGAAGTGCCCGGTGGGCTTCATACTGAAGGCCATCCAGCCACGCCCATCACGGCCTCAGATCTCCAGGTCGGACTATTACTATTGGAAGGACAGAGAAGACCCTGATGCCAAGAACGATGGGCTCATGAATGAGATCATCCGCCGCTACTATGGCAATAAGGGCCGGTATGGCTATCGCCGGATCACGCTGGACCTGAGAAGATATGGATGGGATGCGAACCATAAGGCAGTCAAGCGTCTCATGGCAAGGATGGGCCTATACGGCATCACCCCGCGATCCAGATACAAGTCCTACAAGGGGGATATGAACGGGACGGTGGGGAGCAGGCTGCTCGTCAAGGGGACTGATGAGAAAGGCAATACTGTCTATAAACGTGACTTCAGCACGACGAGCGTGGATCAGAAATGGACCACGGACGTCACAGAGTTCCATATCGCCGCCGGCAAGCTGTATCTCTCGCCGATCATGGACATCTACAATCGTGAGATCGTCTCCTACAGCATCGCAGCGAGACCAGCATACTTCCAGGTACAGGACATGCTGGACAAGGCATTCTCAAAATACAAAGACCTGAAAGGACTGATATTCCATTCCGACCAGGGATGGCAGTACCAGATGTATCAATACCACAAAGAGCTGCAGGACAACGGGATCATACAGTCCATGTCCCGCAAAGGGAACTGCCTGGACAGCTGCATCATGGAGAGCTTCTTCGGAAGGCTCAAGAATGAGATGTTCTATGGTCATGAATATGAGTTCAGCACGCTTGATGATCTGAAGTCAGTCCTCGACGAATATATCGATTATTACAACAACAGACGCATACAAGTCAATTTAAAAGGCCTGACTCCTTGCGAGGCAAGGACTCAAGCCTTAGAATCTAGATAACTATTTTGTCCAAATATGTGGGTTCACTTCATTACGGGGCGGCAGTCTTGTTATGAGACGATCCGGATGCTCAGTTCTTCTTGGCAGCCTTCTTGGCATGCGGCTTCTTGACCGCGGCGGGTGCCGGCTCAGCTTCGGCCTTCTGCTTCTGCTCCTGGGCGATGGCATCGGCCTGCGGGGCCTCCGTCACGTTTTCGGCCTGCGGGGCGGCGGGCTGCTCCGGCTGCTTGGCATGTTCCAAGCCGCTGATGGCGTTGCGATTGACGGTGATGACGACGC
>Ga0183096_1001847_pt1 | contig 16397 bp, 17 predicted proteins | sample Biomet5_FD_127791 | JGI IMG/M metagenome (GOLD analysis project Ga0183096, IMG submission 127791) | Microbial communities from bioreactor (seeded with sewage sludge) at LBNL, California, USA - Biofuel metagenome 5 (version 2) (version 3) | ecosystem: Engineered > Bioreactor > Anaerobic >... | reverse complement strand
CTCCGCCCCGGACAAGGTCCGGACGGCAGCCGAGCTGCGCCAGCAGGACCGCGTAAACTTCATCGCACCTGCCGACTATCGGCCTTCCGGCCGGCTGGACGCCATCATCCGCGACGTGCTTTCAGCGATGGCCGCCCAAGCCAAGCTCGACACATACCGGACCTACTGACAGGAGGAAGGACATGGACATCACTGCACTTGTCGCGGCCCAGCGCCGCTACTTCGAATCCGATGCCACCAAGCCGCTGGCCATGCGCCAGGCGGCCTTGACGCGCCTGCTGCAGGCCGTCGCCCACAACGAGGACGCCATCGCCCAGGCCCTGCACAAGGACCTCGGCAAGGATCCCTACGAAAGCTATATCACCGAGACCAGCCTGGCGGCTGACGAGATCCGTTTCGCCCGCAGCCACCTGTCATGCTGGATGAGACCGCGGCGGGTACTGCCCTCCATCTCACAGATGCCGGCCGACTGCCAGGTCATCAGCGAGCCTTACGGCGTGACCTTGATCATGGCCCCCTGGAACTATCCCTTCCAGCTGACAATGATCCCGCTGGCCGCCGCGCTGTCCGCCGGCAACTGCGTGATCATCAAGCCCAGCGCCTACGCCCCGGCCACCTCGCAGCTGGTAGCCGACATCATCGCGGCCACCTTCCGGCCCGAGTACGTCGCCGTCATCCAGGGCGGACGCCAGGAGAACACCGAGCTGCTTAAGCAGCGGTTCGACTATATCTTCTTCACCGGCAGCGTCGAGGTCGGCAAGCTGGTGATGGCCGACGCCGCCGCCAACCTCACCCCCGTGACGCTGGAGCTGGGCGGCAAGAGGCCATGCATCATCGATGCCACCGCCGACATCGACGCCGCCGCCCGACGCATCGTCTTCGGCAAGTTGGTCAACGCCGGCCAGACCTGCGTGGCCCCCGACTACTGCTGGGTCGACGCACGCCTCCATGACCTCTTCATCGCCGCCCTCAAACGGCAGATGACCTTGGCCCTGGGCGAAGCCCCGCTGACCAACCCCGAGTATCCGCATATCGTCAACGCCAAGCATTATCAGCGCATCATGGGCCTGATTGATCCAGGCAAGACCGTCCATGGCGGCCAGGGTGACGGTGTGCGCATCGCCCCGACGATCATCGACGGGGCCGGTTACGGCGACGCCTGCATGCAGCAGGAAATCTTCGGGCCGGTGCTGCCCGTCATGAGCTATCACGACGTCTCCGAGGCCATCGCGGCCATCAAGGCCCATCCCCAGCCGCTGGCCTGCTACATCTTCACCTCCGACCCGGGGTTCGAACAGCGCCTCCTGTCGTCGGTCTCCTTCGGCGGCGGCTGCGTCAACGACACGCTGCTCCATCTGAGCAACCCCCGCATGCCTTTCGGAGGGGTCGGGGCCAGCGGCATGGGCCACTACCACGGCCGGTACGGCTTCGACACCTTCTCGCACCAGAAGAGCGTCGTACGGCGGATGAGCATCATCGACGACCCGCTGCGCTATCATCCCTACACACCGCTCAAGAACCGGATCACCAGGTTCCTTGTGCCCCTCAAATGAACAAACCGACCCTCGGCGGCCTGGTGACGGTCTTCGCCATATTCGCCGCCTCCGCCCTATTGGGAGGCCAATCCATAAGCCTGGAGGTGTGGCTCCAGATCGGCGTGGCGGTGGCCATCGGAGCCATCGTCATCGGCATCCTGATCCATGACTATAAGCCGATCCTTGAGGCCCGCATGGCAGCCGCGCAGTTCGAGCAGCAGCGCGACGTGACGGCCTATCAGAAGGCCCTTGACCGTTTCAAGACCCATAACCACCTGCCCGACTATGAGAACATGATGCACCTCATGCAGGCCGACCTCGACATCTATGCCGGCCAGCTGTCCAGCGCGGTCGACGACCTGCTGTACGTCGATCTAAAGCGCATCAAGGATGAGGACCACCTGGACTGGGCCCTCCTGCGGTGCCGGGCCCTGATGTTCCTCGACCAGCTTCGTCCGGACGAGACGGCCTGGGCCTACATCACGGGGCACACCGACCAGCTGGGGGCCGCGGGACGTTTCACCGCCGGGCTGGCGTCATGCTATCTGTGCCTGAGCCAGGGCGACGAGGATGGATACCGGAAGCATCGCGCCCGGCTGACCGGGCTGATCAAGGCCGAGAACCCGCGTTCCGATCTGATGGCCAGCGAGGCGGCCTGGCTCGACTACCTGCACGCCGCGCGCGGCCGCAGCCATAAGGCGGCCATCGAATGCCGCAACCTGCGGGCCCCCAGCCCGCCCCCAGCCTATGTCGCCGCCAGCTGGCATCGTCATGAGGATCAAAACGGCAAGGCCTGAGGACCTCGCCGTTTCTTATACCCGCCCCTAACCCCCGGCGCCGTCGAAGCCAGCAGCAAAGACATGTCATGCGGCAAGGCGCTTGGCGGCCGAAGACCTCCCTCGATCGGCCAACGCCTTTCATAGCAAACCAATGACGGGATCACGGATGGAATCCGACTTGTGCGGACTTCAGCTGCGACGGTCCAGCCAGAAGGCCTTGACCAGAAGCCAGGCGACAAGCAGCCAGACCGCGACAAACGGGATGGCATAGTACCACCGCTTGGGCTTGCCGGACGCCCACATGCCTTCCGCCTTTCGCCGGCATTCCGCCAGCACCGGCGCGGGAATCAGCCTGACGAGCCAGGCGATGAGGGCCGGCAGGATGATGATGTCGTCCAGATATCCCAGTACGGGTATGAAATCAGGTATCAGGTCGACGGGTGACAGCGCATAGACGACCACGACACCGGCCAGCAGCCGGGCGTACCATGGCGTGCCGGGATGCTTCAGCGCCAGAAAGACCGCCGGAATGTCCCGCTTCAGCCCGGCCGCCCTCATCTTCAGGTCGACCATCGTTCAGCCTCGGTAATAGATATGGGCCTTGATGTCGGCGGCCCGCTCGGGCCCCGCCAGCTTGGCCGCCAGCACCAGGGCGAAGTCCAGGGCCGCGGCCATGCTGCGGCCGGTCACCAAATTGCCGTCGACGACGGCGTAGTCGTCGCAGTATTCCCCACCGAAATCGCTGTTCAGGCTGGTGAAACAAGTATAGCGGCGTCCTTTGAGCCAGCCGGCCCGGCCCAGGATGGTCGGGGCGGCACAGATGGCGGCCACGGTACGGCCGCTGGTCATGAATGCGGCGATCGTGCCTTGGACACGTTCGTCGGCCTCCAACTGGCGATAGTGCGGTCCGCCGGGCAAAAACAGCGCCTGATAGGCGTCAGACTCCAACGTGGACATCGCGCTGAGGCCCTCCAGGATCAGGCCATGGCTCCCCACGGCCCGGCCGCCCTGCAGGGCGAACACGCTGACCTCCAGCCCGGCGCGGCGCATGACGTCGATGACGGTCACGGCCTCGGTCTCCTCGAAGCCATCGGCCAGCAAGCACAGTACCTTCATATCGCTATCTCCTTTCAGTCGACGGACACGGTTCGTGCCCACGACACCATCTTGTCCTTGTAGGCGGCCCTGACATCGAACAGGCATGAGAAGCTGACGGACCAGAAGGCCTCCGCGGTGGCATAAACCGCCACCGTATAATAGAAATAGTCGTCCAGGACGTAGGCCGTGTATGTGAAGTAGTCGAACCCAGACTTCCGGAAAGCCGTGTAGGAACCGACGTCGAAGGATGACACCAGCAGCCCCGCATAGTCGTCGATGGTCATGTCGCCATCCAGCCCGCGCTGGGACAGCTGGGCGCGGGTGGTCGTCGACACCAGGACGATGACGTCATCATCGGCATAGCCGGCGGCGTACCCAGGGGCCGTCTGGACGCTGAAGGACGACGGCAGGGTGATGCTGAAACCGGCGGTCGTGAAGGTCGTCGTGGCAGCCTGCGGCTGGCAGCCGCCCAGCATAAGGGCCGCCGCCAGGATCCAAATGATCTTTTTCATCACCTGAATCTTATAACGGGCCTGCCCCGGTTGCAACACAATATCGCTTTTCATACCCCTTGGTTTTAGGATATAATGACTAGTGTGTGTATGCGAGCATGGCGGAATTGGCAGACGCAACAGCCTTAGGAGCTGTCGGGAAACCATAAGGGTTCGAGTCCCTTTGCTCGCACCAACCCTTTTTCAGGCCTAGTCATCAACCTGCCCGCGCGGCAGCAACCATAGCATACCCCCATAGCAGGTCCAATCCTTGACGGCCGTCAGGACTTTCTTTGGGGTGGAGAGGGATCATGGACATAACATCACTCATCTACATGGAGATAAACATCATCTGCGTTTTCGTGCTGATCGTCCTGCTCAAGGAGCTCGACCTCAGCGTCGACAAGCAGCTGCGCAACATCGCCTTCATACGCGTCGTCATCGCGGTGCTGGTCATGGTGATCATCGATGCGATGCGCAGCACGGTCGATGGCCAGCCCGGTGAGCTGATGCGCGGCCTCAGCTATGCCCTCAACATATCCTACTTCATCGGCCTGGGGGTCGTCAGCCTTTTCTGGTTCATCTATACCGAGTACGTCATCAGCAACCAGGCCCGTCTGCGTCCGGCCGAGACATGGGTGCTGGTCGCCCCGCTGATCATCGTCAGCGGCCTCTGCATCGGTTCGCTGTATGCGGGCTTCGTCTTCACCATCGGCCCGGACAACGCCATGCACCGCGGTACGCTGTACCCCGTGCCGCTGGCCGCCGCCATCGGCTACGTGGCCCTGGGAGCCTGCCACCTGCTGGTCCTGCTGACCAGCCGTCTGCCACGTCTGACGCGGCTGGAGTACGGCCGGCTGCTGGCATTCCTGATCATGCCGACCATCGGGGCCGTGGTCTCCGCGCTGATCCCCGGGATACCGGCCCTGTGGCCCACCGTGGTCATGTCGCTGCTGCTGACCTTCATAAACCATCAGGACCACCAGATCTCCACCGACGGGCTGACCGGGCTCAACACACGACGCAAGTTCGACAGCTACCTCGACGGCCTGCTGTCGGAGACCCATCGCGGCGAGCCGTTCACCATCTTCATGATGGATATCGACGATTTCAAGCGCATCAACGACACCTACGGCCATCTGGCCGGCGACGCGGCCCTGGTCAGCGTGGCCGTCCAGCTGCAGAAGGTCTGCCGCGGCCTGCCCGCCTTTCTGGCGCGCTATGGCGGCGACGAGTTCGTGATCATCAGCGCCATGCCCGAACCCCAGCACATAAAAGAGAGGACCGCGGAGGTCCTCACCAAGTTCAATCGCGACAGCGGCCATCCGTATCAGCTGTCATTGAGCATCGGCTACCATTCATACGACCCCCAGCATCCTGAAACCGCCGAGGAGATCATCAAGCAGGCCGATGCCAGGCTCTATGATGAGAAACGCCGTCACCGCCTGGGCAGCCATCCGCAGGATGACCGCTGAACATACGTCAGCCGTCCCGGCCGCCCCATGGCGGTCTTTTTTTGGCCCGGCGGCTCAGCCGAGGCCTTCCACCAGCGCGATCATCCGCTCGGACGGGAGCGGCGCGTCGATGGCGACGACGGCGAAGGCATAGCCGCCCGAAGTCCAGCTGGCCGTGGCGATGGTGTCGCCATCGCCCCGCAGCTTGACCTTCATGCCTGCCACGTCCTGGGTCGTCTCATGCTCGTAAGTGTTGTAGTCGCCATCGATGGGTTCGGTGCCCGCGCCTTTGCGCAGCGTCACCGTCCGCCCGTCGTCGGCGATGTAGACGACCTGGATCATGCTGTCCTTGATGGCGGAATAGGTGCATGCCTTCTCGACGGCGGCCACCTCGGGCGGCAGGGTCATCGTGAAACCTGCGACCTTGCTGGCGGCCGTCATGTCCGTGCAGTCGACAAACGGGTTGGCTATCTGCTCCGTGCCGTCCGACCGCGTCCCGCCTGCCGCGCCGCATCCTGCCAGGACCGAAAGGGCCATCGCGAAAGTCAGTGCCAGCATCATTTTCTTCATAAAACCTCCCGACGGCCTCTTGACGGCCGTCCTGTCATGACGTATACGCCATCGGGGCCCTGGATGTTGCAGACAAGACTATCCGGGCGCCGTGCGTTATAATGGGAGAATACGGAGGGAATACATGAAACAGCTTGGCGACATCTATCATTATCCTGACGGCTATCTCGACCAGGCCCAGGCGGTCCTCGACCAGGCCATGAGCGAGGTCCCGTTCTACCGTGACCACTGGGCCAGATACGACCGCGGCCCCCAGGCCGGGATCTGGGACCGTTACGCCGGCCTGCCGGAACTGACCAAGGCCGACATGCGCGCCCACTTCCCTGACGGCTTCTGCGATGCACGGCTCGACCGACGCCGGGCCCTGGCCGCCGATGATATTGAATATACCTTCACAAGCGGCACCACCGGGGACAAGGTCATCAACCTGTGGAACCAGAAGTGGTGGCGCGGCGGTGAACGGGCCTCCTGGAAGATGAACCCCGCCACGGCCCACGTCGCCTATCCCGCCCCGCGCATGGCCGAACTGACCAGCGCCCTCAACCTCGGCATCCATTGCGAGGAGGACCTGCCGATGGACCATCGCATCATGGGCAACGTGCTGCACCTCAATGAGAAGCTCAACATCATCGCCTGGCAGAACCGCCATTACCAGCGCATGGCCCAGGAGCTGCAGGACTTCCGGCCCGCCGTGCTGGAGGCCAACCCGTCCCTGCTGGCACGTCTGGCCTATTGGTCGATCGACAACGGGGTCAAGCTGTACAGCCCCCGGGCCATCATCCTCACCTACGAGCTGGCCAGCGCCATCCATGTCAAAGCCATCCATCAGGCCTTCAGCTGCCCGACGGTCAGCTCATACGGGACGACCGAGACCGGGTTCGTGATGATGGAAGGCGCCGACGGCCGCATGTATCAGAACACCGGCTGGTGCCACATCGACTTTTTACCTCTGAAAGGCAGCCGCACCCGCGGCCGCATCCTGGTAACCAATTTCAACAATCCCTGGTCCGTCATCATCCGCTTCTCCACCGGCGACCTGGTCACCCTGGCCAAGCCGGACCCCACCGACGACGGTCATGACGGCCTGATCGCGGCGGCCATCGACGGCCGGCTGGCGTCCTGCACATACGCCGTCGACGGGACCCTGGTGTCGCCGCGTCAACTCGACGAGGCGCTGGCGGCGATCGACGGGATCCGCGAATACGCGATGAGCCAGCCCGCGTATGGCGTATATCATCTGAAGCTGGCCGGTCCGGATCATTCAGCCAGCCTGCATCAGATGGCCATCGCCGCCCTGCGGCACCTGTATGGCCAAGGTGGTGCCTATGACGTCACCTTCGTCGAGGACCTCTGGCCCGGCCCGGCGGGCAAATACAGCCGGGTCCGCTGCGCCATCACCATGGATGAAAAGGAGATGTTCGTAAATGAATGAAGCCAAACCTCTGTATCTGATCGCCGGCGGCTTCGGCCGCGGCATACAGGACGTGCTGAAGCAGATGGGCCAGGGTCTGGCCCAGGCCGGCAGGCAGGCCCCGTCGGTGGCTTACCTCGGGGTGGCCAGCGATGACGATCGTGCCTTCTTCGCCTCGATCAAGGCCATGCTGGTCAAGGCCGGGGCCGGGACAGTGGTCATGCCGCGGCTGGCCACGCTGCACCCCGACGTCGACAAGGCCAGGGAGACCATCGCCGCCGCCGACGTCGTCTTCATCTCGGGCGGTGAGGTCGAGGACGGCATCAGCTGGCTCGACAAGGCCGGGCTGCGTGATTTCCTGCGGCAGCAGTACGAAGCAGGCAAGCCCTTCATGGGGCTGTCGGCCGGTACGATCATGATGGGCCGCCACTGGGTCCATTGGGACATACCCGACGACAACGGCACCGCCAGCCTGTTCGACTGCCTGGGCTTCGCACCCTACACCTTCGACACGCACGCCGAAAGCGAGGACTGGGTCGAGCTGCGCACGGCCGTGCGCCTGATGGGTGACGGATCCGTCGGCTACGGCATCCGGTCCAACACCATGGTGGTCGTCGACCGCGACGGCCGGATGACCGCCGACAAGCCGCCGGTAGCCTGCGTCAACCAGGCCGGCCGGATAACATATTTGCCAGACTGATCAAAGGGGGCCGTACATCACGTGCCCCCTTCATTCATGACGCGGCCTTGATGATCTCCTCGACCTTGTCAGGGTCGATGACCGCATACTGCATGGCATGCTTGCCGGTCAGGTACGAGTAGCTGGTCTCACCCTTGATGGTGGTCGGATCGTACCGATAGCCGTGGACCGCCGCCGAGCAGTGGACCTGGCTGATGCCCGTGTAATCCATGATCTTCTTGACGTTTGATGCCGTGACCCCGCCCGCCGCCAGGATCTGGACCTGGTCGCCATAGGCCTGCTGCATGGCCTTGATGACCTCCCTGCCTTCCCAGGCGGTGGCCTTGCCACCGCTGGTGAGCACCCTGTCGACCTTCAGGAAAGCCAGCGAGCCCAGCGTGAAGCAAGGATCGGCGACCATGTCGAAGCCGCGGTTGATGACCGCCTCACAGCCTTTGTAGCCGTGTATCAGGTCGACCATCGTCTTGACCTGCGCCAGGTCGAGCTCACCCTTGTCGGTCAGGCAGGCGAAGGTTATGCCATCGGCGCCGGCATCCAGCAGCCGCACCGCGTCGACCAGCATCTGCTGGAAATCGATGTCGGAGTACTGGAAGCCGCCGCCCCGCGGACGGAGCATGGCGATGACCTTCAGGTCGGTCTTCTTCTTGATCAATTCGACGCTCCCCGTGCTGGGCGTCAGACCGCCCAAGGTCAGCGCGCAGTTCATCTCGATACGACGGGCCCCGGCCTGCCAGGCCAGATAGCCGTCCTCGGCGCTGCCGCAGCAGATCTCAATCATCCTGTCCATCTATCATTACCTCCTCATTGCAAGGTGAATTCCATGTATACGGGATTATGGTCGGAATAGGAAAAGCCGGTGTCGACGGTCTTGGTGCTGACGACCTTGACGTTTTCGGAGACGATGAACCCGTCGATAGTTATCACGAAGTCGGTGGCGTCGTAGGGCCGGTCGGCGTTGCGGCAGCTGGGCACCCGGCTGTCGGCGGCCAGCGTGAAACCAGTGGCGAGCCTGTCGAGCGGAAAGGCCTGCGCCCAGACGTAGTCAGCGCCTGATATCCCAAAGTACTTCGACGAGTCTCCCAGCAGGTCCGCGTTGAAATCACCGCCGCAGATGACGTAGGCCCCTTGTTCATATGACTGCTGCATGTCGTCCATCAGCATGTCGACCTGCTGATCACGGATGGTGCGGTCGTTGGTATAGGCTGACAGGTGAACCGTGTAGAGGCACAGCCGCTGGCCGCCGGCCAGCCGGAAGGTGGTCACGGCATAGCAGCGGTCCAGGTCGAAGAACTTGGTCAGACCGCTTTCGATGGGCAGGCGGCGGCGGACGGCCGTCTCCATCGCATAGCGCGACATCGTCAGCAGCCCGGCGTTGTTGCGGCCGAAGGGGCAGGTGAGCGGATAGAACAGATAGGCCGAGTGATTGTTGATGGCGAAGTCATGGGCATAGGAAGGGAAGGTGTCGTAGAACAGCTGCCGCTGATCGATATGGTAGCTGTTGTCGGAATCGTAGCCGACCTCCTGCAGCATGACGAAGTCGGGGTTGTAGGCGGCCAGCGTCTTGCACGCCCCGCCGATGTTGTCGTAGACGGCCTGCGCGGACAGGGCCCGTGAATACTTCCCACCATCCATGAAGAACGAGAAATCCGCGCTATAGGCCCCGAAGCCGACGTTATAGGTCATGATGGAGTATCTGACCCCCGTATCGGCCGGCTCGGCGGACTGGTTTGCGATGTCCAGCTGCTGGCCGTCGGGGATCCGGCTGTAGTCAAAAAGAAGATAGCCGATGTAGCCGACCACGACGGCCAGACAGACGATGACGATCGCCATCAATGTCTTCAATGCCCTTTTCCTGTGTCTCATGATGACCTCCGATGATCGTCAGATGACGCACTGTTTTTTTAATTATATCACAGGGCCGGCCGATAAAAAAAACGATGGCAAGCCATCGTTCATTGCGCTTGGTGACCCGGACGGGATTTGAACCCATGAATGCATGCGTGAAAGGCATGTGAGTTGAACCACTTCTCCACCGGGCCGTTGCGGCAAACGCTCATTGATTATGCCATAATCGGCCGCACCCGTCAAGAAGCATCATGCTCAAGACGCCATCAGCCGACCAAAGTGTTGGTCGCCTTCTCGAAGATGTGCCATTTGTCCAGCCGCCGGATGTAGAACGAACGGCCGGCCTCGGTGATATGGCAATAGCGGCGTACCCGCCGCGTGTCGGTCTTGACCTCCTTCATCTCGATGTAGCCGGCTTTCTCCATCTTGTACAGGATCGGATAAAGGACGCCCGCCTTCATGCGGAAAACACCATCGGACTGCTCGGAGATGACCTCGCCGAGCTGATAGCCGTACATGTCCTCCTTGAGCAGCTGCTTGAGGATTATCATCTCGCTACAGCTATAATAAAAAACTTTTTCCTTGACCATATCAATACCTCTCCTAGTTCGGCATTGGCAATACTTCTGTGTGGATTGTGGTATCAATCGGTCAATGACTGTCACTCATATGACACGATGCAGTCGCTTGTTATAGTATACTATAGATTTCGTTTCCTGCATATCGAAATTTTACAATGAAATTTCATTTTTTCATGTTTGCCGCCCTCCTTCGTCCGACCGTGTTGCGGTCGGCGCGGCGGGAATGCTATAATCAAGGCAGCGATGCAATCTAGCGTGGGAGGCATTACCACCGTGCACGAGATAATAAGGCAGTACCAGTCGCTGGTGCCCTTCCTGGGAGCAGTCCTGGGGACGGACTACGAGGTCGTCCTGCATGACCTCAGCAGCGACGACAACAAGGTCGTGGCCATCGCCAACAGCGGCATCTCAGGCCGCAAGGTCGGCGCGCCGCTGACCAACCTGGCCCTCAAGTTCATCGCCGACCGCACCTATCAGACCAAAGATTTCGTGGTCGGCAGCCCCGGCATCTCGCCCAAAGGCGCCCCCCTGCTCACCGCCACCTACTTCATCAAGGACGGTGCCAAGGCCCTCATCGGCATCCTGTGCATCAACTGCGACATGACGCATTTCAACCATCTGCTCGACAGCCTCAGCGGCCTGGTCGGGCTCAACGCCGCGGCGCAGGCCGCACCAGCGGCCGCCCCGGCCACCGAACGTTTCCAAGGCAGCATCAAGGACCTGGTCCGTTCCTCGATCGACGAGATCGTCGCCCGACGGGGCGTGCCGGCCGACAGGCTGACGATGTCGGAGAAGATCATGGTGGTCGAGGAGCTGAACCGTGACGGCGTCTTCTTCCTCAAAGGCGCGGTGAGCGAGGTGGCCGGCTACCTGCAGTCCTCGGAAGCCACCATCTACCGCTACCTCAGCAAGCTCAGATGAGAGACCGACGGCGCAGATAAAAACCGGCAGCCATGATCGTCACGGTCATGACTGCCGGTTTCTTCATGACATCACCGGCCCTCAGCCGATCAGGCGCGGCTTGCTGGCGACCTTGGGGGTGCCCACGCGGAAGGTATCGCCGCCCTCATCCGCGGTCAGGCAGGCCTGGTTGCTCTCGAGGTAGCCCTGGATGGACATGTACATGGCCGTGTCGGTCATGTCCCAGCCATAGGCCTGGGATATCAGCCGCTGCATCTCCTTGTATCCTGCCGCGATGGCCTCATCGCATGTCGGGCCGCAGGTATTGACGTACCAGGCATGGCGCGTCTCGGTGACCGGCCAGTTGAGCAGGCAGTGCTTGGCCAGATGGACCCGGACGATGATCTCGCCGCTGATCTCCACCCCCGTGCCCACGACCTCGCCGTCACCCATGGTGGCGTGCATGTCGCCCATGGCCAGCAAGGCACCCGGCACCCGGACCGGCAGCCATAGCGTCACGCCCTGGCGGATCTTCCGGCTGTCCATGTTGCCGCCGCCGTTGAAGACATAGCCGGAGGAGACGTCGGCCCCGTCAGGGGCGGTACCGATGACGCCGATCATGGTGTCGACCGGCCATTTGACGTCCTTGAAGGTGATGTAGCCATCCGTGGTCGGCAGCACGTGGGTGCGCTTGACGCAGCTGGGCCACAGCGGGCCCATGCCCTCCAGCGTGCAGACCGCGCCGTGGTCCGCCACGTCGATGTGCAGGATGTCGACGCCCAGGGCGTCACCCGGGGCGGCTCCCTCGACATACAGCGGCCCGGTGGCCGGGTTGGTGCGGTCGAAGTCGATGTCGCCAGCCAGGTCGCTGTCCTTCCGGATCTGGCCGTTGAAGCAGTCGACCGTCACGAACTTTACGATCTCGCCGTCGGCCGCATGGGCGGCCGGTTTGTTGTCCTTGGAAAACTTGTAAGTCCAATCCTTGATTACCTGCATGACGTCTCCTTTAACCGATCAACGGTCTCTTGCTGCTGAGCTTGGGAGTGCCCACACGGAAGGTATCCCCGCCCTCGTCCGGTGTCAGACAGGCCTGGTTGGATTCCAGGAAGCCCTGCACGGACATGAACATGGCGGCGTCGGTCATATCCCAGCCATAGGCCTGGGATATCAGCCGCTGCATCTCCTTGTAGCCGTATTCGATGGCCTGGTCGCAGCTTTCGCCGCACGTGTTGACGTACCAGGCATGGCGCGTCTCGGTGACCGGCCAGTTGAGCCTGAAGCCCTTTGCCAGCCGAAGGCGCACGATGGCCCGGCCGCTGACCTCGATGCCAGTGCCGACGACCTCGCCGTCCCCCATGGAGGCGTGCATGTCGCCCATGGCCAACAGGCCGCCCCGCACCCGGACCGGCATCCACAGCGTCACGCCGGCGACGATCCTGCGGCTGTCCATGTTGCCGCCGCCGTCGAAGACGAAGCATGATGGCAGCCCGGCGCCGTCGGGGGCGGTGCCAATGGTGCCGATCATCGGACGGATCGGCCAGCGGATGTCCTTGTACGACGCATAGCCATCACTGATGGCCACGACGTGGGTCCGTTTATCGCAGCTGGGCCACAGCGGGCCCATGCCGGGCACGGTGCTGACCACGCCATGGTCGGCGGTGTCGATGCTCAGGATGTCGACCCCCAGCGCGTCGCCAGGCTCGGCCCCATCGACGTACAACGGGCCGGTAACCGGGTTGCATCTGTCGAAGTCGATGCCTTCCACCAGCTGATCCTCGCGCTGGATCTGTCCGGCCCAGCCGTCGATCATCTCAAACGCGACGGTCTCGCCGACGGCGGCGTGGGCCGCCGGGGCGTTGTCCTTGGAGAAGGTCAGCACCCTGTCACGCAATATCTGCATCTTGAACCTCCTTCATCGATGTCATGGCTCAATGGAAGATGAGCCCGCCGATCAAAAACAGCACCGCGGTAATCCCGCCGAAGACCAGGGAATACGGGACGCACGTCGAGGCATGGCGCGCCGACGGCAGGCCGCTGACGCTGGCGGTCATCGAGGTGTAGTCACAGATGTAGCACAGGTTGCAGCCGAAGCAGCCGGCCGAGATGACGGCCCCGGCGGTCAGATAGACGTTGGCGCCGATGCCCTGGGCCAGCGGCAGCACCACCGGGAAGGCGATCAGCAGCAGGCTCCAGTTCAGGCTCATCGCCGCCTCGCTGATGCAGAATACGACGAACAGCATCACCGGCAGCAGCGTCGGGTTGACCGTCTGCTGGGCGATGGCCACCAGGTAGCTGATGTAGCCGACCGTCTCCAGGATGCCGCCCAGGGCATAACTGGTGACGAACAGGACGTCCAGGTACATGAAGTCCTTCAGGCCGTCGACCAGGCAGCCCTCGACATCCTTGGTGGTGATGATGCCGCGGATCATATAGTACGCAAACACCAGCGGCACGACGACCAGCAGCGCCGGGACCAGGTCCCAGCCGAAGAAATAGGCGGCCACGATCATGCCGATGATCGGCAGGAAGAAATCGATGAGGTTGCCCTTGCGGGTCTGGCCGTCGTCCTCCTCCTTCTCATCCAGCGGCATGTACAGCGACGGATCGGGCTTCTTCATCGGCCCGATCTTGGGCAACACGCCCAGAGCGAACAGCAGCGTGCCGATCAGGGCGACCCAGGCATAGAAGTTGAACGGGATCGTCCTGACGAACGACCCGAAGCCGCTGCCATTGGCGTCGACCAGCCCGCCGGACTCGAACAGGCCCGACATGAAGGCGGTCCATGAGGTGATCGGCAGCAGCACGCGCAGCGGCTCGGCCAGCGAATGGACGATGAAGGCCCCTTCCTCGCGCGGCTGCTTCTTCTGGTCGTATATCGGCATGACGATGCTGCCGCCGACGGCGATGGTCATGTAGTCGTCGAAGAACAGCGGGAACTGCAGCAGCCAGGTCAGCAGGTTGAGCTGTTTGCCCGTCTTGGCACGTTTCTTGATGATGCGACCGAAGGCTTCCATCGAGCCCGCCCGGCTCAGCAGCTTGTTGAAGACATTGAGCAGTCCGCACAGCAGCACGATCCAGACGAAATCCTCCAGCTCCATGGTCTTGAAGACCGTCGTCGACAGGCCGCTGAGGAAATCACGGCCGTAATACAGCGCCACGCCGATGGCGGTGCCGAAGATCAGCGTCTCCAGGATGCGCCGTGAGATCAGTGCGTAGTACAGCAAAAACGCGATGATGAGCCAGCCCCAGGCCGGATTGACGGCCGTCCCGCCCGGTGACAGCAGGATGCAAGCCGCGATGATGACGATGGCCACGCCGTAAGTCATCAGTTTGTGCAGCGCGGTGTTGGGGTCCATGAGCCTTTCGAAGCCCTTCTTCTTCCCTTCCTTATCCATACCTTTCTCCTTTTTCCATATATCTCCTATATATGGTTGTTCCTAGTGACTCACACGCCGGCGATCGCATCGATCTCGACGTCGACGCCGTCGTACATCTGCACGCCGTACACCACCAGCCGGGCCGGATAGCCGTGGTCGAAGAAGCTGGCGTATACCTCGTTCATCGCCTTGAAGTGACGGCTGTCGGACAGATGGACGGTTACCTTCAGGATCTTGTCCATGCCACTGCCCTGTTCCTGCAGTACGGCCCTGATGATGTCCATGGCCGTGCGCGTCTGGCCGGCCACGTCCTGCCGGATGACCTGTCCCGTGGCCACGTCGGCCGAGATCTGGCCGGAGATGAAGATCAGGTCACCGTAGCGCACGGCCTGCGCGTAGGGACCGACCGGCGCGGGGGCCTTGTCCGTGACGATTATCCGTTTATCCATCATGTCGCCTCCCTTGGCCGAGATTGCGACGGATGGCCGCCACGATCTCCTTTTCGGTATCGATCATCCCCGGGTTGTTGATCAGGCCGATGTTGGCGAAGGTCTCCTCAAGGGTCGGGCCGATGATGCCGACGGCTTCCGGTATGTAGCAGTCCTGTACCGCCAGGCGGGCGAACTGCACGGCCATGCGCGCCGCCGTGGACAGCTTGTAGGCGCAGGACACCTTGGCCCCGTCGCAGAACATGCCACCCAGGCAGCCGATCACCGACTGCACGGCATGGACACCCTGCTGGTAGCTGCCGCCCAGCAGGTAGACCACGGCCGCCGCGACCCCGGCCGAGGCCGCCACCGCACAGCCGCAGAAGGCGGTCATGCGCTGCAGGTAGCCCTTGGAATAGACGGTGATCATCGAGCTGATGGCCAGCGCCTTGATGGTGTGCTCCTCATCGGCCCCCAGGGCCTTGGCGGCGGCATAGACCCCGACGAAGTCGGTTATGCCATGGTTGCCGCTGCCGGTGATGGCGATGATGGGGACGTTCTTGCCACACATGCGGGCCTCACCGGCGGCCGCCGTGTATGCCTGGACAAGATCCTCGGCACTGGTCATGGGCAGACTGGCCCGCAACACCGGTCCCAGCTTCATCGCCGGGTCGGACAGATCGCTCTCGGCAGCCGCCCAGTTGATCTCGGCATACCCCTTAAGGAAGGAGAACCCGGTACCGTCGGAGGCGGCGATGATGTCGTACAGCTCCCTGACAGGATATCTGAGCAGCGGGTTATCGGCGACCTTGTGCTCGGGTATCGCGCTTTCGGCAACGGTCAGACCGTCATGGGTGACCCGGATGACTGCGGTGTAGTCGCCGGCGATCTCCGCGGTGGCCCGATGCCCGGCGGCCTCCACCTCCGCCTTGACGTACAGCAGGTCGGGACACGGCTGCGCCTCGACGGTGACGTTTCCATGCGCCACCATCGCCTTGGCCGCGTCCAGCGCGGCGGGTGTGACGTGAGAAAGCACGGCTAAACCGTCCTGGCAGCAGTCCAGGCCAGCGCCCAGCGCCGCGGCCAAATCGAGTCCGTGTTCATGGGTGGCCGGGATACCGACGCTCACCCCGTTCTTATAGATGTTGGGGCTGACCGTCACCCGCACCGTCTCCGGCATCCGTCCCAGCTGATGACGGGCCGTGGCGGGCGCCCGGGCCACGCAGGC
>Ga0183096_1001840_pt1 | contig 16481 bp, 17 predicted proteins | sample Biomet5_FD_127791 | JGI IMG/M metagenome (GOLD analysis project Ga0183096, IMG submission 127791) | Microbial communities from bioreactor (seeded with sewage sludge) at LBNL, California, USA - Biofuel metagenome 5 (version 2) (version 3) | ecosystem: Engineered > Bioreactor > Anaerobic >... | reverse complement strand
GATAAGAACAAAATGTATTGCCTCTATTGTTTCAGGAAAATCCAATATATTGGCCACCTGTAAAAATGTGCATACCATAAAGTTAATAGCTGCACCAACACAAAATATATCATAAAGTTTCTCGTGGCGTCTCGCATAAACTGATTTTACAAACAGCAGATACGGTATGGGGCAAAGCATTAGAGAAAAATACATGATATAACCCAGAACAAGCACATTATTAAATATTAGCTGAAACACGGGGATTTCAGCTAATGCTGAACCAGATATGCTAATTGCGAACAAAGCTTGATAAAGCAAGCTTAAATTTTGTTTCAAATTTTTCCGTGCAATAATAAATATCAGCAATAGCATGACGCCAAAACTCAGCACCAGAAAACTGATAATCATACTTGGCATAAAAAACATGACCATATTATTAACGCTTGCATTCTTTGTTCCGATAATAATACTGTTAAAGGTTCCTGCATATTTGGCATACGGCGAACTGAATTTCAAGGTGATTTGTTTTCCTTGTGACCCATCCGGTATATCTATAAAATGCCATGCAGTACATGCGGGTGATTTCCCAAATTTAAATTGATTATTAAGTCCAAACTGATAAATAAGTTTATTTTCAACAAATGCCTGCACTGTTGAATGATAAGTAGAAAACGAAAGTGTCATTCCATTTTTTAAATCAGTCGGCAAAACTTTACTAATTGTAGCAATTTGATTTTTTTCAGTTCCAGATAGGAAGTGAACCGGCAGTGTAATATTTTCATTAACACCGTCATGATTTTCGAACAGCCAGCCAGTATTAAAATCGCTGACTCCCTCTTTATTAATATTCATTTGATCCATTCGAAATGTTGTACAAATGAAGACGATGACAATTACAGATATAAATAATAGAAAAAAATAAACAATTAGCATTCTCGGTTTATGCAAATAGTTCACCACCTCAATAATAAAACAAATATAGCTAAATAATATACTTTTTAAGCTGTAAAAGCAATGATAATCAGCAATTTAAAGTCTAATTGAGAAAGATTAACAAATAATACCTTTCGTTGTTTAGCCAAAACTTTAATTTTTATTGAAGATGATTTTAATGATTATTTTGCACTTTAGCTATGAAAAAAATCTAATTTCTGCAATTCTATGCTCAATATTCCATAATTGGATGAATAATGTTATAATAAAAGCTACCGCTAAATAAACCGGAGGAATTAATATGCCGAAATTGTACTTTAAATACGGAGCCATGGGCAGCAGCAAAACCGCACAAGCCTTAATGGTAAAGTTCAACTATGAGGAAAAAGGATACCGTGTAGGACTTCTGAAGCCATCCGTGGATAACAGGGATGGTGAAACAATTGTGAAATCCCGCATAGGCTTGCAGGATAAGGGTATTTTAATTGATCATGATTTAAATATTTATCACTGGTACTTACAGAACAGATACGACGTTTTGATTGTGGACGAAGCGCAGTTTTTATCCGGCGCTCAAATTGAACAGCTCAAGGATATCACTATGGAATTTGTTCCCGTACTTTGTTTCGGGCTGAAGACCGACTTTCAAACACATTTATTTGAAGGCAGTAAACGTCTTTTTGAAATAGCCGACTCTATTACAGAGATAAAATCAGTTTGCATTTGTGGACGCAAAGCCGAAGTAAACGCAAGAATCTGCAATGGTAAGATAGTTCGAGAAGGTGCTCAGGTTTTCATCGGAGGCAACGAAAGCTATATCGGTTTATGTTATGAATGCTGGAAAAAGAATAAGATCGACAAAATTCCAATTATTGATAAGAATTAAAAATAAGCTCACAGTTTTATGATGACTGTGAGCTTTTTATTATACCAAAAAGCCCCAATGCAATGAACTTGCATCGGGGCAGATATTAATTTGCAAGTGCGTCGGTTTCCTCCGCATGCCCTGAATAGGTTGGAACAAGCTGATGGACTATCTCCATCATTTTAACGTTATTGAAACCGGCAACTTCACGGAGCCGTTCAATTTCATTCAGGAAGGTACCTTCATTAAATGGTATCGGCGTACCGATGTATATCAATTCATGAGAGGTCTTCTGGCAACCGCCTTCACTGTCCAGTAAAAGCTCCTCATAAAGCTTTTCACCGGGACGCAAGCCCGTATACTCTATCTTAATATCAACATCCGGCTGCAAACCGGAAAGACGAATCAAGTTGCGCGCCAAATCAACGATTTTTACAGGTTGACCCATATCAAGCACAAAGATTTCCCCACCGCGTGCCATGCCGCCTGCTTGAATTACCAAACGTGCCGCTTCAGGGATCGTCATGAAATATCGTATAATATCGGGATGGGTGACAGTTACCGGGCCGCCATTTTCAATCTGCTTTTTAAAAAGCGGAATCACGCTGCCATTGCTGCCCAAAACATTGCCAAAACGTACTGCCACATAATCAGTTTTACTGTGGCGGCTGTAATATTGAATAATCAGTTCACAGATACGCTTTGTTGCTCCCATAATATTCGTGGGGTTAACCGCCTTATCGGTGGATATCAACACCATTCGCTTCACGTCAAACTTGTCGCATGCCTGCGCGACATTAAGTGTGCCAAACACATTGTTCTTGACCGCTTCACCCGGACTTAATTCCATCAGTGGAACATGTTTATGAGCAGCCGCGTGGAATACAACATCTGGCTGACAAACAGAGAAAACATGTTCAATTCTTGCCTTATCTCTAACAGAACCAATTAGAACCTCTAAATCAAGATGTTTAAAACGCATTAGAAGTTCATTCTGCAAATCATAAGCGTTATTTTCATAAATATCAAATATAATTAATTTTTTAGGGTTGAAAAGAGCGATCTGACGGCAAAGTTCACTGCCAATTGATCCGCCGCCGCCCGTTACGAGCACGGTCTTATTTTTCAAGTAGCCGCAAATTTCAGCTGTATTTAAATTGATTTCATCCCTGCCTAAAAGATCAATAATATCTACATTTCTAACCTTGAGCGGATCAGCGCTGTCCTCGATGATTTCGTACAGAGCCGGTATGGTTTTCAGCTGGCATCCAGTTTTTGCACAGATGTTTAAAATGTCCTGCTTGTCCTTCTTGTTTGCAGACGCAATTGCAAGAACGATTTGGTCAACGTTATACCTTACAGCCATCTTTGGGATGCTTTCACGCCCGCCTACAACCCTGACACCGTGAATACGAGTACCTTTTTTACGTCTGTCATCATCAATCGCAACAACGGGAATTCCTTTGCTTTCAGGCGCATTTTTCATATCTTTAATCACCATGGAGCCCATTTCGCCCGCACCGATGACCATAACACGGTTTAACTCGTCGCTGTCTTCCTTATTAATCTGGCTTTTTCGCTTCATTCTGCGTACCAGACGGAAACTGAACCGTGAAGCTCCGACAAAGAAAAATGTAAACACCAAGCCCATCACATAGACAGATATTGGAAAACGCTTTACATGAAGAAGCTGCCAGGAAACCTGCTGAGAAAAAGTAAATCCAAGAATTGTCACAATAAAACCAGCAAGCGTGACCGCGTAGAAAATTTGAAGAAGCTCGTCCATGCTGGCGAATTGCCACATCGTGGTGTAAAATCGGAAGACGGTAAACGTGACAATAAAAATTACAGTAATCCATGGAATCCATGCCTGAAAAGATTCCAAGTCATAAGGATCCGGAAAAACGCGCCCTTCATAACGTAATAAATACGCAACCCAGTAGCTAAAATAAATACAGACAATATCTATTATAATTTGAGGAATTAAATTTCTAAATGTAATTTTTTTGTTTTTCATACAATTACTCCCGCATAAAGATTTTTAACTGATACAGTATAGCACAAACCGAATACAAATAAAACAATTAATTCTATTTATAAGGATATTATCGCACACTACATAATAAAATGTGTTAACAATTTGTAATTGTATCGACAATTTTCACGGGTGGCCCACTTAGCACATAAGTTACATCGGCGAGCAGTTCCGCCTCGCGGGAATCGTGTGTAACTAAAATTACAAGTGAATTGGTTGTCTGTTCTTTGATAAGCGAAATGATTTGTGTCTTACTCTCCTCATCAAGCGCGTGAAAGGGTTCGTCGAGCAGAAACAGTCCGCCGCCATAGGCAAGCGCACGCGCAATGGCAACACGCTGGCGCATTCCACCACTTAATTGAGCAGGGTGCTTATCTTCCTCCCCTGCCAAGCCGACAAGGCGAAGCCAGTTTACAGCCTCTTCCCCATTTTGCTTTGCATTGCCGCTGAGTACCGCCGCAACATTATCTTTCGCGGAAATCCACGGGAGCAGTCTGTCCTCTTGGAAAACACAAGAAATTTTATCCTTCTGCCCAATGGTAATCACACCGGAATCAAAGCGCTCTAATCCTGCAATGCAATTCAAAAGCGTCGTTTTTCCACAGCCGGAAGGCCCAAACAGACAGACCGTCCCCTTTTGTGGAAAAGTAAGTGAAAAATGATCGAGCACTATTTTTCCATCATATTCTTTTGTTAAGTTCTTAATTTCCAGCTTCATGTTTTACACCATCAACGCCCGACATTGTATTTTTGACCGACTTTTTTCATCAGTCGAATCATCAGCCATTCCAGAATCACGCTCATCACGATGACTACCGTTGTCCACGCAAACAAATCAGCTGTTTCAATATAAATCTTAGAGTTATAGATTTGTCCTCCGATGGAAAATTCAGTGTTGGCAAGTACCTCGGCTGCAATACCGGCTTTCCACGCAAGTCCCAGCCCGGTTGTGCAGGCAGCTGTAAAATATGGCATAACAGACGGGATATAAACCCGTTTGAGGGTCTTCACCGCGCCAAAACGATAACTATAAGCCATCTGTAGCAGACGTTTGTCAGTCTTTTGAATTCCATTGGTCACATTGCCCCAAACAATAGGCGTAACCATCAAAAATGAGGTAAATGCCGGCACATGAGCTGATTGAATCCACACAAGCGCCAAAATAATGAATGAAGCCACCGGTGTCGACTTGATAATGCTGATGATCGGGTGAAAAATATCATACATTGTTTGAGACGCCGAGGTCAGTAACGCCAGCACAGTTCCAATGAAAAGTCCAAGCGCAAACCCCGTCAGAATTCGCAGCATAGAATACAGCGCGGTAAGATAGAACGAGCTGTCCCGTGACAGCTCAAAAATCCTTTGCACAACACAAACAGGAGATACAATGAGTATCTCCTGTTGTACAGTCAGATAGATCAGCTGCCAAATGCCAAGCCAAAATGCGGCCACCAACAGCTTTCTTGCCATTTTATGCTTAACAATAAATTTATTTTGCGTAGTAGAAGTCATCACCGGGTAATACTCCTCCAACAGACTTCGGGTTGGCTGTGAACAGAACTTTCAGGAAATCAGGAATTTTCGTTTTCATTTCAGCACCATCAATATACACGATATTGCAGTTCGGAATTGCCTTTTTAGCAACTGCCGCCGGCATAATGCCATATTTTTCAGACAGTGCCGCCGCTTCTTCCACATTTGTGGTCGTGTACTCGGTTGATGCCTTATATTCATCAAGGAATTTGTTAAAGGCATCTTTGTTCTTATCGGCAAAATCCTTGCGGACGATTAAGCTACCCATTGTGAGCACGCTTTTATCGCCTGCAACCTTATTCCATTCATCTGTTACATTCAGCGCAAGCTTAACGTCCTTATTTTTTGTCATAACCTGAGTCACAAACGGTTCGGGCAGAACCGCAATTTTAGCTTTACCTGAGATGACCAGTGCGGCGAGCTCCGCATGTTCTGCTTTATATTCTACCTTAACATCCTTGCCAACTTCAAGTCCATTTTGCTTCAAAATATAATTTAATGCATATTCTGGTGTGGAGCCTTGGCCGGAAGAATAAATTGTCTTCCCTTTTAAATCCTGAATACTATTGATTTTCTCTCCGTTTGTAAGAATTGACAATACACCGAGGGTGTTTATTGCCGCAAGTTGTACCTTCCCTTTGGTCTTATTGTAAAGTGTAGCCGCAAGATTGGTCGGAACAGCAGCCACATCAATTTCACCTGTAGAGATTTTGGATACGATTTCGTCGGGAGCACTGACAATTGTGAATTCATAGTTATTAGCAGCTGTTTTTGCGTCGTTATCACTCATGAGCTTTAACATACCAAGGCCGGTCGGGCCTTTTAGCGTTGCTAATTTAATGGTTGTTTTTTCAGCCGGTACTGAACTTGGTGTTTGACTGACAGCAGCTGAAGCTGCCAGACTTGCCGCACTGGATACTGTTGCAGAGCTGCCACAGCCCGCCATTACAGACATACTCATAAGCGCTGCAAGCGCCATCGCTGTGATTTTTTTTGTCAATTTCATTATTTTCCCTCTTCATCTTCATTGGCTTTGTCAATAAGCCGGAATATTATGATTAAAATTGCCCGGACTTCAGCCGTTCAATATTAATAATTGTTATATTTTTCCCGCTTCGTTCTATAATACTCTCGCGGGATAAAGCTTCAATCGCCCGATAAAGCGAAGCGCGCCCAATGTTAAGCGTGTTGGAAAGCTGCGTCAATGTGCAGGGCAGTTTAAAAACAAGAGAATTTTCTCTTTGTGCCGACAAGGACAAAATAAAATTTGCAAGCCGACACTCTGCGGTGCCTCCTATAAAATTGTCAATCCTGCTATTTAGGAAACAAATGCGAGTTGAGAGGTAACCGATATAGTTTTCAGCAATTTGCGTGTTCTGTTCAAAAAGTCCGTGCAAAAGCGCCTGCGGTAAAAACAGAACGCGGCTCCTCTTGACCGCAACGACCTCGGAAACATACTGCCGTGCATCATTAAAAAGGCCGGCCACGCCGAAAACGCCGCCACTGTAAAAGGTGTTCAGTACCAGTGAGGTGCCGGCCGGCTTTAACGCCTTTAACTCCCCCGAGAGAACGATTCCTAAACTTTTGGCAAAGCTATTTCTTGTGTAAATTTTTTCACCGGGTTCAAATTCCATGCAGGAACAGCCTTCGCTTTGAAATGTAGCGCTGACAGCAGCAAAGTCAATTTTACTGAACAAAAAACTCTGTGCAAGCAACAGGCAATATTTATTTTGTTTATTTATCGGTTTCATAAAATGTCCTTATTGTGTATCATATAATACATAATTTTACAATTATTATATACTCAGCACTTTATTCTGTCAAGTGGTGCACAAAAGAGCACCGCATAAAAATGCACCCTTCTGTTAGTTTCAGTATGCGATACTGCCTAACAAACGGGTGCTCTTTAAAAAGCGATGCTCTTTTGTGTTATGCTAAATTATTCGTGATCACAGTCGTCACAGCCGCAGCCGCATCCACAACCGTCATCATCTTCTTCAATTTCATCAATATCAAACTCAAGTGTCTCGCCGCAGTTAGGGCAATCCATCTGGCCATCCTCAATGATATCTTCGGAAAGACAAATCGTCTCATGACAATTTGGGCACGTTACTTCATAGTAACAATCGCCTTCTTCATCGTCATCCTCTTCGTCATCCTCGTCATCTTCCTCTTCGTAGAAATCCTCTTCCAAAGAGCCCAAATCTTCATCAACGGCGTCGAGCTGCTCAGCCATATCATCAAAGTTGTCTTCGATATCGGCCATAGAAACAGTCATGTCATCCAGCAAATCGATTATTGCATTCAATACTTTGACTTCTTTTTTACCAGCGTCAAGCTCAAGACCTTCCGCTAAGCCACGAATGTAAGCAATTTTTTCTGTATTTGTCATAATTATATGCCTCCCTTAAATTTCATTTTGTGAACATGCATAGTGTTGGTTATGCACGCTCCATATATTCGCCTGTACGTGTATCTATTCTAATTCTTTCGCCTTCCTCAATAAACAGAGGAACATTGATTTCCGCGCCGGTCTCAACAGTAGCCGGCTTTAACGCGTTGGTTGCTGTGTTACCTTTAAAACCAGGGTCGGTTTTGATGATTTTAAGTTCAACAAAGTTGGGTGGTTCAACTCCAAAGACATTGCCTTTGTAGGAAAGAACCTTGCAGTTCATATTTTCTTGAACAAACTTAAAATTATCGCCAAGAACGCTTTTATTAATTGGAGTCTGCTCGAACGTTTCCGAGTCCATGAAATAATAAAGATCACCGTCGCTGTAAAGATACTGCATATCCTTACGCTCGATATATGCGGTTGGGTATTTATCGTTAGGATTAAATGTTCTTTCCACAACGCTGCCCGTAATGACATTCCTGATTTTGGTGCGAACGAAAGCCGCTCCCTTTCCCGGTTTAACATGCTGGAATTCTATGATGGAAACCACGTTCCCGTCCATCTCAAAAGTAACACCATTTCTAAAGTCGCCTGCTGATATCATGGTATAATCCTCCAATTATTTTTTCCTGTCTATTATCTTATCGTATTTTCTGATATTTTTCAAGTGATTTTTTATTTTGCCCTACATTAAATCCTTTAGTGCAGCAAGAGCAAGAAAATAGCTGTTTTTCCCAAAACCGGAAATTTGGCCGGCACATACGGCTGAAATGACGCTTTTATGGCGAAATTCTTCACGGGCATAAATATTACTCATATGAGTTTCAATAAATGGGATGCGTACACAGGCAATTGCATCGCGCAGCGCGTAGCTATAATGCGTCAATGCGCCCGCATTGATAACGACACCGTTGTAAACGCCCCTTGCCTCATGAATTTTATCGATGAGGGCGCCTTCATGATTGGATTGAAAAATGTCACAATCATAATCAAGCTTCTTCGCATTTTCAACAATTTGAAGATTGATGCTTTCTGTGCTCTCATCCCCATAAACACCTTTTTCACGTACGCCAACCATATTGAGGTTTGGCCCCAAAATAACCAGCACTTTTTTTCTGCCCATTTTAAACATCCCTTTAATCAAAATATTTTTTGCCGCGGTTTGACGCTTTCATGATATGCCGAAACGGTCTTTCACAGCCGCGCCGAATTTTAAAGGAAAGCGATTTTTCCTTATGAATCGGTACCAAAAGGATCGACTTCATAAAGGACAAATTAGAACCGATGACATCAGTAAAGATTTGGTCGCCGACAACGACCGCGTCTTTGTGATTAACCCCTAATTTACGGATCGCCCGGAAATAAGCAACCGGAAAAGGTTTAAAGGCAAGAGTGATAAACGGCAGATTATACTGAGCGGCAAAGGGTTCAACGCGCTTGTGGTTATTGTTTGATACAATAATCAGTTTAATACCGTTGCTGATCATCTGCTGCGCCCACTCTATTGTACCGTCAAGAGGTTCGGGAGCACCATCAATCGCAAGCGTATTGTCCACATCAAGAATAATTGCACTAACCTTCATCGCGCGAATTAGGTTCGGGGTTATATCAGTAACCCTTTCTACAGCAACTGTAGGCAGAAATAGCGCCAAGACGATACCTCCATTTCGGAGAAAGAATATAAATTTGTGTTAAAAAAGCGGGCACTAAGCCCGCTTTTCTTTGAAATCATTTGTAGTGTTGTAATGCTTTACTTAAATTTACGTTTGCGAGCTGCTTCGGACTTTTTCTTGCGTTTAACAGAAGGCTTTTCATAAGCTTCTCTCTTGCGAACCTCAGCAATTACACCTGATCTTGCGCACTGCTTTTTGAACCTTCTAAGAGCGCTATCTAAGGACTCATTGTCTTTAATTCTAATCTCAGCCATTTATCTTCCCTCCCATCCGCCATAAGGCAGGGGTATTAGTAAATCATATTACATAAAAATAATTATACATATCCTTCTTGCATCTGTCAAGTCCAATGTGGTAACTTTACGAAGTTCGCGGAGTTTTAAAATTTCGTATTGACAGAAAATGCAGAAAATGATAATATAATATCCGCAGTTAAAACATAGGGGTATAGCTCAGTTGGTAGAGCAGTGGTCTCCAAAACCACGTGCCGAGGGTTCAAGTCCTTCTGCCCCTGCCAGATATAAAGCCTGAAAGACGCAGTATTGATGCGGATTTCAGGCTTTTTTATATGCTTTTGCGTACTTAAATTCAATTTAAAAGCAGCAAACTGCTTATATTGACACACAAGAAAATCACAAAGAGTTTCTTATTACTCTATGTTCCTTAATACATAATATACTTTTTAGCTGATAGATTCAATAACAGAGATTTGGATAGTTCAAATTTCCAAACAGTTTTTCTTTTCTACACTCAGATATAATTTTTGACCGATTTCAAACAATTGAAAACTGCGGAATAAAACATCAACATGAAACGATACCCCGTTGGTGCAAAGCGTATAGCGCAGAACATTTCCATGCGAAATATGGGACTCCACGATGGCGTGAAAATGGTGGCAGCCCTCGGTGAACGGAAGCGGATTCGGGGAAACAGTGAAGGTCTCCGGGCGAATGGCGAAATTCTTCTGCGCATTACGTTCTTCTCCGATGATCTTACCAAAATCAGAACCGGATAAAATATTGTAACTGCCAATAAAACTGGCGGCAAATTTTGTTTTGGGACTTGTATAAAGCTCGGTGGGCTTGCCAGACTGTTCGATTTTTCCACCATGAAACAAGTGAATCACATCGCTTAAAATCATGGCTTCATCCTGGTCATGAGTGACGAAAATGGTGGTGATACCGAGTTGCCGGTTGATCTGTCGGATACGGGTTTGCAGTTCCTTGCGCAATTTGGCGTCAATGGCACTTAGCGGCTCGTCCAGCAAAAGTACTTGCGGTTCCGTAGCAATTGAGCGTGCAAGCGCAACACGCTGTTGCTGACCTCCGGAAAGCTGATAAGGGTATTCATGTTCTTTGCCGATGAGGTCAACCATGAGAACCATTTCCTTGACACGTTTATCAATTTTGTCTTTTGCAAGCTTTTTCATTTTTAAACCAAATGCAATATTTTCGTAAACATTCAAATTTGGGAACAGACTGTACTGCTGAAATACCATTCCCATTTTGCGCTCTTTGGGACTTTTGCCGGTTATATTTTCCCCGTTGAGGAAAATTTGCCCGGCTGTTACATCTTCCAGTCCCGCCAAACAGCGCAGAAGGGTACTTTTGCCGCAGCCGGAGGGGCCAAGCAGAGTAATTAACTGCCCCTGCTCCACGGAAAGATTAATGTCTTTCAACACTTCATTGCTGCCGAAGGACTTATGAATATTTTGAAATTGTATGTATGACATAAAATTTTACCTTTCGGAACTCTTATTTTTTGATTTTAAGGCCATTGCACCCACGGAAATCAGCAAGGTTGTAACAAACAGCAGCACAATCAATGCGCTGGAGAGCTGCCCCGACTGTGCAAGCATTTTGTATAGATACATCTGGGCGGTTTCAAAGTAACTGCCACCGATGGTGTTTACAATGACAAAATCGCCGAAAATCATGGATGCCGAAAGTATCATTGATATCACAATACCGGAAAGAATATTCGGCACGATAATGCTGAAAAAAGCACGCAGTTTACCAGCACCCAAAATTTGGGCTGTTTCGAGTAGGCGCGGTGCGTTAACGGCATTCAGATTATTTTTTATGCTTTGATACATATATGGCAAAATCATCACACAGTATGTGGCGGTCAACATAAAAACTCGGTTGGAAAAAGGTTCGGGAGCATCCACGTAAAGCGAAAGAATGCCCACAGCTAAAATAATGCCCTGAATCGCATAAGGAATCATGCAAAGTACCTGCATGATTCGATCCAGTCCCGGAAGGTAAACTATCACCACATACATGGCAAGCAACACAATAACCGTGCAAATAAAAATTGGAAAGACAGAGATCAAAACAGTGCGTACAAGTGCGGATAAAAACCGAGAGTCCGCAAACAACTGCTGATAATACTGTGTGGTAAAACCGCTGGGCAGAATATCATTCCACTGCTGAAACATGGAATAAAAGAAGGTAAGCAGAAGCGGGAGAATCAAGTAGATGCAAATAACCACAATCAAGATTGAAGATGATTTTTCCCTTTTCAATACTGCAACCCTCGGTTCTTTTTTAATATATAATTGTTAATGCCGATTGCCAGCACCATCAGAAGCATTAGCACAACAGCAAGTGCGCTGCCAAATTCCTTGTGCTGCGTTACATCCCCTGTAAACTGTTCCTGCAGTCGGATAGGGAGCAGCGAGAAATTGTTTTGCAGCAGGGCGTAAGCAGTAGCATACGCAGCAAGCGAATTAGCAAACAGTACGCCGAGTGTGCCAAGAATACTGGGTAACAGATTTGGAATACCAACCCTGTACCAAAAGGTGAGGCCGTTTCCACCGAGCAGTTCGACCGATTCACGCCACTGCGGGTGAACTCCGTTAAATGCAGGAATCAACAGCAAAGTGGCCAACGGAACCTGAAAATACACATATGTAAACATCAATCCAACAAGGCTGTACAAATTAAACCCGGCAAGCGCTGAAAATCCATATTTTTTCCCAATCATAATAAGAACTCCGACATTTCCAAGAAGGATAATATATGCAAACGCAAGCGGGATACCCGCAAAATTCGAGGTCATGTTCAAAACGCTGATAAAAAAGTTTTTCATGCGCCTGCCCACGCTACGCACCGATTTTGCGGCGAAAAACGCGATTGCGATTCCTGCCAGCGCGGAAACGACTGAGACCAGAACACTGTTCCAAACAGCCTGTTGATACAACTTTTTACTAAAAATCGAAATGTAGTGTTCCAGCGTAAATCCAATTCTGCCTTCCGGCATAAAGCTGCGTACAATTACCATGAGCAAAGGGGCAATTTCAAAGAACAGCACCAGCAAAGAAAACGGAGCAAGCGCGAGTAGGTATAGCTTTGGTTTTTTATTCACCAAAAAATTTCACCCCTGTTTCCTCTGGGTTTTTCATTTCATCTGATGGCTCAATTCCGAGTAAATGGCAAAGAAGCGGTGCAACGTAAAGCTGAGAAATATGTTTGCTGGAAAAATCTCCGGGTAGTACATCGTTTGCAAACAGGTACAGGGGCGCGTCACGCTGTAATTCAGTATTGCCGCCATGCAGTCCCACTTCATTCATTCCGTGGTCTGCGGTAATCAAAACGCTGCATTTTTGCTCCAGCCACTGAGGCAGGCAGGAGGATAGCACAATGTTTGCCTTTGCAGTGGCGGTTTCATACTCCCGGCTGTCCGATGTAAACCGATGCCCTGCATCATCAATATTCATGCTGTGAATCAATAAAAAATCGGGATTACTCCTCTCTCTCAGAAATTCCGCATCCGCAAATACATGAGAATCCGGGTAGCTGTCTTCAAAATAATAAATGCCGTCTTCTATGCTGCTGTTTGTTTGCAGCTGTATTCGATCCTTGGCATAGTGAAACGGCGATTTAACGTACAATTCACTGATCCAGTGATAAGCGGAAGCTGCGGTCTTTAATCCGTTTTTGCGGCAAAGGTCAAATACACTGATGCAGTTAGAGCGTCTGACAACAAGGTTATTGCTGATTCCGTGCCGACACACCGGCAACCCGGTAAGCAATGTTTCGTAAATCGGACGGGACATTGATGGCAGCTCCCCGAGCACGCGGTATTTTGCACCCAGCCCCTGTTCAATTAAATGCTCGGCGTAACCCAAATTCCGTTCCCCAACGCCAAAGCCGCAGCCATCCAGCAGGACAAAAATTGTTTTTGCCATGACTTCTCCATTTCTATTGATTGATGATAGCGGAACACTCCCCTGCAAACAAAGAAGTGTTCCGCTTTTCATTTTACAAATTTTATGTATTGGAAATTTATTTAGCCGCTGTGACAACTTCTTCCTGCCACTTTGCTCCCAAATCTTTTGCAGTGGCATTCCAACCGTCCTGATCTTTGACCATTCTGGCATTTTTGTACTGTTCGTCAGGAATCATTTTTGATTTTACATCCGCCGGTAAAACGACATTACTGCGAATGGGTTTCGCATAGCCGCGGGCAAGGTTAATCTGACCTTCATCGCTCAGAATGTATTCCCTTGCAAGAGCTGCCGCATATGGGCGTTTGGTGTACGCGTTAATGACTGTGCAGTAACCGCTTTGAATTGCACCATCGGATGGAACATTCACTTCAAAGTCAGCATCCGGATTATTTTTCTTAAACTGATCCCGATAATTCAATGCATTGTAATCCCAGAGCAGTGCGACGGAAATTTCGCCTTTTTCCAAACGCGCAAGAGTCAATTCACCTTTGTCCAGTCTGCCTTGTTCCGCAAGCTTCTTAAAGAAATCAAGTCCGGGCTGAATGTTTGTTTCGGAACCGCCGTTGGCAATTGCCGCTGAAAGCACCGCATTTTGTGCCTGGTTTGCCTTGGTAACATCCCCCACCGCTATCTTGTAATCCCCTTTGAGTAGGTCTGAGAAAGACTTCGGGGCATCCGCAACAAGCTTTTTGTTGGTCACGATGGTAATGGTTCCGTAGTATCCGATGATCCAGTTGCCATCCTTGTCCTTTGCCCAGTCGGGAATATCGTTCCAGTGACTTGTTTTATATGGGAGTGTCAACCCTTTTGCCAACGCGGTCGGGCCAAATGACTGCCCCACATCGCCAATATCTTTTGTTGCGTTGTTCTTTTCGGATTCAAACAAAGCCAGTTCCTCCGCGGAGGACATATCTGTATCCGTGTGATCAATTCCATACTTTGTTTTCAAATCTTTCCATGTGCCAGCCCAGTTGGCCCAACTATCTGGCATCCCTACTGAGTCCACACGGCCTTCTTTTTTTGCTTCAGCAACAATCTGATCAACAGTCATCGCGTTCAAATCAACTTTTTTTGCCGCGGAACCAGTTGCGCAGCCAGTGAGGAGCACTGCCATGGTACATAGGCATGCGGAAATACGTACTAAATTTTTGTTCACTTTCTTCTCTCCTTCTACATTTATCCTCTATTAAGATTACTGTCCGCATGTTAATTTTGAGTTTAGGTCAAATTAAAATCGTATTAATTATATTTATTATTCCGATACATATAGATTGGAACTTAAACGTACAAAAAAGCTCCATGCCAATTCATAAAAAATTGACATGGAGCTTTTACTTTAGTGATCTCCAACATTAGCTAATTGTCATATTGCACACGATTTCCGCCCAGAACTTTTGCTGCATACATTAAGCTGTCTGCCCGCCTAATCATAGTATCTAAATCGAAGCTGTCTTTCTTTTCTACGGCGCCAAAACTGCAGGTGATTTTTATAGAATCCGTGAAGATGAATTCCTCAATAGCCGTTCTTATCCTTTCTAAGATGACGGTTGTATCACCCAAATTAGTATTGGGGAACAGCAAAATAAATTCATCCCCACCCCAGCGAACCAATATATCGGTACTTCTTAGATTACAATTGATTAGTTTGACCATTTCTACAAGTACGGTATCTGCAATGCAATGCCCGTTTTGATCATTAATGACTTTGAATTTGTCTATATCTAATAAGGCAAGCGTAAGAGGCAAATTATGTTCCCCGTAATATTTCTGCAATTCATTAAACTCATTGAAAAGTTTATTCCGATTCCAAGCTTGAGTTAACTGATCTGTTGAACTCAAATGAATGAGCTCTTTTTTTGCAACAAATTCATTAAATTGATGTTTGTCAATCTCAAGCGCAAAAAGGGAACAAAGGAAAATTGCAAGTGAAAGATATACCACACCAGCCCAGAATTCTCCAAGATTTAAAGGCTTCATTACAAAAAATGAATAAATTAAAAATCCCGCTGTGCCAAGTATGGAAACGACAAACATATTTAAACACCTGTTTGGGAAAAGAAAGATAGCGATATTAATAATCAGCATTCCCATTGCCTGTACCATAAAATTGGGTTGATAATATAGATTTAAAACAAATAAAAACTCAACAATCGCCAATAGTTCAAAGGCAGTTCCAATCTCAAATAAAACAATCATTTTATTTATTTTTTTAAACTTATAGGATAGAAGAAAAAGCATGCCTGAGAATACAAGCCGAAATATGATGATGAACAGCTTTTTGGACATGCCATTCATAAAAATTAAATCCGGAATTAATAATGCAATATTAAACATGCCAAGTACAAATGCAACCAAGCCAATGTACTTGTGAAAGGCAGTTAATTGGTAATCATAAAACGCACTCTTTTGGTCTGATAAACAAACATATTTTTTTAGCTTATTAATACTAAACTTCATTATCATTTCACTTCCCATTTTGGTAAGCCGTCAAAATCGATCTCTCATTGCTTATTTGAACCATTGTGCAGACAGTTGTCAATCGCAATGACAAGACTTGTAAAAAAAGCAGCATTTTCGGGGTCTACTATACTTAAGCAGTAGGTATCTCCCCATGTGAGCCACTCCTTATGTATTTCGCCAAGACTCTGCCCATTGCATTGAATATCAAAGTCCATTTCCCAAAAGCTTCCTTGAATTTCAAAATCTCCAAAACTGCTTTGCACATTTAACCTCGGATTAAAAAAGGTAAATTCTTTTTTTACTCTGGCACAAAAGGATTCCCCTTTATAAATTTCGTATTCCGGAAGAAATGTTAAAACTTTTTGTTTAAT
>Ga0183096_1001835_pt1 | contig 16503 bp, 14 predicted proteins | sample Biomet5_FD_127791 | JGI IMG/M metagenome (GOLD analysis project Ga0183096, IMG submission 127791) | Microbial communities from bioreactor (seeded with sewage sludge) at LBNL, California, USA - Biofuel metagenome 5 (version 2) (version 3) | ecosystem: Engineered > Bioreactor > Anaerobic >... | reverse complement strand
ATTCATGACTTTGCGGATGACGACGGGGCGCTGACCGTAGGCAAGCCCGCGCAGGATATCAAGGAAAACATTGAACGGGCGATATCGCGCATGGATCGAAGCGACCTTATTGTGCTGGCGAACGACTGCCACAACTGGGACGAGCCTCATCCCGAAAAGAAGCTCTTCCCGCCTCATGCGCTGGCGGGAACAAAGGGCTGCGCAACGGCGCTGCCCGACGCGGTTAAAAACGCCGCCGCGCCGTCCATCACCATCAGGAAACAGCGTTACAGCGCGTTTTACCGGACGGGCCTTGAGGACATTCTGCGCGCCGCCGGTACGGAGCAGCTGTATCTGGCAGGCGTATGCACCGACATCTGTGTGCTGCACAGCGCCATAGCGGCCTATAACGCCGGCTTTGACACCTCTGTCCTGAGCGACTGCGTCGCTTCGTTTAACGAAGCGGGCCATGCGTTTGCGATGGCTCATTTTGAAAGCGTGCTGGGCTTTGATATCATCACAAGTCTTGATTTGTGAGAGCGTAACGTACCACTCGGCGTTGTCATAACTTTCATTTTAATAATTTGTATATTGTGGTATAATAGGTCACAACATTAACAAGGAGAGCGGTCGAATGAAGAGAATACTGATCGTCGACGATGAACCCAGCCTGATCAAGGGGCTTCGCTTCAACCTGGAACAGCAGGACGGCTATACGGTGGACGAGGCGCTGGATGGGGAACAGGCGCTGGATATGTGCGCGGCCGGCAAATACGATCTGATACTGCTCGATCTGATGCTGCCAAGGATAGACGGCATGGAGGTCTGCCAGCGCATTCGCAGCGTCTCCAATGTCCCCATCATCATGTTGACAGCCAAGGATGACGACATGGACAAGATCATGGGCCTGGAATTTGGCGCGGACGACTACATGACTAAACCGTTCAACATGCTGGAGCTGAAAGCGCGCATCAAGACGATCTTTCGCCGTATGGAAGGCGCGGAAAAGGCACGGGAGCCGCAGATCCTTCGGGCACGCAACATGACGGTAAATCTGGAGAACAGAAGCGTCATGATCGACGACAACGAGGTGGCGCTGACCGCCAAAGAATTTGACTTGCTGCAGCTGTTTATCACCAATAAAGGTAAGGTTTACGACAGGGAAAAGCTGCTCGAATTGATATGGAAGTATGAATACCTGGGTGATCTTCGCACGGTGGATGTACATATCCGCCGGTTGCGCGAGAAAATAGAACATAACCCGGCGAAACCCGAGTTCATATTGACGAAATGGGGAGTGGGGTACTATTTCTCGGATAAATAGCGTACTGTATTCGATCCGGTGGCGGTTTGTGCTGATCAACCTGGCCGTAGCGGCTATCGCTTTCGCGGCGGTAACGCTGGTGATCGCGTATCTCGCGGAGGACTATCTGGTCAATATCCGGATTCGGGATCAGCTGAAAAGCACCAACAGCGTTGCCGTCAGCATGGCGCCGTATCTCAACAGCTCCAATGCATATAAAATGTATGAGCTCGCCGAAGAAAGTTCAAAGAAGTATGGCGGGCGTTTTCTGATTCTCAATAAATCGGGCATTGTGCTGGTGGACAGCTTCTCAACGCTCAATGGGCAGAAGCTGGATCAAAAGGAGATTTCCGACGTGATCCTGGGGCCGGGGGATACGAGCTATGGCTTCCACGAGATTAACAACAGTACGGACAAAACGTTCTATGCGGTGTATTATACGGCTGCGGTGGTCTACAATTCGGAGACGATCGGAGCTGTGCTTTTTTCTGACGATATTCAGGATGTTGTGGATATAACTCAGAATTTTATTAGAATCCTTGTGATGGTTTCCATTGCGGCCTGCGTGGTGTTTGCGGTCGTCAGCACTATACTGTCCGGCTATATTACGCGGCCTATTAACGATCTTAAAGCCGTTGCGCTGTCAATATCCCGCGGTAATCTGCACCAGCGCATCACTGTTTCTGGTAAAAACGAAATGGCGGCTCTCGCGAATACGTTTAATACAATGAGCGAGAAGCTGGAGAACATGGACAAGAAACGCAGCGAGTTTGTATCCAACGCCTCGCACGAATTGAAGACACCACTCAGTTCGATGAAGATACTGATAGAATCACTGCTTTATCAGGACGGCGTGGACGAGAGTATCTATAAAGAATTTCTGGGCGATATTAATAAGGAAATCGACCGTTTAAGCCAGGTGATCAGCGGGCTTCTGACGCTGGCAAAAACAGACAGCGAGACGGAAGCGCTCAATATCGACAAGATTCTCTTAAGCGAACTGATATTCAAATCCGTCACGGCATTGAAGCCTATCGCGAACGAGAAAGGCGTTGCACTCAGCTATACGGTGAACAACGATCTGGAGATCGAGTGTGATGCATTGAAGGTGATGCAGGCTGTAATGAACCTGGTGGAAAATGCGATCAAATATACCGATCCGGAAGGGAGCGTACAGGTGACGCTGAACAAGTCCGGCGCGAACGCCGCCGTTTCAATCAAAGACAACGGCTGTGGTATTCCCGAAAAGGATATTCCGTATCTCTTCGACCGGTTCTACCGTGTCGACAAGGCTAGGGCCAGGGGGACGGGCGGCAGCGGCCTCGGGCTGCACATTTCCCAAAAGATCGCGCTGCTGCATGGAGGCAGGATCGACGTACAGAGCGAAGAAGGAAAAGGCAGCACATTTACGCTGTATCTGCCGATCAGATCATTGGAGGTGAGATCATGACAATTAAAAAACTGGCGGTCTTTTTTCTCATCGCGATAATGGTGATCATGGCAGGCTGCGCGAACGGCAGCGGAGGAACGACGGAAAAGAACATGCCCGATATCAATCCGAATGCCGAGGCGGCCAACAAGGACACGGCTGACGTTGCGCTTTATTTCTCCTATAACCGGGAAATGCTGTTGGCGGCGGAAACGGCGACAATCGACGTGCCTGTTAACGAATCGCTGGAGGTTGCGGTGGTGAAGGCACTGATTGCCGGCCCCTCCATCAACCGTTCTGAATTGTCGGGGCTGTTCTGGGACGGCGTGAGTCTGGTGGATGTGACCAGTAACGCCGATATTCTCTTCGTGACGCTGAGTGATGAGTTTGTATCGACAGAGCCGGAGAAGGTTGTGCTTGAGGAGGGAAACGCCGCCGATCAGAAAAAACTGGCGATTTGTTCTATCGTCAATACCATTGTGGAAATGGGAACATATTCGAGCGTTCAGATATATGTGGACAAACAGGCTGGCGTTGGTCAGAGAATTACGCTCAGCGAAGCGGGCTGGGGCAACAGCAACGATTTTCTTGAGCCGCTGGGCCGCATGGGCGACATGATACTAACACCGCCGAATACGCTTATTGAGGCGCTGGGGTCGTTTGTGAAGAAAGACTGGACACGGCTTTATAACTTTACAGCGTATACAAGCCCGGATGGTTCGACGAAGCCGGATCTGGAGACGTTCTCCGAGACGCTTGCGGATAAGGGAGCCGGGTTGGAGAGCTTCAGCGTGACAGACTATAATGTGTCAAGCGACGGGCAAAAGGCAGTGGTGATGCTGGATTACTCGATGAAAACACGCGAAGGCGATCTTATCAGCCGCAGCAACATACCGGTCTTGCTTGTGCGCGAAGAGGATATATGGAAGTTTTCCTATACATCGCTGGTGGATGTGTTGATCAATGCGGGTTAAAAAGATGGCAATGAAACGAATAGTATTCCTTGCGCTGGCAATATGCCTGCTGTTTTCCGGCTGCGGCGTTATAAGCGACCGTCATACTGCAGGCGCCGAAGTGCCGGTCAGCAAATTGGATACGAGCGGGCTGGATTTCTATGGCCGGGTCGAAAAATCCGCCGTGTATTTTTATAACGATACAAGCAAAACGCTGATGGCGGAGCTTCGAACGCTGGTGGTGGATCAGGATATCAATCCCGCAGAGGTGGCCGTTAAGGAACTGCTGAAGGGGACTTCCAACGACAGTTTGAAAAGCGTGGCCCCGAGCGGTATGACACTGGATTTCGTCGAATATTCCAAGGACGTTGTTAACGTCTACCTGAAGTATGACGGGGAAGCCATGCAGCCGGAGGACGCCTATATTTTGGAGCAAGCGATTGCCAATACCGTCACGGATATACTGGGGCCTGTGTCGGTGTGCGTGTACTATAACGGCATTCGCAAAGGCGTGGGGGGGTATCCGTCTGCGCCGCTGAAAAAGCAAACGGGCAATATCGAGGACGCATGGACAAGCATTCGCTCAAAATATATGCCTGACGAGAGCCAGCCGGCCGGCAATGATACGTCCCCTATGGCGACATCAGCGGCTGGTGCGGATGCGGCGAATGAGCAGAAGACTAATGAAATTTCCACCGTGCTCTATTTTGTTTCGGCGGGCGGCAGGTTTATACTGCCCGAAGTGCGGACGCTGAAATATACCGGTGATCAGTATATTGAAACTCTGATTCAGGAGCTCAAGAACGGCCCCAGAAACACAGCCTCGATGAAAAGTCCGCTTGTCAATGACGTTGATATGGAGACGCCTGTATTTATAGACCTTGGCAACGGCAACCGCGCTTTGGAACTGTATTTCAAGAAGAACCCTGTTCCCTCCGGTTACTCGTCCGCATCGGCGCTTGTCTCGTATGCCGCGTTGATATATACCATTACGGGTTTTATACCCAACGTGCAGAAGGTAGATATCTATATAGCGGGAAAGCATGTCAACAATGTGGATGATAAACGGTTTTACGGCGGCATGAGGCGCTCCGACTATGTCGGCTATATTGGAAGCAGCGCACCGGTTTATTTTGGCGACAAGGCGTCGGATCTGCTGCTGGAGGTCCAACGGAGCATGGAACAGGGGAACACGTGGAGTGCGCGCGCGCGCGTGCTGGAACTGATCAAAGGGCCGCTTGAAGAAGACGGCGAAAATGTCTGGCCGGTCATGCCGCCGGGCGTAACGGCGGACGATATATTGTCCGTTGACGTATATAACGACACCGCTTATGTGGACTTGTCAGCTCACTTCAAGGAAGCTTGCGCCGGGCTTTCGGCTAAAAGCGAGATGCTCCTTGTCTACTCTATTGTTAACACCATTACAGCAATGGACGGCATTAACAAGGTGCAGTTTACTGTTGCGGGAAAGCAGATCGACAAGCTGGCCGGGTATCTATGCCTGTCGGATCCATTCCTTCGTAATTACGGTATTATCAAGAGCGGCTAAAAGTTGATGCTGACGCGGTATTCCTTCAGCCACATATTGAGCTGCAGCAGGAAGGCGAACAGCTGAGGCCCGGTCATCAACTGGCCGAACCATGGAGTCACAATGCTCAGACTGTCGAGCATTTCTTCCACAACGGCCTTGTCGATAAGGGCGTGAATGGGTTCGGATGGATCGGCCAGTGTTTCCTTAAGCGCGGCGGAAACCAGCCTTGTATATTCGGGATGATGTGTCTTGGGATATGGGCTTTTTTTTCTGTTGTAGATTTCTTCGGGCAGCAGGTCTTTGACGGCAAGCCGCAGGATTCCTTTTTCCATGCCGCCCAGATTCTTGATATCCCACGGGATATTCCACGCATACTCAGCGATGCGGTGGTCGCAGTAGGGTACGCGCACCTCGAGGCCGCATGCCATGCTCATCCGGTCCTTGCGCTCCAGCAGGTTGGCCATGAACCATTTGATATTAAGGTAGAACATCTGACGACGACGGCGTTCAAGCGGCTTTTCGCTGCCCAACAAAGGCGTTTCATCCACGGTATCAAAGTATCGGCTCTTCGCATATTCCTCAATCTTGAGGCGTGAAAGCGCCTTAGACATTACGCTTCGCCGAAGATCCAGCGAATTTGCCCAGGGGAACATATCAAGATTAAGCAGGTCTTCGCGGTAGAACCACGGATATCCGCCGAAAATTTCATCGGCGCACTCCCCGGATAAAGCAACGGTGGCATATCCCCGTATCTGCCGGCAGAAAAGTAGTAGACTGGAGTCAACATCCGCCATCCCCGGCAGGTCCCGTGCGATCATGGCGTCGCGAAGTGATTCGATCAATTCCGGCGTATCCAGTGTTACCGTGATATGGTCGCTGCCGATATGCCGCCGCATGATATCAATGTAGTCGCTGTCCGGACTGGGCTGGAATACGCTGCGTGTGAAATATTTTTCGTTCTCAGCGTAATCAATGGAGAAGGTTCTCAGAATGCCGCCCTTTTCAACCGCGGCCTGCGCGGCGATGGCGGACAGCGCGCTGGAATCCAGACCGCCCGAGAGCAGTGTGCAGACCGGTACATCGGCTACCAGCTGACGCTTTGCGGAGTCGGTGACCAGCCAGTTCAGCTTTTCAGTGGTGGTGTGCAGGTTGTCGGTGTGCTCTGCGCTGACAAATTGCCAATATCGATGCACATAGGTGCCGAGTGGCGAATAGATCATACACTCTCCGGGACGCAGTTCCTCAATACCGGTAAACAGCGTTTTGCCGGCCGTACGCGCCGGGGCCAATGCAAACAGCTCCAGCAGGCCGCCTTCGTCCAACACGGGATGGATGGCCGGATGAGCCAGGAGCGCTTTGATCTCTGAGGCGAACAACAGGGCGTGGCCCGCCCGAGCGATAAAGAGCGGTTTAACGCCCATTCGGTCACGCGCTAAAAACACCCGCTGCTTTTTTTCATCCCATATCGCGAAAGCGAATATCCCGTTCAGCCTCTCCACACAGGAGGGCCCCCATTCAATGTAAGCGAGCAGCAGCGTTTCGGTATCCGAGTGAGAGAAGAAGGTATGGCCTTTTTTTAAGAGCGATTGACGCAGCTCCGGAGTATTGTAAAGCTCTCCGTTATAGACGATGGAGTATGTATTTGAGCCAATACTGCGGACCATTGGCTGGCTGCCGCCTGCGGGGTCCACGACGGTGAGCCGCCGGTGCCCCAGCGCCACCTGGTGTGTCAGAAAGGTGCCTGCCGAGTCGGGCCCCCGGTGTGCGATGGCGCCCATCATGGATGCCAGCGTCCGGCTTTCTTCCAATACGTCGTTTTCAAAGTCTACGATCCCCGCGATTCCGCACATAATGAGGCCCCCAAATTGAAAGATATGATAATACAGTATATGAGGACGGAACTTAGGCGTGATTGCCCCATTGGATAAAATGGAATTGCGTCCGCTGTATAAAATGATTAAAATGGGGAGGGGAAAGAAAGGAGACTGAATTTGGAACAGAAGAAAAATCACACAAGAACGCTGGTCATTTCCAGCATGCTGGCTGCACTTATTTTTGTTTTTACCTATCTCGTTAAAATCCCAATCAATGCGAGCGGCGCTTACATGAACATCGGCGACTGCGTTATTTATTGTTCCGGCTTACTTGTTGGTGGCCCTTGGGCGGCAGCGGCGGCTGGTATCGGCAGCGCCCTGTCCGATTTGCTGCTTGGATTCCCGGTTTATGCGCCGGCCACGTTGATCATCAAGGGGGCGATGGGCCTGGTATGCGCGCTGCTGATGAAAAAGGGCGGTTTTGTCCGGTTTGCGCTGGTATCCGCATTGGGCGGAGCCATCATGGTAGCCGGTTATGGACTGTTTGAATGGATATTCTTTGGGTGGACGTACGCAGTCGGTACGGTAACATTTAATCTGATACAATGGGCCGCGGGCGTAGCCGGGGCGTTGGCGCTTTTTTATCCGGTCAGACGCGTTGCGGATTCCACACTGTTGCCCAAACGATAAGTACTTGCGGGGGTGGGAGCTTGATTATGAAACTGACCTGCATCGGAAAATATGGGCCTTACCCCAAAGCGGGCGAGAGTTGTTCATGCTATCTGCTGACGGTGGACGGCAGTAACATCATTATTGACATGGGATGCGGCGCGTTGTCAAAATTACAGATGATTTTATCCGTTCATGACATTGACGCATTGCTGCTCTCTCATTTGCATGCGGACCATATGGGAGACGCGCTGACATTGCGCTATGCGCTGGAGGTGGACAGAAAACTGGGGCGCCGTACCGCGCCGTTGCCGGTATATCTGCCGGCGGAGCCTGCGGCGGAGGCTTCTCTGCTGGCGGCCCATGACATGATGGACGCCCGCTTTATTACGGACGGCATGCATATCAATCTGTTCAATCTTGATATTGAGTTTGCGCTGATGCCGCATCCGGTTCCCAGCTTCGCGATGGCGTTTAAGGCGGGCGGCAGGAAGTTGGTGTACTCGGGCGATACCCGGGATAACGCGCATATCGTTTCCTTTGCCTCCGGGTCCGATCTATTTGTGATGGAGGCTGCGTTGCTGTCTCAGGACAAGACGCCGACGGCAGCTCATGTCACGGCGAGGGAGACGGGCCGTATCGCGCAGGCGGCAGGCGTGAGGCGGCTGTTAGTAACGCATCTGTTTCCGGAATATAGCCCGGAGAATGTGCTGCAAGAGGTGCGCGAGAGTTTCCCGGCCGCCGAGATGATCGAAGAGCGCCATCCGTACGAGGTATAAGGGATGGATGTTAATGTATCGCCGAAACGGATGCTGAACAAGCGACCGCTGGTCCTGCTGGCGGTATGTTTCGCGTGCGGCGTGGTGACAGGGCGTTTCTTTCCATCGGTTTATGTTTATGGAACAGCCGCCGCGACTCTGGCCGCCGCGGCTGTTTGTTTACGGCTTTTTTGGAAGCGTCTGAAAGGCGGTTGGGTATTCGCAGGGGCGTTTTGCGCTTTGCTGGCAGCGTGTTTGGCCTCGGGTGCGATGATCACGCCTGCTGCTTCTACTGGCGAGGGGCTGGCTGTGACGGGTCATATCTATACCGAACCCTATGAGAACGATTACGGCAGTGTTGTCTGCCTGCTGGATGACGCGCGGATTAACGGTGAGCCATGCGGAAACGTGAAGTTGTATGTGCCGGCTAAACTGAGTGCCGGTTTTATATGTGGCGATGTGGTGTCTGCGAAGGCGGAGGTAGAATTGCCGAAAGGCGTGCGCAACCCCGGCGGTTTCGACGACCGGCTTTACTTGCTGACGCAGGGGGTGCACTACAAAGCGTACGCCGAAACGGCCGAGAAGACAGGGCATACGTTGTCCTTCACGGTGGCGATGGTGGAAGCGCGTCAGTATCTGGGGAATACGATCGACCGTGTTTTCGAGCCGGATGTGGCTTCTGTTGCCAGGGGGCTACTGCTGGGAGATAAAAAGGGGCTCGACGAGGAGACATATAATGCGTTTAAGGACACGGGTATGGCGCACGTGCTGGCGGTATCCGGGTTGCATGCGGGTATTCTCATTGCCGCCGCCTATTTCTTTTTCCGTTTGATTCACCTGGGGCGCACCCCGCGGCTTGCGGCAACGCTGCTGTTCATCGCGGCGTATGCCTGCGTGACAGGGTTGTCGCCGTCCATATTGCGCGCGTCGGTGATGGCGGGCGCGCTGCTGCTTCACAGGCATTTCGGGAGGCAGCCGGATACATTGAGCGGGCTGGCGCTGGCTTTCATCATTTCATTGCTGATGAGCCCGCTGGATCTGTTTACTGCTGGCTTCCAGCTGTCCTTCGGTGCTGTTTTTGGCATGCTGACGCTGGGGTGGCAGCTAAGGCGCTGGCTGTTGCGGCGTCTGCCGCGAAGATTATCCTGGCTTGGCGAGGGCGTGGCCGCGTCGGTCGGAGCAACGGCGGGAACACTCCCCATTTTAGCCGCTTCGTTCAATCAGGTGACGTTTTTCAGCATACTGTTGAATATTGTCATGATACCGTTGGCCAGCGCGATCATTACATTGGTGTTCATTTGCACGCTGATGGGGATGGTGTTTGTCCCGGCGGCCGCAATCGTCGCTTACATGCCAATGGTACTCATTCGCTTTATGCTGTCAGCCATCGGGTGGGCGGCGAACATACCGTATATGGCTGTCAGCGTGGCGTCGCCGCCGTGGTATATGGTGCTGGCATGTTATGCGCTGCTGTTTATTGCCTCCAAATACCTGTTGATCCGTGTTCCCGTCAAAACGTACGCCGGCTTCGGCCTCGCGGCGCTGACGATGACGGTGATGCTGTTGTCGCGTCCCGCTGGAATGTTTCTGGTGTTTTTGGACGTGGGGCAGGGGGATGCGGCGTATCTTAGAACCGCGCAAGGCGATGATTATTTCATCGACGGGGGGCGGCCGGAGAGTGCTGACGAAGTGGTGGATTTTGCCGTGCGCTGCGGCCTCAGCCCTGAGGCGGCGTTTCTCTCCCATACCGACGACGACCATTTTGCGGGGATAGTCGCGCTGTATAACGCCGGACGGCTGCACCGGGTGTTCTGCTCATACCAGGAGGAAGAGAAGGTCGCCGCCGCCATGCCGGACGCGGAGGTGACGCCGTTAGCCGCGGGGGACGTGGTGATGTTGGACGATGAGACGCGTGCCGTGGTATTATATCCGTATAAGGATACCGTTGCGGAGAGTACGAACGATATGTCGCTGGTGCTCCTGGTGGAATATGACGGGCATAAAGCGCTGTTCACCGGGGATATCGACGGAGCGACGGAGACCTCCGTGCTGACGGGAGTGGGGCCGGTCGATATCTACAAAGCGGCGCACCACGGCTCAAAGTACTCGTCGTACCGGTTACCGCTATCGGCGTTGTCTCCGGAATACAGCGTGGTCAGCGTGGGGCCGAACAGCTTTGGGCAGCCACACGAGTGGGCCCTTAAAAATCTTGAGGACTACTCGGATGAGGTTTTCATAACGCAGAACGATTACGCGGTGGAATTTTATATTGACGACGATATTAAAGTGAAAGCGTTGGGACGGGCTGAATGAATCGGAACGTATATATATTTTCAGGCGAAAGCTATATGGTTCGGGAGAGTCTGGAAAAACTGAAGGAATCTTTGGACATCCAGATGGAGGAACTGAACGTCATGGTGTTCAGCGAAATGCCGCCTGCCGAGCAGATCATCGAAGCCTGCGCGGCGGTACCTTTTTTATCGCCGGTTCGGTTGGTGGCCGTGCGGGATTGCACCGCATTGACGACATCGGGTAATAAGGAGGACGCGAAGAAAATCGCAGATTATCTTGACCGGCTACCCGATACAACAGTGCTTGCACTGTGCACCTCCGATACTCCGGATAAGCGCCGGACGCTGTATAAACGTGCTGGAGAGCTGGGTGCGGTGCGTGAATTCGCTAAGCCCGGTCCGGCGGAATGCGCCGCATTTGTGGCGGAGCAGGCCAAACGGCATGGCGCGCATATCGGCAAAGCAGCGGCACAGCAACTGGTGGGCCTGGTGGGATGCGATTATTTCGCACTGGAAAATGAGACCGCGAAGCTGGCAGTTTTCAGCGGCGGCGGGGAAATTACGGGCGCGCATGTAAACGCCTGCGTATCACGGTCTCTGGAATACAACGTGTTCGAGATTCCCCCCCTTTTGTAAAACCGGCAAGCCAGTAAAGCCAGAAACATGCTTGGCGATCTGATGGAGGACGAGCGGCCCGAAATGCTCATCGGTCTTTTTGCCCGCAAGATGCGCGACATGTATAAAGTCAAAACGATGATCGACGCCGGGTTTGGGCAGGGGACCATGGCGTCCAAGCTGGGTATGAAACCGTTCGCAGTGCAGATGCTGGCAAAGGAATGCGCACGGTTTACACAGACCGAGCTAAGGCACGCGCTTACGGCTCTTGCCGACCTTGACTACAGCACCAAGAGCGGACTTGTTGACGCGTCGCTTGCGCTGCCCGAAACGCTGATCCGCATCTATAAGTTGTAAGAAACACAAAAAAGCCCACAGCCTATTAAGGCTGGAGCCTTGGGTTCGGGCAGTAGAAATAGTTAAGCGGTGATGCCTGCGACCGCTTTGGAAATCTGGGCCTTCTTGCGATTGACGTTATTCGCGTGAAGCGTACCTTTCAGCGCCGCCTTGTCGAGCGCACCCGTATATTCCTTATAAAGAGCCATAGCGGCGTCCTTATCGCCCGCGTCCACCGCGGTCTTGAACTTCTTGGCTACCGTCTTAAGTTCGGATTTTACCATGCGGTTTCTCAAATTGGCCTTTGCTTCCACGCGCACACGTCGTTCCGCAGATTTAATATTCGGCAAGTCTAAAACCTCCATACTTGATACTCGTTTACAATAACGAAGGCTATTTTAACACAGCCGAAAATGATTTGCAACAAAATAATAATGGCATTGTCCTTTATAAGCTAAAAAAACTTTATCAAAATGTCTTTTAATGCATTAGAATTTTCTATTGGACAACTTTGCGTGTTGTGGTAAAATACCATTACAAAATGCGGAGGGGTTTCATTATGTATTGCAAACAATGCGGGAAAGACTATCCCAAAAACAAAAAAGTCTGCTCGGATTGCGGCGCTGCGCTGCTGACCGGCACATCTCCGGCCAGCCGGAAGCATAAGGTTAATAAAACTATAATCATCGCATTTAGCGCTATTGTTGTGGCGATTATTGCTGTGTTCCTGATTTTGGGGTTATAACTTCACTTGTCAATTTTCATCTGGGTTTTTTTCTGAATTTCGGTTGCGGTATCATGTTTACGATTATGTTAGAATGAGTCGTATCAGGGTGACTGAGAAACATGATGGAGGGATAAAACCATGTTTTGTACGAGATGCGGCCAATCAATCGCGCCGGGGTCGGCCTTTTGTTCGCACTGTGGCCAGCCGTTGGCAGAACCGGCAAAACACACGCGGGCACCTGCTGATGCTCCGGTTGCCGGCTGGTCGCCTCCTGTTTCGCCAGGCCCGCAAGCATATGCGCAACCGGCTCAGGGGTACGCCGCGTCGCCGCACCGGGAATATGCGCAGTCGCCTCATGGTTATGACGCGCCGCCGCCCCGCGGCCTTTACGCACCGCCGATAAGGAAGAAAAGAACCGGAATGGTCATTGGGCTGGCGGCTGGCGCTGTGGCGCTGATTGCGATCGTTGCCGTGTTGTTGTTTGTATGGCCGGGTTTTATGAAAACAAGCCAAAATGTTTCTGGCGTTTGGTACAGTGAGAAACGCGGTGAGGTTATTGAATTCGGTTCGGATCATGGCTTCGACGCGCAAACATATTACGGCGATTTTAAGGGCGACTACACCTTTTATGCCAAATCGGGCAAGGGGCATATCATAATGGATGACGGGCGTGAATTTGATTTCGTGGCTGAACGCGACAGGCTGCTTGTATATGATATGGGCACGTTCGAACGGGCGAACAGCGGCTTCAATGTTGATGACTTTATTGACAATGCCGAAGAGCAATTCGGCGGCAATGGTTCATAAGAATCCCTATGAAGGGTGTAAGCGTGAATGCCCAAAACCGGTATATTCCGGTTTTTTTATATGACCGACGGGAGATGACTGCTAAAGTGTAAACTGTTGGGTTGACAGTATCATGAAAGAGTTGTTTTTGTTTTTCAACCGTGGTAAAATCAGTAACAGTAACTTTACGCAGCCTTTACAAAAGAAGGCGAGGAGCTTGCTTTGAGAGCATTTAAATATATTATTTCGATCGTTATCGTCATTGCGCTTTGCGCGGGCGTACTCATATATGCATTGGGACAGAAGAAGTCTGATTCGGGAACGGCCGAGTCATCAGCGACGGCTTCGTCCGGTATTTTGATCAATGAATTCATGGCTTCCAACGGAGGCTGCCTCCCCGACGACCAGGGGAATTACAGCGACTGGATTGAGCTTTATAATCCAACGAACAGTGCGGTTAACCTTTATGGCCTGGCTCTCTCGGACGACCCGAAGGATGCCAAATGGCCGCTTCCCAATATCTCGCTCGCATCCAGCGGATATCTGCTCATATATGCATCCGGCAACGACGCGAGCGATCCGGACAAGGCACTGCATGCCAACTTCAAGCTGAGCGCGGCGGGCGGCGGCGTTTACCTGATGGAATCTTCCGGCAAGGCCATCGACAGAATTGAATATGAGAATCAGACGGAAAACGTATCAATAGGCCGCGATGTTTCGGATCGCAACACATGGAAAACGTTTGATAAACCGACACCGGGCTTTTCAAATGACGATGCCGGTTATTCCGCGTTTCAGGAAAGCAGAAAGATGTCCGGCTCGCCCCTGATGCTTACGGAAGTCATGTCGTCCAATAAGACGACGCTGGCGGACAACACCGGAGCATACAGCGACTATATTGAGATTTACAATTCTGGTAAGGAATCGGTCAACCTGAAGGGCTACGGACTTTCGGACAACCCTGCCGATGTGCTGGAGTGGAAATTCCCTGATGTATCGATAGAAGCGGGCGCATATCTGATCGTTTTTGCATCGGGCGCCGACACGGCGGAAACCGACCTTGAGAAAGGCGCGATCCATACCAATTTCCGGATATCGTCGTATCAGCAGACGATCCTGCTGTCGAACCCCGCAGGGCTGCTGATTGATCAGGTCTCGGTGTCTGAAACGGGTTCGGATCAGGCTTATGCCCGAGATCTGGACGACAACGGCGCCTATGGAGACAAATGGGCGGCGACAAGCAAGCCGACGCCCGGCTATGCCAATACCGAAGAGGGTTATACACAGTTCATGAAAGATAACCCTGTGGCGCTGGGCCCGGTGGTGATCAGCGAAGTGATGTCGTCAAATTCGCAGTTTCTTCAGGATGGGGATGGTGAGTACTACGATTGGATAGAACTCCTGAACCGCAGCGATCAGGCGGTAGATATCACGGGGTATGGTTTGACCGATAATGCGGGGAACCCGGGCAAATGGCGTATGCCGGAGATGACGCTGAGCCCTGGCCAATATGTGACGGTTTTGGCATCGGGCCTTGGCGATAGCGACGCAAAAAAAAACTTCATACCAGCTTTAAGTTGAGCGCAGACGGCGAGGTGTTGGCCCTGTTCGACGCAAACGGCGTTTTACAGGACAAGTACAACCTCTCCTCTTTACCATATGGCGTTTCAGTAGGCCGGATGGACGGGCAGGACTCTCTTTTTTATTTCGAGCAGCCAACGCCCGGCACGGCCAATACCGCGCCGCTTTCCGGCATTGTGTCATCGCCCAAGGCTGGAGTCGCTCCAGGCAGTTATAACGCGATGCAAAGCGTCTCCCTAGATTGCGATACGGCGGACGCGAGGATCTATTATACGACGGACGGTACGGAGCCCGGCCAGAACTCCAGCCAATATACCGGCCCCATCTCCGTCGAGAAAACGGGCATGATCAGGGCCAGGGCTTACAAGGATGGGTTTTTGCCCAGCGCCATCAGTACGAAGACTTACTTTATCAATGAGGAACATACGCTGCCATTGCTGTCTATCGTGACTGACCCGGACTATCTGTGGAATGAGAAAACGGGTATCTATGTGCTGGGGCCGAACGCGCAACTGGTGGAGGGGTCCACCGCGCACTACGAAGTCGCGAACTATTTGGAACGCGGCAAGGAGTCGGAACGCCCGGCCTCCTTCGAGGTGTTCGACGAGCAGGGACAGGAGGTTTTCAGCGAGAACGTGGGCATCCGCATCGCAGGCGGATACAGCCGCGACAACAAGCAGAAGTCCTTCGCGATCATGGCACGCAGCCAATACGGCGCCGATTCGCTGCAATATAAGTTTTTCGACAATAGGCCATATGCCGAGTATAAATCGCTGCTGCTTCGCCAGGGGGGGCAGGACGCGACAATCGGCAAGATCAAGGAAGTTGTGGCGCTGTCGCTGATAGAGGGAAAGGACTTTAACGTTCTAACTCAGGCATGGAAGCCGTATGTGCTATATCTGAACGGTGAATACTGGGGCGTTTACTTTATGATGGAGAAACGCAACGAGAATTTCATCGCCCAGCATGAGAACTTTGACGATTCGGACAATATGAACATCATGTGGTCCACGGCCCGGCTGATACAGGGAAGCGCCAGCGGCTACAACGACCTCATGGAGTATATCTCGACTCACGACATGTCTCAGAAGGAAAATTACGAGCTTGTCGCGTCGCAGGTCGATACGGACAGCTTTATGGATTTGATGATCAACCAGATTTGGGTGGCCAACTCTGACTACGCCAATATTGAGTATTATCAATTGCTTCCGGGTGGAAAATGGAAACAGATATACTACGATTTTTGTTGGACGTTCGGTAATAACGAGTTCCCCAACGGTGACCATCCAACGCTGGCCAAAAGAATGGATAGCGCAAAAGCTGGCTCTACGCTGTTTAACGGACTGCTGAAATACAAGCCCTGGCGCGATAAATTCATTGAACGGTTTGCCTGGGCGCTCAAAGAGGTTTATGCGCCGGAGCATGTGGTTGAAACGATTGATTCGATCGCCGGCATGGTGCGTAGCGAGATGCCGGCGGAGCGTGAAAAATTTGGCGGCACCGTGCAGGGATGGGAAAATACGCTTGAAAGCATGAAAAACTTCGCTAAAAAGCGGGGGGCCAATGTCGTTCAGCAAATAAAGAGCGCGTTTTCCCTGTCAGATTCGCAAGTCAACATGCTGAATGACTCGATCAAATACGACCAATAAGGGGCTGACGGCGTCCTGCCGCCAGCTGTGAACAGAGGATGATATGGGTAGAAAAGAAGACGATATCTTCAAAAAGTTGAAT
>Ga0183096_1001823_pt1 | contig 16607 bp, 15 predicted proteins | sample Biomet5_FD_127791 | JGI IMG/M metagenome (GOLD analysis project Ga0183096, IMG submission 127791) | Microbial communities from bioreactor (seeded with sewage sludge) at LBNL, California, USA - Biofuel metagenome 5 (version 2) (version 3) | ecosystem: Engineered > Bioreactor > Anaerobic >... | reverse complement strand
GAGGGTAGGGAAAGTCGGAGGAAAGCTGTTGAGCGATGACGGCAAGGAAGCCATCGTCGGACAGGACGCTTGGGTGAAATGGCTCACGTTCATGCAGCAGTGGGGACCCAATGGCCTGAACCTCGGTTCTCCGACCTACACCGCGGCCCGCAAGCTGTTCAACAAAGACAATGGCGATATCGCCATGTGCTCCACTGGCCTGTACCAGGAAGCGAGAATCAAGGCTGATAACCCGACATTCTACGACAGCAAGGAGTGGATGGTCGTTCCGTATCCGCAGTTCAAGGATGCCGTGAAAAAGGTTCCTGCCTGCTATTACGGACACTATTACATGGTCAACGCCGATGCCGACGCAAGGACCAGGAAAGCTTCTTGGGAGCTGATCTCCTACATGCTGAGCCATGGGGAAGAGTACTTGGAGACCACACAGGTCATCCAGCCGACCAAGGCTCTGCTTGAGGGCGAGACCTTCAAGAACATGCCGTACAGCAGTGTCTTCAAGAGCGATCTGGAGAGCGGACACATCGTGTACTACGGTGCGAGTTCCACTGCCATCCAGGCTGCGCTTGACACCGCCGTCAAGGCCGTCATGCTGCAGAACGTCGCTCCGATCGATGCCTACAAGGATCTGAAGAAGACCGTGCAGGAATTGATTGACGAGCAGTAATCGCATCTCATACAGGGGGCCTTCCTTACGGGGAGACCCCCTGTTTCGTTCTATTCTCCAAATGGAGTCCATTCATGGCAAAACATCAGAAAATGTACAGCATCGAACGGCAACAGGCGCATTGGGGATTCGCCTTCACGATCCCTTGTCTTGTCTTTTTCGCCGTCTTCAGCTTTTATCCCATCATCAATGCGCTCTTCACCAGTTTCACCAACCGGCAGGCGGTCGCACGTACCTCCAAATTCGTCGGTTTTGAAAACTACGTCTACCTTTTCACCAAGGAAAACGGTGGATTCTCTCTTGGAAATTCCCTCAGGGCGACCTTGACGTTCACGATTGGGACCTTCATCCCGATGGTGGTGGTTTCCCTGATCATCGCCGTGCTCCTGATGCAGCTCCGGCACACCTCACAGCGCGGTTTCTTCCAGATCTCATACTACATGCCCGCCGTGCTCTCGTCCGTCGTCGCGGCATCCATCTGGATGATCATGTTCGATCCCCGAGGACTCGTGAACCAGCTGACCAACAAGCTGCTCATGACCTCCGGAAAGGATTACAAATGGCTCACCAATGATGGGATGCTGCAATTCTCCACCATGGTCGTCTACTTCTGGAAATACATCGGTTACTTCGTCATTTTGTTCATCACCGGGCTTGCCTCGATACCTCCGATGCTCTATGAGGCCGCCATCGTCGACGGTTCTTCCAGGTGGCACACCTTCTGGCACATCACCCTGCCGCTTCTGAAACCGACCATCGTCCTGGTCTCCATCATGGCGATGCTCCAATGTCTCAAGACCTTCAGCACGCAGTACATGTTCGTGCAGAACGGTGCGGCTAGGCAGCCGATCGATGTCATCACGATGAACATCTACTTCACCGGCATCAGGAATGGAAAGCTCGGCAGGGCTTCGGCCATGTCCATCATCCTCTTCCTGATCATGCTGGTGTTGACCTATGCGCAGTTCGCATCATCCAAGACGGATGATGTCGAGTATTAGGAGGATACCATGGCCAGCAATACATTCGTTGGAAAGATCACCATTGGTGAAGTGCTTGCGTGGATTCTCCTCTGCCTTGTCGTCCTCTTCACCTTGACGCCGATCGCTTTCATGATCGTCTCATCGTTCATGGACGCGAAGCAGATCATGAGCATGCCGTTCTCCTGGATTCCTTCGAGGAAGTATTTCACGTCACCGGACAGGACCTTCCTCACCAACTTCCACAAGGCGATTTTCGGCAACAACAACAATCCTGTGTTCCTCAGGAACATCCTGAACTCCCTGATCGTCGCCGTCGCCGACGCCATCACGACCGTCCTGCTCGCGTCTCTCTGCGGGTACGGACTCGCAAAGTTCAATTTCAAAGGCCGGAACGCCGTCTTCATGGCCATCATGGCGACCATGATGATTCCGTTCGAGGCGATCATGATTCCGCTCTATATGGTCGCATCCAGCATGAAGATGATGAACACCTACCGGGGGCTCATCGTGCCGTTCCTCGTCTCCGCGTTCGGCGTGTTCCAGATGCGGCAGTACCTGATCACGTTCCCGAGCGAGTATCTGGACGCTTCCCGTGTCGACGGTCTTGGCGAGTTCCAGATCTATGCCAGGATCGTGCTTCCGAACTGCACGCCGGTCATCGCGACGCTCGGCATCCTCTCGTTCCGTAACCAGTGGGACAACCTGCTTTGGCCGCTTCTCGTCTCCCAGAGCGAGAAGATGAAGACCATTCCGCAGTACATCACCAAGTTCAGCGAGGAGAAGCAGACGGACGAGGGTGCCATGATGGCATGCGCCCTGCTTGCCTCCATCCCGATGTTCATCATGTTCGCCGCGCTTTCCAAGTACTTCCTTGGCGGTGCCGCGGTCTATGAGTCACGGAAGGGTTGATTCCGTCTCTCCTGTCTTGAAGGGGCTTCGGCCCCTTTCTTTTTTCCTTGTTTCCTCCTACTCTTTTTTCCATGGAACAGTTGTCGGATTATTTGGCGGAAAACGGATATCTCCATGGAACCGTCGCCATCACGGGAGCGGGAGGAAAGACCAGCCTGCTCTGCCTTATGGCAAGGAAGGCCAAGGAGGAAGGAAAGGCCGTGCTCGTCACGACAAGCACGAAGATCCAGCATCCTGACGCATGGCCCTATCCTCCAATGCGGTCGTGCTTCAGGAAAGAGAATGTCATCGTCCCCGAGACGAAAGGGGGCATCGTATTCTTCGCCGAAGAGTTTGAACCGAAGAAATGCAAGGCTCCGAAGATTGATGATATCGGAGAGCTTGCCCCTTCGTTCGACCTTGTGCTCATCGAGGCGGACGGCGCGCGTCATCTGCCCCTCAAACTCCACACCGAAAGGGATCCTGTCATTCCGTCGTTCACCGACAGCGTCATTGCGGTGGTTGGCGTCTCCTCGTTTGGCAAGCCAATAGAAGAGACCGTCTTTGGCGATAGCGGAGAAGGTCTCGTCGATATTCCCTATCTCCAGCGTCTTCTTGATGAGAGGGAAGGGGTGACAAAAGGCTTCAAGCAACACAGCCTCATCATCGTGAACCAGTGTGACATTGTGACGGACCTCTCCTCCTTGCGTACCTTGCGTTCCTCATGGCCCATCGTGTTCGCTTCTGTGGAGAGAGATCGCATCTATTGACCGTTATTTGGCGGATAACGACATGAAATGAGAAAAAATACAATCGTTATGTCGTTAACTTCATTTTACAAGAAAAATCTTTATGGAAGGATAGGGAGTCGTTCAGAAAAGCAAATCTGACGGAATTCTTTTGCTCAGTTCCGTACGGACATGGTTGTTGCACATATGAAGGAGTTGTGGGAAACTGGCATGGCGAGGTAGAAAATGAACGATGCTGAATTGACCGACAAGGTGCGGGATGCCATGGACGACGAATGCAGGAAGAGGGGATACGCCGCTCCCGTGGATGTGCTGGTGGATCTCGGGCTCTTGCAAAAGAACCGATATGATGATTGGCGTGCCGGCCGTGTGCTCTATATGGAGAGCGTCTGCACCTGCAATCTTCACAAACTCACCACGGTCATGCAGCAGATGCGCCTGTATGCCCGGGAGATAGGCTTGAAGCCCTCCTTCAGTTGCTACAAAGGGAAGGGGAGGAAACTCCGCTTCAGCAAAAGCGGCTCTCCTGAGATTGAGAACCGTTATGCGACCCATTTCGTCGATGTGAAGCAGGTCGAGCTGCTGAAACAGGCAAAGAACGAAAAATCAGACTCTTGAGAAGAGTACCTTGACCTTTCCGCCACAGGCCATGCCGAGGTTTCCTTCCGGGGAGAGGTCGTAGGTCTCGATATGGTTCTGATGACTGTTCCTTGCATCCACAATCGCTTGTTTCTCAATCGCTCCACCGCCTATGGTGCCGATCGCTTCCGTCTTGGTGACAAAGAGCATGGCGCCGGGAACGGCAGGGGACGAACCCTCTTTTTCCAATACCCGTAGCACCCAACCATCCTCATCGCTTTCGGCGATGGCCTCAATGGTTTTCGGCTCTATGAGCGTCCTGTGCTTGTCCTTCGCATAGCTTTGGATGATTTCCGCCATGATGGAGATGGCGATCTCTTCCGGGCTGTCGCCTCCGATAGGCAGTCCGATGGGACTGTGCACCAAGGAAAGCTCTTCCTCGGCATATCCTTTCGATTCCAGGTGCGCATAGGTAGCCGCCACTTTCCCTTTGCTCCCGATCATGCCGACGTAGGGGGAATGTTCCTTGAGCGCGAAGGCGAGACACTCCTCGTCATGAAGGTGTCCGCTTGTCGTGATGACGTGATAGGCTCCGGGTATGGAGAGCGGATGGGAGAGAAGCGTAGGAAATGGGTCGCAGTGAATGTCCGCTTCCGGAAACCGTTCCTTGTTTGCGAATTCCTTCCTGTCATCAAGAATCGTCACCGGCATGGATTGAAGACGGGCGAGACGATACAAGGCAAGGGCGATATGCCCTGCGCCGTACAGGACGAGATGCGGTTTCATCACCAAGGTTTCTGTCAGGTCGTTTTCCGTGAAGGAGAGGTCTTTCTTCGTGGAAAACTGTTCTTTACCATTCAAAAATATTGATTCTTCTCCAATATTATTCCCTAAAAGGATTGTTTTTCTGATACAGCTATTGATTTTTAGTTGATTGAAAAGTTTCTGATAATACTCATGCATGAAGAATCTCCTTTATCGCCTTGATGGTTTCTTCCGTCTCCTCTTTCGTGGTGAACCCGCTAGGGGAGAAGCGGATCGTACCCTTGGGAAAGGTCCCGAGTGCCTTGTGCGCTTCCGGCGCGCAGTGTAGACCGACCCTTGTCTCGATACCGTACTTCCCGGCAAGAGTTGCCGCGACATCAGCATTGTCCATCGCCGGAATGTCTATGGAGACGACAGGGGTGCGCTTTTCACCGATATTTGGGTCTGGTATGATGATGCCTGGAATCATGCTGAATCCCTCCAGGAGTTCCTCTGCCCGCTTATGCTCGTTATCCTTCAGCCGCTTCTCGTTTTCTTTCAGGTAGTCCAGAGCGACGCCGAGGGCGATGATGCCAGGGATGTTCATCGTGCCGGCTTCCAGCCTGTCAGGGAAGAACTGAGGCATGGTGAGGCTGTCGCTCATCGATCCCGTTCCCCCGGAGATGACCGGTTTGATGATTCCTGCAGCTTCTTCACCCAACATAAGCCCTCCTGTGCCTTGAGGGCCAAGCAATCCTTTGTGCCCTGCGAAGATGATGGCCGCGGCGTTGAGACCGGAAAGATTGAGTGGCACATGGGGGATGGCCTGCGCTCCGTCAATGACAAAAAGGAGATGATGCTTCATCGCGTAGTCTGCGATCTCTTCGATGGGCTGTATGGTTCCTGAGACATTGCTCGCGGCGTTCACGATGATGCCTTTTGTCTTGTTCGTAAGGAGAGCATCCATCTTGCTAAGAAGCAAGTGACCTTCCTTGTCTGATGGTATCTTTGTGTACGGGATGCCCTCTTCGGTGAGCGGCCTCATCACGGCATTGTGCTCCATGGAAGAGACAAGCAGGTGGTCTTCCCTGGTGAACAGTCCCTTGATGGCGAAGTTCATCGCTTCGGTGGCGTTCAGCGTGAAGATGACGTTCTCGCTTTTGTCCCCTCCGAGAAGTTCCGCGACCTTCTCCCTTGTCTCCAAAACTTTCTCTTCGGCGTCATACGATTCGGCGTAACCGCCACGTCCGATGTTGCTGCCGCTCAGGGTAAGGAATTGGTCCATCGCTTCCCCGATGCCGGGCGCTTTTGGCCAGGATGTGCTTGCGTTGTCCAGATAGATGCGTCGCATGGTTCCATGCTATCCGAGATGAGGGAAAAGATAAAGGAAAATCATTGTTTTCGCTTCCATATAATGGTATACTCGTCTTTTGTGAGGTTCGTATGGTGATTTCAAAAGAAAAAAGGAATCTGATGCTTTCCGGCATTGCCATCGGTGTCGTCTCCGTCCTGCTTGTCATGGCCGGAAATCCGAAGAACATGGGGTTCTGCATCGCCTGTTTCATCCGGGACATCGCCGGTTCCCTGCATCTGCATCAGGCTGGAGCCGTCCAGTACATCCGGCCGGAGATCATCGGTATGGTGCTGGGCGCGTTTCTCATATCGTTGGTGAAAGGTGAGTTCTCGCCTCGTGGCGGTTCTTCTCCGTTGCTCCGGTTCGCGATCGGGTTCTGCATGATGGTCGGCGCCCTTGTTTTCCTTGGTTGCCCGCTCCGTATGGTGCTCCGCCTTGCCGGCGGGGATCTCAATGCGGTGGTCGGCCTCCTTGGTTTCATGGGAGGCGTGGGACTCGGTTGCCTCTTCCTTTCCAAAGGATTCTCCCTCGGACGCAGTTACCGGCAGAGTGCCGTCGAGGGCGTGTTGTTTCCTTCCCTGCAAATGGCGCTTTTTGTGTTGATGACCGCCGCCGGTGGATTGTTCGCATGGAGCGTGAAAGGCCCCGGTTCAATGCATGCGCCTGTCGTGCTCTCCCTTGCAGCGGGACTCGCCGTCGGCATCCTCGCCCAGCGTACCCGGCTCTGCATGGCGGGAGGACTCAGGGATGTGTTCCTGTTTCATGACACGACGTTGCTGACGGGGTCTCTGTGCATCTTTTTGGCTGCATTGGTCGGAAACCTTCTGACCGGTTCGTTCCATCTGTCGTTTGCTGGTCAACCTGTGGCTCATACTTCCGCTTTGTGGAATTTCCTCGGCATGTCGGTGGTGGGGCTTTCCGCGGTCATGCTTGGTGGTTGTCCTCTCCGTCAGTTGATCTTGGCTGGGGAAGGGAACACCGACAGCGCAATGGCGGTGCTCGGCATGCTCTTGGGCGCCGCATCCGCCCATAATTTCTCCCTTGCCTCTTCGGCTGACGGGCCGACGGCGGGGGGAAAGGTGATGACGCTGGCCTCGTTGGCGTTTCTTGCGATTGTCGCGCTTTTTGTCATCAGAAAGGAGAGGAGCAAATGATTGATGCGAGAGGATTGAGTTGCCCGGAGCCGGTGATCCTGGCGAAACGGGCGTTGGACGGGAAACCGGAGAATCTCACCGTCATGGTGGACAACAGGGCGGCGAGGGAGAACGTGACTCGGCTCGCCACCGCACTCGGATATCGTGTCGAGGTCACGGAGACGGGGCGGGACATCACGTTGTCCCTGAAGAAGTGATGGCGTCATTCGTCGCGACCTTCTTTTCCCATTTCGGGGCGGTCCGGTTCGCCCGGGATGCGAAGGCTTTGGGGCTTCCTGTCTCCCTCCGTCCTGTGCCTCGGGAGCTTTCCTCCTCCTGTGGCACCTGTGCCATGTTTCAGTCGGAGAGCGGGGATGCCGCTTTCGCTGAAGAATGCGAAGCGGTGTATGTGCGGAAAGGAGAGAAGTGGGAGAAGCTATGGACAAACCCAAAATGATGCGGCTGACCGAATATGTGCATGGAGGCGGGTGCGCCGCGAAGTTCGACCCTTCCGCCTTGCGTTCCGTCCTCTCCTCGCTTCCTGCGATGGAGGATGACCGTCTGCTTGAAGGGTATGAGAGCGGGGATGATGCCTTGGTCTATCAGGTGACGGAGGAGATCGTCGCCATCGAGACGGTCGATTTCTTCCCTCCGATGGTGGACGACCCCTATCTGTTCGGACAGATAGCGGCGGCGAACGCGCTCTCCGACATCTATGCCATGGGAGCCACGCCTTCCGTCGCCATGAGCCTCCTGTGCTATCCCACCTGCAGTGATCTTGGCCCCCTTCGGGAAATCCTCCGTGGCGGTCAGGACAAGGTCGCCGAGGCGGGAGCGGTGATTGCTGGCGGCCATACGATCAGCGACGCGGTGCCGAAGTATGGGCTTTGCGTCACGGCGTTCGCACCAAAGGGAAGTGTCTGGTCGAACAAGGGTTCCCGTCCGGGAGATGTGCTGGTGCTGACGAAAAAGCTTGGGGTGGGCATCCTGATGACCGCATCCAAGGCTTGTCTGCTCTCTGCTGACTTGTTTGCTCTGGTGACCGGTTCCATGGCGACGCTCAACAAAGGTGCCCGGGATGCGGCGCGGGACCTTTCCGTCCATGCGGCGACCGATGTGACCGGTTTCGGCCTCACGGGGCACGCCATGCAGATGGCCGTTGCGAGCGGCGTCTCGTTCGCCTTCGATACCTCTTCTCTCCCTTTGTTTCCAGAAGTTCTTTCTTTCGCCCGCATGGGGCTGAACCCTGAGGGGCTCTACCGGAATGTCGACTATGCGGCTTCTTCCGTTTCTTTCGATCCTTCTGTGCCGCAGGAGATGCGGGACCTCTGCGCAGACCCGCAGACGTCTGGCGGACTTTTGCTGTCGTTGCCCGAAGGGGATGCGTCGCTGCTCGTTTCCCGGCTGGAAGGGGCTGTGGTCATCGGTCAGGTGACGGAAAAAGGGGCGCATGCGCTCACTTTCCGTTGATTTTGCTTTGCAAGAACCGTCTGGTCGGATACTATGGGAGGCATGAACAAACGGCTTCGCATGTTCCTCTCCATCTTTATCGCCTGCGCTCTGGTGTGCGTGGTGTTTTGTGTCGTCTTTGCACGGCGGAAAAAGGTGGAGGAACCTGTCGTCGTGGAGTATTGGACCCATGAGGACAAGACTCGTGAGGCTTTGGAGAATCGCCTGATCACCCAGTTCATGGCGGACAACCCTGGGATTGTCGTCCATCGTGTCGTCCATGGCTCGGCGGAGCAGGTGGAGTTGATCCCCCGCGCGTTCGCGGCGGGGAACGGGCCTGACCTGTTCAACCTGCCCATCGAGAACGAATATCCGTTCATCGCCCAGGGAGTGGTCTCTCCTGTCGACTGGAAAAGCGCTGGTTTCTCTTCGCTCTCCTCTCTGGAGGAGACCTACATCGACGGCGTGTTCGACGGTGTGCGGAAGGATGGGAACATCTACGGATTGCCGCTTGAGTACACCAACTGGTGCCTCTACATCAACAAGAAAGCGTTCCGTGAGGCGGGACTTGATGCGGAAAAGGATTATCCCAGGACGTGGGAGGATGTCGTATCCCTTTCGGAAAAGCTCGTCGTGAGCGACGGGTCGGCGCTGAAGAAGCGTGGGTTTGATTTCCGTTATCCCTATTACCTGAACTTTCTTGTCCCCATGGTGGAGCAGCTTGGCGGAAACCTGGTGGGGGAGGACGGCAGGACGGCGCTTCCCGGTGAGGATGCGTGGGTCTCCGTCCTTTCGTTCATGCGGCAGTGGGGGCCGAATGGCCTGAACCTTGGCTCCCCGACCTACCAGAACGCGCGGTACTCCTTCATGGGTGACGATGCCACGGCCTCTATGGCGCTCTCCGGTCTCTATCAGGAGAGCAGGATGGCGGAACAGTACCCTGACTTCTACGACTCCGGAGATTGGATGGTCGTTCCGTTCCCCCAGTTCGCTCAGGCGGTCCGTAACGTCTCCTCCTGCACCTATGCCCATTATTTCATGGTGAACGCCTCCAGTGACGAGAAGGTACGCTCCGGAGCTTGGAAGCTGGTCGGTTACCTGCTGTCCCATGGGGAGGAATATCTGACGAGCGCCTCCCTTTTGCAACCGACAAAGGCGTTGTTCGCTTCCTCCGTGCTGAGGAAGATGCCCTACAGTTCCGTGTTCATCGACGACCTCTCGAAGAGCCAGCTCATCTATGCGGGACCGAAGAGCTCGGAGATCCAGGATCTCCTGGCGGTCGCCGTGGAGTCGGTCATGCTGGGCGACGAGAATCCGGAAAAAGCGTATGTCACCTTGAAGGCGGGCGTCCAGGAACTGCTCGACGAAGGTGCGAAATAACATCAAGGAGTTTTGCATGAGACTGTTCATTTTCGATATGGGGAACGTGGTGATCAAGCACATCCATTGCCTGGAGGCGGTCGCCGCTTCCTTGCATCTCGATTTCGAGGATTTCCTTGCCGATTACCGCCGCTACGAGTTCCCTCTGATGGAGGGGTACATCGAGACATCCGTCTATTGGGAGCATATCAACCGTCGCTATGGGCTTTCCGTCACCGGTGAGCCGTTCGTCGCTTTTTTCGATCCGCTTCCCAATGAACCTGTCCTCAAGGAGATAGGGGAGTTGCGCTCTCGCGGGGACCGTGTCGTTTGTGGATCCAACACCTTCGCCTGCCATTGGGAGAAGCTCAGGAAGATGGGGATGCTGGATATCTTTGACAAGGCATATGCTTCCCATGAGATGAAGCTGGTGAAACCGGAGAGGCAGTTCTTTGAGGAGATCATGAAAGAGGAGGGGTTCCCTCCAAACGAGACTTGGTTCGTCGATGACTATGCGGAGAATATCGATGCAGCGAAAAAGCTTGGCATCCACACATTCCTGTATGATTACGCGAGCGATGCCTCAAACAAGGAACTCTCCCTCTTCTGAGTCCACTGTCTTGTGAATCAGGGGCATCGTCATGGTCGTGACGGTGCCTTTTCCGGTGTCGCTCTCAATGGTCATCGTCGCTTCGTCCTTGAATCGCAGCTTGAGTCTCCGGTAGACGTTGTAGATGCCGACGTGCCCGCTGCCTTCCAGTTTCCCAAGATCCGAGGGGAGCGTCGCACGGTCGAATCCGATGCCGTCGTCCTTGATGATGATGTGGAGGATCTCCCCTTGCGCCCAGATGCGCACCAGCAGGTTCCAATCCCCCGCTTTCGGCTCAAGCCCGTGTCCGATGGCGTTCTCGACCATCGGCTGGATGATCAGTTTCGGCGTCATGGCGTCGAGGCATTCCGGCTCCGTCTCCAGTGCCACATGGAGTTTTTCCCCGAACCGTATCTTCTGGATGGTGAGGTAGCTGTCCACCAGCTCCATGCTTTCCTTGATCGAGCATTCGCTCTCATGGTTGTCCACGGTGGAACGGAGCAGCTTTCCCAGTTTCAGCGTGATGGTGTAGATCTGGTCCTCGTGGTGGATTTTCGCCAGCGCCTTGATGGTGTTGAGGGTGTTGAACAGGAAGTGGGGGTTCATCTGGCTTTCCAGCGCATGCCTCTCCGCCTCGGCGAGCTTCGCCTCCTCCTCCCTCGTCAGTTCCATCAGGCTGGTGATCTGGCTCACCATGGTGTTGAAGGAGTGGTCGAGCTGGGCGAACTCCTCGATGTTCGCGTCGGGCACCTGTGTGGAGAGGTTCCCTTGCTCCACTTTCTTCATCGAGACCACCAGCTCTTTCACCGGGCGGGCGATGGAGCGGGAGAAAAGGGAAGCGCAGAGGACGGAAAGGGCGACTCCTGCCGCCAGGGTGATGAGGATGATGAGGATGAGTTGCCTCATGCTGGCCTCATACGGGGTGGTGGAAAGGGATCCCACAAGCAAGAGGTCGGTGTTGGAAAGGGGCGTGACGCAGAGGATCTTGTGGCTTCTTGATATGACCCCGGAATTGAGGTTCGGGATATCGGAGAGCTCAGGGAATTTCTCGTAGGATCCCGCCACATTGGCATGGAGCAGGGAGGACGCGTAGTATTTCGTGGGGTTGACCAGAATCTCGTCGCTCAGGACGTAATCCTGGTTCAGAAAGTCGGCGGCCCCGGAGAAGAGCTCGATGATGACGTACCCGACGACATTCCCTTTCGCGTCATAGACCTGCCGGATGATGGTCGCGATGATGGTCTCGTTGTTCCCCGTGCTGGTGCGTCCCCTGATGCTGATGGTGCTCGCCGTCAGCGAGGTGCCTTCGAGAAGCGAGAAGAGGCTTCCCGGTTCCGTCTCGTTGGTGTGGTAGCGGAGATCGTAGATGCTGGGGAAATCATGGGTGGAGAACCGGATCTTTCCCGAGGAACTGACGATGTTGGCGTTGGCGAGGTAGGTGTCCCCCTTCATCGTGCTGAACATCAGGGTGTAGAGTTGCCTTGATTCCTCGCTGTCCATCGCATCCTCGCCTTTTCCAAGGAGCTGGATGGTCAGGGGGTCGGTGGAGAGCTGGTAGGCTTTGTGACGGTATTCGTCAAGGACGGAAGAGAGCGCGGCGGCATCCTGGTCCACCGCCAGTTTCCCTTGGGCCTTCAGGCTTCGCAGCAGGTTTTTGTTGCCAAACACAAAGTTGAAAAGGAACACCAGACAGACAGGAATCATCAGGATGATGAGGAACGAGGTGAGAAGCTTGAAGAAGAGCGAGCGCCTGCGCATCAGACCGTCGAATGCTCGTCACGGAACTGGGTGGGCGTGACGCCGGAGAATCGTTTGAAGATCTTGGCGAAATAGCCTGGCGTGGGGAAGCCGCAGGAGGTCGCGATCTCCCCGATGTTCCGTTTCGGATCCTTCATCATCTCCACGCTCTTGTTGATCCTCCAGGCATTGAGATACTGGAGGAAGTTGAGGCCGGTGACCTCTTTGAACAGGCGGGAGAGATGGCTTTCTGAAAGGCCGAGGAAGGTGGCCGCTTCCTGGAGCCCGACCGGCTTTCCGAAATTGGTGGCGATGAAGCTGATGGCGTTGTCCACCACATGGTTGTTGACGGAACGGGGGAGCGGGATCAGTTCCTCTCCGGTCACGCTTCTCGTCTTGCGGAGCCGCTCATAGTCGTTGTCCTCTTCCTTGATCTTTCCGACCAGCGAGGAGAGCGTGTTCTCCAGCTCTTCGTCGTCGACAGGTTTCAGAAGGTAGTCGAACACGCCGAGCCTGATGGCCTGCTTCATGTAGGAGAAATCTGTGTGTCCGCTGAGGATGACGGCATGGTTGATGGGGCAACGGGCGAGCATCTGCAGTCCGTCGATGCCAGGCAGCCTGATGTCGGTGATGACGATGTCCGGTTCCAGTTTCTTGATGAGCGCTTCCCCTTCCAGTCCGTCTCCCGCGGTGCCGACCAACTTGAGGTCCAGGCGATCCCATCCGATGGACGAAGCCAATTCGTCCCGTACGATTTTTTCGTCTTCGACAAGAACAACAGTATAACTCATTGCTAGCTCCCTCTTCCCCATGATACGGAATTTCCGTCCTTTGTGCTAGATTGCTTGCCGATTGTCATCCTGAGTCCTGGATAGGGGAGAACCCCGGTTTGTGGGATCTTCGCCTGACAGCCGATGTCCTCCTCCGTGACGGCAAATGATGTCCTGACGGAAGGCCGCGGGAGCGCTTCGTCTTGCATGCAGGATTGTCCGTATGTATCCCCTGATGTTCCTGAATAAATGGGTACTGTTTGAATATATATGCATTTTGTGCATAGCTATTGACATTTTGTTCCCTCTTTTGCTATTACTTCACCTAAGCCGTTCGGCTTTGGAGGAAGTGGATCGTGAATTACTTCATGCGAAGGAAGCCAGCTCAGACGTGTCAAGGTGGAATGCGGACCGCATTCTCTGTTTCTCATACTTCTGTCTCCGCGCTCCTTTCCGTCGTCCTCCTTCCTCTCCTCGTCATTCTTCCCCTTCTAAGCGTTATTTGCTGACCACGGCGGCAGGTTTACCTGTAGCGGACCGTGGAGGAACAAAACTTCCGTTCAGGAAGTGTTCTCATTGTATACAAATCGAGGAGTCCCTAATGCCAGATATCAAACCGAAACGTACCACACTTTCCATTCTCGTCTACAACAGGAGCGGTGTCCTGATGAGGGTGGTCGGCCTTTTCAGCAGGCGTGGCTACAACATTGACAGCCTCTCTGTCGGAGTGACGGAGAAAGAGGATGTCAGCCGCATCACGGTGGTGGTCACCGGGGATCAGGGGGTCATCGAGCAGATCAAGCATCAGGTCGGGAAACTGGTTGAGGTCATCAGGGTCAGCGAGATGCGCGGCAGCAAGTCAATCCAGAAGGAACTCGTCCTGATCAAGGTCAAGGCGAATGAGCAGACGAGGGGCCATGTGATGGAGCTCGCCGACATCTTCAAGGCGAAGGTGGAGGACGTGACGGTGTCGACCATCACGCTGCAGTTGACCGGAGGGCTCGACAAGATCGCCTCGTTCGTCAACCTGACGAAGGGGTACGGCATCGTCGAGATGGTGCGCACCGGCATCACCGCCCTGGGCCGAGGAAGCGAATCACTTTCCGAGCAATCGGATGAGGATTTTGAAGATTCTTACGTATCCGAACCGTATGGTGCGGAACAGCAACTGTGAAGGAGCTCAAGAATGGGTGCCAGAATGTATTATGATGCGGACATGGATCTCGCGAAACTCGAGGGGAAGAAAGTAGCCATCATCGGGTATGGCAGTCAGGGACATGCTCATGCGCTGAACCTGCACGAAAGCGGCGTCGATGTGGTCGTCGGCCTGTACAAAGGCAGCAAGAGCTGGAAGGTCGCCGAAGAGCACGGACTGGAAGTGGTCACCACGCCGGAAGCGGTGAAGAAAGCGGACATCGTCATGATTCTTGTCAACGACGAGAAGCAGTCGAAACTCTATGCGAACGACATCGGACCCTACATGCACAAAGGCCAATACCTTGCGTTCGCCCATGGATTCAACATCCACTACGGACAGATCGTCCCGCCAGCGGATGTCAATGTCATCATGATCGCCCCGAAAGGGCCGGGCCACACGGTCCGCTCCCAGTTCATGGAAGGAAAAGGCGTTCCCTGCCTGGTCGCCGTCAACCAGGATCCGAGTGGTGACAGCAAGGAAATCGCGCTCGCCTATGCCAAGGGACTGGGCGCCGGAAGGGCCGGAGTCTTCGAGACGACATTCAAGGAAGAGACCGAGACCGACCTCTTCGGGGAGCAGGCGGTGCTGTGCGGTGGCGTCTCCCATCTGATCAAGAGCGGATTCGACACGCTGGTCGCCGCCGGTTATCAGCCGGAGATGGCCTATTTCGAATGCTGCCATGAGATGAAACTGATCACCGACCTGATCAACCAGGGCGGACTCACCTATATGCGCTACAGCATCAGTGACACCGCCGAGTATGGCGATTACGTCGCCGGACCTCAGGTGATCAACGACCAGTCCAGGGAAGCGATGAAGAAGATCCTCTCCCGCATTCAGGATGGTTCGTTCGCTCGTGATTGGCTCTTGGAGAACCAGGTCGGACGCCCGTTCTTCAACGCGACAAAGAGAATGGAAGCGGACAGCCAGCTGGAACAGGTCGGCGCCCGTCTCCGCTCTTTGATGAGCTGGCTGAAGAAAGAGCAGGAGAACCAATAATTCCATAAGGGGGATACCATGGCGAACGAGAGGATTTTCATTTTTGACACGACGCTCCGGGATGGAGAGCAGGCACCGGGGTACAGCATGAACCTTGAGGAGAAAATCCGCATGGCGAGACAACTGCGCACCCTGGGCGTCGATGTTCTGGAAGCGGGGTTCGCCATCGCGTCTCCCGGTGACTTTGAGAGCGTGAAGGAGATCGCGGCGGCCGTGGACGACACGGTGGTCGCCTCCCTTTCCCGCGCGCTTACGAAAGACATCGATGCCGCATGGGAAGCGGTGAGGGGGGCAAAACGCCCCCGCATCCATACCTTCCTTGCCACCAGTGACCTCCATCTCCAGTACAAACTGAAGATGACGAGGGAACATGCGCTGGAACAGGCTTCCTCCATGGTGAAGTACGCGCGGAACCTCTGCCCGGATGTCGAGTTCTCCTGCGAGGACGCGACACGGACCGACCTCACCTATCTCTGTCAGGTGGTCGAGGCTGTCATCAAGGCCGGCGCGACGACGGTGAACCTGCCCGATACGGTGGGCTATGCGACTCCGGAGGACATGAGGGCCATGTTCCGGACCGTCCTGGAGAGAGTGCCTGGGGCGGACAAGGTCGTCCTTTCCACCCACTGCCACAATGACCTCGGCATGGCGGTCGCCAACAGCATCGCCAGCATCGAGGCCGGTGCTCGGCAGGTGGAATGCACCGTCTGCGGCATCGGGGAGCGGGCGGGGAACGCCAGCCTTGAGGAATTGGTGATGAATTTCCGTACCCGGGGGGACGAGCTTCCCTATGATACGGGCATCCTTACCGAGCAGATCTATCCGTCCGCACGTCTTCTTTCCACCATCACCGGGGTGAAGATCAACCCGTCGAAGGCGATCGTCGGAGCGAATGCGTTCGCCCATGAGAGCGGCATCCACCAGCACGGCATGATGGCCAACAGCAGAACCTACGAGATTATGACGCCGGAATCGGTCGGTGTCCAGAAGACCTCCCTGATCCTCGGGAAGCACAGCGGGGCGCATGCGCTGAGGAAACGGCTTGAGGAACTGGGCTACCATGTGTCGGATGAGGAGATGACCCGTCTCTTTGAGGATTTCAAGAATCTCGCTGACCGCAAGAAGACGGTCAGCGACAAGGATCTCGTCGCCTTGGTGGAGAGCAGCCAGAAACCGAATCCGAACGCTTGGAAACTGGTCAATTACGTGGTGAACAGCGGCAACACCATCACGAGCACGGCATGCGTCACTCTCCAGAAAGGGGACAAGAGCTTTCAGGAAGTGGCCTTCGGCACAGGACCGGTCTACAGCGCGCTCCGCTGCGTGGAGAAGATCATCCGCCATCCGTTCAGCCTGGAGGAGTACAGCCTGCAGGCGGTCACCGAGCATCGTGATGCCTTGGGCGAGGG
>Ga0183096_1001819_pt1 | contig 16635 bp, 13 predicted proteins | sample Biomet5_FD_127791 | JGI IMG/M metagenome (GOLD analysis project Ga0183096, IMG submission 127791) | Microbial communities from bioreactor (seeded with sewage sludge) at LBNL, California, USA - Biofuel metagenome 5 (version 2) (version 3) | ecosystem: Engineered > Bioreactor > Anaerobic >... | reverse complement strand
CGGCCGTTCTATGTCCGTCATGGTTTCGCCGTGTCGCGCGTGTTCCACGAATGCAGCGCAGCGCTGTGATGAAATGAGGGATCAACGATGAATTCAATCGAGAAGATCGATGTCAACCGGCAGCGGATGTCCAAGAAGGAGCTGATGATCGCCGCCTACCTTCTGAAAAACGCCGATCAGGTAACCACCAGCAACATCAGCACCCTGGCCGCGAAGATGAAGGTCTCACAGGCCTCGATCTCGCGCTTCGTGCGCAAGTACTGCGCCGAGACGTTCATGGAGCTGAAGATCGAGCTGGCCTCGCGCAACAGCGAGCAGAACAGCTATGACGAGTCGCGCAAGATCTTCAGCTGGGCCGACGACGTCGACCAGATACCCAGCAAGATGATCCAGTCCATCGACAAGACCTGCCAGGACGTCATGGAGGTCAACCCCCATCAGGTCTTCACCCAGGCCGTGAAGGCCATCAAGGACGCCCCGCACGTGATCTTCTTCGGCGTGGGGGCCTCGGGCATCATCGTCGACGACTTCCAGCAGAAGCTGGCCCGTCTGGAGAAGCGGTGCATCTACAACCCCGACAGCAACTTCGGCGTGCTCAACGCCCGGCTGGCCGGACCCAAGGACGTGGTGGTCGCCGTCTCCTTCACCGGCCGGACCAAGGAGGTGCTGGTCGCCGCCCGCGAGGCCAAGGCCCGGGGGGCCGTGGTCATCACGATGACCGGCAACCTGCCCAACCCCCTGGAGCAGCTGGCCGACATCCGCTTCCATGTGCCGACCACCGAATACAACTCGGTGCGGCTGGCGCCGATCTTCTCGATCTACGGGCAGCTGTTCATCGTCGACAACCTCTTCTTGATGCTGGCCAAGGCCAAGATCTCCAACGTCGAGAAGTTCGTCAGCCAGTACAAGGACCTGACCGAGCAGCTCAAGGAGAAATGACGTAACGCCCGTATGGGTCTATAATATAGCTGCTGAACGGATATCGCAGCCGGCACCGTCTGCGCAGCGCCCGGCTTTCGACTGCAGCCTGACAAGGAACGAGAGGTAAACACCGACGATGGAAGACAGAAGATCATGGACGGAGATCGATCTGGGGGTGCTGAAGCACAACTACGGCATCTATAAGGCGGCCCAGGCGGTCCCGGGCACCCGCATCATGGCCGTCGTCAAGGCCGACGCCTATGGCCATGGCGCTTTAGAGGTGGCCCGGACGCTGGCCCAGGTCGGGGTCATGGATTATGCGGTGGCCACGGTCGACGAAGCCGTAGCGCTGCGGACGGCGGGCATCCAGGGCCAGATACTGGTCCTCGGGTACACCCCGGCCGACCAGATGCGCCGGATCTATGACAACGGCATCACCCAGACCCTGCTGTCCAAGGAATATGCCGCCCTGGTCGCAGGCCAGGGCCTGCGTATCAAGGCGCAGTTCGCCATCGATACCGGCATGCATCGCATCGGCCTGGATGCCGGCGACCTGGATGGCTGCGAGAAGGTCATCCGGCAGTATGCCTCCCAATTCGAGCTGACGGGCTGTTTCACCCACCTGTGCATCGCCGATACCGACACCGCCGCGGCCCAGGCCTTCACCCATAAACAGATCAGCGCCTTCAACCGGCTGGCCAAGCGGCTGGCCGACATGAAGATGCCCTATATGCACTGCATGAACTCCATCGGCGGGCTGCGCTACAGCTCGAATTACAACGACATGGTCCGGCTGGGGGTCATCCTGTACGGCCTGCGGCCTGACTACGCCAACATCCTGCCCGACGGCATCCAGCCGGTGCTGAGCTGGAAGAGCGTGGTATCGATGGTCAAGGTCGTCAAGGCCAACGAGACGGTCGGCTACGGACGCACGTACACGGCCGCCCATGCCATGACCGTGGCCACGGTGTCCACCGGCTATGCCGACGGCTTCGACCGCCGGCTGTCCAACAACGGCTTCGTGCTGGTCAACGGGCAGAAGGCACCGGTCATCGGCCGGGTGTGCATGGATCAGTTCATGATCGACGTCACCAACGTCACGGGTGGCATCGGCATCGACACCACCGTCACCATCCTGGGCACCGACGGCCGCCAGCGGATCACGGCCGACGACATGGCCCACATGATCGGCACCATCGGCTACGAGGTGGTCTGCGGCATCACGCCGCGGGTCACGCGCGTATACATCGGCTAAACGGCGGGGTGCAGACCCCGCTTTCTCGTGCCATGGCAGAGCATCCCATCATACGTATAGTCGGCGGAAGACGATGTACCTAAAAAAATTTCAAATATTTCTACAATTATAAAAGGATGAAGAAAGCGGACTGATGGCCCGCTCATTATTTTTTTACGTTGTTCTTATGCATCAGATGGACGATCAGGCCGATGGCGGCCAGGCCGATGAACAGGTCGCCGATGCTGGCCAGGCCATGGGGCCAGGGCCAGGATATGATGTCACCCAGCCAGGGCCATATCGTGTCTTCGTCGATGAAGCGGTAGATGACATAGCGGGAGAAGGGGATCTGTGCGGCAATGGTCTTGGCCACGGGCATGTAGAAGTCGTTGGCGGCGATGACCGCGAAGTTGGACAGCGTGCCGAGGAAGGCCGGTATCGCAAACCAGATGACACGGATGTTGATGATGATGAAGGCCAGCACCAGCCCGTAGGAGGCACCGGTCAGGATGCCGAACCAGGGCTCACGGCTGATGAAGGCGGGGCATAGCCAGCGGCCGGCGGCCTCCATGGCCGGGGCGGCGAGGGCCAGCCAGTACCAGCGCAGGTCATGGCTGGTGATGTTCTTCAGCGAGCCTTTGGTCAGATAGCCGACGATGATGCCGGCGACAGCGAAGAGCGGTAGCATATCCTACTGCTGGTCACGGGGCGCCAAGGCCCCTTTTTCATAGAGGGTGACCAAAGCGGCGGCCGGCTTGGGATCGAACTGATGGCCGGATTCCTCTTTGACGATGCTGATGGCCTTGTCGATCGAGAAGCCCTTACGGTAGGGCCGGTCGCTGGTCATGGCGTCGAAGGCGTCGGCCACGGCGATGATGGCGGCGTCCAGGGGGATGGCGTCGCCCTTGATGTGGTCGGGGTAGCCCTGGCCGTCATAGCGCTCATGGTGGTGCAGGATGGTGTTCTGGATGTCGCCGTAGAAGTCGATGTCCTTGATGATCTTGGCGCTGATCACGGGATGCTGTTCGATGAGGGAACGCTCCTGCGCGTCCAGCTTGGCCGGCTTGTTGAGGATGGTGTCGTTGATGCCGATCTTGCCGATGTCGTGGAACAGGGCCTCGATGCGGATGGTGTAGATGTGGTTGGCGGAAAGATGCATCTGCTGGGCGATCAGGGCGCTGTACTGCTCCACCCGCTTGGAGTGGCCGACGGTGTAGCGGTCCTTGGCCTCGATGGAGGCCGACAGGGCGTTGATCAGCACGTACTGCTGATGCTTGACCTCCAGGTAGTTTTTGAAGGAGTAGCGGGCCAGCAGCAGCGGCAGCACGAACAGCAGCACCAGGTACAGGCCGTCGTTGAACTGGTACAGCCGGGCCAGGAAATAGCCGATGGGGGCGGCGCACAGGATGTTGGGGACGAACTGCATGAAGCCGGAGATCAGCGTGGACTTGATGGGCATGCCCATCTCGAAGTACAGCAGGAACGACATCAGCAGGGTGTTGATGACCATGGACACCACGATGTAGCTGAAGATCGGCAGCAGGCAGCCGGGCAGCGCGGTGTAGCCGGGATAGCCGCCCAAGGCGGAGAAGGCCAGCCCCGAGCCGACGATGGTCAGCATGATGTTGGAGACGTTGAAGCAGGTCTTGATGGGCTGGGTGTTGTACATGCTGGTGAATTCGCCCTTGTGGCCCGACACCGGCACGAAGACCAGCGGAGTGGTGAGCATATACAAAGCCCCGGCGGCCACGTAGCCCTCGGTCAAGAAGATCATCAGGATGCTGATGAAGGACATGTCGATGGTCGTCTCGTCGCTGACGTCCAGAGGCAGGCTGCGGCACAGCACCAACAGCAGCGCCAATACCAGGACCTTGAGCGTGTCGGCAGCCACGAACCCGGAGAAGAAACGCCAGCACAGGTAGACGCCGGACGCCAGTCCCAGCACCGATATCGTTATCGCGTAAATGACGGTTTGCTTTTTCATGACGGACTCCTGTTGGCTTCGGTGGCCCTGCTGATGATCGTCAACTATTCAGCTATTACTTCCAAAGGAAGAAAGCACCACTGGACAGCAGCATAGCGACAGCTCCCGCAATGGCAAGTGCGATTTTTTTCATCGAACACAGCCTCCTGTTTTGTTAGGTTTGGCTGTTCCCTTCCGCTAATGGGGGAACAGGCTGTATCCGCTTCGCTCGCACAGGGCCGCCGAGGCCTGAGGTGATCCTTCGCAAGAAGGAATCATCAACCTGATGTTAACAGATTGAGGTCCTCGGTAGCAATATAATCTATGTATTTTCAGAAAGGTTTATTCACTTCAGCAGCTCGATGCGGCGGTTGACGGCGTTGAGCACGGCCCGGGCGGCCGACAGCCCGCCGTCGTCGCGGTCCGCGCAGCAGCCCAGCAGCTGCTCCAGCTTGCCGTCCTGGCGGATGGTCATGTACACCAGCACGATGGCCTGCTCGCCGATGTTGGACAGCCGCAGGTCGGTCAGCGTCAGCCGGTCCTGGTCGGGCAGATAGCTGTTGAGGGCCTCGGTGGCCCCTTGGGCGGCGGCCAGGTAGCGGCCGTGGCGGCTGGTGTCGCCCAGCCCCTGGCCGACGTAGTCATGCTTGTCGTGGGTCAGGGTCACCCGGGCGGCGCAGCCGGAGTCGGCCAGCGACAGCGCCATGCCGCACAGCACGATCCGCGGCAGGGACGAAGGCGTCTTGCGCTCGTCATGGATCTGGGCCACGCTGATGATGCGATAGTCGATGTCGGCCTTGAACTTGGCCTGCAGGGCCGACTGGACGTCACGCACGACCTGTTTGGCGGTCCTGTCGAAACCGGCCAGGATGTGGATCTCGGCCAGCTGGCCGTTCTCGTCGCGGCGGATCTCGGCCCCCAGCACGTCAGGCAGCTGTTTCAGCAGTGTGACCCATTGGACATCGTCAGCCGTCTTGTCTGGTACCATAACATTTGTCCTGGCTACCGGCACCGGTGCGCAACGCCTGTGCCGATAGTGCTCCTTTCTGTGCCGCCGTGGATGATAGCGCTGAAATGACTGAAAGTGATAAGAAGGGGTGCAGGATCGATCGCGGCGCACCCCATCTGCTTGCCTCAATTATACGCTAAAAAGCAAGCCAACAAAGATGATAATTAGGGAACATAACCATCCATAATTACTGATGTGAAAACGAATGGGATAAAGGGCGCGGGCCGCTGCCGGGGATGGCGGTCTACAAACCTTAGCCTGCGGCTGACGGCCGCGCGGATCAGGGAGATGAAGAGGTGTCATGGCGATAGCAAAAGCATCATCCTAGATAGATATTATATCTATATAAGAACGGCACATATCGATTAAGAAAAAGGATCACGCAGCAGCGCGATCCCCATGGTACTCATGCACTGTAATATTTGATGTGGATGCCGGTGTCATCCTTGTAGAGGATGACCTCCATGGTCGACAGGTCGGTCTCCTTGATGTATTTCTCCGCGAGCAGGATATCGAGGACATGTCCTTTATACGAGGCGAACTGGCTGCTGGTCAGGTCGATGGGACGGATGCTGATCTTGGCCGCGGTGGACAGGTCGGTGACGTAGCTGATGACGCCGCCGACGTTGTCATAAGACAGGCCGTAGAACTTGACGATGCCATAGTCGCCGTCGCCTTTATAGCTGGCGAAGCGGAAGTCGTAGCCGGACGGGGATGAATGGCTGGTGTCGGCATCGGATAGGATCAGATAGCCGGTGGAGGACTTGTAGAGCAGCTGCCCTTCGCTTTCGGCATCCTTCCAGTCCGCCACCTTGATGACGTCGGCGCCATAGAAGTAGTCCATCATCTGCTGGACGTCCGACAGCAGGTAGCAGTCGCCCTTACCGATGTTGGCGGCATCCAGATCATACAGCTTGTCGTAGTCCTCGGCCGTGATGATGTCCTTGCGCTCCATCGTGGAGAACTTCATGTGCCCGCCGCCGCTGCCATCCTCGCTGCCGGCCATCATCGGGTCGCCGCGGGCGGCATTGGAATCATTGCCATGAAGGATGAGGGCGTAGCTGTACATCATGTCGGCGATGTCGTGCATGTTGGCCCGGCAGGCCGCGTTCTTCTTGATCTCGTTGGTCGTCAGTAGGATGTCACCGAAGGCGTAATGATTGCTGCGCAGGACGGTGTCACAGTAATTCTTGGCGTCGTTGTAGGAGATGTAGCCCTTCTCATGGCAGAAGGCGTCATATTCATGGTGGGCCTTTTCCAGGGCCTCGTCCTGTTGGTAGCGTTGGCATATCGTGATGAGCCATTCGTAGTTCTCGGTGGTCTGGTTGCCGCAGGCGATGTACTTCTCGATGTCGTCGATGCCCTTGGCATAGTCGCCATCGGCGATGTAGGCCTTGGCCTGGCAGCGGTAGGCCTCACCTTGGCTGGCGTCCAGGGCGATGGCCTCGTCATACTTGGCGATGGCCTGCTGATAGTCACCGGCTTCCAGCCGGGCCTGGGCATCATTGATGAGCTGCAGATAACGGTTGGATGATTGACCGCAGGCACATAAAGAAACGGCTAATGCCGTGATCATAACCGCGGTTATTATCTTGCGCATGACATGCCTAGCTCCCTTCATATTATTGATTTCATTCTACCATTAAAATGTACAAATGGTTAAGGCTAATGACACATACGGTTTGCGCATTTTAAAATATAAGTAGTGTGAAGAAATGAGAAGAAATGATTATATTTAATATTTATTGCAATAGAAGAAAGCCGTTCGTTTTTTCGTGGTGAAAAGAAATCTGGGTTATACTATAAAGTAAATATAGAAGGATTGTCATTACTATGGAAAAAATCATTATCATCGGCGCAGGCGGTTTTGGAAGAGAAGTGGTTTGGCTCATTGAGAGAATAAATATGTCTGTAAAAAAATGGGACATATTGGGTTATATTGACGAAGACAAGGAAATAAAAGGCAAAGATTTGGATGGCTATCCAGTTCTTGGCGGGCTTGATATCATTAAGAGCCATGAAGATGCATATTATGTATGCGCTATTGGATCCGCAAAAAATAGAGAAAGTATGGTTAATAGGATAGCCTCAATTAGTTGCAGAATCAGATATGCGACTCTTATTGATCCGTCAGTTATATTATCTGACAAGGTGCGTATTGGAAGAGGCACAATAATTTGTGCTGGCACTATACTAACTGTAGATATTGATATCAAAAGTCATGTCATAATCAACTTGGATTGCACGATAGGCCATGATGTGGTGATCGATGATTTTGTAACATTGTATCCTAGTATTAACGTCTCTGGACATGTGACCTTGTCAAAATGTGCAGAGATTGGTACTGGGACACAGATAATACAAGGAAAACAGATTGGCGCCGGAACGATTGTTGGAGCCGGTTCTGTTGTAATAAAGGATTTGCCGGACGAATGCACTGCGCTTGGGGTTCCGGCAAAACCAATAAAATTTCATGAGTAGCCGAAAGGGCAGTATTTAAAAATGTTAAATATAAAGACAGTCACAGTGATTGGCGCAAATGGGACGATGGGCTGCAAGGTGGCCGGTATTTTCGCCTCGTTTGGTGGCGCGAAAGTGTATCTTGTTAGTAGGAAAAAGGAAAAAAGTGTTGCGGCTATTGATAGGGCTGCTAAATCGGTTCGTGCCGACAGTATCAAAGCAAACATGATTCCGGCGGATTATCTAGAATTGGATAAGTGCATATCCAAGTCAGATCTAATTTTCGAAAGCACCTCGGAGGATATGTCTGTGAAGTCGGAAATCATCAAGGACATCGCATGTCATCTTTCATCTGACTGCGTCGTTTGTTCGGGGACCTCAGGACTGTCGATAACAAGACTTGCGGAGTGCTTGCCTGAAAAGCATCGGTCGCATTTCTTTGGCGTCCATATGTTTAACCCGCCTTATAACATGACACTTTGCGAGCTTACTTCTACGAAGTATTCTGATGAAAGCATTCTTAAGGAGTTAAAAGAATACCTAAGCAATGTCTTGTTTCGTACTGTTGTCGATGTGAAGGATAGCCCTGCCTTTCTAGCGAACAGGATTGGATTCCAGTTCATAAATGAGGCGTTGCAATATGCTGAAAGATATAAAGATAATGGTGGGATAGATTACATTGATGCAATATTAGGGCCATATACAGGGAGAGCCATGGCTCCGTTAGCGACTTCTGATTTCGTTGGCTTGGATGTTCATAAGGCCATCGTCGATAATCTATATAACAATACTAATGATTACGCAAATGATTCATTTAAACTGCCTGAATTTGTAGATAAACTGGTAAAAGAAGGAAGATTAGGTAAAAAAAGTAAGGAGGGGTTATATAAGTCTGTAGATTATGGAAGCGGAATAAAAAAGCAACTTGTTTATGATATAAAAACAGGAATTTATAGGGATATTATCGACTATAATTTTCCTTTTTCCATCCAAATGGTATCCTTTTTGAAAACCGGAAACTATGAAGATGCTCTACGTAGTTTGATAACTAACCATTCACAGGAAGCGGAAATATGCCTTGGTTTTCTATTGCGATATATAATCTATTCTCTATACACATCGAAAATCGTCGGTTATTCGGATATTGCTGCCGATGATGTTATGGCAACTGGGTTTAACTGGTGTCCACCGCTAGCCCTTTTGCAGGGTCTATATTCGATTACCGATTGCGATGCTTTAATTAAAGAACGAATCACAGGTTCGGCACTAAATACATATCTTGACATCGCTTCACGAAAAGGAAATGCGAAATCTTCATATGATTACAGACCATTTTTTAGGGCTTTGAAATGATGAGGCATAAATAGATGAAAACACAAAATTATGATAGTCATGTTTCGAGGGCGTACATCATCGGCGGCGCTCAGACGGATTTTGAAAGGAATTGGACAAAAGAGGGTAAAAACGTAATTGCTTTATTGAAAGAGACAGTAAACGATGGGCTGAAAGCCGCCGCACTTTCATATGACGATATCCGCACTCTTAATGTGCAAAACAAGATAGGATGTTTTGTCGGCAACTTTATAGCTGAGCAATATATAAATCAAGGACATCTTGGCGGGCTTCTGACGCTTGTTGACAACTCATTCTATGGTGTTCCTTCAGCAAGATATGAGGCTGCTTGCGCTTCCGGCTCCGTGGCCCTGGAAGCGGCAATTACTAAAGTGCAAAACGGTGATTATGACTTGGCATTAGTCATTGGCTGGGAGTTGATGAAGACAGTCAACAGCCGTCTTGGCGGCGATATTCTTGGGAAAGCTGCATATTATGAAGAAGAAGGGAAAGATATCGATTACCCTTTTCCTAAACTATTTGGAAGATTAGCCGATGAGATGGTAGATAAATACCATCTTGATAGAAAGAGATACATGGATTCGCTGGCGATGATCAGCGTAAACAACTACGAAAACGCAAAAAGAAATCCCTTGGCACAAACCAGGAAATGGTTCATGAGTTATGAGCAGGCCAAAAATAGAGGCACAGAAAACAATCCACTTGTAGGTGGATGCTTGGCTACTTCTGACTGCTCACAGGTGACGGATGGAGCAGCGATTGTTTTCGTCGCAAGTGAAGACTTCATTAAGTCAAGAAGTTTAAATGGGAAGCCGTATATAAAAGGCTATGGTCACAGAGTAGCGCCAATGTTATTTGAAGATAAGATATCAGAGGCCAAAGAAAGTGAATTCATATTGCCATGGACACGGCAAACAGTCATAGATGCCTATAAGCGGAGTGGGCTTTCTGTCGATGACATCGATGTTTTTGAGACACACGATTGTTTTACTTCTTCTGAGTATGCTGCTATCTCAGCGTTTGGTATTACTGGCCCTGGTGACGAATACAGGGCCATTGAGGAGGGAACTATATTTTTCAATGGTGAAAAGCCCATTAATCCTAGTGGTGGTCTTATTGGATGTGGTCATCCGGTTGGAGCAACAGGCGTGCGTATGTGCCTAGATATATATAAGCAAATCGAAGGAACTGCTGAAGGATACCAAGTTAAGAAAAAGAGAATTAATAATGGTATGATGTTGAACATCGGTGGAACGGCTACGACAAATTATGTCTATATAATTGGGAAATAGCCGAATGATGGACTAATAAGAATAAAAGGCTTTTGGGTTTATCTTTACATGGTTTTGAGATAGATGCTTTTATCATGAGAGAGAAAAATAAATAGATATATCTTGTATATAAGAAATCAATAATAAAAGTGATAAAGAGCGTAACCCTTAATGTGATATAATACCAACAGCGTCTGTGCAGCAACCAATCATTCATATATACACTGTTAGGGGAAAGGCATATGTTTAAAGCGATTCAAAAGTTTTTTTATTTGAAGAATGCGGTCTTCATCCTGGTTGATCTGCTGGTGATAAACCTGGCATCCTTTCTGGCGCTTTTCACCCGGTTCGAGTTCTCCTTCTCAGCCATGCGGGCCACGACTTTTTTTGGCTACGCGTTACGTTTTTCACCATTCAACTCATTGATATGTCTGGTTGTTTTCGGGCTGTTCGGGCTCTATTCATGCATATGGCAATATGCCAGTGCCGGTGAACTGTTCAAGATCGCGATGGCCACCTTCATCTCGTCGGCGGTGTGTTACACGGCGATGGCATTGGCAGGGATGACCATGATGCGCAGTTATCCTATCCTATATTTCTTGTATTTATGCGGGTTCGTTTTCGTGACCCGCTTTTTTGTGCGTTTCTATCATCAGTACATGAGCCGCACTAAGGAAGTAAAGAAGCGGACGATGCTCATCGGTGGCGGGGCGGCGGCGGAGCTTTTGATCAGGGAGCTTACCAACAGCCCGAAATCGAAGAACGAAGTCGTGTGCATCATCGATGACGACCGTGCGAAGTGGGGTAAGATGATCCATGGCATTCGGATCGTCGGCGGCCGGGAGAAGATCAAGGAAAGCCTTGAGAAATATGCGATTGACGCCATCGTGCTGTCGATGCCCTCTGCCCCGGCAGCCACCAAGAAAGAGATCATCGATCTGTGCCAGCAGGCCAGTGAAGGGCGAAAGCTTCAAATACTGAGCGTGCCTTCCATCTATAAGATAGCCGATGGCGATGTGGCAATCCAACAACTGCGGCCTGTAGAACTGACCGATCTGTTGGGTCGTCCAGAGATCACGGCAGCCGTCAGCAACGACGTCAAGTCATACATCACAGGGAAGACAGTACTTGTCACCGGCGGCGGCGGTTCGATAGGAAGCGAACTGGTCAAACAGGTGGCTGGATATGGAGCCAAGCGCGTCGTTATCTTTGATATCTATGAGAACACGTCATATGAGTTACAGCAGAAGATGAAGCGGGAGATGCCGGATGCCGATGTCGTCGTCAGGATTGGTTCAGTACAGAGCCAGCAGGCCCTTGAAGAATTGTTCAGCACATTTCAACCGCAGATTGTGTTCCATGCCGCAGCCCACAAACATGTCCCTCTGATGGAGGATTGTCCCATCGAAGCCGTCAAGAACAATATCATTGGCACTTACAATACTGTAGTCGCAGCCATCAATCATCACGTCGAGAAGTTTATTTTGATATCGACCGACAAAGCCGTTAATCCAACCAACGTCATGGGTGCCACCAAACGCTTCTGTGAGATGATCATCCAAAGAGCTAATGCAGTATCGTCACAGACTATATTCTCGGCTGTCAGGTTCGGTAATGTCGTCGGTAGTCATGGTTCGGTGGTGCCGCTGTTCATGGAACAGATCAAGAATGGTGGACCTGTCACCGTCACTGATAAACGTATTACCCGCTATTTCATGACCATACCGGAAGCAGTGTCGCTAGTGCTAGAAGCAGGCTTCCTTTCTATGGGCGGGGAGATCTTCGTACTTGATATGGGGAATCCAGTAAAGATTGATGATATGGCAAGGATGTTAATCACGTTAGCAGGTTATGAGCCTGATGTAGATATTCCCATAATCTATACAGGATTAAGGCCAGGTGAAAAATTATATGAAGAATTACTTGTTGATAAGGAGCATGACACTAAAACAGACAACGACCTAATCTTCATAGAGAATATTGAAAAGATGATGCCTGGAACCGTTAAGGCGTTTGTCGAAAACTTTGAGAAGCACTGTTACGATTCAAAATGTACTGAAGACGAAATGAAGGAGTTTATTCGTAAGGCTGTGCCTACATATAATCCATCATCACCATCGTAATTGGTTACAAAATACGAAAATATGGCATTGAAAAAGGGGGAAGTTATTTATGGAAGACATTAAGCCATTCAGAGAAAAAGTATGGCTTAGTTCTCCTACCATGCATGGCGAGGAGATGAAGTATATTCAACAGGCTTACGAAACGAATTGGATGTCCACCATTGGAGAGAATATCGATGAAGTTGAAAGACTAACATGCGCGAAGATTGGGTGCAAGTATGCAGTGGCTCTATCGGCTGGCACGGCTGCCATACATCTGGCTGTCAAGTTAGCTGGAGTTAAGCCAGGCGACAAAGTATTTTGCGCTGATATGACATTCGATGCAACAGTGAATCCTGTGAAGTATGAAGGCGGAGAGGCAATATTTATAGACACAGAATATGATACGTGGAATATGGATCCCGTAGCATTAGAAAAAGCTTTTGAGCTATATCCTGACGTTAAGGTTGTCGTTATCGCACATCTATATGGTACCCCGGGCAAGGTGGATGAGATCAGGGCAATTTGTGATCAACATCATGCTTTCCTTATTGAAGACGCTGCCGAATCTCTTGGCGCTACGTATAAAGGGCGTCAGACAGGCACTTTTGGCAATGTCGCAGCCATAAGCTTTAATGGGAATAAGATCATTACCGGCTCCTCAGGTGGGATGTTACTAACTGATGACATTGAAGCAGCCAACAAAGTTCGCAAATGGTCTACACAGGCACGAGAACGTGCTCCTTGGTATCAACATGAGGAAATTGGATATAACTATCGCATGAGCAATGTCATTGCTGGTGTAGTTCGTGGTCAATATCCTCATCTTGAAGAACACATTGCCCAAAAGAAGGCTATCTACGAAAGGTATAAAGAAGGATTCAAAAATCTACCAGTAAGGATGAATCCTTATGATGAAAGCAATTCGGAGCCTAATTTTTGGCTGTCATGTTTAATTATCAATCCTGAAGCGATGTGCAGACAGGTCCGTGGTGAACAAGAAGCATTATATATTCATGAGCCTGGGAAAAGTTGTCCCACCGAAATTTTAGAGACTTTGGCAAAGTATAATGCTGAAGGTCGGCCGATATGGAAACCGATGCATATGCAGCCACTTTATAGAATGAACCAATTCGTAACGAAAGAGGGCAGTGGGAGAGCGAAGACTAACGCATATGTAGATTGTAGAAAAGATGGGAGATTGTTTGATATAGGCTCTGATATTTTTAATAGAGGCCTATGTTTACCTTCTGATAATAAAATGACAAAAATACAACAAGAAAAAGTCATAGAAATTACTAAAAGTTGTTTTGAATAGAATTAATTCAGATAAAATATTCTTTTATCAGATAAAAAACATTGGAAAGAAGTAGGAGGCATGTATTATGACAGCTGCGATAGATGAAATTGAATATAAAAAAAACTGTCATAAAAAACGTTTCTATGAAAAATATATAAAACGGCCGCAAGATCTATTGTGTTCATTTTTAGCAATAATTGTAACATCACCATTAATGCTAGTAATTGCAATTATAGTAATAATTAAATTTGGAACTCCTGTATTGTTTATACAGGATCGCCCTGGCTTCAATGGTAAAATATTTAGGCTATATAAGTTTCGAACGATGACAAACATTAGAAATGAATATGGCGAGTTATTATCTGATGAAGACAGATTAACAAATTTTGGAAAAAAGTTGAGAAGCACAAGTCTAGATGAGTTACCAGAACTCTTCAATATACTGAAAGGGAATATGTCAATTGTTGGGCCTCGCCCCTTACTTGTGAAATATTTACCACTCTATAGCAATTATCAATCAAGAAGACATGAAGTTAGGCCAGGAATTACCGGTTATGCGCAGATAAATGGGAGAAATTTGATTTCATGGAATGAAAAATTTGAAAAAGATGTCTATTATGTAGACCATATTAGTTTTATTACTGATTGGGAAATTATTTTTAAAACAATCAAAATTGTACTAAAACGAGAAGGAATAAACTCTTATACATCAGCTACAATGGAAGAGTTTAAAGGAAATAAGTGAAACATATATACAAAATTAATCTTCTTTTGTTGATGTAAATATATTGCGTATATAAAAAATACCAAATTAATGAATAATTATTTAAAGAGGATATCAAGGATAATGAATATATTATTTATGAGTTTGAATAGATACGATGACGTAAATGAACAAGATATATATTTGGATTTATTGCGTGAATTTATTAAGCACGGAGATTTTGTATATATTATATCGACGATAGAAAAAAAAGACAAAAAAGATACAAAGATAAATAAAAGTAATCACTGTACGATTGTATATGTTGAAACCGGGAGAATACAAAAAACGAACGTTATTGAAAAAGGTGTAAATACAATCCTATTAGAAAAAAGATTGAAAAAATCTATAATAGAATTCTTTAATCATATAAAATTTGATTTGATTATATATCCAACACCACCAATTACATTTGTTGGTGCTGTTGAATATATTAAAAAGAGAGATAATGCAAAAACATTTTTATTGCTTAAAGATATCTTTCCACAGAATGCTATTGATATAAGTTTGATTAGTAAAACTGGTGTAAAAGGAGTGATATATAGGTATTTTTGTGAAATGGAGAAAGAATTGTATGCAGTATCTGATCGGATTGGTTGTATGTCACATGCAAATATAAAATACTTACTTGATAATTATTCTGAGATTCAAAAAGAAAAGTTGGTTCTATGCCCTAATTGCATTGATCCTATCGATATATCTGTGTGTCATAAAACGCGTTATGAGACGCGTGAAAAATATAGTATACCAGGAGATAAAATCGTATATGTTTATGGAGGAAATCTAGGTAAAGCGCAAGGCATTAGTTTTTTACTTGAGTGTTTATATAGTCAGCGAAACAATCAACATGCTTATTTTTTGATTATTGGTTCTGGGACTGAATATGGACGAATAGAGAAATATGTAAAAAAAGAAAAACTAAATAATGTTAAACTGCTGAATAGAATAGAAAAGAAAGAGTATAACCGTATTGTTGGAAGTTGTGATGTTGGATTGATTTTTTTAGATTATAGGTTTACTGTGCCAAATTTTCCTAGTAGATTATTACCCTATATGCAAGCAAAAATACCTGTGTTAGCAGTTACGGACCCTAATACAGATATAGGAAAAGTGATTGAAGATGGTGGATTCGGTTGGAATTGTTTAAGTAATGATATACAAGGATTCAAAATGAGAATTGATGAATCAATGTCAGCTAATAGAAATGCAATGGGGGAAAAAGCATGGGATTGTTTACTCAATAACTATTCAGTTGAAAAAGAATACCAAACGATGATTAATTGCATGCAAATAGAAGGCATATATTAATGCTTATTGAACTATTGGTGTTATTAGTACGGTTGAAATTATGCATACATTTGGATGACGAAAAATACATTTTTTATAAATCATAGAAACGTATTGTGGATTACTATCTGAGTTTTGCTACTTTATTATGTAGATAGTGATAAAAATGTAAATTGTAGATATAAATAAATTTGAAAGAAAAAAGAAAAATGAGAATACTACTAATTTCACCTCTATCACCCCCAATTGGAGGAATTGCTGTATGGACAGAGCTATATCGCTCATATATGTCCGATAATAGAAATATAGTGGATATTGTAAATACAGCGGTTATTGGAAAAAGGAAAAAGGAAGTCTCAAAAGTTAATTTATTTGAAGAATTAGTTCGGGCTTTACGCATCTTCATTAATACAATAAAGTTTCTATATAAACATAAATATGATGTAATTCATTTCAATATATCATGTGAAAGGAATGGACTTATTAGGGATAATATTATCTTTTCGATTATTAGTCACACTAATTCAAAAATTGTTTTGCATTGTCATTGCAATATTGAAAATGCAATATATAAATACTCTAAACTATTTCAAAATATGCTTAATAGATCAACGGCTGTCTTTGTTCTAAATAAAGCATCTAAAGATTATCTTTATAGGGAATATAATATTGAATCAATTATTGTTCCGAATTTCATAAATAATGTATATAAAATGTTTGCAAAACATGCGAAACTCAATAAACCTACTATTGAAACAATTCTATATGTTGGACATATACAATCTTCAAAGGGCTGTGATACAATAATTAAAGTGGCAAGGTATTTCCCGAAAATTAAATTTAGATTAGTTGGTCATTTGTATCCAGAAATTCGAAAGATTACAAAGCCAAGTAATATAATACTAGTAGGAGAAGTTTCAAGAGAAAATATTATTAATGAATATAAAATGGCAGATATTTTTATTTTCCCTA
>Ga0183096_1001818_pt1 | contig 16645 bp, 12 predicted proteins | sample Biomet5_FD_127791 | JGI IMG/M metagenome (GOLD analysis project Ga0183096, IMG submission 127791) | Microbial communities from bioreactor (seeded with sewage sludge) at LBNL, California, USA - Biofuel metagenome 5 (version 2) (version 3) | ecosystem: Engineered > Bioreactor > Anaerobic >... | reverse complement strand
CGCTGTCCGTGGCGGTCGGCCTAACGCCGGAAATGCTGCCAATGATCGTCTCGGCGAATCTGGCGAAAAGCGCGGTGGTGATGTCGCGCAAGAAGGTCATCATCAAAAATCTCGGCGCGATCCAGAATTTCGGGGCAATGGATGTTCTGTGCACCGACAAGACCGGCACGCTGACCGAGGACCGCATTGTGCTGGAATATCATTGCAACGTCATGGGCAGCGAGGATGCCCGCGTGCTGAAGCATGCGTTTCTGAACAGCTATTTTCAGACCGGGCTGAAAAATCTGATGGACGTGGCCATCATCCGCCACGCGGATGAGGACGAGCTCAAGCCGCTTTGCGAAAGCTACAAAAAAGTGGATGAGATTCCCTTCGATTTCAACCGCCGCCGTATGAGCGTGGTGGTGGAGGACCGGATGGGTAAGCGGCAGCTGATCACCAAGGGCGCGATTGAGGAGATGCTCAGCGTCTGCACCTATGCGGAATACGAGGAGCAGGTGCAGCCCCTGACGGATTCCCTGCGCGGGGTTATCCTGAAGAACGCGAACGAATATAACCGCAAGGGCTTCCGCGTGCTGGGCATCGCGCATAAAAAGCCCGCCTTCTCCGGGGACAGCGTTTCTCCTGCGGAAGAAAACGACATGGTGCTGATCGGCTATCTCGCCTTCCTTGATCCGCCCAAGAAGTCGGCCGCCGAGGCAATTGCCAAGCTCCACGAGTACGGCGTTGCGGTGAAAATCCTCACCGGCGACAACGACGCCGTCTCCCGCCACGTCTGCGGGGAGGTCGGGATTCAGACCGAGCATATTCTGCTGGGCTCGGACGTGGAGCGGATGTCGGATGCGGAGCTCTGCGCCGCCGCCGACCGGGTCAATGTTTTCGCGAAGCTCAGTCCGAGCCAAAAGACTCGCATCGTGGGCGTACTGCGTCAGCATCACACGGTGGGCTTTATGGGCGACGGGATCAACGACGCATCCGCCATGAAGGCCGCCGACGTGGGCATCTCCGTTGACACCGCCGTGGATATCGCCAAGGAATCGGCGGACATCATTCTGACGGAAAAGGATCTGAACGTACTGGAAAACGGCATCGTGGAGGGCCGTCAAACCTACGCCAACACGATCAAGTATATCAAGCTGACCGCCAGCAGCAATTTCGGCAACATGCTCTCCATCCTGACCGCCAGCGTTTTCCTGCCGTTTTTGCCCATGGTGCCGGTGCAGATTCTGATTCTCAACATGATCTACGATATCTCCTGCCTGGCTTTGCCGTTCGACAATGTGGACGCGGATTATCTGAAGGTTCCGCGAAAATGGGATGCGGATTCCATCCGGCAGTTCATGCTGCGCATCGGCCCCACCAGCTCGGTGTTCGACATCGCCACCTATCTCGTGATGTTCTTCGTCATCTGCCCGAAGGTGTTCCACGGCGCGTATGCGTCTCTCGATCCTGCCGGGCAGCTCGCGTTCGCCGCCCTTTTTCAGGCGGGCTGGTTCGTGGAGTCCCAGTGGACGCAGACGCTGGTCGTCCACTCCCTCCGTACGCGAAAGGTCCCGCTGCTGCAGAGTCATGCCTCCCTGCCGGTCTATCTGCTGACCGGCGCCGGTATTTTGGTCAGCACGGCGCTGGCGCTGTTCGTCGGCTTCGGCTCCGGGCCTCAGCCGCTGGGCCCGCCGTACTTTGCGTATCTCGCCGCTGTCGTCGTCCTCTACTCCCTGCTGGTGGCCCGGGCGAAGAAAGACTTTGTGAAAAAATACGGCGAGCTGCTGTAAAGGCGGCGCTCCGCCGCAGACAAAAACGCCCTCCGGCCGTATGCCGGAGGGCGTTTTTCCTGAATACGCGCTCGCAGTCCTAATTGTGCGCACCGGATCGTGCTGCCAGACGGAACTGCGTTTGTATTTTCGGAAGAAAAAAATGATGCAGCACAAGAATTGTCCCGGGGAGTGACTGTTTCCAGTTCTCTTGCCGACACCACAAGTGCTGTATCTGAGAATACGATAACACAGACAGATGAAAACGTCAATCGATCAACACAAAAATCAAGGGGATCTTCTTTTGATGAACTGGTGCAGAGGATCCGGAACTCAAATTTGCCGAAAGCACAGCAGGATGAGCTGATCCGTTACAATGAACTGACGGAAAGTCAAAAGCCTGCTGCGGAGAAGATCCCGGAGAAATTGAAGCAGGCCATTATCAGCGAACACGAACAGAGTGGGACTGCTCTGACCGACGAGGGGGCAACGCGAAGATGCTGGCGAATTTCCCGGAAATCGTGGAGAGCGCGGTTCCGGTGGAATCCCACACGGACAAGTATGTAGACACGCGGCGGGAGAACCCAAACCTGAAAGCGGTCCGCGTCTTACTGGGCGCGCTTCAAACGGAGAACGGCATATTGCCGGTGGAACTGGAGATCAAGGAGTTCAGGGTGGGGGCATCGGATGGAAACAAACTGTATATGGCCGTCACTCTGAAAAGCATAGAAGACGGGATCGTGACGCCACCCCCGACTGAACTTCAGCCGACGGTCAGCATTCCCCCGTCTTCCGCCGAAGACGGGATCTTTGCACAGCCCCCGACTGAACTTCAGTCGACGATCAATGCTACTCCGTCTTCTCGGTCAGTCTATCCGATTTGATTCAAAAAATCAACCCCGAAGATGGAGATTTTCTGCGGTATGTTCCGGATGAGCTGTTAAATGAGCCGCAAAAAGCAAAAAAGCAACAGTCTCTGCAAAAGGAAAACACCAGACTGAACGACATGCGCTATGAGCACGCGGTGGAGACCGGGAACACGGAACGAGTTGCACAGATGCTGAAAGACCGCGCGGCGGAGCAGGGATATACCCAAAATTCAGACTGGAGAATGAAGCACCGAGCACCGACGGAAAACGCAGCGGGAGGCGTTCCGCTGACAGAAGCGGGGACTGTGTGGGGAAAAGACATCTACACGGGAAACGCGGAGCAGTATTATGGAGAAGGGTATCCATTCGACCGAAAAGCCATCAGGGCCATTCAGTCCGTGAACGGAAAGCCGGATGCCATGATTACGGTTTACCGGGCGGTGCCTTCCAACGTCAAGGATACCCACATCAGAAACGGAGACTGGATCACACTGACGCCGGAGTATGCGAAAATGCACGGGAATCGGGAGTTGAACGGAGTGTATCGGGTGATTTCCGAAAAGGTTCCTGCATCGACTGCGTTTGTAAACGGAGGTAGCATCCATGAGTTCGGATACAGCAACGGGCAGGAAGAGGGATACAAGAACGCGGTGGGAAATGCAAAACTGGAGAACACGGCAACCTATCATGACAATGGAACGTTGATTCCGCTTTCGCAGAGATTTGACGAAAACAATCCGGACAAGAGATACTCCAGGGGATCTTCTTTTGATGAACTGGTGCAGAGGATCCGGAACTCAAATTTGCCGAAAGCGCAGCAGAATGAGCTGATCCGTTACAATGAACTGACGGAAAGTCAAAAGCCTGCTGCGGAGAAGATCCCGGAAAAATTGAAGATGCCGCAGCTCGCAGAGGAGGGTAAAGCAGACCCGGAGAAATCCACGGAGAACGATTGGAACAGCTACATGGACGCGCTGGCCCGCGATGAAAATGAGGCGGGAGAGCCTAATTGTGCGCCGCCCGGAAAAACAGGGGAGCGGCAGGAAAGAAATGACGGCGGGAGACTTCCGGCGGCCGAGGGAGGCTCCCCGCCGTTTTTCCGGAACCGGAGGGAGCCGGGTTCGCGCCTCCCGCAACCTAAAACCCTGCGCGGAGATGCCGGATTGTTCCGGGGCGCTGCCGGCGGAGAGAAAAACCCCGCGGCGGGACGCCCCCTTACAGCGTCTGCAGCTTTCGGGAGAACAGCGTCCAGTCGCTGTCCCACGCGCGGAAGGCGGTGTCGCTCCGGTGGTCCGGAAGCGGGTACGTTTCCGCCAGGTAAGCGCCGAGATAGTCCGTAACTTTTTGAGCCCCGCGGTAATTCAGGTGGACGCCGCCGTCGGCGGTATCCTGCTTCCAGTCGATCTTGTCCCGCAGGGCCAGATTGAGGTCAAGGTAGGGCGTATTCAGCTGCTCGGCCAGCGCCGCCACCGCGGTATGCCGGTCGTCGTTCCAGCTGGAGCGGTCGGGGATGGAGAGAAGCACCACCTGAGAGCCGTGGGCCCGGCACAGAGCCACGCAGCGGGCAAGCTCGTGGGCGCACAGGGCGTTGACGGCCGCCTTGCCGGCGGAGGTGTCCGCCATATAGTCTCCGCTGCCTGCGGCGGACACGGTTTGCGTACGGAGCAGGTAGCCCTTGGTGACCGAGTGGAGCGGGGCCCCGAGATTACTGAGCTTGCCCAGGTTTCGATGGTAGGTCACGATAGGAAACACCGCTGCGATCCGGGATTTGAGCAGGCTGTCCAGCACCTCCGCCCGGGTGTCGTCGCGGTAGAGGTCTCCGATTTCCAGCAGGACGACCCGGGGGGACTGCACGGCGTAGATCCGCTTCAGATACTCATAGGTTTCAAAGATGCGCTGGGACGCCTCGCCCCAGGTGAAGCCGGTGAAGCCGTAGTTGTGCCACCACTCCAGCGGTTCCACGGAGGAATAGACGTTGCTGGTGCCGATGGCCAGGACGTCGATGGAGTCGCGCGGCTCGGCAAAGAAGCTGGTAGTGGAGTAATTATACAGGGGATTGCGGTTTCGCCCCAGATTCGCGGCCAGGCAGGACAGGCCCGACAGGACCGCCGAAAGCACCAGCAGAAAGGCGAGCATACGGATCAGCCATGCGCGGCTTTTGAAAAATGCCCTCACAGAAGCTTCCCTCTCTTTCAGAACTGGGCGTAAATAAAGTCCACTTTACCGAAGCCGGGACCGTACGCCCCGGCGGCAATGACCAGGACCACCGCGGCGATGTACACGCCCCAGCGGACGGGCAAGGGCGTTTGGGCGATCCGCGCCCCCAGACTGATATTTTTCTCCCGGCACAGGCTCACGGCAAATACGACGGCTGCGCCGACCGCCACAATGACGGCCTGCTCGGGGGGCAGGCCCTGGGTTCTGAGCACGTGCGCCGCAGACGCCGTGCCGGGGCGGAACACGGAGCGCAGCATGGTACCGGCCGCAGTAAGGTTGTCCGCCCGGAAGATCAGCATGCCGATATTGACCAGCACAAATGTCCGCAGGATGCGGAACAGATGGAATCCCCGACCGTTCCGGTCGATGCGCAGCCCGCCGCAGACGCGGGCGAAAGCGGGCTCAAAAATCATGCCGGCGGCGGTCAGGGCAAAGTAGTACAGACCGTAGACCACGTATTTCCAGGCCGCGCCATGCCAGATGCCGTTGGCGGCCCACACGCCCAGCAGCGCCGGAAGGGCGGGCAGCACTGCGGCGTAGTAGGCGCCGACCGCCTTCCGGCTGCGGCGGCTGAGAGCCTGAAGCGGTTTGCTCATGGACAGGGGGTAAAAGATATAGTCCCGCAGCCACGCGCCCAGGGTGATGTGCCACCGGCGCCAGAAGTCGTTGACGGAGACGGCGAAAAACGGGCGGCGGAAATTCTCCGCCAGACGGATGCCGAAAAGCTCCGCGCTTCCCCGGGCAATATCCACGCAGCCGGAGAAGTCCATATAAAGCTGAAAGGTATAGAGCAGGATCGCCAGGGCGATCACGCCTCCGCTGTACGTGCGGTAGTGAGAAAAGAGGTTTCCGGTGAACCGGTCCAGCCGGTCTGCCAGCACGACCTTCTGAAAAAGGCCCCAGAGGATGAGCTGCCATCCGGCACAAAAACGCCTGTAATCGAAGGTGTGTCCCTGGGCAAGCTGCTCTCCCAGCTGGCCGTAGCGGGAGATGGGCCCCTCGGTGACGACGGGAAAGAACATCAAAAACAGCAGCAGCTTGCCGTAATGCCGCTGGGCACGGCAAGTCCCGCGGGCCACGTCCGCCACGTAGCTGACGGCGGAGAGCGTATAGAACGAGATCCCCAGGGGCATCAGCAGCCGCAGCCGGGGAATCCGGGCGGAAAGGCGCAGCGCGGCGAACAGACGGTTCAGATTGACGCCCGCAAAGTTGAAGTACTTGACGCACCACAAAACGCCGAACGCCAGGATGCAGGCGGCCGCCAACACCCGTCGGTTCCGCCGTTCCGTCAAAGCGCGCAGACGCCTCCGCTCCTCGCGGGGGAGCTTCGGATCCCGTCCGCCGGGGGGATTGAGATTCCGGTCGATCTGCAGCGCCGCCGCCCAGATCGCCGCTGCGGTGACGGGCAGGACCGCGGTCAGCCACCCGCAGGTGATTCCGTAAAACACCGCGCTTCCGGCCAGAAGGACCCACCAGCGGCACCGCAGGGGCGTGAGGTAATACAGGGGGATCAGGCAGCCCAGAAACCCCACAAGATACAGCCAGGAATTGTATTGCATGGCCTCATCCCTCGTCCAGCACGTCCTCCACCATGGCGCAGATCGTCTCCGCGGAGCGGAAATTTTCCGGCTTGATGTACGGCAGCGTGATGGTGATGCCGAACGCGTCGTCCAGGTCCGACACCAGCATCATGATTTCCAGAGATTCCAGAATATGCGCGCCCAGCAGATCGTTTTCCTTATGGAAATCCACGTCCTTCTTGATTTCCCCCAGCAGGCGAAAGACCGTGCTGAGATTTTCTTCGTGCTCCATAGCGGCCTCTTTTCTCAATATTCTTTCCAATGGTCCTTCAGCCAGGAACGGTCGATTTTTCCGTTGGCGTTGTGAGGAAGCTCCGCCAGGCGCAGGATCCTGTCCGGCGCCATATAGGCGGGGACGCGGCTGCGGACGGCGCCGCTCAGGGCCTGCGGCTTTGCCTTGCCCTGATAGAGCAGCACCAGCGTCTCCGAGGCCGGGTCGAACACGACGGCGCAGGCGTCTACGCCTTCCGCCGCCAGCGCGGCGGCCTCGATTTCTCCGGGTTCAATGCGGTAGCCCATGCGCTTGATCTGGCTGTCCAGCCGTCCCAGATAGCGCAGCGCACCGTCCGCGCCGCGCTCCACCAGATCCCCGGTGCGGTAGACGGTTTCCGGATAAGCGCTGTTGAGGGGATTTTGGACAAACGCCGCCGCGGTCTTTTCCGGGTCGTTGTAGTAGCCGCTGGCCAGGAACGGCCCTGCCACATACAGCTCGCCCCGCCGGGCGGGAGCGCCGGCCTCGTCCAGGATCAGGGCCCGGCAGTTGCCGCAGGGCTTTCCGATGGGCAGAGCCTCGCCGTCCGGAAATGTATCGGGGACCTCGAACCAGGTGCAGATGTCCGTGGTTTCCGTGGGCCCGAACAGATTGGCGTACCGGACCTTTGGCAGATTCCGCCGCCAGTAGGCCAGGACCCGGGGCGGCATGACCTCCCCCGCGAAAAGCGCCTGGCGCAGATGCTCCGGCTTTGCGTAGGCAAAGGTATCCCATGCGGCCACGAGCCCCATGGCGGAAGGAACCCAGTAGATGGCGCTGACGGCGTATCGGTTGAGATAGTCCATCAGCTGCATCGGAAAGGAAAAGAGCGTCTTGGGAATGATCTGGAGCCGGGAACCCGACCGCAGGGCGCCGAAAAGGTCGGTCACCGACATGCTGAAGTAGAAAGGCGTCTGACTGCCCAGCACCGTACGGTTGTCAAAGCCGAAGGTGTCCGCCGCCCATTCCGTATAGGCCAGCGCCGCCCGATGGGTGACTACGGCTCCCTTGGGCCGCCCGGTGGATCCGGAGGTGTAGAGGACGTACATGGGATCCTCCGCCGTCATCTCCTGCCGGACGGCGTCCAGCAGCGGCGCCAGCTCGGCGTGGGCGCAGGCGCTCTCGCAGCTCATGGTCTCGACTCCGCCCAGGGCGGCCGCCTCGCCGAGCCGGGACTGATCGGCAATCAGCGCGGCGGGGCGCAGCGTCTCAAAGATCCGGCGGATGCGCTCCGGGGGCATCCGGGGATCCAGGACCGTGTAAAAATTACCGCTGTACAGGACTCCCAGCATGGCGGCGACGCAGGCGGGCGTTTTGTCCATCAGAATCGCTGTCGGCGTCCGCCGGAGGCCGCTCTCCGCCAGGGCGCTGCCGATCCGCCTGGCGCGGCTGAGCAGCTCCCGGTAGGTCAGCTCCTCGGTTTCGTCCGAAACGGCCGTGCTGTCGGGAAAACGCGCCGCAGCCTGTTCGATTGCGCTGAGTATGTTTTTCATTTTCGGTCCCTCGCTGTCTGCCGGCCCGGGCCGGCATCCGCATCTGTTTTGTGTCCGCGCTGCCGATAAAACGCGTAAGAGGAAGAATCCGCTGCCGTTTGCTCAGGACTCCGGACCGCGACCCGGTATTTTTTCCAGTCGGATGCGGAAACGGAACTTTTGGAAGGGGGCCGCCGCCCCGAGCGGTTTTCGCGGGGCCGGACCCGAAACGGTTTCCGGGGAAGCGCCGGCCGGGGGGGAGACGGAGGCCGCAAGCGGGCCGGCGGGCTGTCCGTCCTCTCCCTTCAGGAGGGGGAAGCGCAGGATCGCCTTAAAGAGATCGCCGTCTACGGCCAGCTCCAGCCGTCCGCCCTGCAGCTCCGTCAGGCTCTGCGCAATGGACAGACCCAGACCGCTGCCTTCGGTTTTTCGGGATGGATCGCCCCGGACAAAGCGCTCTTTCAGCTCCTCGGGAGAGGTCTCCAGCGGGTATTTCGAGATGTTTTTGAAAACAATCACAGCGTCGCCGTCCTGCGCCTCCACGCTGAGATAGACGCGGGTGCCCTCCTGCGCGTACTTGCAGATATTGCTCATCAGGTTGTCAAAGACCCGCCACAGGTGCCGCCCGTCCGCGGCGATGCGAACCGGCGCGTCCGGCTGACGGGTGATGAGCTCCAGTCCCCGTTCTTTCAGCCGCTGCGTGTATTCGCCGGCGGTCTGCGCCAGAAGGACGTTGATTTCGCAGGGGGCCAGATGGACCTCCACGTTGCCGGTGGACGCCTTGGATGCCTCCACCAGGTCCTCGATCAGCTTCTTCAGCCGCTCGGACTGCCGGTAGAGCACCTGGGCGTACTCGCCGATCTTTTCGTTGTCGGTGGGCTCCCGGCTGATGAGGTCGGCGTAGTTGATGATGGAGGTCAGGGGCGTTTTGATGTCGTGGGAGACGTTGGTGATCAGCTCCGTTTTCAGCCGCTCGCTCCGGAGCCGTTCTTCCACGGCGGCATTCATGCCGGCGGCGATGCTGTTGAGATTTTCCCCGTGCTTCCGGAAATCGCCGGGCATCCGCGCCGTGCGGATCTGATAGGTGAGATTTCCGGCCGCCAGGGCCTCGCCGCCGCGCTGAAGCCGGCTCATCACCAGCGCCAGCCAGAGCACAAGAGGAATCAGGATCAGCTTTTCAAGGAGCCACAGCGGAAACAGGCTCATCGCCCATTCGACGCTGCTGAGAAAGAAGAACTCCGTCAGCGTGAGCACGGCCAAAAGAACGGCGCATTTCCAGAGGAGCGGGAGATTGCGGGCGACGGCGCGTATCCCCCGGCCGCAGAAAGTTCCCGCCCGGCAGAGGATGGTGTTTTTCCAAAAACCGCCCAACTTGCTCCGCACGGCCAGATTCATGCAGAAACCCGTCCCGGCGGCCACGGCCGCCACATACAGACCGGCCAGCCACAGCGCCGTTTCCAGCGTGCCGGCGGTCTGCAGAATGTCGTTCAGAAAGAAGGAGAGCACGCCTCCTGCCGCCAGCGCAATCAGGGCAGCCAGAAGATCCAGCGGCATCCGGGTGAGGGAGGAGGAGGCGACACCGTCGCATCCGGGCCGGCGGCCGGCTGCGCACAGCAAATAGAGAAAGCAGCAGATCCCCGCGATCAGGGCGCCTATGCCGATGGCATAGATCCAGTAGCGCAGGGCGTAGCCAAAATTGATAATACGGTTGGCGAGAGCGTAGGCGTCCTGCTGGGGGAAGCTGTCCCGGATGAGAAAACGCACGGTATAGCTCTGACCCTGCAGAAGGGCGGAGTCGTCCGCCCCGCAGTCCTGCGCGCGGTATTCGTTGACTGTCTGCCATCGGGAGGAGCTTGCTCCGGCGTTGGACCAGAGGACGGTTCCCGCGCCGTCGGTGATGGTGGGGAGCAGGTTGGTGCCCTCGCAGAACTCGGCGGCGCTGTCCGCCCCGCCGCTGAGATAAGCGGTCAGAAGGACCCAGCTGTCGTCGCTGGCCATGGAGTCGAAGGTCTCCTGTTTGATCTCCGTCCGGCTCTGCGCGTAAAAATCATAGCGCAGGAGATAGAACGCGCCCACTGCGCCGGCCGCGGTGACGCAGGCCATGACGATCAGCAGGAGAAAAACCGCCGTCTTGGCGGGAAAACTGTATGTCGGATTTTTTTTCACGCTCTGGCGCCTCTCTCCATTTTATAGCCCTGGCCCCACACAATCTTCAGATAGCGGGGCTCGGCGGGATTGATCTCCAGCTTTTCCCGCAGGTGGCGGATATGCACGGCCACGTTGTTCTCACAGTCCCGCGGGTCGTCGTTCCAGACCCGGCGGTAGATCTCCCGCGGAGAAAACACCTGGCCGGGATGCTCCATCAGCAGCTTCAGGATTTCAAATTCCGTAGGCGTCAGGCCCACGGCATCGCCGTCCATCGTGACCCGCTTGCCCTTGTCGTCCAGGGCGATCCCGCCGATCTGAAGCGTCTGGGGGCGGACGGCTCCGCCGCCCAGCCGGAGGTACCGCCGCAGCTGGGAGCGCACCCGCGCCGCCACCTCCACCGGGTTAAAGGGCTTGGTGATATAATCGTCGGCGCCCACGTTCAGGCCCAGAATCTTGTCGGTGTCCTCCCCCTTGGCCGTCAGCAGGATGACGGGCACGTTGCTCGTCTCCCGGATTTTGACCATGGCGGAGATGCCGTCCATCTCCGGCATCATAATGTCCATCAAAATGAGCTGAATATCGTACCGGGCGATTGCGTCCAGGGCCTCTTTCCCGGTATGCGCCTCATAGAGCACATACTCCGGGTCGGCGAGATAGATCTTGAGGGCGTTGATGATGTCCTGCTCATCGTCGCAGATCAGAATGTTGCACATGGGAGTTCCTCCTTGCACGGATCATTATAGCGCAGCGGCGGATGAAGATTAAACTGGGTAAGAGATGAAGATTTTATTAAGACGGGATTCGAGCGGATTTTTAAAAATTTCCCGGCGCTCGCCATGGTAGGCCTTTCAACGAGGAAAATCAAGCGTGAATCGGAGACACTCGCCGCGCGGCGCGGTTTTTGCGGCGGCAGAGGGGCGTTGCCAATTTTTCAGGAGCGGTATATAATGAGCCGCAGACGCAAAACGCACACGAGCCCGCGACCGCAGCGGGACGGCCGGCAGAGCGGAGAAGAGAGGAATTTCATGAATCGAAATAGCGGACGAAACGCGGTCCTGGAGGATATCCTGATCGGAGCAATCCTGCTGCTGTCCGTTCTGGTGTTTTGCTCGACATTTTTTCCCGTCGCGAGGGTTTCCCAGTTTCTGGCGCAGGAGCTTGAGATGAGGCGCATCACCGAGCGCATCACCTCCCTCATGTTCATTCTCCTGTCGTACCATCTGCTGCGCCGCCGCCGGACGGCCTGGCGCATCACGATCGCGCTGCTGGCGGCCGATCTCTTTCCCCACCTGTTTTTCCATACCGGCAGGGCGTCGGTGGTTTTTGTGGCGGTGGACCTGCTGATTGTGCTGGCCCTGATCGCCTTTCGCAGGGATTTTTGCTGCCCCTCCGCGCGGGAGTCGCTCAAAAAAAGCCTGCTGGCGCTGCTCGTCGCGGCGGCGGCGATTCTGCTCAATTCCGGCGTGAGCTATCATCTCTTAAAGACAGCCCTTCCCGGCCGCAAGCCCGGGTATATTTTCCTGTCCAGTCTGTCCGATACGCTGGGCATCTTGTTCGGGACCCTGGACATCGGCACGCAGGGCCTGCCCGGGGCAAGATTTGAAACGTATATGTTCTGGTTTACCTGGGCGTGCATGTTGGCCGCCCTGGGTTACTCGCTGCGCCCGTTTATTGTGCGGTACCTGTGGACCGAGAGGGACATGCAGCGCGCCAGAGAGCTGGTGCTTCGATACGGACAGAACCCGGCGTCATATCTGACGCTGGAGAATGACAAATATCTCTATTTCAGCCGCTGCGCCGAGGGCGTGGTCGCATACGGCGTAGTGGGGGATACGGTGTTGGTGAGCGGAGATCCGGTCTGCGCGCCGGAGAATTTTCAGGCGGTTTTGGGCGAGTTCCGGGAGTTCTGCGTCCGAAGCAGTCACAAGCTTGTGTTTTTGAGCACGACCGATCAGTATCTCGACGCATATCGGGAACAGGGCTTCGGCCTGGCCAAATGCGGCGAGGAAGCGCGATTCGACCTGCGCACGTATGAGATTGCAGGCAAGAAGGGCGCCAAGATGCGGATGAACGTGAACCACGCCACCAAATGCGGCCTGACCGTGCGCGAGTATCGGCCGCTGGAAAAGCGGGATCCCGCCCTGGAGGATGCGTTTCGGCGGATTTCGGACGAGTGGCTCGCCGGGAAAAAAAGCTCCGTGCTGTCCTTTACGCTCGGAACGGTAGGGCTGGAGGCTCCCATGGACAAACGGTATTTTTACGCGGTGGATGCCGGCGGAGAGGTCAAGGGATTTCACGTGTTCTGCCCGTTCGCCTGCGGAGAGGGATACATGGCGGACATCACCCGGAGGACTCACGACGCACCCAGCGGCATTACGGAGAAAATCAACTACGAGGCGTTTTGCACCTTCAAGGCGGAGGGCTGCCGCTATGCCAGCCTGGGGCTTGCGCCGCTGGCCAATCTCTGTCAGGACGATCGCAGCGCCAATTCGATAGAGAAGCTCATGAACTTTGTATACGAGCATCTGAATTCCTGCTACGGCTTCAAAAACCTCTATCAGACGAAGGCAAGTTACAGTCCCACGGAGTGGATTCCCGGATACTACGCCTTTTTGCCGAAATTCCCCGTACCCTCCATGATGTACGCCATCGTGCGGATTCAGAATCGGAAGGGCGTGCTGGATTTTGTCAGATCGTTTGTGCGGGGCGGGGAGGGGAAGCCCTGCGCGGGGATTTCCGAAAAATAAGCGGAGTGCCCGGAGAAGCTGATGCTTCTCCGGGCACCTTTCCAATATTGCTGCGCAGAACCGGCGGTGCGGCCGCAGCCAGGAAAAGCCGGCCGGGCGCTCAGGGCGCTTTTGTCTGCCGGATGTCCTCAATGCCGAGACTCTCTGTGTGGGGAATGACTTTCCAGTCGGAATTCCGGTAGAACAGGACGAAGATGTTGATAAAGCCCCAGGACATCATGTAGATCGGATTCCGATTTATGGCCTTCCAAACGCCGGGCCAGGTCCTTTTCTCCAGAAACAGGACCAGACAGCTCAACAGTATGGCGACGAGGTATCCGCTGAGCGTGGAAAAGGCCAGAGTCTCCCAAAACTTGCTGCGGTCCTCCGTCTGCAGGAACTGCAGAACCAGCAGAACGGAGCCGCAGATTCCGGAAACTCCCGTCATGGCCGTCCCAAGGCTGAAGAGAAACGCGTCGAACACCTGCGCCTTTTTGTGCACGAGCGCCCGAAAGAGCCGCGGCATGCTGATCGACAGAAGCTGAATGCTTCCCAGGGACCAGCGGTACCGCTGACGGAGCGACTGGGCGAAGGTCAGCGGCTGCTCGTCGTAGAAGATGGCGTCGGGAGCGAAGGAGACGAAATATCCCTCCGCGATGCTGTTGAGGGTGAATTCGATGTCCTCGCAGATAGAACGGGTCTGCCAGCCCTTCCCGTCCAGCACCGACAGATCGAACATGAACCCGGTGCCTCCCACGGAAAAGCACGGGAGGCGGAATTTGGCCCGGGGCACGAAGCACAGCCGGGTCTGCATCAGCCAGAAGAGACTGCTGCATCCGGCCACCCAGGAGCTGGACGGATTTTTCCCCATCCGAAAACCGGCCGCGATCTGATATCCGGCGTTGAGCTGTCGGTTCATCGCATCCAAAAAATTCGGGTCGGCGATATTGTCCGCGTCAAAAATCACGCAGGCGTCGTAATGCTTCCGGTATTGCTTCAGAAAACGGGAAAAGGTCCAGTTCAAAGCGTATCCCTTGCCCTTGTGCTCGGCATCGAACCGTTCAAAAACGGTGGCGCCGGCCCGCCTTGCCAGCGAGGCGGTCTCATCGGAGCAATTGTCCGCCGTGACGAATATGTCGAAGGCGTCGGCCGGATAATTCTGTTCCCTGAGACTTTCAAGAAGCTTTGTGATGACTTGCGATTCGTTTCTGGCACAGATCAGGATCGCAAACCGGTAGACGGCTGCCTGCGGCGGATGCGGCGGCTGCACGTCCCGGAACATGTGCAGCGACATAAACGCCTGGTAGGCGCAGTACGCCAGGCCGATGGACAAAACGATGTTGCAGATCAGACGTATGGACGCAGCGATCAATTATGGTTCCCCTTTGTGCACGTGCGGGATTTTTTCGAAAGCGTTCGAATATCAGACAAATGCGGATCGGTCGGTTTTCGGTTCTCCGCAGTGGGCAAGCGCGTCCGCAGCCCGCGTACGGAAAAATTCCTGTCCGGCATCAGATTGCCCGCGCTTTCTCCGTATTTTTTCAGGAGGCTCTGCCGACGAACGGCTGACTAACCACGCCCGGCGGCCCCATTGCCCCAGCGTATCGAGCGCCGGCGCCCGGCCGAGATCGGTCAGCGAATATTCCACGTGCGGCGGGATCGCCCTGCGCTCGCGGCGCGCCACGAGGCCGTGCTCCTTCAGCTCGCCGAGCGTGCGGGAGAGCATCAGCGCGGAAATATTGCCGACTTGCCGCTGCAGCTCGCTGAAGCGGGTGCTTTCGTTTTCCGTCAGAATATACAGGATGTGCATCGTCCATTTGCCGGACAGCACATCCAACGCATATTTTACAGGGCAGTCCTTCCTTTTAAAACCTCTTTCATCGACAGTGCGCATAACAATTATACAGTACTTGCTTTTATTCAGCTTCCGCTTAAATATAGTGCAGACAGAGCAAAATGTCAATGCGCCGCAAAGCCGTCCCTGTTTTTGCGGGACGCCGGAGGAAGCAATGCGGGAAAAGCGGGGGCCGCCGGGACAAGGCGCAGATTTTTGCAGCTGCGGCAGACGATAATCAGCCCAGCGCCAGCCCGTTCGGCGGAAAATTTTCTCCCGGCGGCGTCCCTGAGGCCCGCCGCCGTCAGCCGGACAGCCGTTCTCCGCGCGGAGAGTTCCGGCAGCGGGGATCTCAGGCGTAATGATATCTCTTTTTGTTTCCTATCAGCAGCGCAGACGACACGACAAGCGCAAAGGCCTCGGCGACCACAATGGCGAGCCAGACGCCGTTCAGCCCCAGTATGCGCGGCAAAATCAGGACCGCCCCCGACTCGAAAACAAGCGTTCGCAAAAAGGATATGAGCGCCGAGAGGGGACCGTTGGACAGCGCCGTAAAGAACGCTGAACCGAAAATGTTGAACCCGCAGATAAGAAAAGAGAGCGAATACAGACGCAGTCCGTGTACGGTCATGGCCATCAGCGCGGCGTCATATCCGACGAAGACAGAGGAGAGCGGCGCGGCCAGAATTATTGCCGCCGTGGTCATCGCGACGCCGATGACCATGGTAAGGACCAAGCTCTTGCGGAACAGATTTTTCAGCTCCGCCGTATTTTCTGCGCCGTAATTGTATCCGACGATGGGCGCGCAGCCAATGGAATAGCCGATAAAGAAGCTGAGGAATATCATGTCCACGTACATGATCACGCCATAGGCCGCCACGCCGTTTTCCCCGGCAAGGTGCATCAGCTGGTAGTTGTAGAGCATTCCCACCAGCGACATGGACAGGTTTGTCATCATCTCGGAGGACCCGTTGAAGCAGGCCCTGCCCAGCGCGCGCATCTCGAGTCTGGCCGGGACCAAACGCAGCAGGCTGTCGTTTTCCCGCAAAAAATAGACGATTGGGATCAGCGCTCCGACGCCCTGGCTGATCGTAGTTGCGATAGCCGCCCCAAAAACGCCCATGTGAAAAACATATACCATCAAAAAATCCAGGATGATGTTGCACACGCCGGCCAACGATGAAACGGCGAGTCCAAGCTTTGGCTTCTCCGCCACGACGAAAAAGCTCTGAAATGCATTTTGCAGCATAAAAAACGCGCCTGCGGTGACGACTGTTCTGCCATACAGCACGCAGTTGTCTGCCAGCAGCTCGCTTGCTCCCAACAGTATGGATATCTGGCGCATAAACAGAAAGCCCAGCGTCGACAAAACCGCTCCCGCGACGGCCGTTACGCCGATCAGCATGGAAAAGTACCGATTGGCCCGGTTCCTGTCGCCTTCTCCCAGCGTTTTGGACACCAGCGCGCTGCCGCCCGTACCGATCATGAACCCAAAAGCCGACAGGGCCATCAGAAACGGCATGATGAGGTTGACCGAGGCGAACGCGCTTTTCCCCACGACATTTGAAATGAACAGCCCGTCCACAATTCCATAGATTGAGGTGACGATCATCATAATGACCGTGGGAAAAACAAACTTCAATAAACGTCTGTACGTGAAATGATCCGATAACTGTATTCTCATTGCTTTCCAATCCTGCCGAATTCCTCTTTAAGATAGCGGAACTGCTTTTCCATCAAGCAAAAAAAGACCTGCCGCTCCTGCTCGCTGAACCGCAGAAAAGTACGCTCCTCCGCT
>Ga0183096_1001810_pt1 | contig 16723 bp, 10 predicted proteins | sample Biomet5_FD_127791 | JGI IMG/M metagenome (GOLD analysis project Ga0183096, IMG submission 127791) | Microbial communities from bioreactor (seeded with sewage sludge) at LBNL, California, USA - Biofuel metagenome 5 (version 2) (version 3) | ecosystem: Engineered > Bioreactor > Anaerobic >... | reverse complement strand
TGCTGTGCGCGGAGCTGGTCGACCCATTGCTGGACGCCCTGGCCCCGGCTGCGGGCGATCGGCTGCTGGACGTGGGTACTGGCACCGGCACAGTGGCTGCGGCGGCATTGCAGCGCGGCTGCACGGTGGTGGCTGTCGACCCCGAGCCGGACATGCTGGCGCTGGCTGCCGTGAACGCGCCCGGGGCCGAACTTGTCCGCGCCGGCCTGCCGGAGCTGGACGGCGTCGTCGGCCCATATGCCGCGATCACAGCCAACTGTGTGCTCAATCAGCTGGCCGAGCCGAAAGCCTCGCTGCGGCGGCTGGTCGGTCTGCTCGCGCCACGGGGGCGGCTGGCCCTGTCCACCTGGCCGTCCCAGCACGGCATCCAACAGCTGTGGAACGACGTGGTTGCGCAGTCCGGCGCGGTGATCCCGCCAGGCGCTGATCGCTCGGCGAAGCCGGACGGCTATCAGCGCAGTCTCGAAGGCGTTCGCAGCCTGCTGGAGGAGGCCGGTATCCGGATCGATCGGCTGTGGCTGCACGAGCTCGTCCATGTGGTGGATGCGGACCTGTGGTGGAGCGGGCCGTCCCGCGGCGTGGCCTGGATCGGCCAGATCTACCGGGCGCAGAGTGAGGCCGGAGCCGCTGCCATGGAGCAGGCCTACCGCCGGCTGAGCGCGGTCTACCTCGGCAGTGATGGACGGCTGCACCTGCCGACCAGCGCGATCATGGTGATCGGCGGGCAACCGGAGTAGTGCAGCCGAGGCCGTCCGGGCAGCCGACCGACGAAGTGAGACTGGCCGCTGACCGGCCCACGTCGAGCGCCTAGGATCGCAGGCAAATGCTCAGCCTGATCTCGCCGGCCAAGGCGCTCGACTTCGACGCGCCGGTGCCCAAGACCACCCACACCATGCCCCGGCTGCTTCCGGACAGCATCGCGCTGGCCGCAGTGATGAAGACCAAGTCGGTGGCCGACCTGGCCCGGCTGTCGGGGATCTCCGACGAGCTGGCCGCCCTCAACGCCGAACGCTGGTCCGCCTTCGAGGTGCCGTTCGCTGGATCGACCGCTCGGGTGGCGCTGCTCGCCTTCATCGGCGATACCTATCAAGGCCTGGCCGCCCGCCGGCGATTCCATACCCGCGACTACACCGAGGCCCAGAAGACGCTGCGGATCCTGTCGGGGCTATACGGCCTGCTGCGCCCACTGGATCTGATGCTGGCCTACCGGCTGGAGATGGGGACGCGGCTGGCTACCGCACGCGGCGGCAACCTCTACCAGTGGTGGGGTCGGCGAATCACTGAGCTGGTTGCCGAGGATCTGGCTGTCGCGCCGGGCTCGGCGGTCCTGGTGAACCTGGCCTCCACGGAGTACTTCAGTGCGATCCAGACCGAGCTGCTGGACGCGCGGGTGATCTCACCACGGTTCGAGGACACCGATCCGCGGGGACGCCGCTCTGTGGTGTCCTTCTACGCCAAGCGGGCTCGCGGGGAGATGGCCGCCTGGCTGGTGCTGAACCGGGTGCACAGTGCCCGGGCGATCACCGAGTTCGATCAGGCCGGATACCGCTCCGCCCGGCCCGCTTCGCCCCCGGACCAGCCGGTGTTCGTCCGCTCGTTCGCCGACCGGGCCGCTCCGTCGACGTCGCCGAGCGTCTCAGCAGAACGCTGAGTTCCGGGCCGCCGACCTGGACGGTCGACGACCCGGAACGGATCAGCTCAGGCCGTAGGCCCGGTGAATCAGGAAGATCGGGTGCTCGGTCTTCACTCCCGACGACTTCTCGATCTGCCAGCGGCAGGTCTCGGTGTCGCACAGGGCCAACTCGGAGCTGGTCTCCTTGACCATGTCGAACAGCGGCTTGCCGACCGCCTGAGCGACCTCGTACTTCTCCTTCTTCAGCCCGTAGGTGCCGGCGATGCCGCAGCAGACCGCACCGGAGTCGACGACCTCGAGGTCGGGAATCAGCCGCAGCACCTCCAGGGCCGGCTTGCCGATGCCCTGGCTCTTCAGCTGGCAGGGTGCGTGGTAGGGCACCTTCATGCCGATCGGGGCGAAGTCTGTGGGCAGTTCGCCGGCCTCGTGCAGGTCGAGCAGGAACTCCATCATGTCGACGATGCGGGTGCCCACATCCTTCAGCCGCTCGTCGTCGACGCCCATGATCTCGTGCGCCTCATGCTTGAGCATGCCGGTGCAGGAGCCGGACGACGACACGATGGTCAGATCCTTGCCGGCCGAGCGCAGGTCGTCGCACAGCTTCAGGACGTCCTTGGTGGCGCCTTTGAACAGGCCGTTGGACTGTTGGGCCAGGCCACAGCAGCCCTGCTTGGGAACGATCACCTGGTAGCCGAGGTGTTCGAGCACCTCGACCGACTTCTTGGAGGTCTCCACCTCGAAGTAGCCACCGGCGCAGCCGTGGAAGAAGACCACCGGGCCGCGCGGGAACGGGCCGGCCGGCGTCGGACGCTTGCGGAACCAGCCTTCGAAGGTCTGCGACTGTGGTGGCGGCATCGGCGCGTCCGCGTGCACCTTGACCACGGCCTCCATCACCTTGCGGATCGGCTTGTTGTTCAGCGCCGCCTTCGCGATCGGCGCGACCGGGGTCATCACCTTGCCCATCAGCACGGTCTGGCCGATCAGCCGGTCGCGCAGCGGCATGTGGTCGGCCTTCATCACCGCACGCGCCTGGCTGTTCAGCTCGGCGATCTGGACGCCCTGAGGGCAGACCAGGGTGCAGGTGCCACAGCTGGAGCAGTAGTCCAGTGAGTGGTCGACAGATGCCCCGTTGCGGAAACGCTCAGCCTGCGGGCCGACGTACTTCGGGCCGGAGAACAGCGGGGTGACCGCAGCCACCGGGCACTGGGTTTCGCAGATCGTGCACTTCACACAGGCGTCCAGACTGGCCCGCGACAGCGAGTGGCCGGCGAACTCCAAACCTTCGGTTGCCATCACAACTCCTTCAGGATCGAATCGGCGGCGAGGACGGCGCTGGCGGCGGCGACTCCGTCTCCGGATTTCTCAGCCCAGCGAGTGCTGCCGGCGATGAGGTCGCCGACGGCTCGCAGGTTCGCGTAGACCGGTCGTCCCTTGTCGAGTACCCGCATCTGCGCGTCGACAGCCACGCCCACGGAGAAGATCGGCTGCTCGGCGCCCCAGTAGTCGCCGTGGATCAGCGGGGTGTTCTCGGTGCCGACCAGCGGCAGCCCGAACAGGGTCTCGGTCACCGCCCCGTAGGAGTCCATCGCCAGAGCGCCGGCTTCGAAACCGCCGGTGGCCAGGACGAACGCGTCCGCGCGGTATTCCCGCTCGGCCGGAACTGTCGCATTGCGGACGCTGAGGACCCGATCGCCGTCGGCGGTGAAACCAACGGTCCGCACCCCGGAGACCATCCGTACGCCCGCGGCCTGAGCCCGGGCATTGAGCGCCTGGTTCAGTCGCAGCCCGGCGACCGACGGCGGCGGCAGCGGAATCTCGAAGACCGGATGGCCAAGCTTCGCGGAAAGGTCCGCATGAGCCTGACGGTCCATCAGTCCGATCACCGCAGGCAGGGCGACGATCTCGCCGTCACTCAGCTTCGGCGCGAGGAGTTCGGCGAAACGCTGCCGGTAGCCGGGATCGTCGAAGGCCTTGGCGAAGGTCAGCCCGGAGGAGTCGATCTCGCCCTCACGGGCAACGGCGTCGACGTTGATCGCCCGGGCGCTGACTCGTCCACCATCGGGAAGCTCGGTGCGGGCCAGATTGCCGGCGATCAGCTCGGGCTGGAAGTCCTTCAGCCGGCGCAGACCGACCACGACCACCGAGCTGCCGGCTTTCAGGTTGCCGGCGAGCATGCTCGGCTGAGCCAGGCAGGTCGGACGCAGGGCGCCGACCGCGGTGGGTAGATGGTAGTTGGCCTCCGGATCGCCGACCAGCAGGTCGGGAGCCAGTTCCTTGAGGTAACCGAGCGCGGTGAGCACACCCTGGGCGCCGATCGCGGCGTATGGATGGCTGGCGGCGACCTCAGCGACGGCCTTGATCGGGTTGGTCACCCGCTGTGGGGCGTAGCCCAGGACGTCCACCGTGCCCTGGCCCAGCTGCAGGCCGCCGATGCCCTTGCTGAGCAGCAACACTTCGGCGCCACCATCGGCCAGCCGATTGGCGGCGACCAGTCCGGCCAGACCGCTTCCGATCACAACTACGCGGCTCACAGCACGACCTCGCTTTCGGCGGCCGGGAGGTGCTCGATGTCGAGGGTCCCGGAGAAGATCCAGTTGTCCAAGGCCGTCTGACGCAGCTGCTCTCCGTGCAGGATCGGCCACAACCCGATCCACCGGTTCTTCAAGAACAATCGCAGCAGCTCAGTGGCTCGCTCGATGTCGATGTGTTCACTTGCCAGGGCGATCCCGGTCGCGCGCATGCTGCAGAAACCGCCCTGGCAAGGACCCATGCCGAGACGCAGTTGACGGCGCAGGTCGTCGAAGGAGCCCTTGGGCTGTTCAGCCAGGGCATCAGTGAACATCTTGCGGCTCATCAGCTCGCACTCGCAGATGATCTGGTCGTCGAGCCGATCATGCTCGCGATCATGCAGCCGATGAGTGACCACGTAGTTGGGGCCGGCGCCTTCGATTGGCATGTCTTCTTCTGCGGTGCGGCAGACCCGCTTCTCACCGAGCTTGTCGCACATCGCATCGACGATGTGCTCGGCCATCAGCCGGTAGGTGGTCAGCTTGCCGCCGCCGATGGTGAGCATTCCGTCCAGGCCGTCGCGGGTGGTGTGGTCGATGACGGCCATGCCCCGGCTCATGTGCCGGGTGTCACTGGCCGCCACCCGGTTGTCCTTGATCAGCGGGCGAGCCCCGGCCCAGGCGTGCAGGGCGCGCGCCTTGCGGAAGCCGGGCACCAGCACCTCGCCGGCGTCGAACATCTGCTGGACCTCTTTGGTCTCGATGACCAGATGGTCCGGATCGTCGACCTTGACGTCGGTGGTGCCGATGATCGAGACGGTGTGGACGGGTACCAGGATGTCGCCGTCGGCGGGGTAGATGCAGCGGTTGACCACGCGGTTCACCAACCGGTGGCTCATCGCCACCATGATTCCGCGGCCCGGGATCACATCCACCGGGTGGGCTCCGGCCATCGCGGCGATCTGGCCGGCCCACGGGCCGGCACAGTTGAGGACGAAGCCGGTCTCGATGAGGACGTCCTCGCCGTTCTTCAGGTCGGTGCAGTGGACGGCGGCGACGTGGCCGTCGACAGTGTCGATCTTGGTGACCTTGTGGTAGGTCAGAATCTGAGCGCCGTAGTGCTGCGCTGAGTTGGCAGCCCCCCACACCAGTTGCCAGCCGTCGACGGTGCCGTCCAGCACCTCGATCGCCCGCTTGATGCCGCGGTTCAGCCTCGGCTCGTTGCGCAGCGCCTCGGCGACCGGGATCTCCTGGGCCGGTACTCCGGTGGCGGCCGCGCCGGCCAGGAACTTGTCCGCGAACGCCGGGTCGTCGTCGGGTCCGGTGACGAAGTAGCCGCCGGTCATCTCGACCGCACCGGCCTGGATCCGGCTCAGGATCGCGTTCTCCTGGGCACATTCGGTGGCTGACAGCGGGTCGGACACCACGTAGCGGCCGCCGGAGTGCAGCAGCCCGTGAAAGCGCCCGGTGGTGCCTTGGCCCAGATCCGCACGCTCGAGCAGCACGGTGCTGTAGCCGCGCATCGCGACATCACGCACCACGCCGGCGCCGGTTGAGCCGCCACCAATGACGACGACGTCAACTGCGAGTTTCCTCACGTCTCCTCCTGGTTTCGTGGCGACGCCGAACCGAGGGGCAGTGGATCCACGCTGATCTCCACCACAGCGTCGGCGGCGTCCTCGACTAGCTAACCAGCCGACGCGGTCGTTGAATGCGCTAGTGGCCAAGGTATGGCAGACGTGCACGCGAGCAGCCGCGGTCTGGGAAATCGCGCCACGAGGCGTGGCTAGAGGCGCAGCCGGTCCAAGACGGCGCGCGCGGTGCCCTCGTCGAGCACGAGGTCGGTCGCCGTTCCGGCGCGCAGCGCGCCGACCACCGCGGGAGCCCGGGACGGGTCGGCGACCACGCAGAATCGGCGCGGAATCCGGTGCAGCTCGGCCGGTGTCAGCCCGGTGGCCCGCTCGTTGTAACTGATGTCGGCATACGAGCCGTCTTCGCGCAGCAGCACGGTGCACACGTCCCCGACGACGCCGTCGGCGGCCAGCGAGACCATGTCGCCGGTATCCATGTAGCCGGCGCTGTAGACATGGGACGGCACCCGTCCCTCCAGGCAACCGACACCGAAGATCGCCAGGTCGAGTCGCTCTTGCAGGCGTAGCACGTTCTGCACTGAGCGCTCTCGCCACATTGCCTGCTTGGTAGCGGCGTAATCGAAGAAGGCCGGCACCGGGAACAGCACGACCCGGGCGTCGAAAGCATCCCCGAAAGCCTGCAGAATCTCGCCGATGTACGGAATGCCGGAGCTGCGCTGGTTGGCCCCGCCGTTGATCTGGACGACGCTGGCCCCGACCAGCGGACGGCGTCCGAGATGCTGCACGATGTGAGAGAGGGTGACGCCCCAGGCGACACCGATCAGCTGGTGATCCTCGACGGCCTCGGTGACCAGCCGACCGGCCAGTCGGGCCACCTGATCGAAGCGGACACTCTCGTTGGCGTTCTCGCGGACCGCGACCATATGGACCCGGACATCGAAGTAGCGGCTCAGGGTGGCGGCCATCGGCGAAGCCGATCCTTGGTGGTCGGCCAGCGAGATGCGGACGAGTCCGGTTTCGCGGGCGTCCTTCAGCAGGCGGGAGACCGAAGAGCGCGAAAGCCGCAGTTGTCGAGCGATGCTTTCCATGGTCTCGCCCTGGATGTAGTACCGAGACGCAGCCTGGTACATCTCCTCGTAGCGCTCGTTCACCTGGGAATCCCTCCGATGCACGTTCGTGCACAGGTCTAGCGCATGCGTTCAACCCTTAGCAAGATGAAGCCATCCGGCAGGGGTAGAAGCGCTCATCTGGCCTGCTGCTACGGGGTTCAGTCGTCAAGGGAGTCGTCGATGTGCCTTCATGCAACACCGACGCTCGTTGCTGGTCGGCTGGTCCCCATTGGTAACCGGAAAGGGGATACCGTCATTAGCGGTAGTCCGACTTCCACCGGGCATCGGATCTGGACTCCGGTGCCCGGTCGGCGCTTCTGTGAATCGTCCAGCGGTGCGGGACAGCGAAGGCGCTGGCCCACCCGCCAAGACCGGTGCAGCTACGAGTCGCGCGCACACCGGCCACCATGGCTGAACCACTGTTCGTCCTCAACCCCGTACGAGTTTCGCGGAGGTCGGCACCCAGTACCTCTCAGCCCATACCAGCGTCCTGTCTACCCATCGATATAGCTATCGAATAGTCGCGTCCTGTGGACGCCAAGACTGACACCATCGTGGGTGTCGGAAAGTGAGTAATCGTGAATCTCGGCACGATTTTCTTGTCGGAGTTCGTTGGCAGCACACTGCTGCTGATCATGGGCGCCGGCGTCGTTGCCAACGTCATCCTGCCCAAGACCAAGGGCAATGGCGGTGGCACTCTGATGATCAACTGGGGGTGGGGTCTCGCCGTCTTCACCGGCGTGCTGGCCTCGTACAAGTCAGGTGGACACCTGAACCCCGCAGTGACCCTCGGAGTCGCGGCATCCGGTGCCAAGGAGTTCGTCCCCGGTATTCCGGTTAACGTGACGTCAATTCTGACCTACATCGCGGCGCAGTTGCTCGGTGCCTTCCTCGGCGCAGTCATCTGCTGGCTGGCTTACAAGAAGCACTTCGATCTCGACGCCCCTGATGGCGTCAAGCTGGGTGTGTTCTCCACCGGTCCTGAGGTTCGCAGCTACGGATGGAACGTACTTACCGAGGCCGTGGGCACCTTCGTGCTGGTCTTCATCGTTCTGGCTGCCGGCCACTGGGGCGACTCGGCAACCCACACTCCTGCTGGCCTCGGCTGGCTGGGCGCTCTGGGCGTCGCTCTCTTGATCGTCGGTATCGGTGCTTCGCTCGGTGGGCCCACCGGGTACGCCATCAACCCCACTCGTGACCTCGGCCCCCGTATCGCTCACGCGATTCTGCCGATCCCGAACAAGGGCTCGTCCGACTGGGCGTACTCCTGGGTTCCGGTGGTAGGCCCGATCATCGGTGGCGTTGTCGCCGGTCTTTCTGCTGGCGTGCTGCTGCCTGCCTGATCGCATCACAACCGGTGGGTGGGCTCGGTGATCCCGGGCTCACCCACCACCTCACCCGCCCCCTGAAATAAGCGAGCGGGCCGGTGGCCGCCGACCCGCTCAAACACTCCATTCAACAATGACGTGGAAGGAATTATCCATGGCCGACAAGTACATCCTCGCGATTGACCAGGGAACGACCAGTTCCCGCGCAATCGTCTTCAACCACGAAGGCCGCATCGTCTCTGTGGGCCAGAAGGAACACGAGCAGATCTTCCCGCGTGCAGGCTGGGTCGAGCACAACCCGATCGAGGTCTGGGACGCCGTCCGCGAGGTCGTCGCCGAGGCTTTGGCCAAGTCCAGCCTCAACAAGGAGAACATCCAGGCCGTCGGCGTCACCAACCAGCGTGAGACCACCGTTGTCTGGAACAAGGAGACCGGTCTGCCGGTCTACAACGCCATCGTCTGGCAGGACACCCGCACCTCCAAGATCGTTGAGGATCTGGGCGGCGCCGAGGGTCAGGACAAGTACAAGGCTCGCGTCGGTCTGCCGCTGGCCACCTACTTCTCCGGTCCCAAGGTCAAGTGGATCCTGGACAACGTCGAGGGCGCTCGCGCTGCGGCTGATGCCGGCAAGCTGCTCATGGGCAACATGGACACCTGGGTCATCTGGAACCTGACCGGCGGTGTCGACGGCGGCGTGCATATCACCGACCCGACCAACGCCTCCCGCACCATGCTGATGGATCTGAAGACCCTGACCTGGGATCCGTCGATCGCAGCCGACATGGGCATTCCGATGAGCATGCTCCCGACGATCAAGTCCTCCTCCGAGGTCTACGGCTACGGCCGTGAGCAGGGTCTGCTCGGTGGCATCCCGATCGCAGGCGACCTGGGCGACCAGCAGGCTGCGACCTTCGGCCAGGCGGCGTTCAAGGCCGGCATGGCGAAGAACACCTACGGCACCGGCTGCTTCATGATCATGAACACCGGCGAGGAGATCGTTCCTTCCAAGAACGGCCTGCTGACCACCGTCTGCTACAAGATCGGTGACCAGAAGACCGTCTACGCCCTTGAGGGCTCGATCGCAGTGACCGGTTCGCTGGTGCAGTGGCTGCGTGACAACCTGAAGATGTTCTCCTCTGCTCCGGAGATCGAAGAGCTCGCCGCGTCCGTTGAGGACAACGGCGGTTGCTACTTCGTTCCGGCGTTCTCCGGCCTGTTCGCTCCGTACTGGCGTTCCGACGCCCGCGGCGCGATCGTCGGCCTGACCCGCTTCGTCAACCGTGGCCACATCGCCCGCGCCGTCTTGGAGGCCACCGCCTTCCAGACCCGCGAGGTCCTGGACGCCATGGAAGCCGACTCCGGCGTGAAGCTGGCCGAGCTGAAGGTCGACGGCGGCATGACCGCCAACGACACCCTGATGCAGTTCCAGGCTGATCAGCTGGGCGTGCCGGTGGTTCGTCCGGTCGTTGCTGAGACCACTGCCCTTGGTGCGGCCTACGCGGCCGGTATCGCCACTGGCTACTGGAACGGCGAAGCTGATGTCATCGCCAACTGGGCCGAGGACAAGCGCTGGGTGCCGAGTGCAGAGCAGGACGAGCGCGCTCGCCTGTACCGCAACTGGAAGAAGGCCGTCACCAAGACCTTCGACTGGGTCGACGCGGACGTCGCAATCTGAGTTCGCCAGAACTGCAGCACTGCCGCCGGGGCTTCCCCGGCGGCACTGCTGTTTTCTGGGCGGGACGCGGTCGTGTCGGGGGGAGGGGTTCACCAGATCGGCTCTTCCCAGCAGCTCCGCCCAACGTGGTTTCCCCGGGCCGTGGACGTCCCCAGGGAAGAACGTTGAGCTGGCGGGTTGTCAGCGGGGGAGGTCGCTGCCCGAATCGTTGTGATGGCCACACGAAGCCCGAAGGAGCAGCTGATGGGGAACCACCCGATGAATCCCGTCTGACCGGGCGTCCCCATTCAGCAGGAGGCCCACGGCCGTGGCGGCCATCGTCTCCAACGGCTGACGGATCACCGACAGTGGCGGACTGCTGAACTCAGCCTCCTGGGTGCCGTCGAAGGAGAGCATCGCCAGATCCTCAGGCACCCGCATTCCCGCTTCCCCCAGCGCTCGTAGTGCGCCGACGGACTGTGTATCGGTGGAGACGAACAGGGCGGTACTACCGGTGTTGCGGGTCAGAAGCTCTTTCGCGGCGCGATAGCCACCCGCCCGGGAGAACTCGCCCTCCACCGCGAGATCATCGACACTCACGCCGAGCGGCGCGACCACGTCCATCCAGGCGCGTCGGCGCGCTCTGGCGGCCGGAAGGTCTGCAGGGCCGCCGAGGTAGGCGATCCGGGTGTGCCCGTGACTGCGCAGATGTTCAACGCCTTCGTGTGCGGCGACGTAGTCGTCGATCACGACGGTCGGGACGTCTCGATCACCCTCGAAACGGTCGAAGGTGACCAAGGGGACTCGCGCGTCGGTGAACGGCGAGAGATCGGCGGACGGGGTCTGCCCGATCATCAGCGCACCGTCGACCTGGCGGTTGGCGAGGAACCGGATCTGATCGGCCTCCCGGGCCGGGTCGTTCTCGGTATCGGTGAACACGACCGCGTATCCGTGGGAGAGCGCGCTGTCCTGTACAGCCTTCGCCAGCTCAGCGAAGAACGGGTTGCTGATGTCGGGTACCAGAAGACCGAAGCTGCTCGTCCGCTGGAGTCGAAATGCGCGGGCCGCTGCATTCGGTCGATAGTTCAGCTCAGAGACCGCTTCGAGCACTCGCTGACGGGTGGACTCGGCGACGGGGCGGGGGCCATTGTTCAACACATAGCTGACGACTGCGGAGCTCACGCCCGCACGTCGCGCCACGTCGTCCCTGGTGACGGGCCTGCCGAGGCGACCACCACTCGATGCGATGCCGTTCACGCCCCTCTTCATCCCCTGATCCTCGGGGTTCGCCACAGGAGATGTGCGGTCGGTCTCGGGGAGACCCGACCCGGGATCGACTCGCCGAGCACCATGATCGCACGCATCATGCGCCTGCACTGGGCTCGGCTGGCTCGTCGGCTGGCTCGGATCGCCCGTCCGGATCTCGCGCTGCCTTTCATCCCTGGACGGCAGGAGACGCTGAGTGGGCGGGAGGTGTGGTGGATCGGCCACGAAGGTGCGCTCTTCGACGATCTTGCCGACGAGCCGGTGGACACCGATCAGGACGCGGTGCAGTTCCTGATCGACTCGGTCGCAGCCGCGCCGGGCCAGATCGACGTGTTGGCCATCGGCCCGCTGACCAACATCGCGACCTGTCTGCGTCAGGACTCCGAGTTCGCGCACAATGTCGGTCGGCTGATTGTGATGGGCGGTGACTTCGCCAGCCATGATCGAGTCGCAGAACACAACTTCCATTGCGACGCGGTTGCCGCTCAGGAGGTGTTCGCCTCGTCATTGCCGATCACGGCGGTGGGTCTGGATGTCACCACGCAGATTGCCCTCGGGCAGCCCGAGATCGACCGGATCGAGAGCGCCGGACCCTTGGGAGTGGCGCTGCGCGCCGAGATCGAGCAGTTCTGGCGCTTCCACGGTACGGCGTGGAACAACCCGCACGATCCGGTCGCCGCCCTGACGATTCTGCGCCCCGAACTGTTCGAAAAGCAGCCTCGGCAGATCGGGATTCGCGGTGAAGGTGAGCAGGCCGGGTTGGCGGTGACTGATCAGAACTCGACCTCAGCGGACGTCGTCACCTCCCTCGACCGCGCCGCTGTCGTCGAGGAGATCGTCGCTCGCATTCTCGCTGCGGCATCGGCGCCCGCAGCGTGACCTGCCCCAGATGAGCCTGGCCGAGTAGCCCTTGATCATCGGGGCCGACGGGTCACTCGCCGCTGCGGTGTCCAGGGTGGTCGGCAGGGATGGCCGCGTGCGGCGCGAGGACCACTCGGCGGTTCAGCGGCCCAGGACGGCGATCTCGGAGATCGTGCCCTGGTAGACGCTCTTGCCGATGGAAGGCAGCGAGGTCAGGTAGATCAGCAGGAAGCGGGTGTGCGGCGCGGCGCTGGGCACCAGCAGCGTGTCTGCGGCCAGGTCGGACGAGGTGGCGACCGACTGCCACTGCTTCACCGACTGCTTCGGGGCGGAGGTGGCCGGCTCGACCGGCACCATCAGCTGGACAGCACCACCCGGCGCTGCCGACATCACCTCGACCGAGGTCACCTCGCGGACCGCGCCCAGATCGACGATCAGGCCGACGCCCGGCTTCTGACCGCTGAAGGTGGCCGACTTCTTGTACTTCTCGCTGGTCCAAGAGGTCTTCGGGTTGCCGTCGATCGCCTGCAGGACCAGCTTGGTGTTCTCGCCGCCGCTGCCACCGTCCTGCTTGGGGTCGAAGTCGGTGGCCGCGATGACCGTCAGCTTCCCGGCCGGCGCCGCACTGGGCGTGACCACCGGGTGCGGGGTCAGGATTGCCGCCGCCACCAGGCCCACAGCCAGCACCAGACCGAAGGTGCCGATCACGAAGGGCAACCGGGTCTTGGGTGGCTGCGCGGCTGCCGGCTCGACGGCCGGGGGCGGCGGGACCGGGGTGAAGCCCTCCTGCCGGCTCAGAGCCGAGGAGACGAACTCCTCCTCATCGCCGGAGCTGACGCTCGAGCTGTCCAGCGGACTGGACACCTGGAACCGGCTGGCTGCCGGGGTGGGCAGCGGAGGAGCCACTCGAGAGACCGGGGCCGGCTCATCAGGTTCGGTGCCGTTGCGGTTCAGCCGGGCCCGTAGATCGGAGACCGCACTGGTCGGACCGAGCACCAAGGACAACTGGGTCGTCAGTTCGGCTGCCGTCTCGATCGGAGCCGCATGGCCGTGCGGCTCCACCGACAGTAGCCGGTCGACGATCTTGTCCAGCTGTGGTGCCACCCCGGTGCGAACCTCGCTGGGCAGCGGCAGCCGTCCGTCCTTCTCCAGGACCGGGTGCAGGCCGAAGGCCGGCTCCAGTGGCCAGCGGGCGATCAGGCAGGCGTACAGCAACTCACCCAGGGCCAACACATCGCCGGCGGCGTTGCCGACGGCGGCATCGTCCAGACCGGCCGCGTAGCCGAGAATCTTGAGGTTGCCGGAGTTGGTGATCAGCACCGTGGCCGGGTTCAGCTGGCCGTGATACTGGCCTTGACCATGCAACCCGTGAATCGCATCGGCGATCTCGCGGATCACCCAGGCGGTCTCGACGCCGGTCAGCGGACCGCGGCGCAGCAGCTTCTCCAAAGTCTGGCCGGCGGCGTACTCATAGACCACGAAGGCGCCTTCGGGCGGCTCGTCGCCCTCATCCAGCAAAGTGGCCTGCTCGGTGGCTCCGGGCACCAGGACGTCCAGCACTCGCAGGAAGCGGGCATCAGTGGCCCCGGCCGCCTGCCGGGCCGAGCGCAGCACGGCGGCCGTCCGGGGAGCGCCGGACGGAAGCAGCTGCACCAGCACCGGACGTCCAAGCACGATGTCGCTGCCCAGCCAGGACTGCCCGGACGCCCGGGCGGCCAGCAGTGTGCCCAGCCGGTAGCGTCCGGCCAGGACCCGTCCAGTGCCTGGATCAACGCTCGGCTCGGGGTACTCCAGGATCACTTCCGGCGGTGCCGGCGGCGGAGTGACCTGGACGAACACGCCCACTCCGTCGGGATCGGCCGGACGCAGCGACGGTGACGGCGAGGCGACCGGCGGCTCGTAGTCACTGGGACGGCCACGATCGGCGGACGGACCCTCGGCCGCGGGAAGCCGGGTCGACTCCTCGGCATCCTCCTCGGCGACCAGCGCCTCGGCGGCATCGGAGTCGCCTTCGTCGCCGCGGTGCCGGCGCAGCACCGAGATCAGAGAGGACACCTCGTCGATGCCTAGCCGCCTGGCGACGACGAAGAAGGTGGCCACGGCAGCGACTCCGGCCACGGCCAGGATCAGCAGCCGCAACCAGGTGGACGCCAGACCGGCGCCGGCCCAGGTGATCAGCCAGGCGACCAGCGCAGCCGGAGCCGAGGCCAGCAGCAGCCGGGCCAGGTGCTGCCACAACGTCCGTCCGTCCAGGGCGGGCAGCCGCAGCTTCAGCGAGCGGTGGGTGAGGAAGACCCCCAGGAAGTAGGACAGAGAGTAGGCCAGGGCCAACCGGGCCGCGACCGTGTTCGGGTCGTTCCAGGCCAGCACGAAGACCACGGCCAAGGCGGCGTTCGCGCCACTGATCCAGATCTGAAGCCCGAACGGAGTCTTGGTGTTGTCGAGGGCGTAGAAGGCGCGCAGGTACAGGTACTGGATCGTGTACGGCACGAGGCCGATCCCGAAGGCAGCCAGCGCCCAAGCCACGAAATGGTAGTCGGCGGCACCGGCGCCATTGCCGAAGGGGACCCGGGCGATCGGGTCGGCCAGCGCCACGAAGGCCACTGAGGACGGAACCAGGAAGGTCAGCGCCAGCCGCAGCGCCCGGTTCGTCTCCTCGGCGACTCCGGTCAGATTGCCGGCCAGAGCGGCGGTCGATGCAGCCGGCAGCATCGCGGTGGCCAGCGACACGGTGAGCAGCGAGTGCGGCAGAATCCAGATCAGATAGGCCTGCTGATACGCGTTGATGCCGCCGCCGGAGGCCATATTCGTCACCACGACCTGGGCCAGCGAGGTCAGCGCCACGTAGCCGACCATCCACTTGGCGACGTGGAAGGTCCGGCCCAGCCCGGTGCCTTTCAGGTCGAATCGTGGACGGTAGCTGAACCCGGCCCGTCGCAGATATGGCAGCAGGATCAGGGTCTGCACGGCGATGCCGAGGGTCGAGCCGATGCCGAGCAACCAGACCTGCTGGTCGGTGAACGCCAGATTTCGCGAGGTCTGCGAGCCCCAGAAGAACAGGTACAGGCTCAAAGAGATGATCGAGACGACGTTGTTCAGCACCGGTGCCCACATCATCGGGCCGAACTTCTCGCGAGCGTTGAGGACCTGGCCGATCAGGAAGAAGACGCCGTAGAAGAAGATCTGCGGCATCGTCAGGTAGCTCATCAGCAGCAGCGTCCGCCAATGCTCTGCCATCTCCGGCGCGCGCCATTCGGGCTTGGTGTAGACCCACATCACCAGCGGCGCGGCCACGGTGAACAGCACGGTGAGCGCACCGAGGATCACCAGGAAGCCGGTCATGATCCGATCGACGAAAGCCCGTCCGCCGTCTTCGTCCCGGCTGACCGCACGGACGATCTGAGGCACCAGCACGTTGTTCAATGTGCCGCCGGCCAGGAGCAGATACAGCGAACTTGGTACGGTCAGGGCCAGGGTCAGGACGTCGGCCCGCATCGTGAAGTTGCCCAGGATGAAGGCGATCAGGACGGCCCGGATCAGGCCGAGCACTCGGGAGACCATCGTCCCCGACGCCATCACTGCGGTCGCGCTGAGCAGCTTGCGCCCAGAGTTGCTGGCTTCGCTCATTCGGCCCTCTCCGGCACGACATCACTCTCGGCGGCTGCGGCGTCTCGGCGCCGCACTTGGCGGATTCGGAATGCGGTGGCGCCGATCAGCACTACGGCCGAAATGGCGACGATGATCCAGGCCACCATGCCGAGATCGGTCACTTCGACCACGATCCGGGTGCCCTCGTTGATCCGATGGCCGGAGGCGGAGGTCAGCTGCGCGGTCGCGCCGATCACCCCGTTGGAGCTCGCCTCGGGTCGGATGTTCACCGTCTGGCTCTGCCCAGGATCGATGGTGAACAACTTCGAGGGCGGGATGGCCAGCCGCTGCGGGTTGTCCGAAACCACCTGCACCATCACCTGGATCTGGTCGGGGAGCTCATTGGTGACGGTGATCGGGAACTCATTGGTCCGCGACGACATGACGAACCGGGAACTGGCGTGCAGTTCGATGCCGTCAATGAGGACGTGTTGGCCGAATCGGTCGCCCAGCGCTCGCAGGAGGTCGGCGCGGCCCTGGGCGTCCTGCACCCAGGCGGACGAGCTGAGCCGGGCCAGCGCCGGCCCACTTTGGGTCAGCGCTGCCGAGGTCGGAGCAATCTCCTGATAGGTGGCGAAGTCGCGGCCGACCTGCTTGAGCTGTTCGAAGTCACCAGAGGCCAAGGTCTGGACCGGCTGAGTGGACAGCTCGGGGCTGCCCTTCGCGGCGGTGTCCAGCAGGTCGGCCAGCGAACGCGCGGTCGTCCAGTCCGGTCGGCTGTCCTCGTCCGTGGCCAGCTCGGCGGCCGACGTGATCAGCCGCAACTGCCCGGCGGCTCCAGCGACCACCGTGTTGGCCAGCGAGACCAGGTGGGCTTCCAGCGAGCCCGGCACGGTGGTGGACAGTTCTGGGCCGGCCACCGGCACCACGGCCGGCCCGCCGGAGACCGGCTTGAGTACCCGGTTGGACGCACTGTTCTGCACCAGCACCGCGGCATCGTCCAGGCCGGACAGGTACTCCAGCCCGGCCTCGTCCAGGACCAGGCCGTTGGGCACCACGACCAGCGGGAGATCGGAGAGCCCCGCGACGTCATTGCCGACTGTTTGGGCGCGGCCCAGGACGCTCGGATTGGCGGCGGCAGCCGCACCAGCCACGTCCGGGGTGCCGTAGAGGGTGCGGGCGCCC
>Ga0183096_1001803_pt1 | contig 16762 bp, 10 predicted proteins | sample Biomet5_FD_127791 | JGI IMG/M metagenome (GOLD analysis project Ga0183096, IMG submission 127791) | Microbial communities from bioreactor (seeded with sewage sludge) at LBNL, California, USA - Biofuel metagenome 5 (version 2) (version 3) | ecosystem: Engineered > Bioreactor > Anaerobic >... | reverse complement strand
CATTGAGAAACTGGTGGCAGGATTTAAGAGCGGACAGCGCGCCCAGACACTGCTTGGCGTTACGGGTTCAGGCAAGACCTTTACCATGGCCAATGTCATTCAGCAGCTCCAGCGGCCGACGCTGATAATATCTCACAATAAGACGCTGGCAGCTCAGCTTCATGGCGAGTTCAAGGAGTTCTTTCCAGAGAACGCCGTTGAATACTTTGTTTCATATTACGATTATTACCAGCCCGAGGCCTATGTGCCTTCGACGGACACATATATAGAAAAAGACTCGGAGATCAACGACGAGATCGATAAGCTCAGACACTCAGCGACTGCCGCTTTGTTCGAACGGCGGGACGTCATCATCGTGGCCAGCGTGTCCTGCATCTACGGATTGGGCAGCCCGTTCGACTACGAGAACCAGATGCTGTCTCTGAGGCCAGGCATGGAGAAACCGCGGAAGGACATCCTGCGCAGGCTGGTCGACATCCAGTACAACCGCAACGACCTGAGTTTTGAGCGCGGCACCTTCAGGGTCCGCGGCGACATCATCGACATCTATCCTGCCGGCGACGATAAAGCAATCAGGATCGAACTTTTCGGCGATGAGGTGGAGTCGATCAAAGAAATGAACCCGATTACCGGCGAGATCCTTGGCGTGCGTCAGCACGTGGCCATCTATCCGGCATCCCATTACGTGACCTCGGAAGAGAACATGAAGAAGGCTATGGTGACCATCGAAGAGGAACTGGAAGAGCGGATCAAGTGGTTCCAGGATCGGGGCAAACTGCTGGAAGCTCAGCGGATTGAACAGCGAACGAGATACGACATGGAGATGCTGAGAGAGATCGGTACCTGCAAGGGCATAGAAAACTACACCAGGCATCTGAACGGACTGCCGCCGGGATCGAGGCCGTATACGCTGATCGACTATTTCCCGAAAGATTTCATTATTATGATAGATGAGTCGCATGCCATGCTGCCTCAGCTGAGGGCAATGTACGCCGGAGACCGGTCGAGAAAATCGTCTCTGGTCGAGTTCGGTTTCAGGCTGCCATCGGCGCTGGACAATAGACCGCTGAAATTTGACGAGTTCAACAGCCTCGTAAATCAGATCATGTACGTCAGCGCTACGCCGGCAGACTATGAAAAAGAGCAGGCCGGCGGCATTACTGCGGAGCAGGTCATCAGGCCGACAGGCCTGCTGGACCCGCCGATCGAAGTGAGGCAGACAGAAGGGCAGATCGACGATCTTATCGGCGAACTGAACCGCGTGGCAGAACGAGGCGAGCGAGCCTTCGTCACCACGCTGACAAAGAAGATGGCCGAGAGCCTTACCGATTATCTGTCAGGCGCAGGCATCAAAGTCCGCTATCTGCATTCTGACGTCGACACCCTTGAACGTCTTGAGATCATTAGAGATCTGCGCCTTGGCGTTTTTGATGTTCTGGTAGGAATCAATCTGCTGAGAGAAGGCCTCGACATACCTGAAGTTTCGCTTGTTGCGATCCTCGACGCGGACAAGGAAGGGTTCCTGAGAACGGAAACTTCTCTGATTCAGACCGTCGGCAGAGCCGCGCGTAACGTCGAAGGCAAGGTTATCATGTATGCTGACAAGATCAGTCACGCTATGCAGGTCGCCATCGACGAGACCAACAGGCGCCGCGGCATACAGGAAGCATACAACAAAGCCAACGGCATCACGCCGCAGACGATTCGCAAATCGGTGCGGGCTGTCATCGAGGCAACAAAGGCAGCAGACAATGAAGGCAGCTACAAGGGCAAACGGCCTGTTGAGCTGACAACTAGAGAATTGAGAGATTACATCAAAGAACTGGAAGGCCAGATGAAGCAGGCTGCAGGCGATCTGCAGTTTGAGAGGGCCGCAGAACTGAGAGATCAGATATTTGAATACAAGGCGCGGCTGTAGGTAGCGTAATATTCAGAACAGGAGAAATACAAGTGACGAATGAAATAGTTATTAAAGGGGCCAATGAGAACAATCTGCAGAACCTTGACGTGAGGATACCACGCGACAAGATGGTTGTTTTAACTGGTCTCAGCGGGTCCGGGAAATCGTCCCTGGCCTTTGATACCATATATGCAGAAGGACAGCGCCGGTATGTTGAGAGCCTGTCGGCTTACGCACGCCAGTTCCTGGGGCAGATGAGCAAACCGGACGTGGAGTTCATCGAAGGGCTGTCGCCGGCTATATCTATCGATCAGAAGACGACAAGCAAGAATCCAAGGTCTACCGTGGGCACGGTAACGGAGATCCACGACTACCTCAGGCTCATGTATGCCAGGATCGGCAAGCCTCACTGTCCGGTCTGCGGACGGCTGATCTCCAGTCAGAGTATCGACCAGATCGTTGACTCCATAATGGATTTTCCGGAGGGTACCAAGATCATGGTCATGGCGCCGGTGGTCAGGCAGCGCAAGGGCGAGCACGAGAAGATAATCGAGAGGATCCGCAAAGAGGGATTCACGAGAGCCAGAATAGACGGTGAAATCAAGCAGATAAACGAAGAAGAGATTTCTCTGGACAAGAAATTCAAGCATACGATTGAGATCGTTGTTGACAGGATAATCATCAAACCAGGTCAGGAGGGCCGAATCTCAGAGGCAGCCGAACTTGCAATGCAGCAGGGCGACGGCCTGGTTGTGGTGCAGTTCATCGACAAAGATTTCGACATGCAGAAGACATATTCCACCAAGCTGGCCTGCCCGGAACACGGACAGAGCATTGAGGAAATGGAGCCGAGGATGTTCTCCTTCAACAGTCCCTTTGGGGCCTGCCCTAAGTGCAACGGCCTGGGATTCACACAGAAGATCGATCCGGATCTCATCATTAAGACTGATAAAAGCATAATCGGCGGAGCGCTGGGTACGATTTTCGCTTCCATGGAGTTCTCCGGGTTTTACAGGCAGATGATCGACGCTCTGGCGCTGGAGCACGGCGTAGATCTTCACACGCCATACAAGGATCTGCCGGAGACGTTCAAGCAGGAACTGCTTTACGGCACAGGCGACAGACATCTGAAGTACGTGTACAAAAGCAGAAGCACCGGTTCGACCCAGAATAGGGATCATCCTTTTGAGGGAGTGATCAACAACGTTGAGCGTCGTTACCGTGAAACCAGTTCTGACTTCATGAAGGAAAAGATGCAGCAGTACATGGTCATCAAGGAGTGCCCGGACTGCCACGGCAAGAGGCTGAAGCCGGAAGTTCTGGCAGTCACTGTCGGCGACAAAAATATTTCCGACCTGTCGGACATGTCGATCCGCGAAGCCCGCGATTTCATGGAAAACCTGGAACTGTCGGAGAAGGATAAGATGATATCCAAGCAGATAGTAAAGGAGATCAAAGCGCGTCAGGAGTTCCTGATCAACGTCGGTCTGGACTACCTGACACTTTCCCGCGCAGCGGGGACTTTGTCCGGAGGAGAGTCGCAGCGAATCAGGCTGGCGACCCAGATCGGCTCCGGACTTACGGGAGTTTTGTACATACTTGACGAGCCGAGCATCGGCCTTCATCAGAAAGATAACGCCATGCTGCTGCAGGCTTTGCGCCGGCTGACAGATCTGGGCAACACTCTGATCGTCGTTGAGCATGACGAAGACACCATGTATGCTGCGGATCAGATCATCGACATCGGTCCAGGAGCTGGCATCTACGGCGGACGCCTCGTCGCTCAGGGCACGGTTGAGGACATAAAAGCATGCAAAGAGTCGATCACCGGCCAGTATTTGTGCGGTACGAGAAAGATCGTTGTTCCGAAGACACGACGCGAGGGCAACGGCAACTCACTGGTCATCAAAGGCGCCAGGGAGAACAATCTGCAGAACATCGACGTGGAGATCCCGCTGGGGAAATTCGTCTGCGTCACCGGAGTATCAGGTTCAGGCAAGAGCAGTCTCATCAATGAGATCCTCTACAAAGGTGCGGCGCGCACAATAAACCGTACCAAGGATGAAGCCGGCGATTATGATACAATAGAAGGTCTTGAATACATAGACAAAATCATCGACATCGACCAGTCGCCGATCGGCAGGACACCGCGTTCTAATCCGGCGACATATACGGGCATGTTCACCAATATCCGCGACCTGTTTGCCAACCTGCCGGAGTCAAAGATCAGAGGCTTCGAGAAGGGACGCTTCAGTTTCAACGTGAAGGGCGGACGCTGTGAAGCCTGCAGCGGCGATGGAATCATCAAAATCGAGATGCATTTCCTGCCTGATGTCTACGTACCTTGCGAGGTCTGCAAGGGAAGACGCTACAACCGCGAAACACTGGAAGTAAAATATAAAGGGAAGAGCATTTTCGACGTTCTGGATATGAGCGTTGCCGAGGGTCTGGAGTTTTTCAAAAATCTGCCTTCGATCAAGCGGCAGCTGGATACTCTCAACGAGGTCGGTCTGGACTATATCAAACTTGGCCAGCCTTCAACTCAGCTTTCCGGCGGCGAGGCTCAGAGAGTCAAGCTGGCAACTGAGCTTTCCAAGCGCAGCACTGGCCGCACTCTTTACATTTTGGACGAGCCGACTACCGGTCTGCATTTCGCCGATGTCGACAAGCTTCTGGCAGTTTTGGACAAGCTGGTAGATGCGGGAAATACGGTCGTAGTCATTGAGCACAATCTTGATGTTATCAAGCGTGCCGACTACCTAATCGACCTTGGCCCTGACGGCGGAAACCGCGGCGGTGAGATTGTGGTTACTGGAACGCCAGAAGAAGTTGCTAAATGTAAGAAGTCTTATACAGGACAGTTCTTGAAGAAAATTCTGAAATAATGTATAATAGGCGTAGGCTGTCTGAAACACTTACCGCACCACAGTGCGGCCAGTGTTCCAGACAGTGGGCAGGGCGGTTTTATGTTTTCGATCCGCCCCGCCGGAGCTGAAGCTCCCTACGCCTATTGCAGACCTTCACCTCGCACCAACCGTGCGAGCACGATGGTGCATCGGTTCGGTCTTAAATACGCGCAGCAGTAAATTAAATGCCGTCCCTTCTGGTGGGATTCCAGAAGCGGGTCAGGACCATAAGGCTGGTCCGGCGGCATTCCTACAATACTTAAAGGAGAGAATCAATGATCAAAGAAGAAAACCTGACTCTTTTGACCGATTACTATGAGATTACAATGGCCAACGGTTATTTTCAGTCAGGCGTGGTTGACGACATTGCATACTTTGATATGTTTTTCAGAGTAATACCTGACGGAGGCGGTTACGCAATAATGGCGGGAATCGAGCAGGTGGTCAACTACCTCAAAAATCTGGAGTTTACTGATGAGGACATCGAATATCTGAGAAGCAAGCACAGCTTCTGTGACGAGTTCCTCGACTATCTGAAGAATTTCAAGTTCGTATGCGATGTTTGGGCTGTGCCGGAAGGCATGCCGATCTTCCCGCATGAACCGCTAGTCACCGTTCGCGGACCTGTAATACAGGCACAATTCGTTGAGACCATGATACTTCTGATCATCAATCACCAGAGCCTGATCGCAACGAAAGCCAACAGGATCGTAAGAGCAGCGGCCGGCAGACCGGTAATGGAATTCGGAACCAGAAGAGCCCATGGCGCTTCAGCTGCAGTCTTTGGTGCCCGCGCATCATACATTGCTGGATGCTGCGGAACGGCATGCACGATTGCCGACAGAGATTATAAGATCCCAGCCCTTGGGACTATGGCTCACAGTTGGGTGCAGATGTTCCCTAATGAATACGAAGCATTCAAAAAATATGCAGAGATCTACCCGGACAACTGTGTCCTTCTAGTAGATACCTACAATGTACTGAAATCAGGAATCCCTGCAGCAATCAGAGTTTTCAAGGAAATGAAGCCTAAGAAGATGGGTATCAGGATCGACAGCGGAGACATTGCATACCTGACTAAGAAGGCGAGAGTCATGCTTGACGAAGCTGGACTCACCGACTGCTCCATCACTATTTCCAACTCTCTTGACGAATACCTGATCAAAGATGTCATTCTCGAGGGTGCCAAGATCGATGCCTTCGGCGTTGGCGAAAGGCTTATAACTGCAAGCTCCGAGCCGGTATTCGGCGGAGTTTACAAGCTGGCTGCCATTGAAGAAGACGGCATGATCATACCGAAAATCAAGATTTCAGAGAACGTCGGAAAAATCACCAACCCGGGATTCAAGACGCTATACAGACTTTACGATAAAGACAACAACAAAGCGCTGGCTGATGTCATGACATTAGATGGTGAGACTATACCTGAGGTTGACGGCTACGAGATATTTGATCCAGACGCAATCTGGAAAAAGAAGAAGCTCAGCAACTTCTATGCAAAGAACATCCGCGTCCAGCTCTTCAAACACGGCGAATGTGTTTATGACTGCCCGCCGATCAACGAAGTCAGAGCGTTCTGCAAAGAACAGGTCGACACACTATGGGAAGAGACATTGCGTTTCGAGAACCCGCAGACTTACTATGTTGACTTATCACAGAATTTGTGGAACGTCAAGAACAAGCTCATAGAAGACCATACGATCAGATAACTTCAAAGTTTTCAAACTCATCAAAGCGCACGCTGCCTTTTGCGCGTGCACATTAAGTGAAATGTAAGAACGGCCATGGCCGGCAATGTCCCCAAACTGCGGTGACATTGCCAACCAGCCGTTCTTTTTATATGAAAAAACCCATCTACGGCAGCGAGTAGCATCCGGCTTCAGTTCAAGCAGATATCATTCATCTAAGCAAAACATTGAATAAATTGTAAGGCAGCAAAGCTCTCATGCACGAGGGCTTTGTTCTTTAATACAAAAATCTAATTGCCAACAAGTTGCTCATGCATATATATCAATATTAATCGAATTATATCCAAAATGCGAACCGTTATTAGCAATTAGCCGCCAATTCGGATTCGCCGGAGCTGGCGGCTACCCCTTTTTTGGGCATTATTTCAGATGGAAGGATGACGATTCCTCCATCATCTCGCGGCAGATCTGGCGGTAGGTATCCGCAAAAATGCTGCCTTTATTCCATATGAATGCAAAGTCATGAGTGACATGAAAGTCGTCCAGAGGGATCTCGCGGATGAGACCGGAATCAATAGATTCCTGAGCAGCGGCTCGGTACATGAAGGAGATGCCAAGGTCTGCTGCTACGAGTTTCAGAATGACGTGCATGCTGCCGATCTCTGTGATGCGAGCAAACTGAGAGAGGCTGAGGTTCATTGCCTCCAGATTTTTTTCAAAGATGTCTCTGGTGCCGGAGCCGGGTTCGCGAACCAGCAGACTTTCGCCAAGCAGATCTTTGACTGACATTGGCGCGGGAGTCTGCCGGGTGCCGACACTTCTGACGTTGACATCGGCGCCATTGCTGACAAAGCGGTGGCCGGCGGCACATACAGCGGTGAAAGGTTCCGTGCGGAAAGTGATGCTGTCGAATTCCGAACGATCGAAGTATCCCTCAACAAGGGCAAAGTGGGTTTCACAGCTTCGGAGCTGGCGCAGCAGTTCGTCAGTGTTGGCCACAAGCATGCGGATGTCCGTATCAGGGTGATTTTGGATGTAGGCTGACAGCGGTTTGAATATAGCAAAATCCGCTATCGTCAGCGTCGTGCCGAAGCGCAGAGAAAGGCGGCGCTGGCTGCTTCTGGTGATTTGTTCTGACGTGAGCTTTTCGTCGTTGGACATTGTGACGGCAGATCTCAGCAGCAGAGAGCCTGCAGGCGTGAGTGTCAGTCTCTTGTTTTCGTAAACAAAGAGCTGAACACCGTACTGATTTTCCAGACTCTTTATCTGGTGGGACACCGCGGGCTGGGTGATGTGAAGCACTTCTGCGGCGCGGGTGTAGTTCATGTTCTCACAGACGGCGAGAAAAGTGTATATTCTCTGATCAAGCATATCGGCCTCCTGGCTTTGACACATATCAATGCAGATGCTGCATTGATGAGTAAATTGATGACTTGATTATACCATAAAATCTATTTATCGTAATATAAATATTAATAATTTTACTGAATCATTGATATAGGATAGAATAGCAGAGTAACATACTGAGAAATCACAAAGAGAGGAAAGAATACAATGGAATTTGCAAAGAAAAATGGGAAAGGTCTGCTGCTCTGTCTTGCGGTGGCGATACCAGCCTGGTTACTGGGAAAAGAGTTCCCTATAATCGGAGGAGCGGTGATTGCCATAATCCTTGGCATGATCGTAGGACCTGCTATAAAAAACAGAACGCCTTTCGACAGTGGCATCAAGTTCACGTCAAAGAAGATCCTTCAGTGGGCGGTAATATTGCTGGGATTCGGGCTGAACCTCAGCGTTATTGCCCAGACAGGAAAACAGTCGCTGCCGATCATCGTTTGCACGATAACTACTTCACTGGTAATTGCATGGCTGCTGCATAAAGCCATGAAGACGCCGGCAAAGATATCAACTCTGATAGGCGTCGGCTCTTCAATATGCGGAGGATCAGCTATTGCGGCTACTGCGACAGTCATCGATGCTGATGATGAAGAAGTGGCGCAGTCGATTTCCGTTATCTTTTTCTTTAACGTAATTGCCGCAGTTTTGTTCCCTGTGCTGGGTCATTTGCTGGGATTTGATACGACGTCCGGCGAAGCCTTTGGTGTCTTTGCGGGAACAGCCATCAACGACACTTCGTCCGTTACCGCAGCGGCGGCAACTTGGGACAGCATGTGGAACCTTGGATCAGCGACATTGGACAAGGCGGTAACGGTGAAGCTGACGCGTACGCTTGCGATAATTCCAATTACTTTGGCCATTGCCTTTATGCGCAGCCGCAGCCTGGAGAAGGAAGAGCGCGCTGAAGGTCAGAAGGTCAGCATGAGCAAGATATTTCCTTTCTTTATATTATATTTCATAGGAGCATCAGTGATCACAACAGTTGCAGTAAGCGCCGGAGTATCAGCAGATTTCTTCAATCCGCTGAAAGAGCTGAGCAAGTTCTTTATTGTGATGGCCATGTCGGCAATAGGTCTGAATACAAATATCGTCAAGCTGGTGAAAAACGGAGGCAAGCCGATATTTATGGGACTTTGCTGCTGGATCGGCATCACACTTGTCAGCCTGCTCATGCAGCACGTGATGGGTATCTGGTAAAAAATGACTGAAACCCGCTCAGAACCATGAGCGGGTGTTTTTTTGGTTTATGAAAAATGACGAAAGCCTATTGACTTGAATCATTGCGCATCATATAATAAAAACATGAACAAAGTTCATATGACGTATGTCTAACTGTAGAAAAAAGTCGGACATAGTGCCGCCAAGGTTACAGTAAACGAAAAAAGAGGAAAGTATCATGACTCGGAAAAAAGATAACGCCCGCGAACTGCTGATGTCTCACGGCAAAGATTTTATGCTGAATAACTTGGATGGAAGCAAAGGAAAATTCAACGTAAGGACGATCACTGAAGAATGCGGAATGGCAACAGGTACATTCTATAATTATTTTGACAGCAAAGACGACCTGGCTAGACAGATCGTGGCCGATGACTGGAAGAAAGTACTGGACAACTCAGACGAACTGATAGAAATGGATATTCCGCTGCACGACAAGCTGGAAGCGATTTACGGAAGAATCGATGCCTTTGAAAAAAACTACAAGTATTCAGCCATAGGGCTGCTGGGGCCATCGCCAGAGAACGTGGCATTCAGAAAGGGAAAACTCGAAGAGCTTGACGCGAAACTGCAGATATTTATCAAGAACGAAGTGGACCGCGGAGCTCTGGAACTTGACGCCGACATTGAAAGTGCGGCATATCTGCTCATGCATTTGTTTTTCACGACAAGTGAAAATGAGAAGATAAGCTTCGATCAGATGTGGAAATGCATGACATTCAGGATCATATCTGACTGAGGCAGACATCAAATTTTATATAGCAGAATCCCCCTTGAAAATCCCTCCGTTAAGGCAGGAGAATTCCGAAAGACTGTATTTTCGGGGTCCTCTTTATTCGGTGGGATTTTCTTTTTTTGTCTGTCTGACAGATATGCTTACCTTTTAGTTACCAATGCAATTATTGTACTGACAGCACAGAAAATTCTGTTGATTCGGACCGCATTTGGTAATACAATGAACGTACGCCATACATGCTCAAGTCATGACCAGTCACCAGTGACGAAGAGCCGTGAGGCAGGAAATGCAATATGATTAAATTAGCTTTATTAGGAGGGAAAAAGGAATGAACAGAAGAAATCCCAAGACGAGAAGATCGCTGAAAGCACTGGCTCTAATACTGGTACTTTCCATGGCGATGCCTATTTATGCATTCGGAGATAATTCGAATACATCGGCAGTTCAGCAGGCTGATACAATGTACAGCGTTGACTACACAGTTTCACTGTCAGAAGACGCTAAAGGCGTTACAGTATCTGTACCTGTAGAAGGCAAGACGGAAGCAGAGCTTACCGCAGCTTTAGACAGCATTTCGCTGTCACTGGTAAGAGACAACACAAGAGAATATCTTGATCCGAAATTGTTCCCTAACCAGTTCCAGGGAGGAGCTCTTTCAAAGTGGAAGACGCAGAAGGGCACTCCGCTGTTCACCAACATCAAGAAGGCTGCTGCGACTAAAGACGGCAAGACATATCTTAATGTAACGATGGACATCAACTGCTATTTCTACGCATTAGACTGGTACACAGGCAAACTCGGCGGAGTTGACTACAGTGCTTCCCACGGCAGGGGATACAACAACGATGAATTCCTTGATCACTGCGGATATTTTGATTTCACAGCGACACAGGATGGAAAAGCGCTGGGCAAGGCACCTCTTAAGGTTGCACCTTACCGCGACTACCACACAATGACAGAAGTATATAACGACATCAATGCAATCGCATCTGCTAAGACTGATCTCTACGTTCAGAAGGCTTCCATGGGAACTTCAACTGGCGGAAGAGACATCCCTTATCTGATCATTGCTGACAAGAAATCATCAGTTGACAAGTGGCTCGAGTTTAAAGAGCAGGCAGAGCAGAATCCAGAGAAGGCACTGGAAATGATCAAGAGCGGCAAGGCCGATGATCTGAGAGTTCCGGTAATGTACTCCAATATCCATGCCAATGAAGTTGCAGCAACAGATGGACTTCTTGATTTCTGTGAAAAGATCGTAACTGAAAAGACCCTTTCATATAATTATCTGACAGGATTCACCGCGGACGGCAAGACAGAGCTGGCCAAGGAAATGGGCACTGTAGGAGCTAAGGGCAGTGTAGCGATCCCGGAACTTACAGCTAAAGATTCAACATATCTAGGCTACCTGACTGGCGGAAACAGTGTTTCCGGTAAAGTAGATATGAATAAGTATTATACTCAGGAAAATAAAAATGTTCAGGTCAGTGATCTTCTGAGCGATGTGTTCTTCATCGTCGTTCCTGAAGAAAACGTAGACGGACGTACATTCAATTCACGTGAAGCGGCTAACGGATATGACCTTAACCGTGACAACTCATTTCAGACGACTTCAGAGACTGCAAGCATGCAGAAACTGATTGGCACATACAATCCAGTATCATTTACAGAATTCCACGGCAGGATCGAACAGTTCCAGTGTGAGCCTTGCGATCCGCCTCATGAACCAAACTTTGAGTACGACCTGCTTGCAAAGCATCTGATCAAAGGCGGCGAAGCTTTAGGAAATGCAGCCGTTGCCAGCAGCAGCGACTACAACAGCTATGTGATTCCGCAGAGAGATTATCTGCAGTATACTGGCAAGAAAACAAAAGACGGAAAAGACGAAACATACTGGTCATCACCTTGGGACGACATGTCAACAAGCTATACACCGCAGTTTGCAATGCTGCAGGGCGCAGTTGCCTATACTGTTGAACTTCCGGCATACAGTGATGCCAGCGTTCAGCTTGTGACCCACGGAATTCTGGGACAGTCATCATATGTTGCCAGCGATAAACTTGGATATCTTGCTGATCAGGTTGAGATATACAAGAGAGGCGTTTCCAACTACAATTCAAACAAGGAAGTTGGTCCGTGGCTCTGCAACCAGTATGATGTAGAAGGCGCTGAAGAAGCTTTGTTCAGACCTACTTTCAGTAAGGAAGGCGAAAACGGAAACTTCTATCCTGAATGCTACATCATCCCAATGGATGCAAAGAACCAGAAGAATCTGCAGGCTTCAGCCGACATGATGGAATGGCTGACAAGAAACGACGTCAAAGTCAACATCACTAAGGATTCATTTACATATGGCGGAGTAACTTACCCTGCCGGAACAATGATCGTGTCCATGTATCAGGCTAAGCGTTCAGTTGCCAACGGCGCACTGTACGATGGTACTCTGATCAACGACTGGACTGTACTTTATTCAGAAGGTATCACTTCATTCAACGAGACCCGCGGTTTCGACATGAAGACGGTTACCAAGAAAGCAGACTATGACAAGATCAAAGCAGCAATGGGCGAAAGCATGGATTATGCTGCAGCAGAAGAGTATCTGAAGACTGTTAAAGGTTCATTCACAGGCGTTAAGAACGCTGACGTAAGGATCGAAAATGTTTCAGAAGATTCAACAGCAGCAATCAATGCACTCCTTAAGAGCGGCAAGACTGTCGGCATGATCACAAAGGGTTCAGAGGAAGGATGCTTCATCTGCTCATACAAGGATTATCAGACAGTAGCATCCAAGTATGTACTGACTGCAACAGGCGTTTACGGCAAGAACTACACAGCGAAAGTCATCAAAGACGCTCCTACAGTTTATATTACAGGCAAACCGGCTAAGTCAGACAAGGGCTATGTAAACTATACGATGGTAAGCGATTCATATGCTTATATGTACGACAGAGCAGCCATGAAACTCATGAACTTCAAGACTACTTCATATGTAAAGAAGGGTGATGTCATCGTTGGAGCAAGCGTACCTAACACCAATGCGCTAAATGCAGTAAAGAACGGCAAACCATACCTTGCATACGGTGGAGCAACCGAAAATGACTGGAATGGAACTAATGCCGCCAAGAAGATCCTGAGCGGCGTAGAAAGCGTATCCCTCGAGGGTTCAATGGACTGCCTGACTCCTGTCAAGTATCCTACGCAGACTCTGGTGAATTCAACCTATGTCAACGAGAAAGACGGGATCATGTACTGCTACAGCGATTATGGCGTAAGCTACTTCTCCAAGGTACCTAAGGGATCAAAGATCCTGGTAAGAACGGATAGCTCCAGAACACCTACAGAAGGATTCATTCCAACTTACAAGAGCAGTCTGAAGACAGCTTACAACAAGTACATGAGCGGATCGATCCAGGGCTTCTCCTACAAGGGAAAGATCGCAAGTGGAAAGATCGTCGATGTAACAATGTTTGCCAACACTCTGACTCATAAAGTTCACCAGAGAGATGAGTATCAGTTCATCAGCAACTTCATCTTCTCCAAGAACCTGAGCAGCAAGGCTTATGTAGGCCACAGCAACTAATCAGCTGACCTGAAATTAAAAAGCGATCAGATCTGAGATCTGACAGAAAAATCCCCAGTTCAAACGAGCTGGGGATTTATAATTCAATATGTAATAGGAGAACAAGCAAGACTATTTTGCCTGGGCTTCAAATTCTGATATGAGCAAGGAGTAGATTATCTGATCCAAATAGCCTCTGTCGCTAAGATAGCTTTGCCTCAACACTCCGTCTCAGTGCATATCCTACGATATTGCCGTTGGCTTTTTCAATAAAGACGCACAAAATGTGATTTGGATCAGCGATTTCTTCTTTATGCTCCTGCACTGTTCCGATCCACAGATAACTGCGATTATCCGGATGCTCTTCCAGATAAATGATCCTATCGATATCAGCTTCAGTTGCTTCTAATACTGTGAGTCTTTCAGTTTCAAATAACACTTGACTTACCTCCGATTCCAAATAGAATAATATTTTACTATTATATTGTAGCCCCTTGCAGCTGCATAGTGACCAACCAAAAGAGAGGCTTTTGTATAAACCAAATCGGAATTTGTATTGTTAAAGAGTCATCAATATCCCCATGTCATCAATTTCCAAGTTCCGCCTTCGCTTCGAGCCAACCACCACGACCAAGTGTATTCTTCATTGGCTTCCCAAGCTCCGCCACCATTTTTAGGAGAACGGAAACTACTGTTGAACATAATACATTGCGTGAAAACTTCCTTATGGTCATTTGCTTCTTCCAAATTGTTCATCCACGAAATACATTCAGCATTGTTGCAATCATCATCAGATGAATATGAAAGACTATGTAATTCACAACCTTCCATCGAGTTAAATTGCTTTTTAATCACTTCTATTGCAGCATTCATATCCGCTTCTGTGTAGACAGATGAAGTGCCACAATCAACGGCTACATTTGCAGTATTACCTTTTCCACAACATACAAGGACAAGTATCAATGCAACGCAAATAGCCATTGCCATAATTTTTTTCAAACTTACTACCTCCAGAACTACATGTAGTCACTCATCAGTTCGCGGCGCGGTTCGCGGCGTCAAGCTGATCGAGCAGTGCTTGGATCGTCTTTGCTGACTTGCCGCAGCGTTCCATGTAGACAGGCGTGTGCTTGAAAAACAGCTGTCTCATGTTGTCTGCAGAAGCGTCCATTTCTGAACTGCCGCCGGTATGTTTCATTGACCATTTGACATTGGATACGGACGGGCATAGAGCCATGAAAAGCGCAGAATACTTCATGATAAAGCTGCTGCTTTCTACGCTGCTTCCGACCTTGGAATTCGGATCGTTGATTTTGATCGTTACAGTCTCGTCGGATTTCTTGTAGGAAATGTCGGTGACGTCGTATTTGTCCATTATGGTGTTGCTCAGATAGTTGAAGGCATTGTCGGCCTTTACTTCTTTGTATAGGGTCTTTGCCTCGGCGGTTGGAATATGGTTATAGCCGATATTGAACATGTCTGACAGGACAATGGCATTTATGATCAGCGATGCAGCCAGAAGTATGACCAGGACTATGATGACGACAGATTTTTTCTTTTTAGAACTTTCCATTTTGTTACCCCTTTTTCTTTATATTGCAGTATTGATATTAAACAAAAAGATGATGACCGCTGTAAGCTGATCATCATCTTTGTTATCATATTATATGAGTCAGCTTACAGCGTATTCGACGCATTGAGTACGTCTCTTATCTTGTGCTGAACCATTCTGGTGATGGCATCTCTGCCTGGTCCCAGATATTTCCTTGGATCGAATTCTGAAGGATTCTCAATCAGAACTCTTCTGACCTCTGCTGTCATTGCCAGCCTCAGATCAGTATCAATGTTGACCTTGCAGACACCGTGTTTGACGGCTTCTTTGATCATGTCTTCAGGAACGCCCTGAGCTGCGTTGATCTGTCCGCCATATTCGTTGCAGCGGTCTACGAATTCTCTGATGACCGTTGAAGCTCCGTGGAGAACGAGCGGCGTGTCAGGAATAATTGCATGTATAGCTTCCAGCCTTTCAAAGTCAAGGAATGGAGTGCCCTTGAATTTATATGCTCCGTGGCTTGTGCCGATGGCAACAGCCAGAGAATCGACGCCAGTTCTCTCTACGAATTCTGCGGCTTCTTCCGGATCGGTGAATGTCGCTGAACGGATATCTACGTTGACCGTATCCTCAATGCCGGCCAGTTTGCCAAGTTCGGCCTCTACTACGACGCCTTTGCTGTGAGCGTATTCCACGACCTGTTTGGTCAGCGCGATGTTTTCCTCAAACGGGAATCTGGAGCCGTCGACCATGACAGAAGTAAATCCGTCGTCAACGCACTGCTTGCAGATATCAAAGTTTTCGCCGTGGTCAAGATGAAGCACAACGTCAACGCCGGTCTCTTCAATTGCTGCGTTGACAAGAGCTCTCAGATATTCTGGCCTGGCGTACTTTCTTGCGCCGGCAGAAACCTGCAGGATCAAAGGTGACTTTTCCAGCTGTCCTGCCTCAACGATGCCCTGGATGATCTCCATGTTATTTACATTGAAAGCGCCTATTGCGTAATCGCTGTTGAGCGCCTTTGCGAAAATTTCTTTACTAGTGATAAGAGCCATAACCAAATACCTCCTGAATTATTTAATGCTATTCTGTCACTTTTTTTGCGATATCGGCCTTAGTGCTGCCTTTATCGAAGGTAAAAGTTGCTGCCTTTATGTTGTCTGCCGAGCAGCCTGCCTTCTTGCAGGTGCTGACAAAATCGTCGTAAGACTTGAACAGTCCAGCCTCGACAAGCGAATTGACTGCCCCTGTTGCACTTCCGCTTGCCACGGTTACTGTAACGTCTTTAGTTAGAACACCGCCGCTGAACACTGAGCCAGATGCTGATGAAGAATCAGAACTTCCCGCTTTAGTTGAATCTGAAGTGGATGAATTGTCATCGGCAACCGCCGACTGTTCTGTAGTGTTGGACGTGCTCGTCTGTCTTGCAACTTCTTTCGGGTAATCCATAATGACGTTGAGCCTCCAGTATATCAGCAGGGCCGCAACCACCAGGATCGCAATCGCCAGCAGAATGTCATTTTTGTTATATAGGAAATCTTTTAAACCTTTCATATGGTATAACACCCCCTAAAATATCCATACACATATAATTTACCATACTTTAGGTAAAAGAACAAATTAATTTTGCTTTACATCTGCTAATGTTGTATAATAAACTTTATGATTAACATAGAGATAGGTGAAAATGAGCAGAATCAGAGGCTTGACAGGTTCCTGAAGAAATACCTGAATGAGGCTCCTCTGAGCTACATATACAAGGCGATACGGAAGGACGTCAAGGTCAACGGCAAGCGCGCTTCCGAGGA
>Ga0183096_1001800_pt1 | contig 16819 bp, 17 predicted proteins | sample Biomet5_FD_127791 | JGI IMG/M metagenome (GOLD analysis project Ga0183096, IMG submission 127791) | Microbial communities from bioreactor (seeded with sewage sludge) at LBNL, California, USA - Biofuel metagenome 5 (version 2) (version 3) | ecosystem: Engineered > Bioreactor > Anaerobic >... | reverse complement strand
CTCAGCGTGAACCGAAAAGCTGGGCATCCATGATGCTCAACGACGAGGTCTCAGCCAACTCGCTGCTCAAGCGCGCCACAAGGCATTACACGGTGATGATAAACCTCAAGACTGCAAAGTGATTCAGCCCGGCCGCTGGGTAGCGCCTAGTGGCCGTTCATTAGCGCATCTGTGGCCACATCACATCGCAGATTGCATTCTTTGAATATGAAAACAGTTTAACCTATGTAATGTTTTGTAAAGTTATTTGGTTTGGATTCAGCCTCTGGGCCTCTTTGATGCAGATCCTGGAGCATTTCTTTACGATACATATTTCTTTACATAACCCTTCTCATGGCCGGCATGAGGATTCGTGTAAGTGCTTCTGAAGCCATAGTGCATGCGGAACCTGGTGAAGAGTTCAGTCTCAGTCATAACATTGAAGACCCGCCTGCCGATGCCTGTGGCGTTGTCAAAGACGATTCTCCTTGGCACGTGGCCGATGAAACGGAACACCTGATATAGGCAGAAGCAAACGCATTCGCAGGTCTCTCCCTCTGAAACCACGGAAAGCACCTTGTTGCTGTAGGGAAATGAGAGATTAAGGTACTTCAGCCTCTCAAGAGCTCCTCCAACCATGAAATCGGCCTCCCCGAAATCCGCTTGCGCTTCGCCAGGATTCCATACCAGCTTCATTGTCCCAGCCCCATTGGACTCCTCCCTGCGCAATGCCCTTCTCAATTTCGAAACGTATCTTGTGGCGGAAGTATAGCTGCATTTCAATTCCGGATGCCCCTGCTTCAGAAGCTCAAGAATCCTCTTTGCCGTATAGCGCTGCTTGTGGAACCACCTGTGCTCTTCCTTCAGCATCGAGTCTATCTCAGCCCGGTACTTGTCCAGCATGCATCCTCTTGGTGCATATGTCGCCACAGCCTCGTCAAAATCCTCCTTCAGTATGTACTTGTAGACTGTATTCCTATCAACGGATATCGCCCTAGCTATCTCGCTGACTGTCTTCCCTTCGCTCCATTGTTCCTTTATACTCGTTACTTGGGACATTTTTAGCATCTTTCCTTTGAAACTCCTTGGCGTTTTGTGTTTGCTATGAGTTTCTGTCGTGGGACAGGCTTGCTTCAAGTGTCCCTTTTCTATTTTTGGAAATTCTGCTGAATTCCTAATGGTAACTATGTTGAAATAGATTCTATCCTATACATTCTTGTTGTTCCAGGACCCAGCCGCCAGGCTCACGTACGAGAAAAGGTTGTACAGGTATTCTATCCATTCGCTTATGGAGAGCTTGTGCCCCGAGAATATGGTGCCTGTAATGACCGTGAACCTCCGGTTGCATGCAGTGCAACGGTACATCTGATGCCCTTGCGGTGTCATGCCTCCCTTCTTTAGACATATTGATACCGTCTTGCTGTTGAGCAGATCCGCCTCGTCCGCCTCCGACAGGGGCTGATGGCGTTGCTCATAGTGCTTCTGATGATGACTCTTGATGAACTCCTGCGTGGGGGTCAATGCAGTATTCTGATCCCACGGCGTCGCACGCCGGGACGTGCTGCTTCTGTCTCGTTTCATAGGTGGTGGCCTCAGATGAACCTGCTTCGGGAAACATCCATGGGCCACCACGCTCGTGGATGCTTCCCTCTGCGGGTTCAGCATGATCATACCAGTTCACAGATCTGTTTTCTACCCTGCTTGTTCATCCTTCCATGGTAGATTGCTGGTATGGTAAAACAGGCCACTTATGCAAATAGGGATTTATATTTTTTAGAACCTTTATAACAAAGCATAATGAAACGTTTCAATAATATTTTAATAATTTTGCTATTATTTATTTGACATATTTCATTTACCATGATAGTTTTTAATCATGGCAAAGGTAGAAAACTCCTTAAGAAAATTATCTGAGAAAACTGGTTTCAGCGCTAGCACTATATCTAGGGTAATCAACCATCCAGATATAGTTAAGGAGTCAACAAGGAAAGCTGTTTTCTCATACATTGAACAAAATATGATCCCTTTGCCGCAACCTCTCACAGTTCGTAGACAAGTTATCGGTTTGACTTTTTCTGATGCTTCATCTTTGTTCACTGCTTCAATTATCAGTGCATTGGAAGAACAACTTGCGAAAACTTCATATCAACTGTTGCTATTTAATTTGCAAGAACGTATTGATGTTTATGCATACTTTATCGAACATCTTGACTACTTAAAAAAGATTGACGGTCTTTTCATCACAAGTACAACCTTATCACCGGAAGGAAGTTCTTTTTTTAAGAAAATGGGGATTCCTGTTGTATTGTTCCATTCTAGTTGCCCAGGTGAAGAATGCATCCTCACTAATAACTTCAAAGGCGGACAGGATGCAGCAAAATATATGCTTTCTCGTGGTTATAAGAGTCTTGCATTTGTCAAATGGTTTCCTAATGATGAACATATTCAAGATAGATACCTCGGTTTCACTTCTATCTGTCCTATTGATGACGAACACTGTGCTTCAGCTCCCCTTTCTGCACAAGGCGGATATGAAGCAACGAGAAAGCTCATGGAAACGTGTCATCATTCACCAGATGCGATTTTCTTTGGATGTGACGCCATGGCTGCTGGCGGGATTAGATACATGAGGGAACACAACATTAATGTAAACAGGGATGTGGGTATAATGGGATTTGATAATTTACCTATTGCAGAACTTATGGGAATAACAACAATGAGCCAATTTGTCGATTCAAAAATCCCTTTTGCTGTCACATATTTGCTTGATCGAATAAAGTCTTCTACACCGATGCCTATGAACGATGAGATAAGCATTACCCCGAAATTAGTTATTCGTACTTCTTTGAAGTAATGGAAAAGGAGAAATAAAAATGAGGAAAAAATTGTGGGTAACAAGCATGATGATCATTATTGTTTCATGCTTGTTTGCAAATGGAACAAAAGAAGTGGTCATGACAACGCAGCAACCAGAATCAACGGAACTAAATATCCAATACACTGCAACGCCTCAGATACACGAAAAGGAATATATTATTAATAATTATTTCAAGGCATTTGAGGATAAATACAAAGTAAAAATCAATGTAGACTTTGTGACACCAAATGACAGCATTACAAAACTTCAAACAGAGAAACAATCAGGGAAAAACGTAACCGACATCGTTTATGTACATACGGGTAATATGGGATCATATGTGAATAGTGGATGGATGGAAGACATGACATCCTTGATAAAATCAACAGGTTCTACGTTCACTACAATGTTTGATGCGACGACAAATAAAGATGGAAAACGATACTTCATGCCCAATTCATTTGACGTTTATATTCTTATTGCAAATGTCAAGGCACTACAATACCTACCGGCTGGGCTTACTCGTGCCGATGTTGAAAAAGGCATAAGTTGGGAACAATATGCTGATTGGGCAGTGAACATTGCTAAAGCACAGGGCAAAGGAATGACTATGCTTCCGGCGAACATGACGGGATCTCAGCTTCTCTATCCTATGGGTGGTATGGCGCTTGCATATGGTGGGAAATTCCCTGAATTCAATAGCAAAGGGTTTAAAGATGCAATGGCAATTGTTGCCAAAATTGCCTCAGGTAATGGGTTTTATTCAGAGCAGGCACAATATTCTGCAGTAACCGATCCAATGGAAAAGGGTGATGTCTGGTTGGCATTTTCTCACATGGGTCCTGCTGGTATCGCATACAATTCGGCCCCTAATGGTTTTGTTATTGGTGCAGCGCCCCATGGTTCTGTCGGTGCAGGATCTACTTCAGGTGCTTGGTGTTATGGTATCGTAAATAGTGCACCGCATAAAGATTTAGCTGAAAAATTCATAGCATACATTGCACAACCAGAAGTCAATTATGATTTTTGCATGAATTATGGTGGTGCATTGAGCCCAATTTTGGAAGTTGGTAAATTGATAACTGATGAAGATGTTGTCATGAAAGCAGGCAATAACATTTTGAAGACAGCAATTGTCTCTGGAGTACCTTCCACACAATTCTCCGACTGGAATGCAGTTAAATTGCTCTATGGGGATGTATTGAATGAGATTCTACGTACGAAAGCTGTTCCATCTGATGATTTCCTTAATGCTACCCAAGCTAAATTGGAATCATTAAGAAAAAAATGATGATATGAGGTATTAAAAGTGCCCCTGGAAATCGGGGACACTTTTTTTTTAAGGAGTATTCATGTCAAAGCGTATCCGTTTTCCCAAACAAGCAATTCCGTATATGCTTCTTGCTCCAGTTTTTTTGTATTATGTTATCTTTTGGTTGTACCCTGTTATTTCCGGTGTTAAGGAAGTCTTTACTGGGATGGATGGTTCTTTCTCATTGACACAGAACTTCAAGCTGATTTTCCATTCAGATTTATTTAGTAAATCCGTTTGGGATACTGCTTCTTTTGCTTTCTTCTCTGTAGTTTTAGAGTATTTGATTGCATTGTTGCTCGCCATTTTATTGACTATCCCGTTTGTAGGATCTAAAGCCTTAATGTTTATTGCTATGATTCCAATGTCCCTAACACCGACGGCAACAGCCATTCTTTGGAAAACAGGTTTATTAAAAGATGGTTGGCTTAATACAATATTGTTATTTATACATCTAACAAAAGAACCTATAACATTTATGAATGTCGAAGGATTAGATGCCGTACGTATGCTGATTTTCATTGATGCGTGGACTGTAACACCTTCAGTCATGATTATTTTGATTGCTGGGTTACAAGGATTACAAAATGACCAAAAGGAAGCTGCCTATCTTTTTGGAGCATCAAAATGGCAAATTTTTCATGATATAATTCTTCCTGCACTAAAACCGTCAATCACTACTTCAATAATCATTAGAATGATAGCCGCAATACAAGTTTGGGCGATTTCTGTAATGGTTCTTGGTTATTCGACCGCTCCATTTTTAGTTGAACGTGTAGCCTTCTACATTGAGGCTATTCCTGGTGTCGAAACAAGCAAAAAGCTTGCATATACGTATTCATTCTTAACAAGTGTGATTGTTTTTCTAGCTACTGTATTTTACTTACGAATTACAAAAAAGGAAGAGGAACAATCAATATGAATAAATTAAGTATCCTTGAGAAAACGATGATTTCTCTTATCTTATCAACAATTATTCTTGTTGTTCTCATACCTTTATTGTTTTTCTTGAGTACAGCTTTTTCTAATGCAACAGAAATGACAGTATTTCCCAAATCGCTTTTTGCAAAAAGGAATGTAACAGTTAAAGTTGTGCCACAAGATGATGGAAAATATGAAATTCTTTATGATTATGGTAAAGGTGAGGGATATACATCAATCATAACAACTTCAAGTGGAGAAAAATTAGAAAAACACTTCCAGCGTCAATATGGTTTAATGATAAACGGGGATAAACTTCTTAGTATTTTTTCCATAACACGTGATGAAGGTCCTAAAGAATTTACTTTCAAAAAAGATTTATTCTATAATTTCAAAGAATTTTTTAAAGTAGTCCCCAATGCAAAGAGCGCATTAAAAAATAGTATCATAGTTGCAGCATTGACTATACTGATTTCATTAACACTTGGAAGCATGGCTGGATATGCTATTGCGCGTTATCGTTTTACAGGGCGCAAGGGAATTAATATCACACTTCTGATTGTACGCATGTTCCCTACCGTTGGGCTTAGTGTCCCTATGGCAGTAATACTTATCAAAATGGGGTTGTTTGATACAATGATTGGGCTTGCTTTGTTATATTCCATACCCAATATAGCTCTCACTTCATGGATCACAAGTAGCATTTTCGTCGGTATCAATAAGAATCTGGAAGAGGCATCATTAATATTTGGAGCTAATAGGCTTCAAACATTTTGGCATATAACCCTACCATTAGCCTTCCCTGCTATGGCTGCTTCATCAATGTATAGTTTCCTCACTGCATGGAATGATACAATTTCAGCATTAATCCTAACAAATAAAAATCAAACATTGTCTTTGGTTGTCTATAAAGCCATTGGATCTTCTTCAAGTGGCATACAATATGCTGCTGCTGGAAGCATAGTCCTGATTATACCCGCCTTGGTTTTTACAATGATTATTCGCAAATACATCGGTCAGATGTGGGGTGGGGTAAAACTATAAAGGAGCCATCATGAGTTATTTTGAAATCAAAGATCTTCAAAAACGATACACAAAAGGAGGACCACTTGTTGTCGACCATATGGACATGTCCATCGACAAGGGTGAATTCATTGTTTTTCTTGGGCCTTCGGGATGTGGGAAAACTACGACGCTCAGGATGATTGCAGGTTTGGAAGAAGTAAGTGGTGGAGATATTCTGGTGGATGGACACTCGGTTTTAGCGCTCTCTCCCCGAGAAAGAGAAGTCTCAATGATTTTTCAAAGCTATGCCGTATGGCCTCACATGACAGTTTATCAGAATATTGCTTACCCATTAAAGCTTCAAAAAATACATAAAAACGAAATCGATAGCCGAGTGAAAGAAGCTGCGGAAATAACACAAATCAGTGGCTTATTAGATCGGTATCCTTCCCAATTGTCTGGAGGACAGAGACAACGGATTGCTGTATCTCGTGCAATTGTTATCAATCCAAAACTGTTCTTGATGGATGAGCCGTTGTCCAACCTTGATGCGAAACTCAGGGTAAGTATGCGAACTGACCTCAGGGAAATCCATAACAAAATGGGAGCAACAAGTATTTTTGTCACTCATGATCAATCAGAAGCTATGAGTCTAGCCGACAGAATTTTCATTATGAACCGTGGTAAAATCGAACAAGTAGGGACTCCGATGGAAGTATACCAACAAAGCGCTACAAAATTTGTAGCTGGGTTCATTGGGACACCGCCTACAAATTTCTTCCAAGTAACCATTACAAGGACACAAGATGGGTGGTACGCAATGAATCAAGATGTACATCTACGGATTCCTGAACGATACCAGCAGGCATTACTTCCATATGAGGAAAAGATAGTCGACCTTGGATTACGTCCTGAGTTCATTAATCCATATTCTGGCACATCAGAAATTCCTTTTTCAAAAGCAAAAGTGAATTTTGTCGAACAGCAAGGATCACATGCAATACTTATCACAACAATTGAGAAAAGCATCGTAAAAATAGAAATCAATGACTTCTTCAACGTTAAACCTGGAGCAATCCTTTCTTTGACAGTGAAGAAAGATATGATGGGATTTTTTGATCAAACAACTGGTAAACGTATCATATGAGGCAAAACATGGAACAAGATACTGCTTGGTTGGATTGTCTTCCTCGAGGTATGTATTTCGGGAAAAAATCATACGATGAAGAACAAGATCTACTTACCTGGGATACTGTGGAAGACATGATACCATTGCCATATATTGTGTCTCATCCTGCATGGACATCCTGTTATCAGTATGCTTTAAAAATTCTCTTTAAAAACATTCATAAGCCGAATGCAGGTACTGGATTTGTCAGCAATTTTATTGATGCTGCATTTAACAAAGATATTTTTCTATGGGACACTTGCTTTATGAGCATGTTCTGTAATCTTCTCTCACCTTTCATTCCTGGAATCTGCTCTCTGGACAACTTCTATTGCAAACAATTTGACGATGGGGAAATCCCACGAGAAATGGTCAGAGATACAGGTAAAGATTTCCTTTTATGGACTAATAGGTTTCATGCCCCTTTATATTCTCAGTTTCACAACCACTACAAGTTTCGTGGTTTATCAACTATGACTGATATATCATTCGACGATTTGTATAAGCCTAATCTTGGAAGAACACCGGAAGAAAAACCCTATCTTACGCTGGACAACCTCAACCATCCTCTTTTGGCTTGGGCTGAATGGGAGAGTTGGAAACAAACGGGAAATACAAAACGGTTATCAATGGTTATAGAATCTCTTTGGCATTACTACAAAGCACTCCATTACCATTTGCGACATACAAACAACTTATATGTAACAGACTGGGCTAGTATGGACAATTCACCACGCAACAAAGGGCTAGCACTTGGTGTAGATATCAGTAGTGAAATGGTGCTCTTTGCGAATAACTTAATTAGTATCATGGATGTATTGGAAAAAGAAGGATTTCCCGTCATTGAAAAACAAGGTAGGACAGAACAACTCATTAAAGAGAAAAATGAAACTGCTCAAGCAATACAAAATCTGATGTGGGACGAGAAGACAAAATTCTTTTATGATCTCGACCAGTCAATGCATCGAATACCTATAAAAACTGCGGCAGCCTTTTGGACTATCCTTTCTGGAGTCGCAACAAAATCACAACAAGAGGCTCTCTGTATTTGGCTTGAGGACAAAAAGACATTCAATAGACCTCATAGAGTTCCATCGCTAGCAGCTGATGAACCAACTTATGAACCGGAGGGAGGATATTGGAGAGGTTCGGTATGGACACCGTTAAACACAATGATTATTCGTGGTCTTCAAGAGACAAATCACTATGAGTTGGCAAGAACCATAGCTCTAAATGATATCGATTGTGTAAGTAAGGTGTTCCTTGATACAGGAACAATATGGGAAAACTATTCAGCCGATTTCATAACAAAAGGGAATTCCGACCATCCCGATTTAGTTGGTTGGTCCGGTATGGCTCCTATATTGTTCTTTATACAATTGGGAATAGGCTTGGAAACCGCAAATAAAAACAATGGTATCATTTGGCATCTTGATGATCAAGAAATTGCCACCGGACCAATTGGCTGTAAACGATATTGGTGGAAAGAAAATCAAGCTGATTTTGACGCCCGAATTGAGGGCCAAAAAAGCATAATAACCATCAGGACAAAAAACAAGTTTCCATTGACTGTAATTATCAAGGGTTTGTCAAAAGAATATTTCATACAAGGGAATGCAACTATCATATGGAACACATGAAATCTCTTCTTATCTATGGAGATAGCATCTCAAGTGGTATACATGGGAAGAATGCATATTTGTCATACCTGGAACGAACCCTTCACTGCTTCATCATAAATAGATCTATAGGCTCTAGTGGCTTGACATGGAGGACTCCCCGTTCCATGTTGGAACAACTTGAGAACTTCATTGATGAGCATGTAGATATTATCCTCATCTGGCATGGTACCAATGATTGGTATTGGGGTGTGCCAATGGATGTGTTTATTGATGGGATTAACGAAGCAATAACAACTCTCCAAAAACGCAATCCTTTGGCACTCATCACATGGTGCGGCCCCATATACCGTTTTGAAGCTCCTAATGGCACAATAACAAAAGGGTCAGCCTTTTCAAATAAGAACAAATCAGGTTTAACATTGTATGACTATACACAGGCGATTAAAGAAACATCCGAGAAACTACATTTTACATATATTAACATGGACGAACTTGCCCAAATCCACCAATGGAATGAACAGGTATTCCTTGAGGACCATGTACATCCAAATGCTGATGGGTATGTAAGAATTGGCAGGATTCTTTCCACGACACTTCAAAATCTCTGGTTCATCAAGACTGGAGAACAAGCATGATTATCAACGTAGAATCATATTTTCACGCTAAAAACAATGCTACTCAAGGAATTATGGAAGCACTTGAAATTGCAACGAAAGCAAAAGAACCATGTACATTATACTTCAGTGCAATGACTTACCACATGAAATCTTCCTTGAATATCCAGACGATATCGATAGCACATGATGATGTATGTGTGGATATTGGCGCAAAACGATGTCACATATTACTCAAAAGCCTAGCTTCACTTACTGTACAAAGGGAATTCAAACGAGATGGTACTCTCACAACAATATTTTGTGGAAGTAATAATTCACGACCTCAAGCAAGAGAAAGTTCCATCCTTTGGGTGAAACATTGCTCAAATCCCACAATCAGGAATTTTGTTTACATAAGGAATCCTGTAACAAGTATCACCATAGGATTTGGGAACGGCAATCCCATGTATCAACGAACTTATGGTCAATTTCTCTCGGAAGATATAATTAATACCACAAAAATTAAAAAAGGAGATAAACTTCCCTATCACCAAGTAGGCTTGATGAATTTTCTATTGTTTTTTAATAAACGCGATGAGCTGTCTTTAAAAAACATGTGGATACAAGAAAGCAATGGATTTGGTATGCTAACTGAATGCTGTCATAACATTAAAGTTAATATTGTGATGATCAAACCCAAAACAAGTCATATAGTCACTTCCCATAATGGATGGAAGGTTTTCAAGTGCTATGGAAACGTTACAATTGAAAACTTCTATTTTGAAGGAACACAAATGGACAGGCAGAATATACATGGTAATTACCTGACTCTTGACCGACAAAAAAACAACAATATTGATCGCACAATGTGTTATGCACCGTCTTTTTTTCTCATAGGATCACAACTAGAATTCATTATGAATGGAATAACATGGGGTTCTGCTAAAATCTTGGATTGGAAACTGATTGATTCAGAATCCCGACAAAAAAAACAACATGAAAATTCCAATGCAACTAAGACGACTGTCGGAGTAAAGGAGAACAGATACTATCATTATCGTTTCTTCTTTTATGCAATCCCTACTTTATCACCTGTCACCATATTATCAGCAAAGTGCTTTATTTTTGATAAATATATCTGCTCAGATAGAATATTTAGAAAAATAGCAGAAGCAGGCAATTCAATTTGTTGTATAAAAGTTTTATTAGAAAACAATCATCATGAGCATTTGATGAATGTGGGCATTCTAATAAGTACGACAAGAGATATCCATGCAGAATCGGGAAATGTTAAAGAAAAAATAATCACAAACAATGATTTCATAGATATTGGATTTCATCGGCGATACGTAATCAAAGGATATATCTGCATTGCAATTGCATCACAGGGTTTTTCTACATACCCCTACGACAAAAACATTACCATAGAACCGGCAAACACAAAGAATATAAAAATCGAGGAACAAAATCATGCATATACAACAATGGGTTGATCATTTGATGAATATTTATGGTGACAAGAAATTAGCAGAAACAATTGTAAATGACTTACAGAAACGGTTGGCCTCATACGTCATTCCTAATAAAAAACAGCAAAACCTCGACCAACATGATGCAGTATTAATTACCTATGGTGATTCTATCAATAAAGAAAGGGAATATCCATTAAAAACATTATATGAATTTTTAGAACACCATGTAGGAGATGCAATCTCGACGGTCCATATCCTTCCTTTTTTTCCCTATTCATCCGATGATGGTTTCTCTGTCATAGACTATCTCCAAGTAAATCCTCAACTAGGCTCATGGGAAGACATTAAAAAAATAGCCTCGCACTATTCCCTCATGGTCGATGCGGTCGTAAATCATGCTTCCCGAGAAAGTCAATGGTTTGCAAAGTACTTGAATTGTGAGAAACCTTATGACCAATTCTTCATCACATGTGATCCTAAAGCTGACTACCATACAGTTACTCGTCCGCGGGCTCTTCCTTTGTTGACCAAATACAAAACCGTACAAGGAGACAAGTATGTATGGACAACATTCAGTGAAGACCAAATTGATCTAAACTACCGCTGTCCTGAACTTTTGGAACGAATCATAGAAATCATTCTCACCTATACGAGCAAAGGAGCACGTTTCATCAGATTGGACGCAATCGGTTTTATTTGGAAAAACTTGGAAACCAATTGTATAAACCAAAAGCAGGCTCATGAAATTATCAAACTGATACATCTTATTCTACAGGACTATGCGCCAGGAACAATGCTCATCTCAGAAACAAACGTTCCTGAAAAAGATAACTTAAGTTACTTTGGTTCTGGTGATGAGGCAAACATGGTATATCAATTCCCTCTACCTCCGCTTGTCATGCACACATTTCTCACCGGTGATTCGACAAAACTCACAGCTTGGGCTAAACGACTACCAAAACTCAAGCAGAATACTACATTCTTCAATTTCCTTAGTTCTCATGATGGTATTGGTTTAAGACCAATAGAAGGAATCCTTAGCAAGACTGAGCAAGATTACTTGGTCGCCACGACCTTGGAAAATGGGGGAAATGTTTCTTATAAAGATAATGGTAATGGGACTCAGAGTCCTTATGAACTAAACATCAACTACCAAGATGCATTGACACACACTGGGGAATCTGACGAAACAAGAATTAGCAAATTTTGCGCCGCAGAAACAATCCTTTTATCCTTACAGGGATTGCCAGCTATTTACATTCATAGCCTCCTCGGCTCTCGCAACGATTACAAAGGACGTGATGTTTCCGGTATCACTAGGAGAATCAACAGAGAAAAACTTTCATTGAACCAATTGGAACAGGAGCTTACCCATGACACCAATCGAAAAAAAATCTTCGATGCATTGATACACCTTTTGAAGATTCGTCAATGTCATACGGCATTCTCTCCTGCATCATCGCAAAATATTTTATCTATAAACTCACAAGTGTTTGCCCTGGAACGCCATCTAAAAGACGAGAAGGTATTAGTGGTTGTAAATGTTACCGACAACCAAATTGAACTTAAAGGAAAACGTTATTTGGGGATAGATCTTCTCTCAGACACGAAGGCAACAGGCCGCATCACGCTAAAACCATTCCAAGCTTCATGGATACTTACTAAAACTAAGGAGTTAATATGAGAAAACTTGTAGCTACAGCACCACATGAAGCCAAACTCACTACATACGATGACAGAGAGATATTCCCTGATGAAGTAAAAGTAATTGTTGATTTTGCATCTCCTAAACATGGTACAGAAATGGCGGATTTTTCGGGTAAAACTCCTTTCATTAATGGAAAGTTCGATGAAGAATGGCGAATCTTCCGTCAAAGAGAGGCAAATGAACCACGAGGTATTGTTTATGGAGACCTCTCTCTTGGCAATATGTTTGTTGGACATATCATTCAATGTGGGGAAAATGTCACGAATTATGACGTTGGTGATCGTGTGTGCTCTTACGGTCCTATCAGGGAAACTGAAATTGTAAAAGCAGTAAATAACTATAAATTACGGAGAATGTCTGAAAACGAAAGCGAATTGAATGCTGTCTGTTATGATCCGGCACAATTCGCATTAGGAGCAATAAGAGATGGACATGTCCGCCCTGGCGACAATGTCGCAATTTTCGGGTTAGGAGCTATAGGCTTGATAGGTGTCCAACTTGTAGCAAAGCTTGGGGCCCGAAATATCATTGCCATTGACCCAATAGCGCATCGGAGAGAAGTGGCAGAGAAATTCGGAGCAACTGAAACTCTAAACCCAATCGAATGTGATACCGGATACGAAATTAAACGTTTGACTGATAAATTAGGTGCAGATGTCATTTTCGAATCAAGTGGAAGTATGCAAGCGCTACAAGCAGCATTAAAAGGACTTGCTTATGGCGGTACCATAACGTATGGAGCGTTTGCAAAACCATTTCCGGCAGGGCTGTGGTTAGGACAGGAAGCCCATTACAACAACGCAAAGATTGTCTTTAGCAGAGCCTGCAGCGAACCCAACCCCGATTATCCGCGTTGGAATAGGAAACGTATTGAAGAAGTTGTTTGGTATATGCTCATGCATGGTTATTTGGACTGTGCTGATATTATAAATCCTATAGTTCCTTTTAATGATTCAGCTGTTGCATTTTGTACATATGTGGATCAACACCCAGAACAAAGTATAAAACTTGGAGTACGGTTTAGAGGAGGTGAAAAATGATTCATATGACTTTAGGAACACAGGATAAGGATTTTTTTCCAAAGAACATAATGGATAAATTTACGTTTATTAAAGCTATGGGGTTTGATTGTTATGAGATTGATGGAAAACTATTGGTAGAGAATACAAACAAAATCAAAGAAGCCATTAAAAAAACTGGTTTGAAGGTCTCTTCGGCATGTGGCGGATACCGAGGATGGATTGGTGATTTTATTGAAGAGCGACGCCTTAATGCTATCCAGGATATCTCTATAATTCTTGAAAAGCTTAATGAAGTGGGGGCTACCGGCATCGTTATCCCGGCGGCTTGGGGTATGTTCACATATCGCCTTCCTCCCATGGTCAGCCCAAGGAGTAAGGAAGGCGATCAAATCGCTCTGTTGGATTCATTAGAGAAATTGGATGTAATTGCATGCCGGTATCATGAGAAAATTTATCTCGAACCATTGAACCGTTATCAGGACCATATGATCAATACTCTTAACGATGCTACTACTCTGATTGAAATAGGGAGATTCACTAATGTAAAAATCGCAGGAGATTTCTATCACATGTCAATAGAAGAAGATGACTTATCAGAATCGTTGTACCGATACCAAAAGTATCTCGGCCATATCCATGTAGCGGAGAATCACCGATATCAACCAGGCACAGGCTCAGTGAATTTCAAGAGACACTTTGGAACTCTTCAGAAGATTGGTTACAGTGGAGCTGTAATCATCGAATGCAGAGTTCGTGGAAACAATCCTTCTGAAGAATACCAAAAGTCAGAACACTATTTAAGAACTTGCTGGGAACATGCATGAAAAGTCTGAAAGTTGGTATAATTGGTGCTGGTAACATTGCAACGACAGCACACATTCCCTGTTATAAAGTAATCCCTGGAGTGGAGATTGTAGGTATTTGTGATCGAAATTTGCATAATGCTCAAATTATTGCCTCACGATATAACATTCCTTACGCCTTTGGGGATTACAGAGAAATGTTTGAAGGGCTACACCTGGATGTTGTGAGCATTTGTGTACCAAACAAATTTCACCATTCTTGCACTCTTGCTGCACTTGATGCTGGTTGTAACGTCCTTTGTGAGAAACCTCCCGCCTTGACAGTAGCAGAATCTGAGGAAATGGAACTAATTGCAAGGAGAAACCATTGTTTGCTAAGTTATGATTTTCAGACTCGATTCTCACGAGAATTCTTGGATTTGAAAAGGACTTTGGGAAAAGGAGATTTTGGCTATATTTCACATGGAAAAGCAATATGGTTACGGCAACGAGGTATACCTGGATGGGGGTGTTTCACCGACAAAGCCATGCAAGGGGGGGGGCCATTGATAGATATAGGATCTCACATACTTGATGCAGCATTGAATCTGCTTGACTACCCTGATATTTCGTATATTTGTGCATCTTGGGATGACCATATAGGTAAAAAAGGTGGTATTGGTAATTTGGGATCATGGGAGGGAACCTCGTATACTGTCGAAGACAGCCTTTTTGGCTTTATTGGATTTAAAGATGGGACCTCGTTAGAAATCGATACTTCCTATGCATTAAATATGAGAGAAAAAGAACAAAAGAATATCCTTTTATATGGAGAAAGACTAGGAGCATCATTGTTCCCTCTGGAATATTATGACGGTAATAAAACCCATTTAGTCAAATTCAATGGCGAAGATAATCCAAGACAAAGACTAATGGACAATTTCTGTGCTGCATGCAGGGGAGAACAGGAATTGAACATCACTGCGAGACAAGGCATATATGTCCAAAAAGTAATTGCATTATTGTACAAATCAGCACAGGGGAAATGCCCTGTATGCCTATGACTACACTTTCAATCGACCTTGGGGGTAGCCGTATCAAGTTAGCGACTATCACAGATGGGTTAATCAATGTCCAAACAATATTTGACGTACCAGATAAAATATCGTTCACTCAAATCCTCGATCTGGTAGCTTCCCATGAGCATGCAATATGGAATAAACCAATTAAAGGCGTTGGCATTGCTTTTGCAGGGATCGTTGATGCACATTTCAATGCAATAATCTCTACTAAAAAAATATCAAGATGCACAGGATTTCAACCTTTCTTTTTGGAGCAGAAAAGAATTTGGAGTTCCAGCATGGGTATTGAATGATGCTGCCGCTGCATTACGTGGAGAGATTTCTTATGGCATTGGCAAAGGGATGGAAAATGCCGTAATAATGATTCTCGGTACTGGAATAGGCACAGCTGTTTGCCTTAATGGTAGATATCCACAAGGATCACATGGTGCTTTTGGCATGCTCGGCGGGCACATTGCCATCGATATGGATGGTAAACCCTGTACTTGCCCTAATCAAGGATGCCTTGAAGCTTATGCAGGCTCATGGGCTCTTCCCTCAATAGCGCGAAAAATCAAAGGATTTGACCATAGCGGACTTGCAAAAGAAAAGGTTTTGAATTATCAAGCGTTGGCTATTTGGTATAAACAGCAAGATGTAGTAGTTGTGGAACTCTTTAAACGCATAACACTTGCATTAAGCATAGGAGCTGTTAATCTCATTCATGCATATGACCCTGACTGTTTGATAATCAGCGGTGGCCCCAGCCATTTCAAAGCATTGTTTCCTCCTATTAAACGGTATATTGAAACACATACATGGGCACCTTGGGGAAAACCATCTTTGTTAATTTCTGAACATCCAGAAGAATCCACATTGCTCGGCCTCCATGCATACCTAAGGGAGAAAATAAATAATGTATGATACACATCCGTCTATTACTCTCCATTTTCCCACTCCTCAAGTATGGGAGGGCTGGGATACTATCATCAACCAACTGAAACGTAAAATCACCAGAAAAGAGTTTGTGGTGTGTGTTGAGTGCTACCAAAGTGTTTCAGCAGAAGAATTACTCAACCATCTAATTGAAGGCCTTCTGCAGATTGCCCTTGAAAACTGCAATCTGCGATGTGATGTGGCCACAGATGCGCTAATGAACGGCCACTAGGCGCTACCCAGCGGCCGGGCTGAATCACTTTGCAGTCTTGAGGTTTATCATCACCGTGTAATGCCTTGTGGCGCGCTTGAGCAGCGAGTTGGCTGAGACCTCGTCGTTGAGCATCATGGATGCCCAGCTTTTCGGTTCACGCTGAG
>Ga0183096_1001799_pt1 | contig 16820 bp, 15 predicted proteins | sample Biomet5_FD_127791 | JGI IMG/M metagenome (GOLD analysis project Ga0183096, IMG submission 127791) | Microbial communities from bioreactor (seeded with sewage sludge) at LBNL, California, USA - Biofuel metagenome 5 (version 2) (version 3) | ecosystem: Engineered > Bioreactor > Anaerobic >... | reverse complement strand
TTCCCGCTGGGTGCGTTTAACTTCTTGAAAATGTGGATGAAATTTGAATTTGCCGCAGGTAGGATCAAAAGGAATGGTTCCGCGATTTACCACATGGGTGGCAATTTTTGCATGGTAGTGCGAAAAATACCGGGGTATGACTTTTCAGTTTACCACTGAGTGCATAATTTTTCGGCCTATATGAATCTAATCTACCACTTGATTCAGATGGGTCTTTGTTGGCATGCAGCTATTTCACCTCAATTTAGTATGAAATTTGTGCGTGCCATCTCAAAATAAAATATCAAATTATATAAGCATATTAATCGTCTTCCGGGAGCATGATCGTCAAGACCGGCTCGCGATGATCACCCGGACCCATGGTGGCCAGGACGTGGACTTTGTCCCAATAACCTGGCTTCATGAGAAACAGCACGACGAATTCGACCCGATCTGTGCCTCCCATGGTGCTGGCGGCAACCAAAGTACGGAAGAGTAGGTCCTGGAGCCGTCCCTCGATGGATTGCCCTTCACCCTCCAGACCGGCCGGTGGCGACACGTATTCCAAGAACAGGTTGTCCGTGACACACGTGTTCACCTTGAATCCGATTCGTTTCGCCTCCTCGGTAACATCAATCAGCACCCCGTCCTCGATGGCCTGTTGCCGCGTGTAGCAGGAGATGATTTCCCAATCTTTGTCCATTTCGACATCCTTCCCATTGGAATTATAGTGAATTCCTGGGAAGGTACCCGGGGGAGGGGTGGTGGTCACGGGATCATGGAAAAGACTGGAATTGCGCCGGGGGAAAACGTACTTTGGCCCGGAGCGGGATTCTCCTGTGATTCGGGGGCCGGGATGGATTTCGGGAAGGCCAGGAGGAATACTCCCAAGAGATGGGCGCTCCGTGCGAAATAGGGGGGCAGCCTGTTCTTCCAGGTGGTCGCCAAACGCTACGAACAAGGCTCGCTCATCCTGACGGCAAACCTGAGCTTCGGGCAGTGGGCACAGGCCTTCGTCGGCGGTAACACCGCGCTGACTTCGGCCATGCTAGACCGGCTGCTACACCATGCCCATGTGATCTAGATCAGAGGAGAGAGCTACCGACTCAAAGACAAACGGAAAGCAGGAGTTGTTGGGCAGGAACTACCTTCACAAAAACTTGAAGGCTAAGGCTGGTGGGTCAATTCCAACTTGCCGAAACAAACCAAGAATGGGTCACTTTTAAGCTGCCGTTGACAGAAACAACGCAGTCCTTCAGAAGTGGTCCATCACTCTGATCAAGGGTCACAATATACGTCTTTTCGTTTCGGGAGCCGTTGCCGTACTTTGAACGTACGTCAATCCATGGGAACTGTCGGGGATTGCTTTGATAATGCCATGTGCGAAAGTTTTTTCGCATCTCTTGAGTGTGAACTGCTCTGGCAAAACTCGTTTCAGTTAAGGCAGGAGGCCAGGCTGGCCGTGTTTGATTTCATCGAAAGCTGGTACAATACCCATCGGCGACATTCTGCTCTCAACTACATGTCGCCGTTAGCTTACGAAAGGATGCATGCTCCCGCTTCCTGAGAGCTCAAGTCGAAAACCCTCCACGAAATCGGGTGAACTCCACCTGGGACTTTCGTCCCATAGTGGAGGTCTACACTGTTTTCGTTACAGGCCCGTGCCGGACATCCTCTAAGTGCCGATCCCGACATCCTGTTGGTAAAAAAAAGAATGAATCAATTCCGGTTTCACTGTAAGCTTGAATATAGTCACAAATTCTTCAAAAGAACGGTGAGGCATCAAAAATTTAACTTTTTGATATAAATACATTGCATCCTGAGCAAAGCGTGGAAAGTGCAAAAAAAACATGGGAATTTCATGGGCGATAAGCGTTTGGACCAGTCGCGTAAATTGAATGGCCAATATTTTTTCCTGTTCATCCGGATCGTATGTATGCCAAAGTCCACCCGGAACCGGTGTTTTTCTTTTTTCTGGGCCATGATTATTTTGAACTCGAATTCTGCTCGCCGCTGCATCCTTTAAATTTCGCATAGGAATAATAACACAATCTATGACGTTCGCCAAAACTATTTTTTCTATAGTATCACAAAACCAGGGTGATTTTAAAATGTAAGGAGATTTGTCTGTGATATTGCAGCGCTCCAATCCAGCGTTGGCGATTTTGTCAACGGTCAATGTTTCTTCGCTAAACCCCGTGTCCAGCCCTAGTCTCGTAAAAAGTTGTACGAGAAAAGTCGTTCCAGCGCGACCCGTCCCGCTAATGAGGCAATGCGATTTCATTTTGGCTCCAACAGGTTAAATGGAGAGTGCGTGCCACACCAGCACCCCCGTGTGGCGCATTTCGCAGCAGTGCAAAAAAGAAGCGACTACTGTTTTTTTGGTAACCGTTTTACAGCTTGTTGATGGAGTGGTGAGGAATCGTGCCTTCGCCGATCTTGCCATGCTGTTTCACACAGATTTTAATAACCCATGTGCACAATTGAGCATGAAAGTTGAAAGTACCTTTTATTTTACGACATACCATTTATTGGGGAGACGCCCTTCATTTGCTCCATGACGGATATAATGGTCAACTGGATCCATTTTTGCCTTAGAAACGTCTTTGTATCTATCAGAATACCACTCTTTATCAATAATTTCAGCCTTTTGCAGCTCATTTTTTAAAACACTATAAGTTTTACTGGTGCGGCGCTTTCCCTGTATAATTCGAAATAATGATAGCATATCTTTCCCTAATCTTTCCCCAATTTTATTTTGCAAGACTTGGAATGCTTTAGTTTCCATCTGAAGTGTATTTTGAAAATTATCACGTTCAAGTTGAGTCTTTTTGATAGTATCTTTTAATTCCTGCAGCTGTCTTTCGAGGCCAGTCTTGTCCTTGGACGCGGCCTCAAGCTGCTTGAGGAGATCATCCCGGTTGGCCGTAGTGGCTGCGGCCTTTTCCGTGACATCCTGCAGCTGTCTTTTGAGGCCAGTCTTGTCCTTGGACGTGGCCTCAAGCTGCTTGAGGAGATCATCCCGGTTGTCCGTAGTGGCTGCGGCCTTTTCCGTGACATCCTGCAGCTGTCTTTCGAGGCCAGTCTTGTCCTTGGACGCGGCCTCAAGCTGCTTGAGGAGATCATCCCGATTGGCCGTAGTGGCTGCGGCCTTTTCCGTGACGTCCTGCAGCTGTCTTTCGAGGCCAGTCTTGTCCTTGGACGCGGCCTCAAGCTGCTTGAGGAGATCATCCCGGTTGGCCGTAGTGGCTGCGGCCTTTTCCGTGACATCCTGCAGCTGTCTTTCGAGGTCAGCCTTGGCCCTGGCCACTGCCTCAAGTTCCATGCGAAAATCATCCCGATTGGCCGTAGTGGCTGCGGCCTTTTCCGTGACGTCCTGCAGCTGTCTTTCGAGGCCAGTCTTGTCCTTGGACGCGGCCTCAAGCTGCTTGAGGAGATCATCCCGGTTGGCCGTAGTGGCTGCGGCCTTTTCCGTGACGTCCTGCAGCTGTCTTTCGAGGTCAACTGTTTTCTTAATGTGTAGATTGTGTGCAACCAAAGCATTTGCTAATTCTGTATCTTTTGCTTTAAAATTTACGCTCAGCTGCTCTATAATATTTTTTTTATCCAAGATTTCTTTTTTAAAATCGTTTATTCTGCTTGTTTGTTTTTGTAATTGGAACATATCAAAACAGGAACGTCCAAGTAAGGAAAATATTTTATATATAATGCGGTGTGTAGTAGTTCCGCTTTGTGTACTGAAAAGCCATTTTAATATATCACTTTGGTTTTCCCCTACTCCGACAACTGCCAAGCCATATCCATGGGAAAATTCAAAACTAGGATATGCTTCTCTCAATTCTTCGATAAATTTAAAGACACCAAAATCACGTTCACGAACATTTGTATCGTGAAATACAACAACGGATTTTTCGGACAATTTTGGTAACCAACTGTAGAAATCATGTTTAACAGCATCATATGTGTGCATACCATCAATATGAAGAACATCAATAGTTTTGTCAGAAAAATACTTCAAAGCATCGTCAAATTTATTTTTTAACAAATATGAAAAAGATGAATAGTTTGACTTGTTGTAATTATTTACTTTCTTATATACAGACTCATCGTAAAATCCAGCATGCTCATCGCCTTCCCATGTATCTATAGCATAGCATTTTGTATCAAGCCCCAATCTTTCAACCATTTGGCAGAAAGCAAAATATGACACACCTAATTTTGTACCTAATTCAACAAAGATTCTTGGTTGTAATGATGCTATAATCCAAAAAGCAAAAGGAATATGTTCCAGCCAAGCAGATTCAGCTAAATAATTAGGCCGAGTGAAGAGTGACGGGACCAAACTAGGGTTAAATCCTCGTTGTAGTGACATATTGTCTGTATCGTCACCAGTCGACATCAATTTTATCATATTTAAAGATCCTTTCCCATCCAATTCTAGATTTGTATCGCAAGCAATGATATCGCTATTTTGCATGACGCCCTCTACTTTCAATTGGATGTTGACAAAAACAACGAAAAGTTGCACACAACACAGTGTTGACCTTATATAAAACATCACAAATATAAAATCGTTATAGAATTCTTATAGGTCGCAGCGCGCAATATTTGTCAAAGTCGTGAGGCCTCAGTCGTGGTCGATTCTTTTCCTTGTCCAGAATTATTTAACTCATTAGCGACATTCGCCGCAAAACGGTGTCCCCCCTCAACAGCTTAAAGGCCTTGACATTAAGGGCTTATCCACAAGTTATTTTTATTTTTCGTAAAGCAATGATAGCCGCCGCCAAGTGGATCAACGCTAAATGGGTTGCCTCAAGTTTATCATAGCTAATCGCCAACTTACGGAACCGGTTGAACCAAGAATGGCAGCTTTTAACGACCCATCTACGCGCTTTGGAAGACGGGTTTTCCAGCTCCTCCCGCTGTTCTGCACGCGAAGGCGCACATGCGGCCCGTATCCGGCCTCAACCATGGCTTTGCATGGAGCTTCGCCCGTATACCCAGCATCAGCGCATAGATTCTCTAACTCAGACTCCATGATCGGCCCTGCAATCTTGTTGGCCAAAACTGCTTTCAACGACTAACATCATGCCTGTTGGCCCCGGTGACGACGAACGACAACGGGACGCCACGCTCGTCCAAAAGGATATGGCGTTTTATTCCCTCGATCCGTGGGATTTCTTCCGGAACCTTCTTTGGCCATTGGAGCCTTGTTCATGCCGGCATCAATGGATTGCGATTCCCATGTGATTCCTTCAATAGCACATACACAATAGTGGAAAAGATCGTGCGTGCCCCAATCGGCTTTCTTCCTCCTCCAACATTGCGTTTATATTGCTTTTTCCCATCTTTCTTTGGCCTGGGAATCAAAGGCTCAACTATCTCCCAAAGCGCGTCCGAAACTTTTCATGATTTTGCACTCATCTGCCTGTCTCCCCTGGAGAAAAGTATAGCAAAAGCAGGTCAGGAGTGCTATTTTATTTATGGATAAGTCCTAGGGCCTATTCACAATAGTCAAATTATTGCAGCCAAATGAAGGCAAAGACGAGATGCAGCATCGCCATAAATCGTCGCGCGAGTTTTTCGTAGCGCGTCGCCAATCGCCGGAACTGCTTGATACGATTGAAAAATCGTTCAACAAGGTTGCGGTCTTTGTAAACATGGTGATCGTATTCTCGGCCAATAATGCGGTTTTTCCGGCTGGGAATGACCGCCTCGGCGTTTCGCGACGTAATGCTTATGACAAAGGCGCCGGAGTCGTATCCCTTGTCAGCCACAATAGCCAAGGCATCAAATCCATCGATCAAGGCTTGAGCTTGCGTTATGTCCGCAGCTTCGCCGCCAGTCAAAAGCAAACGAACAGGATTTTCCAATCCATCCACCGCAGCATGAATTTTTGTCGTCAGTCCGCCACGCAAGCGGCCGATGTCCTGCGGCCCTTCTTTTTTTGGGCACCTGCCGCATGCTGGTGGGCACGAACAATGGTGCTATCAATAAAGAGCATTACTAAATCTGGATCACCAGATACAGCTTCGGCTAATCGAGCCCAGGTGCCTTTTTCGCACCATCGAGCAAATCGTACATACACACTGTGCCAGTTTCCGAACTCCTTTGGCAGGTCACGCCATGGAGAACCAGTTCTCGCCATCCAAAGTACGGCCTCTAAAAACAACCTGTTATCTTTGGCCGTTACTCCACGATCTCGTTGCTTCCCAGCACAAAATGGCTCCAATCGAGACCATTGGTCATCACGTAATAACAACCGGTCCATGCCTCTGTCTCCCCTGAGAGACAGAGATGAACGATCTCAGCCGATTAGTAAACCCTCAATTGAGAACAGGCCCTAAGACGCAAGCCCATCTTAGCCTTGGCATGACCGAGATATTGGGTTCGATAAAAACCATCGGCACCCGCAACAGTCCATTGAAAAAAAGTCAGGTTTGATCTATTCTATATCGTATCTGCTGAACATATATGCTAAAGTTAAGCCAAAATGATTTTTTACAACAGACTGTTAGGGGGGGGCTGGGGACCGTTCCATTTTTTTTCGAAAATTACTGACTTAAAGATTGGCAGTTTTTTCTGCAAGCGTCAATTCCAAAGTCAACGAATTGATCGATTGCCTATGTACTCTTTTTTTGGTATCATCAATTTGGCAATGAAGGTTCATTCGGGTTATCAATGAGTTGATGGCAGATTATGGTCAGCCACGGAGGGTGTCCAAGAAGGACACGGACCTATATTGTTGGATTCTGGAGCTGAGCAAACCGTGGATTATTGCCGCTGTCGAGTTGGACACGGCCGGAGGCCGGGTGGATGCCCATGTTGATCACTCTGCCGGTGTCCGGTGGCGCTGTCCGACCTGTGGACGCGAACTGGTTTGTCGGGATCATGCCGAGCCCCGGATGTGGCATCACCTCGATACCTGCATGTTCAAGACCTTCCTTCATGCCCGGGTTCCGCACGTGGAATGCCCAGAGCACGGCGTACTTCAGTTCAAAGTTCCCTGGGCCGAGGCCAAAGGGCGCTTGACCGTGCCCATGGAACGCTTGATCATCGGTGTGTTGCACGAGTGCGCCACCGTGTCCTGTACTTGCTGGCTCATGCGGATCAGCGGGGATAGGCCTTGAATGTCATGGATCGAGCTGTCCGGCGAGGGAAGGCCAGGAAGAAGGCAAATCCCGCACGCTATCTTGGCATCGATTGAAAGGCCTTCCGTAAGGGGCACGACTACATGACTGTGGTCTGCGACTTTCTTGGCTGTACGGTGGAGTTTGTGGCCCAGGATCGTAAAACCGAGAGCCTTGAGGACTATTACCGGCAATTTACGGTGCAGAAACTAGAGCGTATCCGGGCCGTGGCCATGGACATGTGGGAATCATACTTCAAGGCTACGATCAAGCATGTGCTCGATGCGGCGCACACGATCGTCCACGACCGCTTCCACATCATGCAGCACGTGGGCCATGCCGTGGACAAGGTCCGCCGGCAGGAACATAGCGAACTGCTCCGCCAGGAAGACAAACGCCTCAAGGGCACCAAGTACATCTGGCTTTACCGGGAAGGGAACCTGCCGGATAAACACCGACCGACCTTGGAAGCCCTGAAGGCCACGAACCTGAAGGTGCCAAGGCCTGGGCCATGAAGGAAAGCCTGTCTGGGTTGTGGAACTACCTCAGCACCGGCTGGGCCAAGCGGTTTATGAAGCGCTGGCTGACTTGGGTGAGGAGGTCAGGCCTGCCCCCAATGCGCAAGGTCGCGGAGATGCTCTCCCGGCATCTGGACAACATCCTGGCCTTTTGTCGGCATCGGATCACCAACGGTGCAGCCGAAGGACTCAACAGCAAGATCATGGCCCTCAAGCGCAGGGCCCGCGGGTACCGGAACAGAGAGCACTTCAAGACTGCCCTCTCCTTCTATCCTGAAATCGGAGTCCTCGCCATGGTGCTGGTTCTCAATATATTCTCGGATCATATAATCAGTGAGGCTCCCTCTGCTACAGCAGAAATATCCACGAGCCCAAACATGCCTACCCCAATATTGCGTCCTCTAGCGATGAAATCCATTTAGGAGCTTGTTTGAGGTCTTTCGCATTAACCGTTGCACCAGCCTACTAATCGTGATTTGAGGCGGTATGGAGATTTAGAGATGGATATGATGCTTGGAGACATTGTCCCCTTCAAACATTCGAAATCCTCTGTTAGATATACTTACCGGATCAGTTCTCAAACTTGATACGCCACAGCACTTTCAATGACTGGTTTGCGATATATCTTAATCCACACGAGATACAGATGGATCAGGAAATGTGAATGGGCACCATGTCTATATTTATCCATCTCCAATCATTACCGAATGCCCGCTAAAGCTACCACCTAAAAGTGGGGGGATGACCCTCCCAAAGTGGGGACAATGATATGATTTATACTGAGGATGAAATTGAAGCTATAAAGGCATCAGGGATTTTTGACAAAGAATGGTATACAGCGACATACTCAGATGTAAAAGCTCTCGGGATTGATCCTCTTACCCATTTTCTTCATGTTGGAGTTTTATTGCAGCGAAGCCCGAGCCAAGTATTTAATTTGCAAAAGTATGCTAATTTAAAAAATATATCCAATGGTCGTGATGCTATTAGGCATTTTTTAAGCTCCAAAAAAGATATTTGCAAGATCAATAATAATTCTAAAAATGAAATTGAAAAATTCAGCGATGAACAGTTGTTAGCATCTAGTCCACTTTTTGATCCGCGGTGGTATTTAATTCGATATAAAGATGTTTACAACGCAGGAATTGATCCTTTGTCTCACTTTCTACGCAATGGGGGGAGGGAGTTGCGAAATCCAAGCCTTTTTTTTGATTCTAGTTTTTACCATGAAAAATATAAGTCGATAATGAAATATGAAAATCCGCTTGTAGATTATATAAGAAATGGCCAGTTTAATAATTTTTTGTACAATAATACTATGTCACTTGATACCTGGTGGATCAATTTTTATCGTGATGAGACATTAGATACTTATATTAATGATTATTATTCTAAAAATGAACTAGGTTATAATAGTATGTTTTTTCAAATAAAAAATACTGCTTCGGTTGTGTTACCTGTTTATAATGCACCGGCCGAAATAGAGCAATGCATCGATTCTATTTTAAAAAATACGCATGGTGATTATAGAGTTATTGTCATAGATGATGCAAGTCCTGACCCGGCTGTTGAAATAGTATTAAATAAATTTCGACATATCAATCAAATTGAGATTTATGAAAATAAAAAGAATATAGGCTATACAAAAACAATAAATCGAGGGATAAAAATCGCTGGACAATCTGATGTAGTGCTTCTTAACTCTGATACTTTAGTCTCGAAAAATTGGCTTAACAAACTCAAGTTTGCCGCGTACTCAGCACAAGATATTGCAACAGTTACCCCCCTTTCTAATAACGCTGGGGCTTTTTCCGTCCCTAAAATTGGTACAAAAAATTTAATTCCAGCTGAATTTACTTGGGAGCAATTTGCAAGGGCTGTAGCGCAAACCTCGAAACATTTTTACCCAACAGTTCCAACCGGCAATGGATTCTGCATGTACATCAGAAGAGAATGTATTGATAAGATAGGTTGTTTTGATGACATAGCCTTTCCGTATGGGTATGGTGAAGAAAATGATTTTTGCATGAGAGCAAAACTGTATGGATTGAGAAATATAATAGATGATTCTACTATTATTTATCATGCTCGATCCGCAAGCTTTGGTAGCAAAAAAGACGAGCTTTTGAAATCTGGTCGCAATATTATAGATCAGCGATATCCTGAATATACTAAAATGGTCAGAGCTTTTTGTTCCGACCCGACTATGGAAAAAATTCGTAAAAGGATCAGCTTAATAGGTGGCAAAGAAAAACAAGAAATCATAAAAAAAAGGATACTTTATGTCATTTCTACAAAATCTGGAGGAACACCACAGACGAACCAAGACTTGATGATGGAGCTATCTGATGTTTATGAAACTTTCGTATTAAGGTGCGATGCAAATATCATCGAATTTTATTTATACAATAGTGGTCAATATTTTTTGTTAGATTACCACGTTCTTGAAAGTGCAATTAAGGGCTCCCCGCACACTAGCCCTGAATATGATTTCATCGTAACTCGGTGGCTAGTAAAGTATTTTATTGAATTGATACATGTTCGCCATATCGCTTGGCATAGTTTAAATTTAATTTTTATCGCAAAACAATTAGATATTCCAGTCATATTTTCATTTCATGATTTCTATACCGTATGTCCAACAATTAAATTGCTAGATGGAGATTATTCCTATTGTGGCGGGAACTGTACTCCAACAAACGATACATGCACTCCGGAGCTTTGGGGAAAAAATGAGTTTCCGCAGCTGAAGCATGCTTTTGTTCACCAGTGGCGGCGCATGTTTGCTAAGATATTGCAGCAGTGCGATGCATACATTACTACTTCAAGTGAAGCGAAAGATTTATTATGTGAAATTTTTCCATTTTTAAAAAATACGAACTTTTCAGTAATTCCGCACGGACGAAATTTTAAAGAATTTTTTAATTATGCGAAAGACTATAAAAAGAACGACACATTGCGAATAGTTGTTCCAGGAAATATCTCGGTCGCAAAAGGAATGGACATTTTGATAGAGCTTGGTAAATATGCAGATCAATATAATTTTGAACTACACTTACTTGGCTTGCTCCAAAAAAAAAGAGAATTATTAGCGTCATCGAATAGCGAGAGGATATTTCTATATGGAAAATATGATCGAGATAATTTTAGTATGAGCATACAAAACATTTCTCCTCATGTGGGAGCAATTTTTTCAATTTGGCCTGAAACATATTGTCATACATTGACAGAGCTTTGGTCTTGTGGAATTCCGGCTATTGGATTTGATATTGGGGCAGTGGGAAAAAGAATTATTAATTCTGGCTGCGGATGGGATGTCTCACCTTTTACTTGTGAATCAATTTTGGCGACAATAAAAAAAATTAAAGACGACCCTTACTCAATCAAGCAAAAAATTTCAGCCGTCAATATATGGCAGAATACAGAGGGGAAAGCGTGCACGTGTTCATTGATGGCCCTCCGGTATCATGAAATATATGCGCAATATTTTTAGGATATAACTTTTAGGGTCATGACTAAGACAGCGAGGGGCTTCGTCAAATTTTGAGAAAACTTTCTAGAGATATTCTCCACTATTGCTGGACGGAAACTCGGACTTTTTGAGATGCAAATGAAAGCTCTTTTTTTCAAGCACCGAGAACGAAACAGCCGGGTTTTGGCGTACCCCCAAAAGTTTTCTATCCCGTTTACATGACAAGGCCCGCTTGTAAATTCATTGTCGCCATGATAGACTCTACAATATTTCTGTTGTCTTAAGTTTACTAGACAGTTGTACCCTCGCCTTCCATCGAAAGGGATGACTTCGTCGACGTAGATTCTCCCCCCCATGATCACGGTTTGCTGGGTGGGACGTCTGTAACCAGGTACGATCTCAGTAAAGGCCCTGCATTGCCGCTTGAACTTCCCGAAGACAATGGTCTTTGTGCCAGCACCGCAGCCGTGAAGTCCTTTGACTTTCATTGGCCCGAATTAGCTTTTTTTAATCTCAATTTCTAGAGCGATCGCGAATTCGTTCTGGCCAACTTGAGCGATTTTCAGACGAATCGCCATGAGGTAGCGGTTCACGCTATTCCAGTTCACTTGATGACCTTAGCGATCTGAGAGGCGTCCGGATCAAGGGCAATGAGCTTAACCAATTGCTGGAACTTGGCCTCAGAAATCTTTGAACCGGATACGTACTTATTACGGATTGACATGACTAGCTTTTGGAGGGTTAACCGCTGCTGTTCTAGTCATGATTTTTTAATAAAGGACTACTGGTGAAACAAAATGCTAAATTATGCTCTCATCACTGGAACAAAAGATGCTGTTTTTCGCATTTATGATAATTTTAAATCGAGCATTGAGAGTAAGGCAACATTTTTGGGTGGCAATTTAATAAACAGAATTGCACAAAATAGATCTTGGGCATTTGTTGGCTATCAACATGTTGATAATATTGTAAAAAACAGATTTTTTTCGTCACAAAAGGGTGTTTTTGTTGTTAACGGTATAGCCCTATCTAACAAGTGGGAGGATATTGCCCAAGAAGCACTTAACGCATTGATTGCAAATGATCCAGACTATATATTTGGTGAAATTTTTGGTGGTTATAATTGCGCCTCTTACACTTTAAAACATGGGTTGCTCGCTTTTTCTGATTTTTCAGGAACGTGTCCAATTTACTATACTGAATCAAACGATTTTTGTGCTGTTTCTAATAGGCAATTGCTTCTTTCTAGTTTAAATGATGAAAAACTAGACTATGGCTCATTGAGTTGGTTGGCGTCTCATTCGAATATTTTTGGGACTGCGATGCCACATAAAGGGATCATGTGTATAAAACCTGGGCAATATCTTGTTTCAAAAAAAAATATTACAAAAATAAAAACATTTAGCAAAACTATATGGCCAAATATCACATCAAAGAAGAATACTTACGGTCGTGAGAATTTAAAGGATAATGAATGGGATGAAATAGTTAATGAACTTATAATTAATTTTAAGCTTTCGAGTGCTGCGATAGAAGACGACCTTAAATTGTCATTAACAGGAGGAAAGGATTCTAGACTTTCTTTAGTTCTAGCTATCTCTGCAAATTTAAATAAAAATATAACAACATTTACAACAGGTCCAATTGGTAGCCCTGAAATTGAATGTGCTGCAAATCTTGCCAAAAAACTCGGAATAAAGCACCAACCACGTTATACTAGCATTGCAAACGCCGCTTCTGCTAAATACAACCCTGGTCATATTTGGGAGTTATTGCAACAACACTTATTTCGCTATGAAGCATCGATTTGTCCTTGGGATGGACTTGCCGAGGTTCAACGGGGTGTTTCTACTAATATTACCGGTTTTGGAGGAGAGTTATACAGAGGACCTGGTGGACATGCAAAACAATTTAAGGATTTATCTTTTTTGGCAGCACCTTCTTTAGAAAAGTATTGGCATAACTATCACCAAAAAATGGACCAACAAAATGTATTGAGAAAAAATTATGTTGATATGCAAAAAGAATGGCTTAGTGATTGGGTTCATTGCGAAGAAATGGTATATAGAAAGGACATTTTACCTGAAAAATTTTATGTAGAAAATAGACTAACACATTGGAACGGCCCTCTCGCTCAAAATGTAGTTGGTAAAGTAACGCTAATGCCTCTTTTGTCACCAAAGGTTGCCAAAAAAATTTTTGAACTTTCTCCTACCGCAAGGACCTGTGAAATTTTTCATTTTGAAGTTATGAGAAGACTTTCAATACCTGCTGTGAAGGAACCTTTTTTGAATGCTACATGGCATAAGTCAATAATTGAGAAGAGCCCCCTTGCGCTGGCTAGGTCAGTGTGGGGTGGTTCATTGCAAGCCTCAGCAAAAATACAATCATGGCAGCGGTGGTTTTTTAATTCACAACATTTTGAAATAATTAATTTTTTTAAGAATTCAAAAAAAATAACCGATATTGATTCGATAATTGATATTGACAAGCTAATTCTACTGATTAACCAGAATAAATTACAACAAAATATTGATATCAAACTTGTTTTGTCGACAATACTGATTTGCCTTGCAATGATGAAACAATATTCCTGCGCGCAAGATGAGTTAGCTTGATAATCAGTATCTTCTAAGTTTTTTTAGTAAGTCAGTTCAGTTCTGTCCGGTTAAAAGGGCTTATCCGGTTGACCTTACACCTCCGAGTATCCCTCGGATAAGTTCGGACTCTGGTCTTTCAGGTTTTCCCCTTTCGAGGTTCTTCTGTATTCATCCGGGCTCATTCCGCCAAGAGAACCGTGCGGGCGCAAGGTATTGTAGTCCTGCCTGTCAAACAATATTGGTTCTTCGACGTTTCAAATGGAATTCAGTTAGCGATGAATTCGGCAATTGGGGCGCCGATCAGGTAGATCATGGTGATGAAGTTCGTGACGTTTCGGTAGCCTCTGGCCCTGGCGCGAGCTGCCTGGAAGAGTCCGTTTAGGCCTTCGAGGCGAGCGTTGGTGTGCCAGGAGCACCAACGGAACAGGATGCGGTCAAGGTGCTTCTTGAAGGTCTTCAACGCCTTTGCGACTGGTTTGAGCAGGGGTTCGCCAGCAACCAACTCTGTAGCATAGTTGATGAAATTAGTAGATCGCCATTTGGCCGCCTGGCTCGTTTCGGCTCGTCGAATCCATCGCAACTGCTCTTTGACACGATAAGCGATGCCTGTGGCGAAGGCTTCGCTCTCAAGCTCCTGCAGCGCTTCGGCCTGCGTCTGTGTCTTGGCCGTTTCGCGACCTTTGAGCACACCCCAGCGCGTCCCCTTGGGCAGCGCACGTTCTCGCGATTCAGCCCTGCGCACCTCGTCCACGGCCGTAGTGAAGAGTTGGACCACATGGAACCAGTCTACGGTCAGATCGGCTTGCGGAAAATGTTCCTCAACAGCAGCCACAAAGCTCCCCGACATGTCGCTGACCACTTCAAGTACCCGATTAGGATGGCCGCCCTTATCGATGAGGTGCTTCCGAAACTGCTCAACAGTCTGCTTGCCTTTGCCTTCAGTGGCAAAGACCACAGGGCGGTCATCGCGACCCAGATCAATGAAAATGGTCACATAGCGATGCCCGCGTTTACAGGCGGTCTCGTCGAGGCCAAATGCCTCGAGCTTGCTGAGGTCAACGCGCTTCATGGCGGCAGCCACGTAGTGGTTGATGACTCGCCAAAGTCGTTTGTCCGTCGTGCCCACAAAGGAGGCAATGGTGGCCACAGGCATCTCTCTGGCGAGGATCATGACAACATGCTCAAAGAGCAGGGTAAAATTACTGCCTGGCCGTGCCCACGGCACCTCGATCCTGCGGGTGTCATGGTCGGGGCAAGTGACTCGGGGCACCCTGGTAGTCAGATAGCAGTGATGTTGAAAGAAATTCAGGTGCCGCCAAGTGAATTCCTCGAAGTCGTGGGCCTTGCAGTTTCGACCGCAAGTCGGACAGGGATAGGTGGCCCCCCTGTCGGCACCGAGAACCAAGTGGAGTTCATGGGGCGCCTTCTCGGTGTCCAGCCGTTGGCTCAAAACCTGCCAGGGGGGAGTCAGGCCCAGTCCCAGAGCGAAGATGTCTTCCGTACGCATTTTGTCCCTCCGAGGAGGTTGCTATCTCGCCCTCAACGACAAGGTCAATTCCATTTCAAGCGTCGAAGAACCACAATATTTTCATGCTTCTATCCTTTTTCATTCAAGCTATTCAGGCGATCAGCAGTTCCCATGAAGACAGCCGCACCTAGCGGTTGATAAAGCTGGCCAGACAGACGCTTTGATTTTTCCAATGGTAACCGCTCACAGGGTCTGGACAATTTTTAATTAATGCGCATAGTTGGCATATGGGGATAGCAGTGCCGGTGCGAACCTGCCTTACCACCGAAGTGGTGATGAACACCCCATGGCCGATGCTGGGTTATGTGCATGTTTTGCACGGTAAAATTCAGGCCATCAGGGAACGCATTGAGGTGCTCGAAGCCAAACTCAGCGCCGACTCTACGAATTCCAACAAGCCACCCTCCAGCGACATTCCGTTCACCAAAGGCAAGGAAACAAACAAATCCAATCGAAAAGGCAGGAAAAGGCGCAAAGGGTTCAAACAGCAAGCGCTCAGTCCAACCCAGGTCAGGGAACTCTATCCCGGCAAATGTAGCTGTGCTGCAACAACCTCACGGGCGTGGAGCCTTACTACGTCCACCAAGTCGTTGAACTGCCTGAGATCAAGCTGGAAGTGACCCATTTCATCCTGCATTATTGCCGTCATGGCCGGCATCCAAGCTGACTCTCGACGAACCACCCAGGACTTTCTCTTTTCGGTGCTGGGCCTGCATGTCAGCCAAGGCGCCATCCAAAAAATCCCCGACCGAGTCTCCCGCGCCATCGCTCCGCACTACCAAGCCATCGGCGCGAGTGTCCGAAGTTCTCCCGTCAATCACGTGGACGAAACAGCTTGGTATTGCAAGGGAATGCTGCAATGGCTGTAGGTCATGGGAAATAGCTTGGCAGCGTGTTTCATGATTCACCGGCATCGGTCGAAGAAGGCTTTCCAGGCATTGATCCAGGATTGGCAAGGCATTTTGGTCAGCAAATCTTAAAAACTCCATAGATTACAATGTGCTGTTGAAAGCAATTCTTGCTTCAAATCATCTGAAACATCAGGAACATCGATATTTGATAACCTCTTACCTGTCATCCTGCCCAGATGACAAGGGGGAAAGACCGGGCCACATGAAGAAATTCCAACAGCGGCATGACTTCACCAGCCACCAGCACCACCCTTGACGAAACATGCTCTTATCCCGTGAATGACCATCCGTCCTCTATATCTTAACGAAGGTAAACATCAACACGTTGATATAACGAGATAAAGGCATGCTACATATGCCAGGCGAGACAGGCATGATTCAACACATTGCACTCTATGAACAATCTTTGACGAGGCGGGTCGAGACACCCAGAAACCACGGGCCGTGGGATACCAGACCAATCCCATCAGCCAAAGGAGCCAACAGGCCGACCCGCTGAAAAATGAAAAAGGGGCCAGGACCATGGTCCTAACCCCTTGAAATCTGGAGCCAGCGGGGAGACTCGAACTCCCGACCTGCTGATTACGAATCAGCTGCTCTACCAACTGAGCTACGCTGGCAATGAGACGGACGGACTTCATACCTGCTGCGGGGAGGCTCGTCAAGCCTGTCGTGGGCCCTG
>Ga0183096_1001795_pt1 | contig 16864 bp, 17 predicted proteins | sample Biomet5_FD_127791 | JGI IMG/M metagenome (GOLD analysis project Ga0183096, IMG submission 127791) | Microbial communities from bioreactor (seeded with sewage sludge) at LBNL, California, USA - Biofuel metagenome 5 (version 2) (version 3) | ecosystem: Engineered > Bioreactor > Anaerobic >... | reverse complement strand
GGACGGCTGGACGCTCAACGAGAAGGGCGAAAAGTTTGTCGAGGGCACCGACACCGTGCGCTACAAGCTCCTCAAGGGCGACGCGCTCAAGGCGTACAACAAGATCGAGAATCCGGTCGTACCGGCCATCACCGTCGGCAAGAGCACGCTGCTTCCGCTGCGGCTGAACTTCGCGAAGCTCAAGGACAGCCAGGCGGCCCAATTGTTGGACGACATGCTCGCGGCGAACCTGAAGTCCATCGGGTTTGACGTCAAGGTGACGGATGTGGACTTTAGCGAGATGCTGGCCTCCGTCAACCGGCAGACCAGCCGGACCTACAACATGTTCGCCTTCGCCACCAACTTCACCTACGTGTTTGATCCTTCCTACGCGTTCAACGGCGCGGCGGAGTACCAGGGCTCGCTGAACCAGTTTGGCATCAACGATGCGAAGCTGCTGCAGCTGGCCGAGGCGCTGCGCGAGACCCAGCCCGGGCAGAACGACACCTACGTGCAGCGCTGGCTGAAGCTGATGAAGTATTATAGCGACATCCTGCCGACGGTGCCCCTGTACTCCAACGTCTACTACGATTTTGCCGATAACACGGTGCAGAACTACCTGCCCAACGCGCACTGGTCCTGGTCGGCGGCGCTCTTGTACACCTACCTGGGCGATGAACTGGTGCTGCCCAGCTTAATGCCCACCACTGAAGCGATCGCGAAGCCGTAAACCATCTTATAAAAAGCGCCTAAATCAATGATTCGCTTCAGCCCGTTGATAAAGGATCAGCGGGCTGAAATTTTAGGAGGGAGCAAATAGCATACTCAATGGGGCGTGTCAAGGAATATATTGTGTAAGCGAAGATGCTCGGACTTCATGCCTCGGAGAGACGAAACTGCGCAATTTGAAGAATCCTTTCGCAAATTGGTCGGCCTTTTGGTAAGTATAAGTCATTCGGCGACTGGATTCACCTTTCCCGCGTCGCCTCCATCACCCACAGATCTTGGCTCATAAATGCATTATATCTTGAAATAGTAAGGCACCGAGCCGCTGATCCGCGTGATGACCGAGGGCGAGGATGATAAGTTTTCCCTCGGGCAGTAAATAGCCCCACTTCATTGCAAACGGCGTGGGCACCAACTGACGGTTGGCGATGACCGGCACGACATCCGATGGGAAGACCTCGCCGGTCTTGACCGTCTCGCCTTGATTTCGTTCCCCCTGCTTGCACTAACTTCCACAATAATCGCCCGTAACTCTTCAATCGAGTTGCCGTCCTCGATGCAATATCGGCCGCATATATTCTCATCTCATTCGGCCACGACGATGGATACCGTGCCGTCACTCGCAAAGACAAGCCTCAATGTCTTTACGTACTTATCAAAGAAGTTCTTCTTTTCCGCAGGGGTCATGCTGGCCCGGGCCTTCGTGTAGAGCTCCTCCATCATAGTCCCAACATTCAGATGGAGACTGTCCTCCAGGTAACCCTTCATTGCACTTTTCAAAGCGGCAACTTTGATATCCGACGCGCTGTCGGCAAAATCGTCCAGGAAGCAGTAGAAGATGCCCGCCTTCTCCAGCGCACCGCGCAAGCTGTCCCCGCACTTTTCATATTCAGCCAGCACCAGAAAGTCCGCCGATGGCAGCGATGAGATGAGCCCCCAGTAATCTGAATCGCTGGAGGCCAGGAGGAACGCATCAATATCGTTCTGATAGTGCTCCTTGCAGGCGCCGGCGGTCATGCGGATGTCCACCAGCGACTTGAAGTTGTTGACCCGCTCGATCAACTCGTACTCGATGGGAATCCCAATGTAGTCGCCGAGGATCTTCCACGTATCCACCGTGTGCACATCGTCGTACAGAACGATCTTCTGAATGCGCCCGATGTCCTCCGGGCAATAATTCTGAATGGTCCGAAGCGCTGCACAGAGTTTGTACGGGTCGGAGTTCTCACAATCCACCAGCAGGGCGATCCGGTTGTGTGCGCCCATAAACTCACCGAGCGCGTTCTTCTCGGTCTGTGCGATGTCCCGCACCTTTGTGGCATCCTCAAAGCGATCGTTGTTTACCCGATAGAGCAGGGGGACGAATTTACCGTCGTGCAGGAGAATGTTTCCGTTATCCTTGATTGGCCAGCTGACGTAGCAGTGAAAAGGATACACGTTGATGTTGGATTTATAGGCGGCGCGCGCTTCTGAAATGGTCGCTTCTTTGGCGCCGCCCGGCATAATAAAGAGACTTCGGATGTACTGCCATTTCACCCAAAGCGGGAACAGCGACTGGCAGGACTGGATGTTGTCCACAATCAGGCGATTGACGTCCAGAATATAAGCTGCGGCCTTATGATTTGCCTGGATGATCCGGATACCCTGTTCTTCCAGAAACCGTATTTCCTCGGGATCGATGATGTCCGGCATGCCGTCCAGGTTGACGAGATCGTATTGCAGCCTGTAGCTGATATCCTCATATCTTTTAAGCAACGCGTTTCGAAGGATGCACAGCGCTCGGACGATCCGGGCATTGGGCTTTTGATGGAGATCTTCGAAGACGGATGAAATGAGGGTACCGCGGTCGTACATTTCCCGGCGGACACCGATCAGATATCCCACAATCGAGACCAGATTGTATGACCGATTTTTCATCTGATCTGGGATCCTGGTCTCGTCGAACCAGGTGTTTTCTGCAAGTTGGGCCATTTATGAATGCTCCTTTGTGTATTGAAGAGGGGTAGCTAGCAACCCCATAGTACCATACGATGCGCACGTTATCCAGTCCATTATGATAGACAGCATTGCTTATTCCCCAATTTATCCAGCCCGGGCTAGGTCGGGCGCAAGGCAAAACACCTGAACGCCAATCTCCCGCGCGTAGTCGACGGTCATCGCTGTGCCCCCGGGCAGGCCGTCATACACCGCCAGCAGGAGATCGGCGTTTTCTACCAGATAGCGGTTCCTGCGGAACATACAGCTTTTCGTATACGCATGGCCGATCACCGTCACGATGTCGGCTTCGGCAAACAGCCGGTCATGACGCATCCTGTACCCTTCATTCCAACGGTCAGCCTGTCCGTCGAACGGGCTAACCATTTCCAGGATGATCCACGGATACTTCGCCTTCAATTCAAGCACCGCTTCCGCCGCCCAGGTGTCAGTCGCCATCGCGCCTCCGGACAAAAAGTGGGCATAGCCCTGCCCGATCAGCGCTTCGATCTTCCAAAACAACGTTGCTTTTAGGGCCGAGCACGCCGGATCGGCTTCATTGAAGCCAAATGGCAGCTTCTGCGGCCTGTAGCCTGTGAAAGCGCAACGCTTGTAGATTGGCTTGGTATGTCTGCGAACGAGATTGTTCATTTCGTTTCCCTCCTCAAGACCGGTCTGATCCGGGCTACCGGATGGGTCAGGCCATCGGCATCGTAGAATTCGAGGAAGGCCACGGCGACGTGGCAGGCGCCCTCTTTTTCCATCGTGCAGGTGACCCTTGCCTCGGCCCCATCTTCGGCTTCCAGCACATAGCGGTGGCTGACGGTTTCCTGGTTAATCGTCCGTTTCATGCCCGCCTTCCCACTTCCAAGCTTGCTTCCATACTGAAAGCCACAATCTGCGAAACCTTACCTTTCAGCTGCTTTGCATCCAGAACGCCATCAAAGGAGACGTCAACGGATGCTGACCTGGGCTTATCGATTTGAAAGTCCAGATAGATGGCGCCACCATCCGCCAGACCGATCCGCACGCGCTGCTGGATGACTTCCCGGTCAACCTCGATGCCCGCCTGCATGTGCGCGGCAGTCAATGTGCGCGGCTTCTGATCGCAAGCCGCAATCAAACCCTCCTGCTTCAGGCGGCGGATGTGGTTATACACGGTGGAGGAGGACCTCAGACCAATGGCCTCCCCAATCTCCCGGATGCTGGGGCTGTACCCGTTTTGTTGGACGAAGTCAGTTAAAAAGGTCAATACCCTCTCGCGGGTAGTGACATGTCCCACTTTGTGTTTCTGCATGGTCTTATCCCACCTTTCGCTCGACGAACCAGCGGCCCATCACCGGTTGGCCGAAATCCGTACTGTGTTCAAAAAAGAGGTGTCGCTCCCGGTTGTCCACAAGAATCTTGTACCGATCGCCCTGTCCGCCGCGCTCGGTATACGCCGGCCGGACATCCAGAACCCGATCGATTTCGTACATTTGTCCATCTTTCCATTGCAGGGAGCGCGGAAACATCCGCCCACTTTAGTCAAAGTCTACCTTGACGGGAACATATACCTTGTAGGCATTCTTCTTTTCGGCTTGCATCCATATCCCTTCCTTCAAAAGAGTAAAGTAAACACACCGGCGCTCAGAGCGCTGTTTCACGGCAAACCACGACCGTTTACTTTTTATGTCGCTTGCTGGAATAAATCTCGTTCAAAACAACCTGTTCCTTGGTCGTCGCCCGCCAGCCGTCCTCCACCACACCCAGCACCCGACCGACGCAGCGGATGTTGTCGTCCTCGGTCGGCTGGATGGTCTTGTACTTCGGATTGTGGGAGTGGAGCCCGTCCCGCTGGTACTCCTTCACATACCCTTCGCCCGCCACGATGAAGATGCCGATCTCTCCAGGCTCTAGCGCCTTTGTGTGCTCAACCAGCAAGTCATCGCCATCCGTAAAGGTCGGCAGCATACTGTCGCCACGAACAGTGATCACTTCATCAGCCCGGCAAACGTCCCGGCTGACGCGGAGATAGACGTACTCGCGCTCATTGGTCTCCGTCAGCGGCATGCCGGTACCGGCTGAAGCGGGCAGCGATGCGCGGCACAGGCGCTCAAAGCCCTTCTCACACTCCTCACGGAACGTCAGCTCCTTGTTTTCAATCATCGCTTCGATGAGCTTATCGATCGACATGCGCTCATACTTCGAAAGTGTGCGGAAGTGGCGCAGATGCTCCCGCTCTTCAAAGGCCAGGGTTTCGACGCGATTAGGCAACCCGAAGAATTCGTCGGCCGATATGTCCAATGCTTGGAAGAGCTGGGCCAGCGTGTCGAACTCTGGGCGGCTGACTCCTGACTCCCAGTTTGTGACGGAGTTCTTCGTAACGCCGAGCAGTGCCGCCAGCTTTGGTTGGTTCATCCCACGCAGGAGGCGGAAGGCCCGGATCTTATCGCCGTAAATCCGCTTGTTCTGCCCCTTCACGCTTTCTGCCTTCGCCGGAAGCTGCTGAATGTTCCCGATCGCGTAAGGTTCCTTTTTGCGTGGCATCGCGTCCTCCTCAAGGCTGCATCCCCTGCAAGCGTCCATGTTTATGCCCGCATTGTAGCACAAGACGTTTGACCTGTAAATCCCGGATCTTCTTCGGCGGGAAATTTCACATTGCGTTCGGCTTCTCAGAGCTTGCCCGAAAAACAGGCGTTTAAGAGCAAAATAGCTCCATATGCTACGAACGCATGTTCCTATATTGCCATTTACACGAAAAAGTCCACTGTGCTATACTCCGTTTCGCAGTATTCGAGCGGTGGAGCAAAGCCATCGGGCGGACACAATGACGAGAAGGGAGTGGTTAGTAATAGTAAATCACGTTGTGCCGCATTTTGCATGAAAGGTTCCATGATACAGAATCAGGCACCAGATAGCGCAAAAGAGGAAGATGCCTACGCCAGCTGAGGGACAGCCCTTTTTAACAACCTAATAGGATCATACCGAGCAAAGGCACCGTACAGCGATCCCACAAGGCTGTGGCCTTGTGGTGGTCGACCGCAGAGAGCAACGGCGTATACCCACAGGGGCGGTAAAGGGTCTCTGCATTGAGCGACCAAATGGCCGGATGAACCGCGAGACACCCCATCAAGGGTGCATTGCATTCATCCAGCCCTTTTTGTCTCAAATTTCTTTTGTTAAGATTCTTCAAACCGGAAAATAGGCTTCCTATTTGACCGTTACCATGCCCCCAGAGCCAAGGGAAAGGAGGTGATCGACCGTAAGTACGAATGAGCGGCGTGCGGAGATCCTGCGCATTCTGATCGCCCGGCGACACGAAACGATGCGCCAATTGGCGGCGGAGTTGGGCGTTACCGACCGCACGATCCGCACAGACATCACCGTCCTCACGGTCGATCACCCCCTAATCACTCAACGCGGAAATGGTGGCTGCGTGAAGGTCGCAGATTGGTACCATCCGCACCGTAATCTCCTGAGCGAAGAGCAGCAGCGAGTCCTTTCCCAGTTGATGGAGGCGGGCGATGCGCATCAGGCCAAGATCCTGGGCGAGTTGCTTGCAGAATACGGCTCCCCCAAATACCGGGAAAGGTATGAACGGAGGAAGTAAATTGAAGATTATAGCCGCTTGGGCGCAGATGCCATCGACCTCCCCCTTGCGCCAGGGAAGTGGAAAGGGCCCGGGTCCGGAGAAGAATCGTCTTGTACAGGTTGAATTTACCCGTTCCGCCTGGCGGCAGTTCGCGGGCATGAACCGTGGTCTCGGCATCCGTTTCATCCGGGGTTTCGTACTCCGCCATGAGGTGGCCGCCTACATTGCCGCCCACGAGGAGCAGGGCATCGCCCTTGATACCACCTGCCAGGAGATCCATTACGACTGCGGCATCTACATGCTGCTCATGAAGTGCCACGGCGTCTGGTATATCACCGAGATCTGGATGACAAACGTCCCCACCAGGTTCGTGCCCGTATACCTCTGGCAGCGCGTCAAGCGCGGCTGGCGCGAGTGCATTGCCCGAGCGCTCTCCGGCTGGCGGGCCATCATGATCGCTCCTGGCCAAGAACAGCAGGAGGTGGTCCTGTGAGCGGACAACACATCATCACGGCGGAATCCGTCCGCAAGGGTCACCCGGACAAGTTCTGCGACCAGATTGCCGACCGCATCCTGGACGCGCATCTCCGACTGGATCCCGCGGCTCGCGTCGCCATAGAGGTGTTCGCCACGGCGAACCGAATCTTGGTGGCTGGCGAGGTCACTTCAGCCGCGCGGGTCGACTGCCAGCAGATCGTCTGGGAAACCATCCGCGACATCGGATACGGGAAAGCCGACCTCGGTGCCGGACATCCCGGGGCCCCTGGCGTCGAGGTATGCGTCCACAATCAGTCCCCCGACATCGCCCAGGCCATTGGGGCAGAAGGACACTTGGGCGCGGGCGATCAGGGGATCATGGTGGGCTATGCCACCGACGAGACGTCCGAGCTCCTGCCGCTGCCCGTGGTGCTAGCGCATCGGTTGTGCCAGGAGATGGACCGGCTCCGGCCCCAGGCATCATGGCTGGTCGCGGACGGCAAGGCCCAGGTATCCATGATCTGCGAAAACGATCGGCCCAGGGCGGTTTCGGCGGTTGTCGTCTCCGCACAGCACAAGGAGAACGCATGCCCGGAGTGCCTGCGGCGGGAGATCGAGAAACATGTCATCCGCCGCGTAATCCCCGACTGTCTACTCGCGGGGGATACGTCCTTTCTTATCAATCCTTCCGGTCGATTCATCCTGGGTGGCCCGGTCGCCGACACCGGCCTCACGGGGCGCAAGCTGGCGGTGGACCTTTATGGCCCCGTGGCGCGCATCGGCGGCGGCGCACTGTCCGGCAAGGATCCCACCAAGGTGGACCGCTCCGGCGCGTACATGGCGCGGCACATCGCGAAGAACACCATTGCCGCGCGGCTGGCTCAACGATGCGAGGTTCAGATTGCCTACGCCATCGGCCAAGAGAACCCGGTGGGTATCTTGGTGGACACCTTTGGCACCGCCGTCGCGCCGGAACACGCGCTTACCGCAGCAGTTGAGGATGTGTTCGATCTGCGTCCAGCGGCAATCATCTGCCAGCTAGACCTGCTTAGGCCGATTTACGGGCCGCTGGCTGCCTACGGGCATTTCGGCCGGCCAGAGCTGGACCTGCCCTGGGAGCGCACCGACAGAACAAAGGAATTGATTCTCGCGCTGCTGCGGCTGGGCTTCGGAGTGTAGCGCCATGCGGAACCGGATTCGCGCGCCCACTCGGCACGCCCCAAGCGCCCCCATCCACCGAAGAAAGAGAGGATCCCCCCATGTCGAAGATCAAACTGGCGCTGGATGTCGTGCAGGACCTGCGAAGCCTGGCCGACAGCCTTGAAGCGCTGGCCGGGGCGGCGTCCGGCGATGAAGCCGCTGCTGCGGCGCCCACCCCTTCCGAACCCGAAACACCCCAACCTGAGGAATCACCCATCACCTTGGTGGAACTGCGCGCCTATGTCGCGGAGAAATCCACCCCCGAGAACCGGCCCCGTATCAAGGCCATCCTGGAGAAGTATGGCGTCAGGAAGCTGACAGAACTCTCCGAAGACCAGTACCCTGCCCTGATGCGCGAAGTGGAGGCGCTATGAGCGGGATCCAGCATGCTTCCCGTGCCCACGCGCTGCTGAATGCCTCCAGCTCCCATCGCTGGCTCGCCTGCCCGCCCTCGGTGAAGCTCTCCGAACAGTTCGCGGATGCCCCTTCGCAGTACGCGGAGGAGGGCACCTACCTGCACGAGCTGTGCGAACTGAAGCTGCACCGCTATCTGGGCGATATGCCGCCCGCAGCCGTGGACGAGCTCTACGTCCGGTACAAGGACAACGAGTTCTATACTGACGAAGCCGAAAGCGTCACCGACGAATACGTGGCCTTCTGCGTTGAAACCATCGAGGCTGTGAAATCCGGATGTCCCGACCCGCTGATCCTGGTGGAGCACCGTCTGGACTACTCGGAGTATGTGCCCGATGGGTTTGGCACCGGCGACCTCGTTATTGTGGCAGGTGACGTGCTGGAGATCATCGACTTCAAGGGCGGCCGCGGCGTTCGGGTGGACGCCGATCATAACAGCCAACTGATGCTATACGCGCTGGGCGCGCTCACGGAGTTCGATGCGCTGTACAGCATCCGATCCGTCCGCATGACCATCGTGCAGCCTAGGCTGGGCGGCGTCTCCACCTTCGAAACCACACCGGAGGCGTTGGTCCATTGGGCGGAGGCGGAGGTTCGGCCTAAGGCGCGTCTGGCCTACGAGGGCAAGGGGGCGTTCTGCGCCGGCGAGCACTGCCGGTTCTGCCGCGCCCGGCACACCTGCCGCGCTCGAAGCGAATATCATATGCGGCTGGCCGCCCGGGACTTCAAGGCGCCCGACCTGTTGACCGACGAGGAGGTCGCCGACATTCTGCCGGTGGCTGAAAGCCTGAACAATTGGGTTCAAGACCTCCTGGCCTACGCCACCCAGCAGGCGGTGGAGGGCAAGGCCTGGTCGGGGTACAAGCTTGTCGCGGGCCGATCGGTGCGCAAGTACGCAAACGAGGCCGAGGTCATAAGGGCCGCCACCGAGGCGGGCTTTACCGACATCTACAAGACCAGCCTGCTGGGCGTGGGCGAACTGGAAAAGCGCATGGGCCGAAAGGTGTTCCAAAAGGTGCTGGGCAAGTACATCATAAAGCCCACCGGCGCGCCCACCCTCGTCCCGGAGTCCGATTCCCGAAAGCCGTACTCGGATGCGGCGACCGACTTTACAAACTGAGGGGGAAACACCATGTCTACCAAAGTCATCATCGGAAAGGTCCGCGCCTCGTTCGTCCACATATTTGAGCCGCAGTCTGTCAACGGCTCGGAGCCTAAGTACTCCTGTTCCTTCATCATCCCCAAGTCTGACACCGAAACGATCCACGCGATCCAGGCGGCCATCGAGCAGGCTAAGCAGGAGGGCGTCGCCAAGTTCGGCGGCAAGATCCCTCCGAACCTAAAGCTCCCGCTGCGTGACGGGGATATCGACCGGCCGGATGACGCAGCCTACGCCGACAGCTACTTTATCAACGCCAACAGCAAGGAAAGGCCCGGCGTGGTGGACCGCAGGCGGCTGCCCGTCACCGACCCGCTGGAATTATACTCCGGCTGCTATGTGCGGGCGTCCGTCAACTTCTTCCCCTTCAACACCAACGGCAACCGCGGCATCGCGGCTGGGCTGGGCAACATCCAGAAGTGGGCGGACGGCGAGCCGTTGAACGGACGTGCCCGTGCCGAGGATGAATTTGGCGCATTGGATGCGGAAGACGACGAGGATTTTCTGGGCTGACGAAAAAGTATGCCGCGCATCGACACGTCGGTGCGCGGCATTGCCCTCCAATGCACATACGCTTCCTGTCTACAGGGATCGCAAGTAGATGCGAACAATTTCGATTGCGGTGGATCTTGCGTGTTCGGAGCAATTCGCCAGCGCTTCGAAGAGCCAATCCAGCTCTGAATCTGACTCTTTTGCTTCCGGCAACAGCAGTTCATTTGGGGTCGTCATAAGCACACCGCAGATGCACAAAAGTGTCTCAATAGACATCCCAACAGCACCGCGTTCGATTTCCGTCACGAATCGAAGCGATTTGTCAAGACGTTCGGCAAGCTGCTCCTGTGTGAGGCGGAGAGCCAAACGCTTACTTTGGATTCTTTCCCCGACCACAGTTTTATCGTAATAGACGAAGTCTGACATCATATAGAACCTACCTTTTTAATGTATTATTGTCGATCCACGGCTTGCATGGAACGAATCTTAGATGTAACATTTAACTACACCTACAATAGTACATCAGAAGATTTGGAGGATCGGAGATGGACCAGGGAAAGGCGTTGGCGTTCACAGGGCATCGACCGGAATCGCCACCATTTGGAGAAAACGAGTTGAGTCCTGAATGTATCCGCTTGAAGGCAATGCTGTTGACCGAGATCATGGACCGGGCTTCGCAAGGGTACGGCATCTTTTATTGCGGTGCTGCACGCGGCAGCGATATTATCTTCGGAAAACTAGTGCTACTGGCGAAGGCAACTGAGTACCCAAACATCCGACTCGTCTGCGTCGTCCCGCATGAGGAACAGGCGAGAAGTTGGTCGGAACGTTGGCGCGACCGGTATTATGGGCTGCTGGAACAGGCGGATGAGATGGTGCTCCTCTCGACGCGGTATACGTCCGGCTGCTACCACAGGCGCAACCGGTACATGGTGAACAGGGCGGACGCACTCATCGCTGTGTATGACGGCTCGCTCACCGGCAGCACCGCCTACACCGTAGAGTACGCCCGGCAGAAGGGAAAGGAGATCGTGATCATCGATCCCGACACGCTGGCGCGAAGCATCATTTCCCCAAGGCTGGTACCCATGTAAATGGCTCAGAATACTGCACCCGCAAGGGTGCTTTTTCAATGGAGGGATGCACATGCCTGAGCTGTTGGGCATCGACATCGAGACATTTTCCTCAGCACCACTGCCGAAGTGTGGCGTCTATCGGTATGCCGACGCGCCGGATTTCGAGATTCTCCTATTCTCCTACGCCTTCGGTGATGGCCTGGTTCAGACGTTGGATCTGGCCGCAGGTGAGTCTCTGCCATCCGATGTTCTCCGGGCGCTGACCGACCCGAACGTCATCAAGGTAGCATATAACGCACAGTTCGAACGGGTGTGCCTATCGAAGCATCTAGACCGGTGGCTGGATCCCACCCAGTGGCGGTGCACGGCTGTCATGGCATCCTACCTGACACTGCCAGCCCGGTTGGGCGACGCGGCGCGAGCGCTAGGCCTGACCCAGCAGAAGATGGACGAGGGTAAGGATCTGATCCGCTACTTCTCCATGCCTTGCAAGCCGACGAAGGCCAATGGCGGCAGGACGCGAAATCTCCCGTCCCATGCGCCCGAAAAGTGGGCGGCCTACAAGGCCTACAACGCCCAGGACGTGGAGACCGAGCGCGCGCTGCGAAAGGCGTTGGAAAAGTACCCACTCCCGGAACACGAATGGCAACTGTACGCATTGGACCAGCGCATCAACGACCGGGGCGTGCGGATGGATCGCTTGCTGGTAAAACAGGCGATGGCGGTCGATCAGGTGTTTTCGAAGCAGGCGTTCCATAAAGCGAAGGAACTGACCGGCCTCGAAAACCCTGGCAGCGTGGCGCAGCTGAAGGTTTGGCTGGCTGACCAGGACATGCCCATGGAGAGCCTGGCCAAGAAGCTGGTGCAGGAAAAGGCGAAGGATGCGGAGGGCATCGTGGGCGAGCTGCTGAATCTCCGGTTGGAGCTTTCAAAGACCTCGGTCAAAAAGTACGAGGCCATGGCGCGGACGGTGTGCCGGGATGGGCGGATCCACGGGCTTTTGCAGTTCGGCGGAGCGTCGCGCACATTCCGGTGGGCGGGTAGATTGGTTCAGGCGCAAAACCTGCCCCAAAACCACCTTCCGGATCTGGCGCTCGCTCGAGAGATGGTGAAGACCGGCGACACAGACCAACTGGAGCTGCTGTTCGGCTCCGTCCCCAGCACGCTCTCCGAACTGATCCGGACCGCGCTCATTCCAAAGGAGGGCTGCCGGTTCATCGTGGCGGACTTCAGCGCGATCGAGGCGAGGGTTCTCGCGTGGCTGGCCGGGGAGGAATGGGTTCTGGAGGAGTTCCGGGGCCAGGGGAAGATCTATGAAGCGACCGCCGCCCGCATGTTCCACATTCCAGCGAAGACCATCGTCAAGGGCCATGAAAACTACGCTTTCCGACAGAAGGGGAAGCAGGCAGTGCTCAGCTGCATCGCCGAAGGGGAGCTTGTCTTAACCGACCAGGGGCTTATACCCATCGAGCACGTTACATTGGCACACCGACTATGGGATGGGGAAACCTGGGTCTTCCATGAAGGCGTGATCCATAAAGGCCAGAGGGAGGTCATCGCATATGAAGGACTCACGGCAACCCCTGACCACCTCGTGTGGGTCGAGGGGCAACCGCGGCCGGTACGGCTCGGACTCGCCGCCGCCCGCGGAGCATATCTCGCAATCACCGAGCATCATGGGAAAGCAGTATGGCTGGGTGAAAATCATCAGCCCGGAGAAACGATGGGCGAAGGGCTGGAACCGCTGTTATGTGCTGACGGAGTGTGTTTCTTGCCACAGCGTGCAGTGGACAAATCTCAGCAATCTGACGCGGGGGCTTTCCAAGGGATGCCAAAACTGCTCCGAGCCGAGAAAACCCATCCCGATGTGGTTGGACAGGAGACTGACCGCGGCAAAGCAACGCTGCGAGAATCCCAACGATCGACAGTATCGTCACTATGGTGCACGAGGGATACGATTCAACTTCCCCTCCGTGATCAAGGCAGGAATCTGGATTCAAGAGAATCTGGAGAATGTGCGCCAGGATTACGAGATGGATCGGATCGACAACAATGGGAATTACGAACCGGGAAACATCCGGTTCGTACCGAAGGCGGTCAACTGCGGCAACCGCAGGCTGACGGTGCTGTCGGAATGGAATCAGGAATACTGGCCCTACTCCCGGAACGTCGTGACACGGATGCTCTCGGCGGGCAAAACTCGGGAGGAGATCATCGAATGCGCCCGGAGCGCAGTCAGGGAGAAGCGGAAGGGCTGGAAGCTCATCGACGCGTGGCTCGACTTTATGACATACGAAATGCCGGACCACATCACCGTTTTACCGTATCGGGACACCTCGTCCACAACTGCGGCTACGGTGGCGGCGTCGGTGCCCTGAAAGCCATGGGTGCGAAGATGCCCGAAAAAGAAATGCAGCCGCTGGTGGATGCCTGGCGCAGTGCCAACCGGCAGATCGTCCGGCTCTGGAACGCGCTGGACGCCGCGGCCCGCCGGGTCGTGGAAGAACACACCTCGGTGCGAGTCGGCAGGGTGACACTGTTCTGGCAGGAGGAGAAGATGTTTATCCATCTTCCCTCCGAAAGGCGGCTCACATATCTCTCTCCCCGACTCGTAGACAACCGTTTCGGAAGCAAGAGCATCGGATACTTGGGTTCTGGTGCGAACGGTCAGCTCGAAGTGCAGGAGACTTTCGGTGGCAAGCTGGCGGAGAACATCACCCAAGCGGTGGCCCGGGATCTGCTTGCCTACGCCATGCTAAACCTGGAGGCGGCTGGCTACCCTATCGTGTTCCATGTCCACGACGAGTGCGTTATGGAAGTCCCCATCGGCCAGGGCTCGAAGGAAGACGCCTGCGCCATCATGGGCCGGGCACCCGAGTGGGCGGATGGACTGCCCCTTCGCGCGGACGGGTACGAATGCGCGTTCTACCGTAAAGATTAGGTCACACTCCGTTCAAAGAAACGTCTTTGCTATAAATGCTTTGGCGAGGTAACATTCGTGCTGAAATTCGATCGACGGCTTCGACAAACGAAAGGGGAAGATGTAATGGAGAGAGATGTGCACAATGCGGCGCTGCAATGCTCGCCTTCTCCGGAGGTGAACCGCGAAATGAAGTGGTTTGAACTGGTGGGCACGGCCTTCCTCATCAACGGCGTAAAGCACACCTGCGTCGCCGCGTCCGGCTACGCCCTACTGATGCTTCAGTACGGGGACAACGGCGCGCCGTGCCAGTACGTCGTGGCACATGAGCCGTACAGAGTGAACGGCGAACTGTGGTGGCTGAACGGCGATTACTTCCCGTTCTTCCAGTACGCGACCATCGCGGAAGCCTTGTTGGCGGCAACAACCGCGCTACTGGAATGAGCCTACGGACACGATGGCAGAAGGAGTGATCGATATGCGGTTCGCGAATCACCGGACGGTGGAAAGGATCAGGGCAACCTATCCGAAGGGAACACGGGTGGAGCTTTTGAAGATGTCCGATCCCCAAGCGCCGCCGCCCGGCACGCGCGGGACGGTGGTTGGCGTCGATGATACGGCCAGCCTGATCATGGTATGGGACAATGGCAGCAGGCTGAATGTCATCTATGGTGAGGACATCGTTCGCAGGTTATAGTCAAGTCCCCAAATACATCGCGACAGGGCAGCCTTCTGGCTGCTCTTTTGCATTCCCATGAAACAAAGGAGGAACACCATGCAGGTAACCCATGACAAAAAGCTGCTGATCGCCTTCGGTCGGAGTCGGCGCGCCGCGACCTGGCAGAACAAGGAGATCCTGTGGAGCGAGTTTCTGGATAAGCTCGCGTCCACCACCCGGACCCGAGAGACCACTCAGGAGTACGCCGCGCTGACCAAGGCGGATAGGGATGATGTCAAAGACGTCGGCGGCTTCGTCGGCGGCTACTTGAAGAATGGCAAGCGAAACAACGCCTCGGTTGTCAACCGATGCCTTCTGTGCCTGGATATCGACCACGCAGATAAGGGTATCTACGACGATCTGGACATGACGTTCATCAACGCCTACGCGCTGTACTCCACCCACAGCTACACGTCGGAAAAGATGCGGCTCCGGCTCATCATCCCGCTCTCCCGCACGGTGAACCCGGATGAGTACGCGGCTATCGCCCGCCGTATGGCGGACGATCTGACGCTCAGTCGCTTCGATCCCACTACCTTTGAGCCCGCGCGCCTGATGTACTGGCCGAGCACGCCGGACGATGGGGAGTTCGTTTTCCGCTTTTCCGATGAGCCGTTCCTCAACCCCGATGTGGTCCTGGCCACCTACACCGACTGGCGGGACGCCTCGCTCTGGCCCACTACCCGGCCGCTGGAGGAATGCGTGCGCACAAGCACGGGCAAACAGGAGGATCCGCTCACAAAGGGCGGCATCATCGGCGCGTTCTGCCGGGCGCACTCCATCACCGATGTGCTGGAGACCATCCTCGCCGATAAGTACATGGCTACCGCCTTTGACGATCGCTACACCTTTGTGGGCGGCAGCACCACCGGGGGCCTGGTGGTCTACGAGGACAAATACGCCTACTCGCATCACGCTACCGACCCGGCTGGCGGGCAGCTGTGCAACGCCTTCGATCTTGTGCGCCTGCACCGGTTCAACCCTGGCAGCGAGGAGATCCCGACCGACCAGGCCAGCCGCCAGGCGATGCGGGAGTACGCCTCAAACGACGAAGCCACCAAGCGCCAACTGGCGGAGGAGCGGCTCCAGCAGGCGGAAGAAGATTTTTCAGAAGCCGATGACGAGGACTGGCAGCAGAAACTGGAGCTAGACAAGGGTGGGAACGTCAAGGATACCCTGGATAACCTCGTCCTGATTCTGAAGCATGACCCGAAGCTCAAAGGCATCGCCTTCAACCGCCATCGGGACGGCATCGATGCCAAGGAGGCACTACCCTGGGAGCAGATCAAGGCGGGCTGGAACGATTCCGATAACGCCGCGATCAAGGTATATCTGAGCGGCGTTTACCGGCTGTACTCCCCCACCAAGACCAAGGACGCTGTGCTGGCCGTGGCGGCCTCCCGCTCGTATCACCCGATCGAGGAATACCTGGACGGCCTGCCCCAATGGGACGGGCGCTCCCGCGTGGATACGTTGCTCGTCGATTACTTCGGCGCGGAGGACAACGGCTACGTTCGCGCGGTGGTGCGCAAGACGCTGGTGGCGGCGGTGGCGCGGATCTACCGGCCGGGCACGAAGTTTGACAGCGTGCTGATCCTGAACGGGCCCCAGGGGATCGGCAAAAGTACCTTCTTCGCCAAGCTGGCGGGCGACTGGTTCTCCGACAGCCTGACGCTGACGGAGATGCGGGACAAGACGGGCGCCGAAAAGCTACAGGGGTTCTGGCTGTTGGAGCTGGGCGAACTGGCCGGGATGAGAAAGGCGGACGTGGAGACGGTGAAATCCTTCATCAGCCGGGTGGACGACAAGTACCGCGCCAGCTATGGGTTCAGCGTGGAGAACCACCCACGCCAGTGCGTGATCGTGGGCAGCACCAATTCGGAGACGGGCTTTCTCCGGGATATCACCGGCAACCGCCGGTTCTGGCCGGTGAGCGTCAGCGGAGAAAGCGGGAAGAAGCCCTGGTCGCTTACGCAGGCAGAGGTCGACCAGATCTGGGCGGAGGCGCTGAGCCTGTACCGGAAGGGCGAGCGGCTGTTCCTGGAGGGTGTGGACGCGCAGGCGGCACAGGACAGCCAGCGGGACGCGCTGGAGACGGACGAGCGCGAAGGTCTGGTGCATGCCTACCTGGAGCGGCTGCTGCCGGAACAGTGGG
>Ga0183096_1001792_pt1 | contig 16885 bp, 19 predicted proteins | sample Biomet5_FD_127791 | JGI IMG/M metagenome (GOLD analysis project Ga0183096, IMG submission 127791) | Microbial communities from bioreactor (seeded with sewage sludge) at LBNL, California, USA - Biofuel metagenome 5 (version 2) (version 3) | ecosystem: Engineered > Bioreactor > Anaerobic >... | reverse complement strand
ACCAATGCCTGGCTCGGTCAGTTTCGTCGCTTGCTGGTTCGTCACGAGCATCTGCTTTCCACCTATCGGGCCTTCTTCTACATTGCTTGCTTCTGGATCATCCTGCGGAGGTGTTTTTGAAACACGCTCTAGACAACACCTGAATTAGGCTACTTATGGCGCGGCCTATTAGCTTTTCAAGGGAGCGTTGCAGCAGATCACCGCTCCCTCATAGCCAAGGTGAATCAAGTTTATCGAACGAGGTCTGGACGGAAAAGCATTGCATCCGCAATTGCCATGCCACCGTAGTGCATCAACTCGGTAATGATCAGAAGCCGCTTTGTTATGACGCTCTGAGCGTTAGACCTGCATTTCTGCCACGGTCTCTGGGATCGTTACGATAGGATGTCTTTGTATTGCTCCTCGGTATATGCACCACAACGATTGCCTTATTTGACCTTAGGCGCCCTGAGATTCCACCCGCTTTATATTTAGAAATCTTCCTTACATCTCATCCTCATATAGAGGTAGTACAGGTTGAGCCCAGTTCCAGTATGCGTTAATCGCGCAAATGCGAGAGTTAACGGTTGCCTCTTTTAGACCCGCCTGACGCATGCGGATAACACAATTTGTGAGGTCAGCTCGTGTAGGGGTGGGTTGCAACCGATTTAAATGTTCATCGGTACCACTCAACTCAAACTTTGCGTCCATTTCTATCTCCAAGACTCGTGGTCGATGGAGCAGAATCAGGAAAATCCAAGTAGAGATAAGTCTAGGTGAATCAGGAGGGTAGGGTGGGGTGGCGCGCCCGACAGGAATCGAACCTGCAACCGCGAGTTTCGAAGACTCGTGCTCTATCCAATTGAGCTACAGGCGCGTGCCACCGTATTTTATTCCACACGGGCGCATTTCGCCGAATTCATTGCCTGTCAGGCTGTGGAAATCTTTTCATGAGGCGGTCTGTAACGTAGGTCTCAGTCCCAGTGTGAAAGGATTTCCATGATTGAGAGCGGAACCACTTTGGCTGATGGTTCGTTGAGACCGCAAAGCTGCCCTCAGGTTAGAATTTAACAGCATGAAAAATTGGATTGTCAGCATCTCAGGTCGTGTGCGCAGGTGCGTCTGTTTGCCGGACGCCTTCGAGGCGCTGAAGAGCTCGGGCATGTGATCCCGGTGATTATGCCGCCATCGGTTTCCGTTGTGGTCTGCACTCGCGATCGCCCTGCGCATCTGGAGAACTGCCTTCGCGCGGCCCAGAAACTTCGCTATCCCAATTTCGAAATTCTTGTCGTAAATAATAGGTCGAGCGAAACACAGATTTTGGAAATGGCCGGCCAGTTTCATGCGCGTTATGTTTATGTTCCGAAGCCCGGCTTAAGCATCGCTCGAAATGCTGGCGCGCGTGCCTCCTCCGCCGAAATCATTGCCTACCTGGATGATGATTCACTTCCGGAACCGCACTGGCTTGACCATTTGGTCCAAGAGTTCAGAAATCCTAATGTGCTAGCTGTTGCGGGGCGGATAGAACCGGTATCTGTTGAAACCGAGGCGGAGCTGTTTTGTGAAGAAATGAGTCCACCAGCCGAGGAACGGCGGCGGCGCTTGAGTGTGGATAGGAATACCGCTGATTGGTTCGCAATTGCGAATTTTGGCGGCATAGGCATCGGCTGCAATATGGCTTTCCGTCGCGAAGCATGGTCGATTTGGCCAGGTTTCGATGAGCGGCTGGGGCGCGGCGCTTGCATTGGCGGTTCTGAGGAGCATTTCGCTTTCTTTTCACTGATTGACAAGGGATATTGCGTGGTTTACTGCCCCGATGCAGTCGTTCAGCATCCTTATTTGCATTCGATGGAGGGTCTTCGAGAGAGATATCTGAAAGACAAAGCGGAAGCGACGGCGTATGCTTCGTTACTGTTCTTCGAATTTCCGCAGTACAGGAAGGCGCTGATACGGATCCTTATCGCCCGATGGAAAAGATCGCCGCGAGCATGGAGGGAAAGGCGGCGGTTGCCAGGGCGAATTGCGCCGAAGTGGAGAGTCTTGATTGCTCTACTGTGGGGGCCAGTGGTGTATTTGAAGACCCGCACGTCCAAAACGTAGATAGGGTTTCCCAGAGTGCAGAATGTTAGGGGCGTCCAGTCAGTGTGGATGGCCGCGTAGTCCGGACTTGGCGAGCGGCGTTGCGCAGTCTTAACGCGGCTGTGCGCAGGGATCGGCGAGCAACAGCAACTGGACTCCAGCCTAGTTTTGTGTGGAACCAGAGATCAAGCCAGGTGTCGTCCTGCGAGATGATGTTTCGGCGTAGGCGATGTGGGGCGTCGCCAATACCATTCAACCCGGCGTCTAGTGAAAATGCCAGTTTGTAGTGATGGGACACGTTTTCGCATACCTGATCGTTGTATTCTCCGTAGGGATAAACAAAGCTACAGATATCTACTCCAGCCAATGCGGCAAGGTTCGTGCGGCTGAGGGCAACTTCACGGGCGAGTTCTGTTTTGGGTAGATCGGGCAGATGAGGATGCGAGAGGCTGTGCGATGCAAATTCCATGTCGCAAGCGTTCCAGGTTCGTATGTCATCAGCATTCATCAGCTGAAATTCCGGCAGTCCGCTGTTGCTATCCCAGTTGTTCGTGCGTCCGAGTTGGTTCGTTACGACAGATGTAAGCGCTACGAAGCCATACTGCTTTAGCAGTGGCAGTGCGTTGATCGTATTCTCGGCAAATCCGTCATCAAAAGTCAGAAGAATGGGCTTATGTGGCAGGGGAGCGCCCGATTCCAGCCAGGCTGACCATTGCGCCGAGGTAATCGAGTTCCACCCATTACGTTTTAGCCACCTTAAGTGACTTTCCAGTCGGCGCTTTGAAATCGTCAGAGCATACCATTCACCGGGTTCCGCCTGGCCTACACGGTGATAAGCGAGCACGGGCAAACGAAGTGCAAATTCACGGTGGAAGGATTTCCATGAGCCACATTCCGCCAGCGCACCGCGGAAGAAGTGGGCAATGAAACGCCAGCTGATTATCCGAAGTCCGGCACGTCGCGCGAAAGGCACGCCACGAAAAATATTTGCGACGAGCGATGCAGGCGCCAGTACGACCTCAGCCAGTTTGCAGGCCGCAACAGTGATGCGGCGTGCCACGATCTTCAACGTCCGGCCATGACTTAGGCCTCCAAGAATAGTGAACTGGCGGTACTCGGGATGTTTACGGCAAAGTCGTACTTCGCCACGCCCCTCTTCGTATGCGTGTTTGCGCACGAGATCCGAGATGCTCTCAACGACAACATGCGATACGGGGGCATCGGGCAGATATACAAAACGCAAACCCTGCTTCCACAGGCGGAAGCCGAACTCCGTGTCGTTGTAGCGCCAGAATGATTCGTCCAGTGCTCCAGCCGAAAGTAGCAGCCTGCGCGGCGCCGACGTGTTGGGATTTGCGAAGCAGAAGCACCATCCAGATGTGGAAATGTCCGGCGTTACCTGTCGAAACCACGAGTCATTACGGTTCCGTATCCACTCGGTGGCGAGGCTTGCGGAGCTCTCCTCGGAAGTAAAAATTGGTCCGAATGCGAGGTGGTCAGGGTGGCTATCATGTGCTTCCACATGCTTGGCCAGCAAATCCGGCGGGCATAGGATGTCGTCATCGAGGAAGAGCACCAGTTCCCCCATTGCGATGCGCAAGCCTGCATTGATGCTCGCCGCCTGGCCGCGCTTGGGCTGCCGCATTACCTGGAAATGACAGCGCGCATTCAGTTGCTCGGCCGCGCACCAGTCAGGCTCATCGCAACCATCGAGGACGAGAATGAGTTCATATTCGCCAGATGTGAAGTTCTGGGCCAGGGCGGTGCGAATTGTACGCTGCGTTATGGCTCTCCGACCGTTGGATGCGATGATAATGGAAGCTTTCACTATGCTTCAGCCTCTCAATCGGAACCCGTGAGGCCCGCACGGTCCCAACGGGTCTTTGGTCATTAATCAATGGATTGCATCATCGGAGTACGCAGTAATGGCATTACGATGCGAAAACCCCATACAGCAACGTACGCCAATCCGCTCGCTACGCCGGCCATCACAACCACCTGCGGGGCAAATCCAAACAAAAGCAAAAGTCGCACGAAGACAATCCCCAGAATCAGCAACAAAGAAGGCCATCCAAGGCGATGAAGCGCCGCGCTGATCAGCATTCTGGGACTGAGCCTCGCCGCCCTGCACGCGGCTGGCGTGTACCAAAATGCATTAATGAGTAAATGGGTCAGTGCAGTTCCGGCAGCCAGCCCTGCGGCTCCATATCTCGAGACCAGCAACAAGCTTACGACAATGTTTGTGAAACTTTCGAATATCGCGATCCGGGCAGCAATCTTGACATGTCCTCGTCCGTAAAGCAGCAAGTCGGAAGGATGTTCAATAGCGAGGCTCAGGGCGGCGAGCAGAAGCCACTGCATTACCGGCGCGGCTCCGAGATAAGCATCACCGGCCCAAACTCGGATTAGCGGCCTTGCACACACACACCCAAGCACTACTATAGGCAAGACGCCGCCCAAAACGAGCGCCAAGGTTTGCGTATAGATGCGTTGCAACTCCGAAGTTCGCTGTTGTCGCCGGGAGAGCGCTGGCAGAACGACGAGTGCTCCGCGAGAGACTGCAGACGAGACGTGCATTGGGAGTTTGCTGCCCACTCCGAACATAGCGACTGCATTCATCGAACTGAACATGCCGAGAATAGCTAGGTCGGAGACGGTGGCCAACTGGCGGCTGATGTTCTCGGCCCAAGCCCAACCGCCGGAGCGGAGAAGAGGCTTCAGGAGGTTCCAGTCGAACATGAGCTTCAGTTGAATTCCTATGCCGCTGGACGGTAGAAACAGCCATAGCATCACTATTCGAGCTATGGCCATCAGTACCTGCAGCCCTGCAAGCGCGACAATTCCATGGCCCGTCGTCAGGATCAGGATGGTGAACGCCACACGAATAGCAGCGGTTAGGAGCTGAATCTGGTTGATTCGATCAAACCGACGAAAAGCTTGATACAACTGCTCTAGCGCTGTGGTAGGAAGTCCTATCTGCACCACCACCCCCATCAGGATGAAGACCACGCGCGTCTCTTTGAGGTATTCCGGAGGAATCTTGAACGGCCCGGGCAAACAGAATGCCACCGCGAGAAAAATTCCCATCCCGATTGATCCCAATCCTGCAAGGCCGAACAAAGTGGTACTTAGCAGAGCTTCCAGCTTGTCCTTGTCCTGGGCTTCCATGATTTCCACATACTTCTGAACCAGGATGTTAAAAAGACCCAAATCAAGCAGGTAAAGCAACATGGAAAGTGCCCCGGCCAATGACAATAGCCCGTACTCCGCAGGAGGTACGCGGCGAACCACATACCCAAGCAAAAGTATCCCCGCGACGATGTCGGCAGCATATCCAACATAGCTCCAGACAACGCTTCGGGCGATGCCGGGCTGTCGGTCGTGCGCGTCGTGGTCAGCCATGAGAAACCTCGGTCAAACGGAACATCGTGCGAAGCATTCGCTTCGCTGCGCCCCGCACGACACGGCTGGCGCCAGCGAGCACGGGATGTCGGTAAGGCCAAGTCAACCGCTTTACAGCAGCCCAAATTTGGTCGTCATGGAAATTCTTGGCACGCAGGTAATGCTTTAGCCAGTTCAGGTAAAACTGACGGGCGAGATCTGCCCGGTTGCTTCGCTCGGCTTGACCGGAACAAGAAAAATTGTGGCAGCGATATCTGTCCCAGCACTCGTTGGCTACAAAGACTGGCGCATGGAGATAGACTTTCGCCAAAAATGCCTGGTCTTCGTAGAGTTGGAAATGGGGATCGAAACTCTCTTCAAAGCCACCAATTTCCTCAAGCAGTTCGTAACGCATCAGGAAATCAGACGGGCATGGCGCGCCAGCCTTACCCAATGGATATGTCAATTTCAGCAATTCTGGCGGGTAATAGAGCTTGCCGGGAGGAGCGAGCGGCGGCACGTGCTCCGCGTCGTGGTCTCCGTCAGCGAAGTATATGCTGTGTCCATAGATCAAACTCGCTTCCGGAGATGCCTGCATCAGTTCGACCTGTTGTTGCAGCTTTTCAGGCAGCCAGATGTCGTCGGCATCCAGAAGTGCGACATATTCACCCCGGCTTTGCCGAACAGCTAGATTGCGCGACGCGCATACGCCGGCATTGCGATGGCCAGGATGTTCCAGACAGGTGATGCGAACCGGATCGGAGCTGGCATACTGTCGAGCGATCATCGGGCTGCCGTCGGTAGAACCGTCGTCCACCAGCAGCAGTTCCCACTGCGTGTAGGTTTGAGCTAGTACGCTATCCACCGTCTCCGCCAAAAACCGCTCTGCGTTGTAAACCGGTGTGATGACCGAAACTAATCCCTTAACTCGCGACTTATTCATTGGCAACTGTCACGGATTTCCGTGCTCGTACGGCAACGGTCAGTTCGTAATCGGGGTCGTGATAGTCGAGTTCCTCGGCGGTTAACTCGGGGACAACCAATCCATGCAGGAAGGCCACCGCTGCGAGCACGTTGCCGTAGGTCACCACCTGCGTGTTCTCAGAGCCAAAACGTTCCGCAAACATGCGCCGCGCCGAATGTCGTGTAAAGCGCCAGTAATCCGCGCCGGCACCGATCATGTTCGTAGGACAGATTTGGGATATTCCGGGAATTGTTACAAGCACAACTCCCCCCGGTCTAAGAATTCGATAAAGCTCATGGACGGCGGCGGTGAAGTTATAAATAAGCAGCAACGTTTGGGTGCAGATAATGCAGTCGAAAGTAGTATCGCCGATTGCATCGCAATGGCTGAGATCGGCGGTTATGGTGCGTGCGGGATTGTTCTCATTAAGATCGAGGACGTCGGATTTTGCGAACTGCTTGCCGCCAAAGCGCTTTGTATATTCGTTATTGCAAACTTCCAGTACGGAGCCGCGTATTGCATCCCGGTTTTCCTGGAGGAATTTCTCAACATAGTAACGGTCAATGCATTTTCCACGATGCCAGCCGAAAGCTGGCCGGTACGGCGTCAGTCGCCGGAGTTTGGAGAAATCCGTTACCCTGTCGAATGGAAGCAACTTGCGCCGGAAATCCTGACGTTGCGTGCTCAGCCATTTGCGCAGGGGGGGGCAGGATGCGTTTCAGTGTTTCCAAGGTGTCCTCGAAAGAGGGTTGCTTTTTTGATTGGATCTGCACTGTATCCTATACTATGCTACTGCCGATGGCCGCAATCGGCACAAAGACTCGCTGCTTCCATCGTTGCGAACACCTCGCGGATCGCCGATATCTGCAATTTAGCCGAATGATTTTGCACCTTGAGGTTTGCCCTTGATGCAGGTGTCGGTCGTAGTGCCTACATTCAACCGCCGCGAAATCGTTCTGCGGACCGTTAAGACCCTTTTCAATCAGGATTTTCCTTCAAGGCAATACGAAATCATCGTCGTGGTGGACGGCTCGACCGACGGCAGTGCAGAGGCGTTGCGCGCTTTAGAGCCATCCTGCCAATTTCGTGTCATCGAGCAGGAGAATCGGGGATTGGCGGGGGCGCGTAATACCGGGTTCCGGGTCTCCGAGAGTGAACTGGTCATATTTCTGGATGACGACATGCTTTGCGATCCAATACTGATCAGCGAGCATTACGCGGCGCATCAGTCCAATGGGGAAGTGATTGGTTTCGGAGCAATATTCCTCAGTGCTGACAGTCCGCCCACGCTTGCCGCGGAGTGTTTCAACCGCGAGGTGGGCGCGTACTACCTTCAACAGAGAGAAAATCCGGGATTACCCTGGCCGCGAACTGCCTGCATTTTCGGGAACACATCCGTCCCAAGAAGATTGCTGATCGAGTCCGGAGGGTTTGATGAGCGCTTTCTCATGCGGGAGGACGCGGAACGGGGTGCTCGACTGTTTGCCGCTGGTGCGGTTGCACGATACTTACCGAAGGCCGTGGCCCACCAGATATACAGAAAAACAGCCGCCGACCTGATTCGGGACGCAGAGAAATTTGCCATCGCAGACCGCCTCTTTGTGCGCGAGCATCCGGAGTCTGTTGCCGAGACGCTTTGGGGCAGGATATCGAGAGAGCCGCTATGGAAGAGAATTGTGCGCCGGAGCGCCGCTGAATGCCCGGCTCTTGCCGATTGCATACTCGTGCCTTTTTGCTGGCTCTGCGAGCAAATTGAATTACTTAGAGCCCCTGGGGCACGGGCTCTACAGGTAAGGCGGATCGTTTATTGGTATCGTAAGACGCTGGAACTGAATTGTGGTGATGCGTCAGTGAACGAGCATCTCTGCGGAGAAGCATAATGCAATTTGCAGATTATTATGAGTTTTTACAAATTAGCCCGAGTGCAGAGACTGCCACAATTCACCGCGTTTATCGGTTTCTGGCGGCACGCTATCACCCAGACAACCGCGAAACGGGAGATGAGAAGCGCTTCTTCCTGTTAACGCAGGCCTATGAAGTTTTATCCGATCCGGAGCGCCGCGCCGCTTACGATGCAGCTCGCGAGGTAGCCACGCCGGTACCGCTGTCGAGCTGGATCGATTTCATGGACGACATAGAGGGCGAGTTGAACCGCCGCTTGGCTGTGATGACGGTATTGTATTCTCAACGTCGCACAAACCCGAGCAAGCCAGAGGTCTCACTTCGGGAAATCGAAAGCCGCCTTGGTTTTCCCCGTGATTATTTGGTATTCACGACATGGTATCTCCGGTCCAAGGGTTACATTACGCACGCGGACAACTCGGAGTTCACGATCACTGCCGACGGCGTGGATTTCGTGGAAACGCAGCGTTTGAAGATACCGATCCTAAACAGACTGCTGACCAACGGCGAGGGCGGGTGTGCGAGTCAGGAAGCGGGGGAAGCTCACAAGGCCACATCCTCCTGATCTGCCCGTGAGGTGGCCGCTGTCTTAGACATTACTACTACCGGCACGAAAATGGGGCTGCTCGGGTGCTCGGTCGTCTTAGGCAAACCGATTTCTTTGACCTTTCAGTTCATCGAACAGGACTAGTGAGCGGTGCACCGCCTGATAGTAGGTTGCTCGCCCCTTCACCCGAAAAGTAATCTCAATTTTGGTAGTAAGGTTCACACTGTTCGAGACAGGCAACCAATTCAGCTTCTCTGAAATCCCATGTGTGTACATTACGTATTCTCTTTGGTGTTTTTGGGGGCCGGGTTCGCACCCGGCTTTTTTGTGTATTAAGCAAGTTGTGGGCTATCGCTGGAACCCTGGGCGCCAGAATTGCACGACTGCAAAGATGATTCCAAAAATTTGAACAGCGAACCCTGTACAGGTTTATACTGCGTGATAGGCCAGTTTAGGGGACGTAATGTTGTGGCCCCTTGCTCTTCATCAAACCGATGTTCTCAGTTTCCGATCCCGAAAGCGTGAACCCCCAGCATCCGGCCCGCCCGGCACCCGAGCGGATTCTTGCCTCCGGTTGCAAATTTGTCCAGCTGACGTCCTCCGACGTAGAAGCCCCGGAACTCTCAGATATTTTGGACGTGCAGCTGATTCGGTCCTTGATGACCGATTTCTATGCGATTTCAAAAATCCCGATGGCGCTTGTAGATATTCACGGCAAGGTTCTTGCCGGTGTGGGCTGGCAAAGAATCTGCACTGACTTTCATCGCGTGAACCCGGAAAGTTGCCGCAATTGCTTTGAGAGTGACACAGAGCTGACGGCGGGAGTGCGCCCCGGCGAATATAGGATGTACAAGTGCAAGAACCAGATGTGGGACGTGGCCACTCCGCTCGTAGTTGGTGAACATCATCTTGGCAATGTCTTCTCCGGGCAGTTCTTTTTCGAAGATGAAGAGCAGGATTTGAAGTCATTCAGGGATCAGGCCGCGAAGTACGGTTTTAATGAGCAGGAATACATGGCTGCATTGGCAGAGATTCCAAGGTTGAGTCGCGAAACCGTCCAAACCAGCATGGCGTTCATGGCCAAACTGGCTCATATCATCTCTGAAATGGGTTTGAGGAACGCTCAGATGGCCCGCTGGATGGAAGAGCGCAAAAAGGCAGAAGAGGCCTTGATTCGGAGCGAAAAGCTGGCATCTGTGGGGCGCATGGCGGCAACCGTTGCTCACGAAATCAACAATCCTCTGGAGGCCGTCACCAACTGTATTTACCTTGCCAAGTCAATTGCTGGTCTGCCGCCGCATGCGCAGGAGCACCTGGAAATCGCCGAACGAGAGCTGTTGCGAGTGGCTCATATAGCGCGACAGACGCTCGGGTTCTACCGTGAAAAGAGCAAGCCTGCCGTCGTAGACCTTGGTAAGCTCGTCCACGAAGTTTTGGGGCTCTATGGTCCGAAGCTGAAACAGAAAGGTCTCAGATGCGAGGTTCGGCACGAAGGAGACATCCACATCGTAGCCGTTGCAGGAGAAATTCGGCAGGTAATTTCAAACCTGCTCACAAACGCCATTGACGCATCCTCGCCGAAGCACAGGATCCGACTGCGGACTAGTCGCGTCACTCTGGACGGTAGCTCGTTTTCCCGGTTGACTGTCGCGGATACTGGATCGGGAATTCCTCGTCGCAATTACGACCAGCTCTTCAAGCCGTTTTTCACGACGAAAGAAGCAGTTGGCACCGGACTCGGTCTTTGGGTGAGCACGCAAATAGTGAAGAATCATGGTGGCCATTTCCGGTTGCGGAGCATCGAGGGGAAAGGTTCAGTGTTCTCGGTTTTCCTGCCTCAAAACAGCAGTCTCGCGAGCGGTGGGTAACCGAAAAGAAGCACCCCGCCCTGTGCTTCCAACCCACGACCCGCTTGCAAAAATAATTCGCAGCAATGAATTGAATGCCGTCGAATCCAGCCCTGGCACCTACGCGCTGATTCTGCGATCACCCACGGAAGGCGTAATCCGAATCGGGCGATTGGGCAACATGCAGATCAAACCGGGTTGGTACGTCTACGTCGGGAGCGCATTCGGGCCAGGTGGCGTACGAGCGCGCCTGGCTCACCACATTCGTCCCGTTCAACGTCCACACTGGCATATCGATTATCTGAAAACTCTGGCTGTGGTAGAGGAGGTCTGGTTCGTTTACGGTCAGACGTCGCAGGAGCATGCCTGGTCAGAATGTTTTGCCGGAATGAGAGGCGCGTCTCTACCGATGGCTGGCTTCGGATCTTCAGACTGTCACTGTGAATCGCATTTGTTCTATTTCAAGAAACGTCCCCCGAAAAAGCTGCTCACCGCACATCGCGCAATCGTTTAGAGTGTCCTAAAGTCGGCGCAGGTCGATACAGGAGAGATGTGTTAACTACGTGGATAACAGCATTGCAGATTATTGCGCGCACTGGAGCGGTGTATCTTCTGGTGCTGGTGGGCGTGCGTTTGACGGGGAAGCGCGAGGTCGGACAGATGACTCCGTTCGATCTTACGCTGTTGCTGCTGCTGAGCAATGCGGTGCAGAACGCGATGACCGGGCCGGACACGTCGCTGATGGGCGGGGCTGTTGCGGCCGGCGTTCTGCTTACTCTGAATTATTTGGTTGCTGAGTTGAGCGGCTTAAATCGCAGGTTTCGCAGAATCGTGCAGGGATCGCCATCGCTGGTGATTCATGATGGCACGCTTGTCATGGAGCATCTCAAGAAAGAACATCTGACAGTGGATGAGGTGATGCGCGCGCTCCGCGAACATGGGATTGGAAGCATCTCCGAAGTCGCACTCGGAGTACTCGAAGTAGACGGTTCACTTAGTTTCTTGAAAATAAATGAACTGCCGGAGAATGTAAGGGCACGTCATCGAAGCCGGTTTTTGAAGAGAAATTGAAGCAATCGTGCCTTTATCCGGCTAGCGCGCGGCGGATGGCCAGGAGTTGCTCAAGGGTTGCTTTAAGATTGCCGAGCGGCAGAGCGTTGGCTCCGTCGCTTTTTGCTTTTTGGGGGTTATCGTGGACTTCCATGAAAATCCCATCGATGCCGGCGGCTACGGCGGCGCGGCTTAGGATCGGGATGAACTGTGGCTGTCCGCCAGACTGCTCGCCCTGGCTGGGAAGTTGGACGGAGTGTGTTGCATCGAAAATTACGGGCGCGTACTCGCGCATGATGGCCAACGAGCGCATGTCGACCACGAGATTGTGGTAACCGAAACTGGTTCCGCGTTCGGTCAGGGAGACGCGCGGATTGCCGCTGTCACGTACCTTGGCAACAGCGTGGCGCATGTCCTGGGGAGCTACGAATTGGCCCTTCTTTATATTGACGGCTTTTCCGGTACGGGCGGCGGCGATGAGCAGGTCGGTTTGGCGGCAGAGGAAGGCGGGGATCTGCAGAATGTCCACGATCTCTCCGGCGGCAGCGGCCTGCGCGGCTTCGTGAACATCGGTCAGGACTGGAATTTTTAGGTCTTCGCTCACTATGCGCAGAATGCGGAGACCTTCAGCTACGCCGGGGCCGCGGTAACTGCCGATCGAAGTTCGATTGGCTTTGTCAAAGCTGGCTTTAAAAATGTAGGGCACGCCAAGTTCGCGGCAGATGGCCGCGATAGAGGTGGCCATGAAAAGCGCGTGCTCCTCGCTTTCGATGACGCATGGTCCGGCTATCAGAAATAACTCCGGCCCGCCGATGGTGACGTTCTGGACGGAAAAGGGCATGGGGAAATTATAACGAGTCCGGAATAACAGCAGGGAAGTGGAACTGAAGTCGCCGCGCGGTGGAGTGAAGAGACTGCGGGCTCAAAGGCCAGACCGTTGTCTACAGAGACGATTGCATCCCAGGTTAGCGCCTAAAGGCTGGCGCGAACCCGGGGCGCCCGGCACCCGGCTATCCGGACGATAATTGAGCGGATTGGTTAAAAAGATGACGGCGGTTTGCATTCAGAAGTGCCAAAACTAAAGGGCATGCTAAACCCGGCGGGTTACTCATGGTGTAATCTAATCTGCTCTCGCAATATGAACCAACACTGGAGGATGACACGCTTATGAAGGGAAACGAGAAGGTGCTTGCCGTGCTGAACGAGGCTCTGCGGGAAGAGCTGTTGGCTATCAACCAGTATTTTCTTCATTCGGAGATGTGTGAGAACTGGAAGTACGAGGCGCTCTCAAAATTCATTAAGAAGCAGTCAATCGACGAGATGAAACACGCCGAAAAGCTGATTGAGCGGATTCTGTTCCTGGATGGGGCTCCGACGGTGGTCGGACCGACGGAATTGAAGATTGGCAAGGATGTAAAAGAGCAGCTTGCAAGCGATCTGGAGTTGGAACTGGGAGCTGTGAAGCTCTACAACGCAGCCATAAAGCTTGCGCGCGACGAGGGCGACAACGCTACCGCTGATTTCCTCGTGGGGATACTGAAAGACGAAGAACACCATACCGACTGGCTGGAATCGCAACTGCATCTGATCAAAGAGATCGGGTACGAGCGGTACCTGTCAATGCAATTGGATGAAGATTAGGCGAGCGGTTTTCGGCTGGTCGTGTCAGAAATATATTCTGTGATTGAAAGGCCCTGATTAACGGGGCCTTTTGAATGCATGGATTTCAGAGTTGTGCGGCAGGCGAAGCAAATCCCAATCATCTCTATTGTACTTGCTGCAGGCGGGCGATGAGCTTTTGTGCCAGATTGTCGTCGCTCTCCGAGCATAACACTCGTCCGGCCGTATTGCAGTTGCGCTCTATCCTGTGGGTGAACTCGATGAGCGTGGCCACATTCGCCTTTACTCGTAGTGCGTCATCGGCATTTAAGTCCACGCCTTCATGCAGGAAGGGAAAATCGTGCCCGAAGTCGATGAGGATGTGCCCGAGCTCGGCGAATGCACCTTCATCGAACTCCGGTCCCAGCGCGGTGAAAGTCACTTTCTCAGGACGCAAGACCCACTGCTTCGTGTCAGTGTCGAGCATCCACAGATCCCAGTATGCCTCCAGGGTAAGCGCAAAGTCAGGCTGCACAAATGGAGAAAGTGCTTCGGCTGCTTCCTCGGTGGCTCCGGGCGGGAAGCTCCCCTCGTAAACAGTGGGCTCGGACCAGTCCACGGGGTGGACCGAGGCATATTGCACGCCGCTGCGGCTCTCGGAGAAAGGGAAGTACCGCAATACTTCCATCAGACGAGGCAGCATCAGCTCCGCGTCAAAACCAGGAAACCAGAGGCTAAGGTTCAATGTGTCCGCCATAAACTTATCTCTTCCTTGAAAATCCTGACAGTTGCGTCAACGTCGATTGAAGATGTTTCGCACCCCGTCTGTTTCTCATGCTAACTTATCGCGGCGCTAAGTCGCGAGTGGGTCGCGTCTACGCTGTTTATCGATATTTCCACAGAAGAATGCATCGGAAGGCGTGTACTTCTTTGACACACCTGTCTTGCGGTTGTTAGTATGAACTTGGTCGTAACACCCTGTCTAGCTGCGTCCCCGTCGTCTAGCCCGGCCTAGGACACCGCCCTTTCACGGCGATAACGCGGGTTCGAATCCCGCCGGGGACGCCAACAAAATCAACAACTTAAGGCAGCCTCTTCTTACTGGTCCCCATTGCCGGGGACGCTGTGGAGACGATAGAACATGAACTGAGTCCTTCTCAGGGCTTTTCGGCGTTTCTGCGGGTTCGCCTTCGGGCTATTCTTTGGGTTCTGCAAAAGCGCCGTCTAGCAGCATGACCGCATCCGAGAGGAAGGCCGGGCTGAGGTGCTGGTACCTTGCCGTCATCCTCAAGTTCTTGTGGCCAGGATGAGCGCACCCGTGTGAATGTCCGCGCCTCGCATCCTCATCCAAGAGGCCGCCGTGTGGCGCAAGTCGTGGAAGCAAAAATCGGAAGTCTTGACCGAACGACCATGATGGGTGGCCAGGGCTACGCGAAGTTCTGAACGTTGCAAGTGTGAGCGGCAGCACAATGTCGGCCTAATCCGAATCTGCGAGAGGCGGAGCAACAGGCACAGCGTGCGCAAAAGGAAGCGGCCTTCCTGGACCTGATTCTGAAGGCACACAGGGCGGATGATGTCCTGCGATGTGGAACGAGGCTTCCACTCGCCCTGCGAAGAGCGAGAGCATTTCTCGCGCAGAGCTTTACCTTGTCTGCGCCGTTCAGTTCTAGACGGACCGCCGGTAGATTTCATACTTGCTTCTTCTCTGGGGACACTTTTTCCTGGTCAGAAGCGCTTGCCTGTCGCGATCTTCTGGCAGATATCCATTACATCGGGGTCGATGTGGTGCCAGAACTTCTGTAACCCATTGCACAGGTAGTTCAATCCGCTTTCACCTGTGCGCGTGCGAATTACGCGGTTCTTTGGACACTCCCCGTTACAAGCGAACAGGAACTTGCAGTCCCGGCACTGCTGCGGTAGAGAGTGAAACTTGTCGAATCCGAAGTTCTTTTGCTGGTCAGAGAAGACCATTCGCGAACTCGACAGTTGTTGTATATTGCCGAGCTTGTATTCCGGATAGACATAGTGGTCGCAGGAGTACATGTTGCCGTCGTGTTCGAGCGCGACGCCTTTGCCGCAAAACTCGTGGTAAACGCACATCTGCGAATCTTTGCCCATCCACACGGCAACGGCGTTCTCGAATTGGTTTACAAACACTTTGCCGATGTCGCGCCGATACCAGTCATCCCACACTTTGCAAAGGAAGTAGCCCCAATCGTCGGGGTCAACAGACCAGTCCGTAACTATGGAGTCCGGATGACCGGGATGAGCGGCGGGGGAATCCTGCAGCGGCAACGCCTCCGGGTCCCAATGCTGGGGAGCCACGCTCTTGAAGTCTTTGGGCTCGACGCAGGGAATGAACTGCATCTGGCGTGGACGGATCTCATTTTTCAGAAATCGGTAAACATCGAGCGGACGCTTTGCATTCACACGATTGACGACGCAAAGTGCGTTAAACGGCACGCCATGCCGACGCAACATCTGGGCGGCGGCGAAAACCTTATCGAAGGTGGGCTTGCCGTCCTTGGCAACGCGATAGTGATCATGAAATTCCTTGGGCCCATCAATGCTAAGGCCGACCAGAAAATTGTGTTTCCTGAGAAAGGCTCCCCATTCCTCGTTCAGTAATGTGCCGTTCGTCTGGAGATCGTTCTCGATACGTTGGTTCGGTTTCTTGTATTTCTGTTCGAGCTCAAGGACTTTTTGGAAGAACCCCAATCCAAGCAGAGTGGGTTCGCCACCCTGCCAGGAGAACACCACTTGATCGCGATCTTGTCCTTCGATGTATTGGCGGATGTGAGTCTCAAGGATGGCATCAGAAATCTGAAACTTGCTTGGACTGCCCAGCAGGTCTTCCTTGTGCAGGTAGTAACAGTAGGTGCAATTCAGATTGCAGATCGCGCCAAGGGGTTTGATCATCGCGTGATAGGCACGCGATGCGCCCGGTAACGACGGGTATGGTGATAAATCCGCGATTTGGACCAGACCTCTCGTTTGGAACCTCCTTTACCGCACCAACACGAAACATTGCCTCAACACCAAACCTGTTGCGCATTCTGCTGCATGTGGACCGGTACGGGCACGCAGCAAGACCCAGGAGCACGAGAGCTTAACACGTGTTTGGTGTGTCGGCAACTGGCAGAACTGCCAGTGCGCATGATCGCCTTATACCTGGTGAGAACAGGCGTAGCTGTACGAAAAACTCGTTCACAGAGAATGCGCCGAAAAACATTCGCCCAATGCGCTATAAACGATTCCCTCCGGCCAATTACTTGTGGCTGAACCCGATCTAAGTCTGCCCCCCGGGACAATTGACGTGTCAAAGGGAGAAATCCCGGTAAAGGGATACGCTGTCTGACTGCGGCGAGGCGCACTGATGAGGTAATTATGAACGAGTGGTCTCGTGGGTTTAGACCGGTTCCTTAAAAGGTATATGCCTGGAAAATGTTGGGAGGTACTCTACTGAGGCTGGCAGTTCTTCCGTGACAGATCAACGATGGCGCGAGCGTATTCCGATGATCTTCGGTGCAAGTTTCT
>Ga0183096_1001789_pt1 | contig 16930 bp, 14 predicted proteins | sample Biomet5_FD_127791 | JGI IMG/M metagenome (GOLD analysis project Ga0183096, IMG submission 127791) | Microbial communities from bioreactor (seeded with sewage sludge) at LBNL, California, USA - Biofuel metagenome 5 (version 2) (version 3) | ecosystem: Engineered > Bioreactor > Anaerobic >... | reverse complement strand
CATCCAATGGATTTTCCGATATTGTTGTTCCCGGAGAACAGGAGTCTAAACAATCAATTCCTGTAATGCCTTCTTCTGCTTTGGAAGGTGTTAGGAATGACGTTTCTACTAAAAACACTTCCGCAGCCAGTGGATTTCCCGATATTGTTGCTTCCAAGGAACAGGAGTCTAAAAATAGATTTTCCGATATTGTTGCTCTCGGGGAACAGGAGTCTAAACAATCAATTCCTGTAAGGTCTTCATATGCTCCGGAGGATATTAGGGTTTCCATTTCTATGCATGATCCGGAGACGAAGTTTTTCAGAGATCTGGAGAGAAATGCTTTAAGAGAGGGGAAAACTGCAGCCTTTGTCCCCTTTATGTCCTACTGGCCAACTTATGACAGCATGAACAAGGCTCAACAAGAATGGTATTTTTATTGGCGCTCCCAAATTCGTAAAGGAAATTACTTGGATACTGATTTGTCCTACATTTTTGTGTTGATTTATGAACTTCTTAGCGGTATCGGGTGGCAAGATCCACAGGAAGGATATCAAAAGCTTATGCAATTATGGGCAGCGTATCAAAAAAAATTTCCTTCGTTAGATAGTTATTTAACGAGGTGGACATTTGATTTTACTCAGCAGTACAATTTGGAATATAGGCTTTCCGATGTAGATGAGAATCCTCGATTAGCTCCCTCTGTTATGACAGATATTTTAATATCACAACATGCGGAAGATGTGCCACTTAAGCTTAATTTCTCATTGATTGATGCTTTAAGTGATTATTCTCTTGTTAAAAGTAAATTTTACAAAGACGGGAATCAGGATCTTATGCATGAGGCGATCCCAAGGGCGATTGCACTAGCAGATGCTGCTTTACATAAAAATAAACAAAAAGGAATTTTAGATACTTATGGACCGTCTCGTATAAAGAAGCAGGAATATTATGCTTTTTCAAGTGCATTATGCCCGCAAGCCAACAAAAAAACGTATGTTACTGTAAAGGATTACTCAACATACCCCGAGTTAAGAGCCTATATCAAAGAGCTTGTAAGGTATAGCGAAAATACTCTGCGTGAATTGCGAGGTTACAAGGGACGATTACGCGGTGTGACGATTGATGAGGAGACTGCAAAACTGATTGTAAATTTCTTGAAAAAGGAATATGGGCAACAGGCGACACAAGAAAATGAGCCTACTCAAAAGATAGTCACATTAGATTTTAATAAAATTAAAATACTCATAGACGATTCCGATGCTGTGCGCAAAGCGCTTGAAGTGGAGGAAACGAACACTCCTGAGAACAAAGAGTTGTATACAGATATTCGAGAAGTTACCGCAATCTATACAGCTATTTCACCCAAAGCACGCAGTCTTTTAGACCGCTTGGATAAATCAACATGGGAGTGCAGTGCAGCGCAAGAAGATGAACCTTTGATAGTGGAGATTAACCGTTTGGCTGAGCGCTATCTCGGCCGCGCACTTTTAGTGGTAGAGGCTTCCAAAATAATCGCCGAAGATGATTATCGGGATGAGTTAGAGTATATTTATCAGAACCAGCCTACAACATCATTCGAGAAACACGGCTCTAAACTGTTTGATTCATCAGTATTATCACCTGAGATGAAAGAGTTAGTTGATGCTCTTGAACCGGTACAACAAAAAGTGCTCTATGTGCTGATAACAAGTGAGAACCCACAGAGTGATTTAGAAAAAATTGCCGAGGAAGCAAACACAATGCCGCAGCCCCTCTTAGATGACATTAATGCACTGGCATTGCAGCAAATGGGAGACATTATTGTTGATGCTATAGATCAGAAACCTCAAATTTTGGATGAATACTTAGATTTACTCAAAAAATCCGTTGTATAGGAGAAAACAAAATGCAGCCTGTAAAGATCAATCGCCGTGAGTCAGCCGCTCTTATGAACTCATTAACCGCAGGAGTGGTACCCAGAATCGGTCTGCGACACATAGCTGTTGGTAGAAACAATGAAGTAGATGCCCTTTTATCTGACATGGAGACCATTAAAGACGGCGGAGCATCTTTTCGCTTGGTGTCTGGGCAATACGGCAGCGGAAAAAGCTTTTTGCTGCAAATGATTCGTAACAATGCAATGGAACGGAATTTTGTAGTAGCCGATGCAGATTTGTCCCCAGAGCGCCGTCTTACCGGAACTAAAGGCCAAGGGCTTGCCACCTATCGTGAGCTTATGCAGCATCTCTCAACACGCATGAGACCGGAGGGTAGTGCACTTGAATCTATTCTGCAAAAGTGGATCAGTTCTTTACAGACCAACGTAACAAAAGCAAGAGGGTTTCATCCAGGTGACCCAGAAATTGTTGATGCTGTCAGCTGTGAAATAAGCCAAGTTTTGACCTATCTATCCGAAATGTCATACGGCTTTGCGTTTTCTTCTGTTATTGAGGCTTACTGGCGAGGAATGAAAACTGGGGATGAAGATTTGAAGCAGGCTTCGTTGCGATGGCTTCGCGGAGAATTTGCTACAAAAACCGAAGCTCGTCAGTATCTTTCGGTGGACTGCATCATAGATGACCAGAGCTGGTATGAATTTTTAAAGTTATTTGCTGTTTTTATAGCCAAAACTGGATATAAAGGCTTGTTGTTGTTTTTGGATGAAGGCGTGAATCTTTATAAGATTACACACAAACAAGCCAGAGATAGTAACTACGAGAAAATATTAACTATTTTTAATGATACCATGCAGGGGAAAGCGCAATATATTGGTGTTTTTCTTAGCGGGACACCTCAGTTTATTTACGACGAACGCAGAGGCCTTTTTAACTATGAAGCACTGCGCTCACGTCTTGCTGATAATCGTTTTGGTGCACAGGGTTTTGTGGATTATACGAGTCCTGTAATTAAGCTCAATCCACTCACTAACGAAGATATTTACGTATTGTTACAACGGCTTTGTGAACTTCATGGTGCGCACTATTCTTACTCGTGCTCTTTTGAAAAAACAGAACTTATCTCCTTTATTAGCACTGTAACTGCACGTTTGGGTGTGGATCCATTGTTGACCCCACGTGAGATTACTAAAGATTTTTTGGGTCTTTTGAATATTCTGCATCAAAATCCCAATCTGACTTTTGATATGCTGATAGCAGAAAAAGGATTCTCAGTAAAGAGTGCGGAACTAAACCCTGAAGAGGTATCCGAAAAAGATGATCTCTTCGCCGAGTTTGATATATGAGCCAGACTGCTTTTGAGCGCTATGCGCCATTTATACAGAAATATATTTATCAAAAACAGTGGACAGATCTGCATGAGGTTCAGGTAGAAGCTTGTGAAGCAATTCTGGACACAGATGATCATGTTATCATCGCTTCGGGAACTGCTTCTGGCAAAACAGAAGCAGCCTTTTTTCCCATATTGACTTCCCTGCATCAAAATCATCCAGATACAATTGGCGTTATGTATATTGGACCGTTGAAAGCGCTGATTAACGACCAATTTGAAAGGCTTAGCGGACTGCTTGAGGAAAGCTATATCCCTATCTGGCCTTGGCATGGGGATGTATCGCAATCGGTTAAAAAACGTGCGCTAAAAGAGGCGCAGGGAGTACTCCAAATTACGCCTGAATCACTGGAAGCATTACTGATGCGCTATCCTGGTGATGCAACGCGTTTGTTCTCTGATTTGCGATTTATAATCATCGATGAAATTCATGCACTTATGGGAACAGATCGTGGTCTTCAAGTGCTTTGTCTCTTATCACGGTTAGAAAAAGTTGCAAACTGTAAACCTAGACGTATTGGACTTTCCGCAACGTTGAATGACTATGAACCGGCCAAGCAATTTTTAGCAGCAGGAAGCAACCGAAAAGTACAGGCAGTGGGTATCAAACACCACAAACGGACGATTTCATTGTGTGCTGAAAGTTTTTTCATACCCGATGACCCTGAAGAGGCCGGAAAAGTTATGCAGGAATATAATAATTTTCTTTATGAAAACTGCCATAGTAAGAAGTGCCTGATTTTTACTAATAGTAGAGGTGACGCAGAAAAAACTATTGCCGATATGAAAGAGATTGCACTGAAGAAAAATGAGAGAGATGTATTTTATGTTCATCATGGCAGTGTTTCAGCCGCCTTCCGGCATGAAGCGGAATCTGCTTTGAGGGACAATAATGGACCTACCGTTGCAGCTGCCACACTGACATTGGAATTGGGCATTGACATTGGCGACCTAGATTCCACTATACAAATTGGTGCACCCTATTCCTGCGCAAGCTTTGTGCAGCGTCTTGGGCGCTCTGGAAGACGCAGTGGAAAATCGCAAATGATGTTTCTTGACTTATATCATCCATCACACAGAAACCCTTTTGAGCAAATGCCATGGGAATTATTGCGTGCCATTGCAATCATTCAGCTTTATCTTGAGGAGCGCTGGGTAGAACCATTTGAGCTTAAGGCAAAACCGTTCAGCTTGTTGGCACATCAAACGCTCAGCATTTTAGTGACATTTGGTGAACTCAGTCCCTCTGAACTGGCAAGGAACGTCTTGATGCTTCCCGCATTCTATAGTACAGTCAGCCAAGAGGAATATCAAGAACTACTGCGGCACATGTTAGCAAATGACTATTTGCAGCGTATTGAGGGAGGAAACATCATCGTTGGCTTAAGAGGCGAAAGGATTACAAATCACTATTCTTTTTATGCGGTATTTCAAGACGAGCAGGCTTATCATGTGCACAGTCAAGATAGCGAAATCGGTACATTGGGCAGCTGTCCAACTGTAGGTGAAGTATTCATTTTGGCTGGTCGAACATGGAAGGTATGCGATGTTAATGAGGAGCGTAAAATCATATACGTTATCCATGTAAAAAACAAACGCATACCAAGTTGGAATGGTTCTAGAGGGCATATCCATACGAAAATTATCCAGAGAATTAGGCAAATTTTAAGGGAGGATATTAGATATAGTTATTTGCAGCCTAAAGCATCGCAAGTCATAGATGATGCGCGCTTTATTGCCAGAGAAGCAGGGATACTGCAAAAAAGTATTATTCCCTATACTAAGCGATCATTTTACTTATGTCCATGGGTAGGAAGTAAAACATTACAGACAATTAAGAACCTGCTGACATGCGGTCTAAAAGATTCGCTTCGAATTTATTCTATTTTTGAGGGAAATCATTATCTGCAGATAACCAGTGACCTGTCTGTTGCTGAGTTTACCGATAAGCTGTCCAAGCTTCAAATCAACTTCCATGACCCCGATTTGGTATTACCCGAAAATCAAGTACCAAAAGTTGATAAATATGATAAGATGGTTCCTGATGAATTATTGCGAATGGCGTTTCTTTATAATGAATTGGACGTGAAAGCGGCCGTTGAGGTACTGAAAGGACTATAATAGAGATAAGTGCAAACTGCACTCACTCTGTTTTTTTCGTTCACTTAGCATAATGTTGACTGTTTCTATTTTTTCTTATATATCTCTCCCCCTTCTAATCCGGCCTTTTTATGCAAACACCTTTCAGTTCATAAAGTAACCATTACAAAGTAAAAAGGGATTCTGGAATAAATGGTATTGTCTGGTCATCGTCAGCAAAATGCGTTTGATTTAAGAGAGCTATTTTGCATAAACCCAGTCCATCTGTAAAGAAAGAAAGCTTATTTTCAGAAAGACTGTCATCAGTTAACTTCGCCAATTCATCTGCAATGTACTGTCTTCTTGGACCGATAGTAAAAGCGACTATTAACCTATTCAGATGCTTTTAGAAAGATTTCCCGAAGCTCAGGCTGTAGACATTGATGCAGTATAAATAAAGAGTTAAAGATTAAGGAGTTAAATTTGGGAACTGAATTTTACTACGGTTTCTGGTTTTTCAGGGTTCTGTTGTGAAATATCATCAAAATTTACAGTTTTGGCTTGCCATATAATTCCAAAAAGTGTTTATTGGTTTCGGTTTTCAAACTTTCACAGATCAATTCCTTGGCAGTACAGCCTGAACCCGCATTCTTTGCAGTTGTCGGAGTCTTCTGTCTTCCCAAATCCGTGCTCGTAATCATGTGCAATATTTCGTGCAGTCTCCACCATAGAGGTGATTGCTTCTCTATTAAGGGGACTTACCCTGCCTTCATTACTCCTGTACTCCCCATCCTGCTGCAGCTCAAAACTCCGAGGTTTTTCCATGGCTAGCATATCAAGTGTAAGTCGCTTCGCCCTGTATCCGGGGTACATTTGTTCAAAGCCTTGTGCGTAGAGAAGAAGCTGCCTTGACCTGTCTTCGGGACTCACATCATACTTACCAGTTTTGTAGTCAATAATCTCAACTTCTTTGGTGTAAGGATCAAGTAAATCAATTCTATCTATTTTCCCCTTAAAAACAAAGCCACCTATAGGAACGCTAAACCGTTCTTCAACCTTTAGATTATTTGAAATCCGGTCTTTGTTACGGAGCCAGAAAACTTCAAAAAGAGTTAAAGTCAATTTCAAATCCAAGTACTTCCATTCTGGCTTATTATGAAGAGCTTCTGCGATCTTATATATAGCCTGCTTTTCTGTCACTTTCTCCTTAACTGCGATTTCAAGCACATTATGAACAAAAGTCCCCCTAGCCATAGCTCCTGTCGAATCTTCATTCTTCCGGCTTGGCATACGCAGGATTTCCTGCAATTCATACTGCTTTGGACATTTTTCGTATGCTTTTAAGGCAGAAAAGCTGAAACTGAAAGTTTCTGGATTAAATGTTAATCCATTGCTTCTGGTTTTCAAATTCCCAAAAATATTCTCTGCCTTTTCAGCTGGATCTATCAGGCTCCACTTTTGCTGCATTTCTTCAAGATAATTCTTACATTTCCCATCTCTCAAAGCCCTATATACCATAAGGTAGTGTACAGCTTCCTCAAGATCTTTATCAAGGGCATTAATAAGAAGTTGAATACACCTGTTTTTCTCTCTTTCGAGTTCATTGTCCGTTGTAAGGCCCACGACTTTGATTTCAAGGTCTCTTCGATAAGACAGGTTAAGGGCATCAAAAGAAGTTTCTATTTGCGCACCACTGTATTTATTTCCTTCTGTAACAATCTCCAGATTTCGCCAATCGTCATACCCTATTTCTATAAGAAACTCAGAAGGTTCTCTTTCCCTGCCTCCGTACTCCAGAGAAAGTGTAAGTATCAGATCTTCTTTTGCTCTTGTGAAAGCTACATAGCAGAGTCTACGCTCTTCATCAAGTTTAATTTCTTTTTTGCGCTCCTTAATTGCCTTTTCGAGATCTTTCTCACTCAAGCCCGCAGAAAAAAAATCTTTGTATCGGTCCATAATTTCAAGAGGAATAAGAGGTTCCTGCCCTCCCCTTAGTAGAGGGAACTTATCCTTTGCCATGCAGGTTACAAAAACGACCCTGAATTCAAGCCCTTTTGCTGCGTGAACGCTCATCAGGCTTACTGCATCATCCTCCATGATCTTTGCAGATGCAGGGTTTCCTCCCATTTCATCGAGGATCTCAAGATATTCTATGAAACCAAAAAGCTCTCTATTATAGAATTGCTCAAAATTCTTTGCCATCTCATGCAGGTTTCTCAGGTTCAAGAATGTTTCTCTCGTCTTCAGCGTGTCCATCCTGTTAAGGTACCTCACAAATCCACTATGATCATAAATTTCAAGCAAAAGATCGGAAATATCCATCAATTTTTTCTCACTGAGAATCCTGATTGTTTCTTTTACCTTTTCAATGGTACTGCGTCCATTTTCACTTAACTCCATTTCATCAAGGTGATTGTAGATGGCGTCCTGAAATGAAATCTTGTTTTTCTTTATATATTCCCCTATTTTGATGGAATCCCTATTTTCGAGGCTGTTGTTATAGTGAAAGAGCCTCCACCATGCTTCAGTTCCTCTTGGAGTGGGATTTGTGAGGTTATTTAATATGTAAAGATAAGAGAGTACGGTCTTGATTTCGGGTTGTTTTAAATAATCAGAATCATCTTTTACAATTATAGGGATTTCACGTTTCTGGAGAGCTTGTCTGATTTGTCTCCCCTGAGCGTGGGTTCTGTAAAGCACTGCAATTTCTTTTAAAGGGATGCCTTTATCGATGTAAGCCTCGATCTGCTCAACAATTTTCCTGGCTTCTTCCCCATCGTCTTTTGTTTCTTGGATGACAACATTTTTTCCATTATCATCATTGCAATTTTTGAGAAGAATACACTCACTTTTTCTGTCTTCGGGATAGTTCTGTGAGATTAACCTGTGAGCCACATTAAGAATTTTATTTGTTGATCTAAAACTTACATCTAGATTGATAACATCATTTTCTGAAATTCCAAATTGCTTTTTGAACTCCTCAATGTTGTCTGAATAGGCACCTCTGAAAGCATAAATGCTCTGATTCACATCTCCAACAACTGTAATATTTGGCTCTATTCTTGTAAGGTGCTTAATAAGCTCAAATTGGACGTAGTTTGTGTCTTGGAATTCATCAACAATAATGTGGGAATATGTGTCATTTAGTTCGGTTGTGCCATATTCATTATCATTAAGAAAATTAAGGGCAATCCAGTTGAGATCTCCATAGTCAAGGCAATTCAGGGCTTTTTTTCGTTCCTCATATATTTCCCAGCCACTTATGAAATCCGCATACTTTTGATATTCCTCGTAGAGTTCAATAAAGTCCTGCCATCTTTTCTTTTCATTTTTTAGAGCTTTCTGCTGGTCTTTGTTTTCCAAATGAAATGTATTTAAATTGACTTTACATACTCTATAAAACTGTTCCAGTTTGCTTTCTTCAACAAACTCTAGCAAAGAACTCTTCTTCTTTTGTAGATAATTTTTGAACTTACTGATTGGAAGATTTAGGTCTTTTGCAATTGAAATTGTCTTGGAATATAACGCAGCTTTTTCAGGGGTAGTACCAAGTTCTTTGTAAATCATGATAGCTGTGTCAATATCCTGAAAAATCTTGAATTGTTCCGAAACTCCGCATTTTTCCGCATTATTTTTGATCAGCTCGGCACAGAAGGCATGAAAAGTGCTAACCTTCACATCAGCTCCTTGATCCAGAAGTTCACTAATTTTCTGTTCCATGTTTCTGGCAGCTTCTCTTGAAAATGTTAGAGCGAGTATTTTTCCTGGTTCAATTCCCTGTTTCTCTATCATGAAGGCAATTTTTTCAGTTATTGTTGTAGTTTTGCCTGTACCTGCCCCTGCAAGGATCAGTAATGGGCCTGAACTGTGTTCAACTGCATTCTTTTGTCTCTGAGTCAGGTTGTTGAGGAATTCTTTTGCCATAAAAATGCCCTGAAAAATTGTAATTGTTATATATGTTAAGAAGTAAAACATGTATAAAAATAGTATGGATTTATGAAGATCCTACATTCGGCAGGTGCGACAAGAAGCTATACTATGGTGCGACAAGAAGTTATAAAACGTATTGTTTAGACGCTATCTCTTCTGTTTGAGATAATCCTACTAAGACATGTGTTGATGGCAACGTTTGTGTGTGAAGCTCACATGACAATATCAAGAACTCAAGGAACCTGACTTTGATAATTGGTTAGGATAAGAATACTATGAAGAACGTAAAGTGAACCATCGTAAGAATCGTGAAGTAGAATAAGCGAAAGCAGGTTGATGCGCTTAAACCAAAAGGTATAGAATCAGGCTGTAATGGGTCTGCCGACATTATAGCAAATGGACAAATGATTCTCGGTTTACAGATGGCTTCTAAGGTATCAACGGAGTCTTTCGATATTGTTTTCCTTATTTTGCCAATATTTTGCCGTTATTTTGCCAATATATTGCCAATAATAATAATAATAATAATCAATATAGAGAGAAGTAAAAGATATAAAAAATTGTGGCTATTTTGCCAAATTTGTAGTTTTAAGAACAAAAAATTCTATTTGATAATTATAAAAGTTTAGAAAGTCGTGGAGTAAAGGCACTGAACAAACTTTTTTGTTAAGTCTAAGGAAATATTTTTGTTTTTTCAAAACTTCAAATTTGGCAAAATAGTAAGCAAAAGTGCTGTCCGATAGCGTTTCTTTGTGGCAAAATAGTGGCAAAATAGTGGCAAAATAAGGCAAAAAAGAGTGGTAGGCATTTTGAAAGTCCAGTGTTTTCTATCTAAAAAAGTACAAGTACAATAAAGTACTTGTAAGAATTTAAGCTTTTAGTTTAGCCGGAGATTTTAAACTTTTATAATAATTTGGGATAGATTGGGCTACTTCATTAGGATTTACATTACTCGTTTCATCTATCAAGATTATGAAGTCACTTTTATATAATTTCCATATTTCTGGATTCTTTATTATGTATCTTACTGCTCTTGTACTTATACGTTTATCAGGTGCTTTATAATCAGTATCCGGATCAATGTCAATCTCACTCTCGGTTCTGTCATACTTAGTTAGACCAGGGACTTTACTCAATAATCCACCTTGAATAGTGCCATTTTTACCTTTTCTTCCATTCATTAATCTGTATGCAACGTTTGACTCAAGTTCTAAGTCCCTTACTATATCATTAAGTTCACATTTCTGATGTTCTGCAATGTATTGTACTACTTTTAATTCTCTTTCATTCAGCTTAGTAACAATATTATTTTGTTGAGATTCAAACAGCTTTTTAGCTCTATAGAAATCTTTAAGAGTCGCTATAAACTTACCATCATCGTCTTTTTCTCTTTGCATAAAATTAAATATTGTGTATCCCATAATCATATTAAAGAACATTGTTGTTATCCGACTATCAGATACACTCTTCATTACAATCCTATCACCGAATGGAATTTTTACATAGAAAGTTTTCTTTTTAATTTCATTGAATATCCTACGACAGACTAAAACTTCTTTTGTAATATTTAAAGATGATATTTCACCATTCACAATTTCTTTTTGTTGCATTTTATAAATGTCTTCTTTATGTTTATAATCGGTTACAGTCGAGAAGGTTAATTGTCTATTCAATACTTGATCAGAGGCTTCATTATCTACTGACGTAAGATACCAGTTTAATCTAGGTGGAATAGTTTTTGTTGATCCTTTATGGTCAATCACTGTAGTATATTGTGTGTATTCCTGATAGTTTGTACTAGATCTTTTGAAAATTTCTTCTATTTCTTGGCTCATTTCCGTATCATCTGAATATATTATTGAGCCTTCTTTTATATTCATATAATATATCGCTTTATTACTGAGTGATGTCTCAAAAACAAATCTTGAAGGTAATAGTTTTAAAATCACTTTAAATAAATGACTTTTCCCACTTCCACTTTCTCCGTTAAATACTGTATGGATACCCATGCTGTTAAGGCAACTTTGATTAGAAATCGAAATAAGTATTCCTTCGGCGGCGTTTTCATCACCAGCATGCCTAGTTTTGATCAAATCTAAAATGAATTTTATAGAATCTCCTTTATTGAGGATTTTTAAAGCCTCTTCCTCAGCTTCTTCTAATTCCTCTATCGGGATATTTTTTTCATCAGGGTATAAGTAAATATTGTTTTCCTCTTCATTTTCCTCTTCTTTTTTCTCCTTTCTGATTCCTTGCTTTAGTTCCTCATTTTGTTTCACTAATTTTTTATATTTACCTTGAATTTTATCTATTGTAATTTGTTGTGTTGCAATCTTTTTTAGTAATTTATCAACGGTTTCATCCTCTTTCCTTTTATCTTCGAGACTTCCAGTCATTGAATTCATAACCATACCACCCAAAATATAAAAAGAAAAGTAGTACCGGAAAGCTTAAATCTTTAGAAAGAATATATATACTAACTCTATTTGTCAAACAAGCTTTTCCGGTAATTTGGTACTGCAATACCAAATTACTTTCCTATATTAGTTTTTCATATGTCTATTTTTAATCTTATTTTTTAAATTTAATTCATTTCTATCAGTTTGATTTTTATCTTCTTTTGGTTTTAGTTCGTTTATTCTTGAGTTCACATCTCTTATTTGATCTTGAACTTTATTAAGTTTTTTATCCAACGGTTCAACTTTTTGATTCCTCTCTATTACAGTTTGTCTATATATTTCGCCTAATTCGTTTTTCTCTTGCTCTAATCTTTCAATTTCAGGATTTATTCCAACCATTATTTTTTCCTCCTACGAGTATTCTTACCATTGTGAACTTCACTCCAAATTTCAATCAGTATCATGGCAAATAAGATACAACTAATTATAAACGCTTCAAGTGGTGTAATCATTCTTCTCAACTTCTTTAATTTAATCTTCTTCATGATGTTTTATTTTATAAATTTTTGAATTTATATTTTGTATTTTATCTCTAAGTTTTGCAAGTTTTTCATTATATAAATCGAATACACTATTCCTTTCAATAACAGTTTTAGTGTAAACTTTGCTTAGTTTCTTTTTTTCTCCAGTTAATGTTTCAATTTCTAAACTTTTTTCACATTTCATTTAGACTACCTCTACAATAAAATTAAAATTTTTATTTTTCTTCTTTATTTTATTTAGTTCCACTTTTCTGATCCAGCTTGATATCATAAGTGAATTAGAGTCGTTTAGACCACGTATGGGGAAAGAAGGATTTTCTCCTTCAATGTCAATGTCAACAATTTCATACAGATCTTTTTGATCTGAGGGTTCACAAAGGAGTATCGAAATCCGACTTTTTGAATTTTCTCCGATATCTATTACTTTGTTGAAGATTTCATCTAAAGTAGCAGGCATTTTAATCCCCCTGTAAAATGAAGGAACGAATAGAGAAAAGCCTTAAGTACTCAAAAACCAATTAAGGTTTAGCTAATTTTGTAAAGCTTTTCTAAGGCTTGGAACGGCTAATTCAAGCTTATATCTTCCTTCGCTTTGTGACTTTAGTTCTTGTTCTCAATTGCATTTTCTATACCAATCAATCAAAGACTTTGGTTCACTCATATTCATTAACTCTTTCATTTTCGGAAATACTTTCGTTATCTATTTGTCCATAAAACACTTCTGTTAATTCTTTGGTACTTTTCCAGTAATAATCATTGAATACTCTGTCATCCAGTTTATCTCGTACTTTATTCAGATTTTTTGAGACAAACCTCATTTCGGCCACTTCATCTTTTCCGAATAATTCTTCAGAATCTATCTGAAGCTGGACAATCTCATTTCTAAGACGCTTAAACCGGTTTCCAATATCTTTGTATTGATCAAAGGATGGCTTTTTTCTCATTTAAATTCCTCATTAATTGTTCAGTGCTACATTTTTAATAATCCTTGCTTGCATTTGTTCAAATTCTGTTCCATGTTTTTCCATCCAGTCTATCGTATCCTTTTTTGTTTTATAAATTTCTTTAAATTTCTCAACTGTTTCTTTAAGCATAAATATCATCAACGCCAAGTTTGTTACATACCAGCTCTGTTAGAAAAGTTGCTAAAGGCTGTTTTCCTCTTAGTTCATCAGCTTTACTTCTTGCTTTTTTCGGCAGAGATATATTCACGACTTCTCTATCTTTGTATACATAGGGTCTGCCTAATTTTTTTACAGGCATACTTCCTACATTTCTACCTAAATTACACATTCTTGTTGTCAAATTTAACATCTCCTTCGGAAATCGTGTTATTTTTTTGTAGATTCCCGACAAAGATATTATACTCTTTGTAAAGTATATAAGTATTTTTATCAACAGTATCTCTTGTTATCGTTTTGTTACTAGCAGTATATTGGATAAATAGTGAAAATAAATACCATTAGACGTGATAAGCTAAAATTAAAGAAACATCTCTTAAAAGAAAGAATATTACTATAAGTTATTATTTTCTCTAAAAAATATAATTATTTTAAGGCGATTTCAAAGGCGATAAGAAAAAAGGATACAACTATAAGACTTAAGGTAAGAAACTTACAATTAACTTAAATTTAAGTTTTTTAAAGGATTGTAAAGGATTGTTTGAGTCTTGTTTTTGTAGTCTTCGGAGTCCTCAAAATCACTCCGTTAAATATATTTGAAAAGTATTATTAAATATGTGAAAAATACCTTTTAGATCACTAATCATCTGTAATAAAAAAGTATATAAGTTCAAAATAATAATTGAAGTATTGAGAACCAATCATTAAAGAAAAAAACAGCAAAGCATCTAACAAACTAAACTGACCAAAAAGCAGTGAAGGTGAGATGAAAACCTTTACTGCCATCTCCACAAATGCTCTTGTTTTTGCTTAACGGCCTTCTTGTGCTTCGATTTTTACTATTCTTCGGTGTCCAGTATTTTAAAAAGTAAGTCTCTTGCTATTGAATTTTAAGGTTCTATAACGTGTTTTCGTATAGGGTAGGGCACAAATACCTTACCTCACTCCGAAAAACCGTGTATAGAGCCTCTAAAGAAGTTGATCTATCGCCGAATTTGTCAAAAAGAATATTAAGGGGTTTATTAGGTTTTTCAGGATATTTTATAGTAAGAAATAGAAAATAGGGGGAGTAAAAGGGACAAATTGAATAGAAGAGTTCTTCATATTACTGGTTGTTCACTTCTTCGTCCTTCAAGATGTCGTTTTTCAGAAACTTAGCTATATCTATTGTGTGTTTATCCTTCATAGCCAATATTTCTTTTGTATTATTCAGTAATATTTGCTTTCTGTTATCATTAGTTAGTGGCATTCTTTTTGTTGTTAATGCTTCTATCAATTTTGGTGTATAACTTAAATTATCAAAATTTATTTGTGAATTTTTAATATTATAAAATGGATTTCTTACGGGTGACATATCATACATCGAATTTCTAATTTCCAATATTAAATTCATAAGCTCATATGAAAACTGAAACCTGATATCATAATCACCATGTTTAATGTAGACAACAAATGTAGATTTTTGATTATATTTATCGATAACCAGTCGTCCATTAATCTTATCACGATAAACTTTGTATCTCGGTGAATCTCTCTTTTTTATTCCACCAGTAAACCGATACTGTAATAAGGTGTTTTCTTGAACAATTTTCCCATCATGATTTTTAAGTAAAACTCCTTCTATTGCATCTAAATATTCTTCTCTACTCATTATACCACTCACCATTGTATAGTTCTAGTTCACTATTTTTTAAATATATAATTTTTTTAAAGGTTATATAGTTTTTTAATACATATTGCTTAATCTTTACACTCCATCCTTTAATCCAAAAAAGAAAAGTTTTTGATCTTTGATTTTTGTTTTCCTCCAAGTTAAACACTCTGATTTAATCAAAAATCGTTTATTTTCCCTATATAGTGAAATTGGGCTATAATTAGACGTTTTTATAGGCTTTAGGTGAGGCTTTTAGGATAGGGGCTTAGTGTTTGTACCTCCCGATATTGAAACGCCTTAAAACGCCTCTAATTAAACCAAAAAACGCAATCGATAAAACTTGTAATTATTATATATGGTGATCCAAAGAGAATAAATCGAAGCCAATAATAAGGGATAGTCGGAAAACTACCCCTATTGAATTATTTTGAAAGGTTCTTCAAAAGTTCTTGAATTGCCGGATCTTTTAGAGAAGTCAGTAAAAACTCTTTGTTTATCTCCGAAGCCTCTTCTTTCTTCTTCTTTAATTCTTCAAGCTCAGATCTAAGGTTTTGTATTTCTGCCCTTTCAACGGTTGCTTTAGCCGTTTCCCTAGCTAGAATCTCATTTTCGTCTTTAAGTCTTTTGAACTCCGGTGACTCAGCAACATTGAGTTCCTTTTGAATTGTGAGGTAAGGAATAAAGTTTTTGTATTTTTCTCTTAGGGATTTTGGATCAGCTCTAAAGTAAGCGTCTTTTGTAGCGTCTATCTTGTGTCCCATCATGAAATCAGTAGTGAATATATCAGCACCGTTGGCTAACAAAGTACTATTAAAGAATTTTCTCATGTTATGTGATCTAATAAGATTTCTTTTTCCTTTCGGGCTTGATTTATTTGCTTTCTCGTTTAACTCAGAATATATACTTTGAATTGTAGTAGGAACGAGTTTTCTAAGTTCTTCATCTTGCTTTTCTAAATATTCAGGCACAATAGCCCTACAGATAAATAGATATCCGGTTGCTTTTCCCTTACTATCGTATTTTATCTTTCTTTTTAGCATTGCATCTATTCTATCCTTATCTTTTCTTTCTGATGTTCTATTTCTATATTCAAGATATTCCCATATAGCCCTTGATGCTTCAGGGGTTAGGAAAGTATAAAACTCGTATCCCACTTTTTGACGTATCAGGTGAAGGGTTGTTATTTCCGTTTCCTTGTCATATCCATCTAAGAACTCTTGAATCTTGAGGTTTGAAATTTCATTGATAGCAAGACCACTAGAAGCACCAGTGAGTACTAACGCTTTCTCTAAAGGATCGGCTACAGCTAGTATGTCCTGTATATCTTCTTTTTTTGGAATTTCTTTATTCTCCATCAAAGGTGTTGTGCTTGTATCTGATCTAGGTAAAACAGGTAATTGGATATTGTAGTAATTGTAAAAGCTTCTTACACCAGTTATCTTAGCTTTGATTGACATTGGAGCTAAATCAGAATTTTCAAGATGTTCCCTAAATTCCCTGAGTTCATTGAATATCTTTCTTTTTCTCATCAATCTACCATATTCGATATCCTCTTCGGATTCTTCTATTAGTTGCTCAGGTGTTTTTTGTAGGAATTCAGTATAAGCCCTCATACTGTCAATATATCCTTTCCTAGTTGTTGGCTTTGCTTTGACACCAGATAACCAATCTTTTATATACTTATCTTGTTTTAATTCCTTAGATTTCATATAACCACCTCACTTTGTAACTCCCTAAATATTGGATATATCTAGGTATATAGTTATATACTATTAAAAAAACCTACTTCGCAGGTGAAGTGCGATGAAAACCCCTATTATAGGCCGAGTCTGGAAATTCGGAAACGATATAGATACAGATGTAATTATTCCTGGTAAATACCTGCGGACCAAAGATATGCAGGTTTTTGCAGCTCATGCAATGGAAGGCATTGACCCCGAGTTTGCAAAAAAAGTAAAA
>Ga0183096_1001771_pt1 | contig 17067 bp, 18 predicted proteins | sample Biomet5_FD_127791 | JGI IMG/M metagenome (GOLD analysis project Ga0183096, IMG submission 127791) | Microbial communities from bioreactor (seeded with sewage sludge) at LBNL, California, USA - Biofuel metagenome 5 (version 2) (version 3) | ecosystem: Engineered > Bioreactor > Anaerobic >... | reverse complement strand
GTTCCGCCGCTCTATCGTCAGAATCGGCTCGTCTGTTCCGGCCATCACATCATCAAATACTTTTTGATATAAGGCGTCGCCGCTCAGTTCTCTTGCGGCATTCGCGCTGTGGCAGGTCAGCCACAGGCGCATCGCTTCGCTGCCCACGCTTTCGGAGATTACGCCCGCCGCCGTACTGTACGGCGAGCGCAGCAGTTGCAACGTCCCGGCGAACTCACCCGACTTGACAGCTTCCTCAAAACCTTTCTTGATCACGAACACGCCTTCCAGCCGCCCCGTCTGCAGGTTTGCCGTCAGATCGTCGCGACTACCCGTCGTTACCCACACCACGTCCAGCGCCTGTACGTTTCTCCGCAGGATTGCGGAGAATTCCGTGTTGTCCTCGTCGATCCATCCAATCGGCACCGGCGCGTCGGGGATGATAAGCCCGATAAACGGCGCAAAAGCGACCAGTAGCGCCAGCAGGAAAAAAACGATACCGTGAGCGCCCGTCATCAGCGCCTTGAGGCGATATTTGATTGTGCGTAAAAACAGCCTCATCGCGCGCTCCTTTGAAATCGGCTTATCCCCAACGGCAACAGCGCCGCGGTAAACACCGCCAATATGCCGGCGAACAGCCACGTCCCGCCCGCAGCCGCGTCAAATAAGCCGCCTATAGCCAGCCGAAGCCCCGCTGACAGCGGCGAGTAGTACGAAATATCCCGGAGCACCGCGGGCATATATGCGGAGGGTACCAGCAGCCCGCCCAGCAGCGCCAACGCCAGTGTCATCAGAAACGCCCCATGTACGGCTGTAGCGGAACTATTTGCATACAGCCCAACGGTTACCATGCACAAGCTGAGGAAAAGGCTCAAGAGCACGCCGCCTATTAGAAGGGCGGGTACGCCCCCAGAAAATCCTGCGATCAGCCCGAACGCAAAAGCCAATACTGCGAACTGTATCAGCAGAAACAACGCGCCAGCCAACCACCGCGACACAAGACACGCACGCGGCGAGTGGCCGGATAACAGCTGGCGGTGAACCAACCCGCTGGCCGCATCGTCCGCCGTGATGCGGGCCAGCGGCAGCCCGCCCAGCGCCATGAACAGCACAAGAAAGCTTGCCGCGTAATACTGCACGGGCAGCGCCCCACCCAAGGGCGACGTTTCCGCCGTGTCTTCATACAGCGTTCCGCGCAGCAGTACGCCGGTAAAATACGCTCTCACAGCCTTGCTGTACGTATCCGCCGCCGTATCCTGCGAAACTCCCGCGCCCATGCTGTCCCAATACAGCGTGCTGGCTGCGTGCTGCGCCTGGCTGACCAACGCCATGCCGGAATTCAGCGTTTCAAACAGCAGCGCGTCCTCCAACGGCATTTTGGGGTTACCGGTATATTCGATGACGCTGTGCCCGCCGGACACCAGCGTGTCCTGCATCCCGGCAGGGATATGCACATAAGCCGCCGCGCCTTCCGCCACCGCCTCAAGCCCTTCTTCCTCACTGTTCACGAACTCCGTTTGGATCAGTCCGGCCAGCGACCGGCTTTCAATAAGCCCCTTCAGCAGCGATTTTGTCATCGCATCGTCGTCTTCATTCCAAACGGCAACGGCGAATGACTGTGCGCGCACATTGGCATAAAAATACGGCGCCACCGCCAGCGAGACCAGCAGCACCAGCGCCAGCGGAGCCGCCAGCACGAATATAATGATCGTTTTGTTCTGCAGCAGTCTTTTCAAATCGACCGCAAACAGTCTTTTCATTTGTCTATATCCTTTTATCCTTGTGGGATTATCAGGCTCTGCCACGCGCCGTCCAGACTGTTCCACGTCTCTTCATACACGTCTTTCCAATCTTTGCTGTCCTTCAATGACTCAAGGCCATCGCCCGCGCGAATGTCCGCGTCAATGGCGGTGCTCAGCTTCCCGCCTGACGCGCTCAAAACCGGTCCGTCGATATCCACTGTTCCCGTCAGACGGTAAGCGTCTCCATTGGATTCCAGCGTCACATCCGCCCGGATATTAAACACCCGTGCCGCCTCGGGATGGAACGCGCCGTCAAGCGTGAGATGGTTGCCGTCATAAACAGCCGTATAATCCGCGCTCATCAACATTTCGTCATTCACCGTCAACACCAGATTCTCATAGCTCTCGCGGCCTTTCAGTTCACTCATCATACGCCATTCGGTTGCCGTATTCCCCTGCGATGTCTGTACGGTCAGGCCCACATAGCGCCCCTGCCGTTCATATACCCGCCAGCATAGTTGAAAGTCGTCTGCTATTGCAGAGCCGTCCGTCATTTTCCCCAGCCAGTCGTTCAGGCTGGTTATATTAAGGCCATAGAAATCCGCCGCTTTTAAAAGCATGGTTTCCGCCTGCCCGCGCAGTTGCGGATCTCCCTGCAAAAGAGTATCCATTTTAGCAATGACGGCCTGTATCCCCGCTTCATCCAGCGTCGTCTCGACCACGGTCATCTCCGCATCCGCTTTGTCCATCGGGCTATAGGCGCTGTCCGCATATACTCTGGTGCAATTCTCCGGCACCGACTGCGCAGCCATGTCCGCCAGGCGTGTATAGAAGGCCTCATCTTTCATCAGGAATGGCACGAAGCTCATCGCTCTCTGCTCCAGCCCCATACTCTGCGACAGATCCGTCTCCACCGGCAGGCCCAGCGTCGTGCCGTATACGCCGTCCGGAACGCTCAGCACCACCTCGTCGCCGATGAGATAAGCGCCGGCATATTCCAGCCCCAGTACGCGCAGCTTTGCGCCAAGGTCCTTTAAATCGTACTTGGCGTCCAGGCCCAGTATAAGATGCTTCACCGGAAGCCCCAGCGTCGGCAGGTCGTCCGAGCTCAGCGTTATGTCAGCTTCTATCTCAAACGGTTCTGTCATCAGGCGCTGGCCCAGCGTCTTAGGCGCACCGCCCGTCAGCGTTCCTCGGTCGATACGGTATTCGGTAACATACTGTGTTGCCGCCACCACACCCAGATTGACAGGCGGCTTCACCAGCTCACGCAGCAGCGCGATACCCACGGCGCACAGCGCGGCAGCCATCAACCCGGCCGCTGCAATCCATATGAACAGTCGTCGCCTTTTTGTCCCGACCAGTCCGCTTGATTCTGGCTCCGGCAGTCTCGCCGCCGCATACCGGTGATTATCGCCCATCATCGCCGGTCCTCCTTAATCGCTTCTCTATGCCGTATACCGCCTGATCGCTCCTGCCAGGCCGCCTTCTTCGGGTGTAAAATTGATGCTGCCGCAGTAGGTAGTCATGCCCATCTTCAACGCCAGCATATTGTCTGCCAGCAATTGCAGTTCATCCGTGTAATGGCTGGTGAATATGATCGCCGCTCCATCCTCTTTAAGCTGTTTCAGCACATTCATGATCCGCGTCCTGTTTTCCGCATCCACGCCGGCCAGCGGCTCGTCAAGTATCAGTACCCGCGGCCGGGTCACCAGCGATGCTCCGATATTCAGTCTCCGCTGCATGCCGCCCGACAGCCGCGAGACCTTTCTTTTTTCCGCGTCTTCAAGTCCGATAACGTTCAGCGCCCAACGGTAGGCCGCTTCGTCCCCGGCCTTCATCCAATACCGCAGATTATCCCTCACAGACAGTTCCTGCATCAGCGCAATACCCTGCGGCACATAACCGATAAGGCGGCGCGCCTCCGCCGGGCTTTTTAGCGCGTCTACATCGCCGATGACGAGCGCGCCGGCATCCGGCCGGACTGCCGTGGCCAGTATCTTCAGCAGCGTTGTCTTGCCCGCGCCGTTCTCGCCCACCACCGCAAGCGCCTGGCCGGCATCCACATTCAGGCTGACGTTATTCAAAAAGCGGTTTCTGCCAAAATCCCTGCAAAGCTCTGTCGCCGTCACCAACGTTCAAATACCATCCCTCTTCTGCTGTTGCTCAAAGTATATCCACGGTGTCCAGCTATTGTCAAATACAACGTAACGATACAATCCGACAACGTTTTTCATTAGTACAGTTACATCAGCGATTTTCGTCGAAACAGCGTTGCGTATTATACGCCGTATGCTATATAATAAGTGTTAAATGCGTATTCTTAACTCATATGTATGCAAAGGAGAACCATGAAAGAAAGGCTGAGCCGAAAAAAGCTGTCCACACCCCTTGGCATACTGGTTGTGCTGGGGATGGTCACCGGCATATTGATTATATACGCGGTCGTTTTTATCGCAGCGGATGCACTGGGCCTCCGCTCCTATCATCAATACATCGTCTTTGTTCTGCTCATCCTGTTGGGCGTATTCATCGTGCGCAAGGGGCTTACCGAATATGAATACGATGTAATAGACAACGAACTGATCATAGAGCGCTACATCGGCGACCGCGGGCGCGAACTGCTTCGCATCCGCATCAAAAGCATCGCCAGTATCGGCCCGGAAAAGCCAGCGCTCAAAAAGCTGCAGCGGCTTACCTACCGCTCTAAAAGGAAGGGCGTTACCTACTTTGTCTACAGCCAAAACGGAAATGAGACCGGCGCTTATTTCAGCCCCAGCCCGGAATTGACCGCGCTGATAAACAAACGCCGCGGCGCATCAGACCAGCAGTGACAGGAGTATCGACACCGCGAGCGCAACGCCTGCCGCGATGCCGAACCTTTTAATATAACGGATATCGCTGACTTCGAAGAATATGCTCTTGCGAATACCGCCCCAGGCTAACGTATATTTTTTTAAGATGTTGCCCTTGGTAAAATCGATGCGCAAAAGCGCCAGCTCGCTGAGCGCAAACAGCACCGACATAACAAACATGGTAACAGGGAGCGCCCCAATGCCCATAATGGGCAGAACAAGAGAACGCGAAGAAAAGCCGACAAGGTTCAACTGGCTTCTGATGAGCAGATAGAGCATCCAGGCATAAAGGCAAAACGGACCCAAAAGCGCGATGCCGGTCATCACGGTGGAAAATGTCGTAATGGCGACCCGGGTCAAAAAGTCCGGCCGATAATTGACAATTTCCTTCATCTCGGTGAAGGAATAATATCGGTCTTTGGCGAAATATGGTTTGTTGACCGAACGAAGCGCCGCGGATGTCTTTTTATCCATGAACTTGATGTCCCGCGTCTGCAGCAGTTTGGTGAAGTCCTCCTCCTGCAGGTTGAACTCCTCTCGGGGGACGCTGGAGAGGATATAAATGTTGCTGTAGGTCAGCGTGTAAACGCGGCCCAGCTCAAATTTACTAAAAGAAAACGGCGTTCTGACGAGAAGCCTGAAAACCCGGGGTGTCTCGTCTCGTAGCGACGATAAGGGCGTAAAGTATAGCCTATACCGATGAAAGCCGGCTACCGACTCCTTGGAAAAAAGTAGCATGTTTTCGCGCTCTGTCTTTTTCATAACGCCTCCTTTTCCTGTTGGCAAAGCTATTATCTCATACTTTGCCCAATTAGAAAAGGGCCATGTGATGCAATGATACTAACGTTTTAAAGAGGTGAGCGATTAATATGAACAGGCAGACGCCCATTATGGACGCAATGGCTGCCGTTTGTGAAAACGCGCGCGTGAGGCTTTGCATGCCTGGCCATAAAGGCGATACCGGCTTTTTCGGCGGTGAAATGTTGTGGTATGACATCACCGAACTGCCGGGTGCGGACAACCTTCTAATGCCTACTGGCGTAATACAGCAAAGTCAGGCGCTGCATGCCGAATATATCGGCGCCGATACGGTGGTCTACACCACTGGCGGCTCCACAACCGGTATCATTGCCATGCTGTCCATGTTCCGGGGCAAAAAGGTGATATTTCCGCGCGGGGTCCATCTCAGTGCGGCCAACGCGGTGTTTACTCTCGGTGTGCAGCCCGTCTATCTTGAATCGACCCCGGGTGATTATCCCGGCATTGTCCGGCCGGCTGATATCCAAAGTGCGCTCAAGCTCCATCGTGACGCGGCGGCGGTATTTATCACCTACCCCAACTATTTTGGGCTTTGCTGCGATATCGAAGCGATTGCCGACATCGCGCACAAGGCGGGTGTCCCGTTACTGGTGGATGCCGCGCACGGCGCTCACTTTGCATATTCTTCTATCATGCCTGTAGCCCCCGGACGTGCGGGCGCTGATATGTGGGTGGAGAGTGCCCACAAGACGCTCCCCGCCATGAACCAGTGCGCCTGTTTGTGCATCGGTCAGAACGCGCGGGTGGATAAAGACGATGCCGTCCGGTCTATAAGATCGTTTCAAACGACCAGCCCGTCATATTTACTTCTTGGTTCGCTGGATTACGCCCATGCCTATATGCGCGATAAAGGCGAACAGGAGATGCTTCGCGTCAACACTCTGGCGCGCCGTTTCGAGGAATTGGTAGGCCTGCTGCCCGGTTTTTACTGCCCTGAAATCAGCGTCCCGAATATGGTGAACAGGGATCCGTTAAAAGTCGTCGTCGACGTATCCGGTTCAGGTTACACGGGCCTTGCGATCAAGAGCATGCTCGCGAGGCAAGGTATCCACGTGGAAGCAGCGGATATGAAAAGTCTTCTTCTGATGCTGTCGGTTGGCACCACAGCCGCTCACCTGGACAGAATGTACGAAACTCTGAAAACCATTGAAAGGATACAGAAGCGCCACGTATCCTTTTCGCCATACAGCATGCCAAAAGCGACAAAGTATATGCAAAATTCTCGGTTTTGGGGTAATATAGAAAAGGTCCGCATCGAAAGGGCGGCCGGCCTCATTTCCGCCAGTACGGCGGGAGTCTATCCGCCGGCCGAAGTTGTTGTCGGACGCGGCCAGCAGATTTCGCAGGAAATTGCCGGTTACCTGCTGGAAGCCATTAAGCAGGGTTTCGATGTATTCGGGACGGACGGCGACAGCATCTGGGTATACAAGGAGAGAAAATGATCGACAACATCACGGGGAAAGACAGCAGGGAATACAAGACCGTTTTCATCGATGTGGACGGGACCATCACAGAATCTGGTCTGGGGTGTATGAACGCAGTACGTTACATGTTTAGCAAGATCGGCTATGAAGAGAATGACGAGGCGCGGATCCGCTCATTCGTGGGCCCGCCTATCAAGCTTCATTTGATCAATGCATTCGGTTTTTCGGAGGAGCGCGCAGCGGAAACCTACAAGTATTATCGGGAGTACTATTTGGATAAAGGTATCTATGAGAGCTGGCTTTACGAAGGGATCGGCGACGCGTTGCGCGCCATCAAGGCATCCGGCAAAACGCTGTATACGGCCACATCCAAGCCGGAGAACATGGCCATACCGATCCTTGAGCGCTACGGAGTACTGGAGCTGTTTGACGCCGTATTTGGCGCGCGGCACGAAGAAGGTATCCTCGATAAAACACAGGTGCTGCAGCATGCCATGCGCATTCTGGGCGGCACTCCTCTTCACGCCGTCATGGTCGGCGACCGCAGTCATGATATCCTTGGCGGTCACGCGGTCGGTGTCGATACCGTCGGCGCTCTTTACGGCTATGGTGACCGCAAGGAACTCATGGACTGCAGCCCGGATTTCCTTGTCGACACCCCGGCTGACCTCGCCGATTTGCTGGGAGTACACAAATGAGCGGTTTTTTTATTACTTTTGAAGGTGCGGACGGTTGTGGCAAATCCACGCAAATGCGTTTTCTCGCCGAATATCTTGAAGGAAAAGGCATATCTGTGGTTAAAACGCGTGAGCCGGGCGGCTGTCCTGTCGCTGAGAGAATACGCGATATACTGCTGGATAACAGCAGTAATATGGACGGAATCACCGAGGCGATGCTTTACGCCGCCGCTCGCGCCGCGCATGTCCGCCAGATCATACGCCCCGCCCTCAACGCCGGCCAGGTGGTGCTTTGTGACCGCTTCATTCATTCGTCCTTGGCATATCAGGGTTATGGCCGTGAGCTGGGCGAGGACTTGGTCCGGCGAATCAACGCTCCAGCCATCGACGGGTGCCTGCCGGACGTGACGGTGTTTATCAACGTTCCTCCCGAATGGGCCTTCGAGCGTATGAATGAGCACAAGGTACACGACAGGCTGGAAAGCGAGGATATGGACTTCCACCGGCGCGTCTTCGAAGGTTTCACAAAACTGTCTCAAGGCCCTGGCATCATTTCCATTGACGCAAAGGGCACCAAATTCGAAACGCGCGAAATCATACTGGATAGCTTAATGCCGTTCTTCAGGAACGCGGGAATACAGCTATGAGCGCCGCTGCGCGTGAGCTGTTTCTGGATGCGGCGGGAAGCAGCCATATGCTGGGCGCTTACCTGGTGGTGTGCAGCCGGCCTCTTGTTTCCCGTCGACTCATCAACGCCTTCCTTCAGCGGCTCTGTTGCAAGCAGGGCGGCTGCGGCGTCTGCGTGGACTGCCGGAAGGTGCTGGAAGGCCATGTGGACATCCTGCGTCTCAACGCGCCCAAGGTCACCGAGCTCCGTGACGCGCTCGCCTTTGCGGCTGAGAAACCCTACGAAGCACCCAGCAAAGCGGTGGTCATCGAGTCGGCAGACGACATGACGGACGCCGCCGCCAACAGCCTTTTAAAGACGCTGGAGGAACCACCGACCGGTACTGTATTTCTTCTGTCCGCCCGTTCCGCTTGCGGCGTTCTGCCGACCATTGCGTCGCGCTGCGCGCTGGTGCCACTGGTGCCTGAAAAGAATGCCCGAGCGTCCATCGTTCGCGCTTTGTCCGTTGACAACGCTACAGCCAGCGTGTTGTCCGACCTTTCAGGCGGATATCTGGACGAAGCCCGGCGTATAAAAGATGATGGCGATTTTCTGGCATTGCGGGAAGAAACGATAGTTCAATGCCATAAGCTGCTCATGCAGAAAAACATGGCCGTCAGCGTCTTTGCCGATTTCCTTGAAAAAAGCAAAGAGCATATCCTACCGCTTCTCGGCGTGATGGAGTCTTACCTGAGAGATATTCTGATATACATGAAAACCAAGGACGCAGGGACAATCGCCAACGCCGATTATGCGGATGAAATATGCGGCATGGCGGACAGCTTTACAAGCGGCGCAATAAGTAATATGATAAATGTCATACTGGATACGGAAAGACGGTTCTTGTTCGCGGTTAACTTCAGGCTGGCTGTGGAGAAGATGCTTTTTTGTATATTGGAGGAAAAAAACAGATGGAAAAAGTTATAGGCGTGCGGTTCAAACGCGTCGGGAAGGTATATTACTTCCTCCCCGGCGATCTCAAGTTTGACGAAGGCGACCACGCCATTGTAGAAACCTCGCGTGGTATAGAATACGGCGAAGTGGTCATCGCTGAAAAGGAAGTCTCCGAAAAGGATATTGTGGCGCCCCTCAAAACGGTAGTGCGCCGCGCAACTCCCAAGGACGAAAAACGTGTGGAGGATAACAAGCGAAAAGAGACAGAAGCCCTGGAGACCTGCCAGAAAAAAATTGAAAAGCATGGGCTGGACATGAAGCTTGTGGATGTGGAATACACGTTTGACAATTCCAAGATAATATTCTACTTCACAGCTGACGGTCGCGTTGATTTCCGTGACCTGGTCAAAGATCTGGCTGGTGTTTTCAAAACGCGCATCGAACTGCGTCAGATTGGCGTCAGAGATGAAGCTAAAATGTTAGGCGGCCTCGGGCCGTGCGGACGGCCATGCTGCTGTTCGTGTTTCCTGGGGGATTTTTCACCCGTGTCTATTAAAATGGCCAAGGAGCAGAACTTATCGCTCTCGCCCACTAAAATCAGCGGCTTATGCGGACGTTTGATGTGTTGCCTCAACTATGAGCAGGCGCACTATGTACAGACGCGCAAGCGTATGCCCAAGCCCGGCAGCGTCGTGTCTTCACCGGAAGGCGAAGGCATTGTTCTGGAGAATAACGCCGTCACCGAAACAGTACGTGTCAAGATCACTTTACCAGATGAAAGCATTGATATTAAAACCTTCCGTCTTGACGAAATCAGGTTTAAAGGCGGCCAGCCGCCCAAGGCGCCGGATCCTGAGCCGGACCTGGACGAGGAGATTAAGTCCCTTCTTGAGGATTAGTATTTAGCCTGGCGCGAATTTAATCGAATTTTGTTATAATCCGTTGTTGATTTTTTATACACATGTGTTTACAATGTTCGTGTATATAAACGACGGAGGTGAAAGTTTAGTGGCTTATATCATTACAGATGCGTGTGTCTCCTGTGGCGCGTGCGAGAGCGAATGCCCTGTGGAAGCAATTTCTGAGGGCGATGGCAAATATGTGATCGACCCGGATGCCTGCATCGATTGCGGCACTTGTGCCGACACATGCCCCAACGAAGCCATTGAGCAGGGCTGAGTTCATATCAAAACAATAAAAGGCCTTTTGGCCTTTTTTGTTTTCCCGCAACTAGGATGAGGCATGGTTATGTAGATCGTATCATTCATTTCCGGCTTCGCCCTTTGGACAACGTTTGCAGTCAATAATGAACTTTCCGTCCAGCCTGTATACGGAGCGGCCGCCGTAAGCATTCAGCAGGGTCAGGTCAAAGCTCTTCTTTTTGGGGCATACGGTGATATCCCGCAGTTCAAAGGTCGTGCCTTCGTCCGCGTATCCAACGGTCTCACAAAACTCGAAGCAATCCACGGCGCTCACCTGAACGTTGTCGCCACAGGCTGTCGCGCTCTTCAGCGGAATATCAGCCAGAATCCGGACACAGCACAACAGTTCGGCCCGCACCGACTTTAATGCCTTCCCCTCAGGTGCCAGCGCGTCATCGACCACATACTCCCCCTTGTGGTGCAAAATGTGGGCCGCGCGTCTTGTTGCCGAAGCTGCAATTTTACATGCGCCCTCCGGCCTATACCCTTCAGGTACCACAATGAACAGACTGAAGCTCTTCTCAAGCGGCGTTGTCCATACGCGGTCCAATGCCGAAGCTGCTGAAAGATCGATGCTGATACGCCCATCGGAGCGATTAACTTGCTCCCCCATCATTGTCACCACGGAAAAGGGTTCAAACTTAAGCTCCTTATCGAATACAATCCGGTATTCCACATCCGGATCTTCTGAGTATCGCCCCACCCAGTCGCTGATCATTACGCCGGCAAAACCAATATCACCTGTTAGTTCAAAGGAGGTTTTCTGTGCAACAGCGGGCAGCCATGCTCCATGGCGCCGCCTTTTTTCACAGCTGACGATGCTGACCTCATTTTCAAAAAACTGTTGATCACTGGGGCAAACCTCCATAGCCCAGCCCTTTAAGTCATTCAGGCTCTCCCCGTTGCCATTTGCGCTGACCGTCACCGTCGTGACGCCCCCCGCACTGAAAAATCCCGTCAGCTCGAAAACGAAGCCCTCTAACACCAATCTTCTCTGTTCACCTATCATAATGAGAACCTTCCTTTCCGGATTTGGCATAAATGTGCCAATACTAACCTATGCGTTGCTCTTCCAGGGCGTGCGAATCAAAATGAAATCAAACGCCTAGGAGAACAATCCAAATGGAATCGGATGGTTCGGATGATGATCTATAGTTGGAGTTTTACCAGTCAGCAGTATGAGTCAAACAAAAAAGCCATGAAAAACATGGCTCCATGGAGTAAATCGAAACTGGAGCGGGTGATGGGAATCGAACCCACGTAACCAGCTTGGGAAAACCAAATATTGGAATTTATTTTGGTCTGTCTTTCTCCGGCACAGTCTAAATTGGTTCGGGGTGGTAAGAAAAAATGATAAATGGGCGGTGGTTTTAACCATCAGTCTTGCCAGCAAAGGCCGACATTAGGATAGCGAACCACAAATAGAAAAAATAGCGTACGCTAAGATTGTTCGTATATACCCGCTGCCTTTAGCAAGAAGTGCATATAGCTTTGATAATGATGCAGACGACTTGATGTGCCCAAGTCCTAGAATCGGCCAAGGGTCATTTATACTAACTACTCTAATTAATTCACTTTCCGCAATCTTCAATTCTTCAGTTGAAAGCTTATTTAATAGTTCAAGCGGCACCCCATCTTTTCGTTGTGCCCACGTATTGGCGTTTAAAAACTCAGAGTAAAAATGTTCAAGGTTTTTAGAATGTTGAACGTCCATGATTTGGCGTCCTTTTATCACAGAATAAATGAAATTAAGGGGCAGCCTTATTCTCCATAATCAATCTTATTATGCGCTTAGCCTGCCCAATAATTTACAGACAACGCATGTAATTCACTAAATGGTCTCCAATTACACTGATCAATTCTAATTATCTGTCTATCAAAAGATTCTAGCCTATCATTATGATATTGTTGAATCAGCATAAACTCTGCTTTATTTTTCTCATCAATACTATAGTTGAAACCATCTGTAACTTTAAAGCAATCAAAAGCTTGTAGTTCAAAATTAAGAATTAGAAAAGGGCAAGCTGAAAGATTTTTATTCTTTTCATAGAAACTTGCAAGAAGAAAGCAGAGGTTTCCATTTGTACTGAACATGGGCATCCGGGGCAAAACATTAAACGCTGTCGTATTTAATATTAGCTGAGGCCTTTGTTTGTTATCGAACACCGCGAGAAATCCAAAATACTTTCCCATGCCTACTTCGGCTATGGAATAGATCAAAACGGCGTTATTTCTATTGGGGTTTTCATACAATTTATCGTATATCCATGGAGTCTTATCACGGTTCTCCCAATATGGTAATTTCGAGTATTCATATTTCCATCCTTCAATTATCATAGTTTTATTCCTTCTGAAATAGTTAATTGTACGGATTTATCTATCTTTAAATAATCACACTTACCTACCAATAATAACAATTTAATTCAGAAGCATTCATTTTTAGCTTTTGTTGTGGCATAGTCAACATGTCCCAGAATTTCAATGCTATCTACATATTTATCATAACAATGCTCTCCACATTCTTCTACTTTACTATTGTCCACCAACTGTACCATAAAGCGGTTTAATTGATTCCAGATTGTAATTCTCATCGGAACTTCCATAATATTCGAATAGCCTGTTATTACAATATATCCGGACTCTTTTTTAGAAAACGCAGTTTCTTTAACCTGATATTCCTTTTCCTTTAACTCACTAGTCACATCAATACTCTTGGCTCCAGCAACAAACCCAATCTCCATGGATTGTACTTCACCCTTTGCGAAATCAGTTTTAATAATCACATCAATAAATGACAGTATCTGCTCCCAGCCAACAGCCCAAGTTAATTCATAGTATAAAGTTGTAAATACGTCCTTTTTTTCAACGCCTTTTAACTGCATTATGAAACACCTCTCCCGACCTTCTTCGATTGGTCTTTTTTACGCTACTAAATTTATCGGATGTTAGCCACCTTTGTCCACATAACAGGATAGACATAATTTAATCGGCTCCAATTACTCTATCAAAATTCGCCATTCTTCTACATTTTCCCTGTCTTGCCTAAAGAAAATAAGCCATAGACCATACCCACAGAAAGATAGATGTGTTCAAAACCGCAATTAAATGGCAAAGCCGCCGGCAGAAGCGAACTCCCGCCCGGCGATCTGATCTTCTGGTCGCTTTCGCGAGGCCATATGCCTAATTTGACTTGTTGATTTTTACTTCCAAATGCTCTAGTGCTATAATAAAAAATAATGGCATTATGAGGAATAACCAATGGCACAGGATAGCAGTAAAAAACGGGTTAATGAAGACATAGATTTTCATTATTATTACAAGAGAAAACCGATAGGCGTTTTCTTATCGGTTCTTAAAAATTCAGCGGTCGTTATTGGCATTATGACAGGCGCGACCCTTATTTCTTTTGGACTTCGTACTCTGAAAATCAGTGAATCCAGCTATATTATGACATATATTTTAGGTGTCCTGCTCATCGCATATTTAACGGATGGTTACCTTTATGGCGTCATTTCTTCCGTTCTTGGAATGCTGATATTCAATTTCTTTTTTACTGAGCCATATTATACGCTTGTCGCTTACAGTCCCGAGTATCCGGTCACATTTATTATCATGGTTATTGCCGCTCTCATTACAAGCACGCTGACCGCCCGTGCCAAACGCGAGTCCAGACTGGCGGAAATGAGAGAAAATAGAATGCGAATACTCTATCAGATCGAACGAAACCTGCTTGCGGTAAAAAGCACTGAGCAGGCTTGTGCGATTGCCGCGAAGGATATTTCGGAATTGTTCGGTCTATCCGTTATTATCGCAATCGCGGATATCCATGGAGAGCTTTCTATCCGAAGTATCGAAGGAACGGACGTATTTGATTCGGATAAAGAGAAATTGGCGTTGGTGGAAGCATTTCAGTCCGGCAATACATGCGGCGCGGGTACGCAGCTTTTCCCGGACAGCCGCGCGTATTTTCAGCCCATCAACGGGCAGAGCGGAGTACTGGGCGTCATCGGGATGGCTTTTGATGACGAATATCAGCTGACAGAAAGCCAGACGGTTTTCCTGGATACGATAGGAGGCCAGATTGCGCTTGTATTGGAGCGCGAAAAACTGTACGAAAAGCAACAACAGGTGAAAATGGAGGTGGAACGCGAACGGCTGCGGGGCGATCTGCTGCGTGCCGTTTCGCACGATTTAAGGACGCCGCTTACCGGTATTCTGGGTTCCGTAAGCACGGTTATCGAAAACTATAATGCCTTGGCGGAAGATGTCAGAAAAGATTTTCTTCAGGGAATATACGAGGATGCGGAGTGGCTCAATAACCTTGTGGAAAACATATTGAGCATGACCCGCTTTGGCGAAGGAAGAGTCGACCTCAAAAAAGAAATGGAAGCCGTCGAAGAAATTGTTGCGGAAGCGGTATCCCGTACAAAAAAACGGTTAAAGCACCATGAGATAACCGTGTCCATTCCGGATGAATTGATCATGATCCCTGTAGACGGCACACTCATCGAGCAGGTGCTTGTCAATCTGCTGGACAACGCAATCAAGCATACGCCGGACAATACAAAGATCAATTTGATGGTGACTCAGGAACATGACGGCGTGGTTTTTGAAGTCAGTGATAATGGTCCCGGCATCCCGGAAAAAGATCTTCCGTTTATTTTCAACCGCTTCTTTACGTTGACCCATACCGTAGGCAGGCGGGGAATCGGCCTCGGTCTGGCGATCTGCAAGTCCATTGTTGAGGCTCACGGCGGAGAGATCTGCGCATCGAACAGCCCATCGGGGGGATCGGTTTTCCGCTTTTCATTACCGGTTAAGGAGTAATTTATGAGTCCGCTGATACTGATTGTTGATGATGAAAAACCCATACGTCATTTTATCCGAGTCTCGCTGGAGACTCAGAAATATAATTGTATTGAAGCTAAAGACGGCGCGGAGGCTTTAACGCTTGCCGCCTCCCACCATCCGGATATCATGGTGCTTGATCTGGGGCTTCCTGATGTTGACGGGCTTGATGTAATCAAACAACTGCGCGGTTGGTCTAACATGAGCATTATTGTCGTCTCCGCCCGAGGGCATGAACGCGAAAAGGTTGAGGCGCTGGATGCGGGAGCGGACGATTACCTGACAAAGCCTTTCGGCGTGGCCGAGCTTTTAGCACGGATTCGGGTTTCCTTACGCCGGGTATCATCATCCGATGCTCAACAAAGCCTGAAACCTGCTGTTTTTGAAGTGGATGGCCTCAAGATCGATTATGAAAGGCGCCAGGTTACGATTCAGAATAATATCGTGCATTTGACACCCACGGAATATAAGCTGTTAACACTTCTTGCAAAACATCAGGGCAAAGTGTTGACTCACAGGTTTATCGTCAATGAAATTTGGGGTGCATCTTCGTTAGGCGATACACAGTCTTTGCGTGTCTGCATGGGGAACTTAAGACGCAAGATCGAAGAAGATACTGCCCAGCCCCGATACATTATCACCGAAGTGGGCGTAGGTTATCGCTTAATAGACGAATAATCGTTGCTTTAATATGAATATGTACCATTCTGGCCGTTGAATTGACGGCCTTTTTATTTCCGCTGTCCCCGTCAAAGCTCACCTCGGCGGAGCGTTTTTTTGAGGGAATACTCACAGAATCTTTATACCGTTCAATAATATCCTCACACCGATCTTATATTGAATCCGTTATGCTTTTTGTATACGGGGTCCCCAAAAAATCAGAGAATTTTTTGGGGTGATTAAAACGCGGAGGTGGCAATTATGAAAGAACAAAATAGTTGCCCGGATATTTTTTCTCAGACAATATCAAATGCAATTGTATCTCTGAGAAAAAAAAATATGGAAAACGGATATCAGATGATATCTAAAGCGCTTCTTCTTGATCCGGATGCGCCCGAGCCGCATAACCTTTTAGGTATCCTTGCAGAACTGAATGGCGACGACTCTGTTGCGCGCAGACATTATAGAGCGGCTTATGCGCTTGACCCGACATACAAGCCTGCATGCAGGAATTTGGAAAGGCTTGTGATCTTTGAGTGGGGGCCGCAAAGCCGTGACTTTGATTTCGGAGATGCGCAAACGGATGTCGATGGCGGAGTAAAGAGGGGTAAGTAAAGCGATGACTAAAAAAATGGAACGGGGCCTGATCGTTATCATCGGCTGCGGCAGGCTGGGAGCCAATATTGCCACAATGTTTTCCATGCGCGGAAACGATGTCGTGATGATTGACAAGGATGGCGACGCATTCCGTAAACTGTCGCCCGAGTACAGCGGTTTTACCGTTGAAGCGGATGCTACGGATATTGACGCGCTTAAAAAAACAGAGATTAACGAAGCGAAAATCGTTGTCGCGGTAACGGATAATGACAATGTCAATATCATGGTTTCACAGATGGCAAGAGTCATTTTTGATGTGCCCAAAGTGGTTGTCCGTTTATACGATGCGGATAAGGAAAAGATCAATTCCGAATATTCAATTCATACCATCTATCCGACGAAGCTGTCGATGGAAGCGTTTGAGCAGCTGCTGGATACGGGGTCCCCAAAAAGTCAGAAGACTTTTTGGGGTGGCAGCGAGAAGGGGGCAGTAAAATGAAGGTCGTGATTGTCGGCGGTGGGAAGAAAGTGGACTTTCTTGCCAGCTCGCTCATAAGCAAGGGGCATGTTCTGACCATTATCAATCAGGACGCAACCGACTGCAAATACCTGTCCCGTACACACAAGGCTAACATCGTCTGCGGAGACGGCAGTAAACCGTATATTCTTGAGGATGCGGAAGTGGCGGGGGCCGATTTAATGT